>JAABVA010006729.1_pt1 | contig 10124 bp, 9 predicted proteins | sample 5560331 | NCBI WGS metagenome assembly JAABVA01 (sample SAMN12812661, study PRJNA571458) | rock metagenome | isolation source: Antarctica rocks | place: Antarctica: Victoria Land, Mt New Zealand sud | collected 2016-01-07 | reverse complement strand
GCGAGACAGCCGTCCCCCACCGTTCCACGTTCGGAAAGTAGCCGCTCGCCGCCGGGTTGAAGACGATATGCGGCGCCATCCCCGTCGCCCACTGCGCGGCGAAGAGCACGCGCAATTCCTGTGCGGCGCGACGGGTATCGAGGTGCGCGAGACCGATGGCAATAAAGGCGCTGTCCCAACTCCATTGATGCGGGTAGAGGCGCGGCGCGGCCTTCGTCCAGCCGCCGAGATCATTCTCGCGCAGTATCTCCGCCGCGCGGACGGCGATCTGCTCCGGTGATCCGCCGAAGGCCTGATTCGATGTGCTCATTTGCTTGCAATCTCCCGGTGCGTCGCCGGATCGAACCAGCGCAGTTTGTCCCACTCCGGTTGCAGCCAGAGCGCCCCGTTCGTCTCAATCGGGAAATCGGTGCGCGTCAGCACCTTGATGCGCTGATCGCCGACGACTGCCGTGATGAGCAGATTCGACCCGACCGGCTCGATCACCTCGGCGCGGGCGGCGAGGGCATCCGTGACCGGTTGCAGACCGGCCTGGATATTCTCCGCGCGGATGCCAACGAGCACGTCGCCATCGTGCGCGGCTGCCAGACCCGCAGGCGCATCGAGCAGATGCTCGCCGATGGCGACGCGCGCGTGCCCATTCGCGTGATCGAGCCGCCCACGCAGGAAGTTCATCGGCGGGTTGCCGATGAAACTGCCGATGAACTCGGTCGCCGGGTTGGTGTAGACTTCCATCGGCGTGCCGCATTGGATGATCTCGCCGTCGCGCATTACGGCGATCCGGTCGCCCAAACTGAGCGCCTCAACCTGATCGTGCGTGACGTAGATCGTCGTCGTCTTAATCTCCTGGACGAGTCTCTTCAGTTCGCTGCGGAAATTGAGCCGCAGAAGTGCGTCGAGGTTGGAGAGCGGTTCGTCCATCAGCAGCACGGATGGCTCCATAACGATCGCGCGCGCCACTGCGACACGCTGCCGCTGCCCGCCGGAGAGTTGCGCCGAGTACCGGTCCAGATATGGCGTTAGTTGCAGGAGATCGGCGGCGCGCTCGACCTTGCGGCCGACCTCGCTTTTCGGCGTGTGGTGCATTCGCAGGCCGAAGGCGATATTGTCGCGCACCTTCATGTGCGGGAAGACAGCGTAACTCTGGAAGACCATCGCGATGTCCCGGTTGCGCGGCGGCAAGTCGGTGACATCGCGATTACCGATCAGGATGCTCCCGCTGTCCGGATATTCCAATCCCGCGATCATCCTGAGGAGCGTCGTTTTGCCGCAGCCGCTGGGGCCGAGCAGCACCATGAATTCGGTGTCGGCGATTGTCAGGTCAACGTTGTTGACGGCGGGTTGCTTGCTCCCCGCGAAAGTCTTGACGATGTTCTGGATGTTGATCTCGGCCATTAGTACCTCAGTTCCGAGTTCGGAGTTCGGAGTTCGAGGTTCAGAGACCGGAGTCGGTATCTCTTCGAACACCGAACACCGAACTCCGAACAATTCCCCCTACCGCACCACGCGCCCCCACATATTGAAGAGATAGCGGCGCATGAAGAAGATGAAGATCAGGGAGGGAATGACGAGCGCGAAACCGCCCGCGAACTTGTACGGCAGTTGCGAGCTGTTGAGCGAGGCGAGCACCTGCGCGGGCAATGTGCGGTTTTTCACTGTCAGGATCGTCGCCGCGAAGAGCTCATTCCAGGACCCGACAAAGGCGAAGATCGCCGTCGCCGCCATCCCCGGCAGCGAGAGCGGCAACATGATGCGCCAGAAGGCGGTAAACGGCGTGCAGCCGAGCGTCAGCGCCGCCTCCTCCAGATCGCGCGGGATGCTGACGAAGACGCTGCTCATGACGAGGATCGTCGTCGGCAAGGTGAACGCCGTATGCACGAAGATGACGCCGAGCAGTTTGTCGTAGAGGTTCCATTTGATGAAGGTCACGGCGAGTGGGATAGCGAGGATGCCCGCCGGGAAGGCGCGCGTGGAGAGGATAAAGAGTTGGAAGGCCCCGCGCCCGCGGAAGGCGAAGCGGGCGAGTGCCAGCCCGGCGGGCGCGCCGATCACTGTCGAGAGGATAAGTGTGCCGATGCCGACGATAATGCTGTTGCGCACGGACGCGGGCACGCCGGTGGAGTGAATGAAGAACGAGAACGTCGCCGTCGAGAAGTCGCTCCGGTGCGGGATCAACGCCTTCGGAAAGGCATAGATCTTCGCCTGCGGGCTGAAGGCGCTGATGACGATGAAATAGATCGGTAGGAGCATGAAGAGCGTAATGAGGATCGCCAGCGCATACAGCCCGATCCGTCCGAGTGCATACCGCCCCGAACGCGCGCGGCGGCGCATGACGGGCGCTGCCAACTCAGCCGGTCTCATGATCGCGGTAGTGCTCATTGATCCTCCCGGTCTCCTCCCTCCGAGGGAGGGGGTGATTCATGCAAACGCTGTACCTTGCTATCAACCGGTCCGCTATTGCCAGAGGGATAACAATATGCGCTACTAAAATATTTCTTTCTACCCTCTCTTTCTCCACCAGCCAAAGGAGAGGGGCAGGGGTGAGGTTCACATCCCCTGTTGCTCGTCGCGCACCCGCAAGGCGCGCAGATAGATGACCGTCACGACGATCGAGACGGCGATAATCACGACCGCATACGCGGCGGCGACGTAGTTGTTGGTCAAGGTGGCGCGCCAGTAGTACGCCTCCTCGGTCAGCACCGGGATATTGCGTCCGACCAGCGCCAGAACGATGGCGAAGACCTGGAAGGCGGCGAGCGTCCGCAGGATGAGCGCCACTTGGAGGCTGGGGCGCAGGAGCGGCAGCGTCACGTAGCGGAAACGCTGCCAAGCGGTCGCGCCGAAGACCGACGCCGCCTCGCCGTAATCTTTCGGGATCACCTGGATACCGGCGAGGAGAATGATCATCACGAGCGAGGTCGCCCGCCACATCTCCGCGACGACGATAGCCAGGAAGCTGCTGACCGGATGCTCGGTCGTGAGGAACGGGAAGGGATTCTGCTGCAACCCGAGTCCGTGCAGGATCGAGTTGAGGAAGCCGTTTGGGGCGAAGATGGAGAGCCAGACAATCCCGGCGGCGAGATCGGAGATCGCCAGCGGGATCGCCCAGATATAGAGGAAGAACCCCTTGCCCTTCAGGTCCGTCTGTAGGAGAAGCGCCATCGCCAGCGCGAGCACCAACTGGCACGGTAGGATGACGACGATGAGGAGCAGGGTGTATTTGACCGCTGGCCAGAAATACGTGTCCCCCGTCATCCGTTGGAAATTCGCTGTCGTGAAGCCGCCGTGCTCCCCGCGGATGGAGAGGATGAGCGCCTGGAACATCGGCCAGACGACGAAGACCGCGAGGAAGATCACGGCGGGGATGAGCAGCAGGTACACGGACAATGACTTGCCGGGCCTCCCGGCGCGGCGGGTTCGCCGCGCCGGGGGCGCCATCGCCCGCTCATCGGTGGCTACTTGAGTGTGCATACGCCGGTACCCGTTGGGTCAGGCGCCCAGCACGGCGCCTTCGTGTCGTTGAAGATGCCCTGCATGATCTTCGCCTCATCCTCCAGCACCGTCTGCACTGACTCGTTCTTGACGACGATGCGCTGGAATGAATCGAAGTAGACCTTGCTGTAGTCGCCGTTCTTGGAGCCGAGCCCGACGGGCAGGAGCGTCGTGATCCCGCCTGAACCGGAGGACTGCACCTGAATCGCGTCCGCCTCTAGTTTGACGCCTGCGGAGAGATCAGCTGGGACCGTTGCGTTGGTCACAGGGAAGAAACCCTCTTCCTTAGCTGTGTTTACCTGCTGTGGGGCCTGAGTCAGGTAATTAATCAACAGTTCCGCACCCTGTTGGTTCGGCGCGCTCTTCGGGATAGCGAACCCAGCGAGGACGGGCATGAAGCCCCGCCCCTTCGGACCCATCGGCGCCGGGAAGGTGATAAAGTCGTTCGAGCGGGTCTGGAGCGCGTTGAGCAGCCCCGCGATATGATCCCAGCCAACCCAGATCTCTTCGGACAGGAGCGGTTCGCCGGAGTTCGCATAGTTAGTCGAGCCAGGGTTCGTATACTGCCAAATCTCCTTAAAGTCGGTCCACATCTGCACCGCTTCGGGCGTCTTGAATCCGACGGCAGTAGTGCCCGTGTACGAAGGATACAGGTAGCCCTGGAAGAAGCGGTGGATCAGCCCGGTCGGGCCGGCAGGGAAGCCGATGCGCCGCTGGCCCGACCCCTTCTGCATCGCCGCGCCCCAGTCCTTCAGTTGGGCGTAGGTGAGCGTTTCCGGCTTCGCCCCCGGTGGCAGGTATTGCAGCGCCTTCTTATTCGCCGCCATGATGTAGGTCGCCTGCATCCAGGGGATATAGAAGGTCTTGTCGGGTGTGCCAACTTTGGCGAGGTCGAGGAACGATTTCGGGAAACCGCGATCACCGAGCTTGGCGAGAAGCGGCGTCAAGTCTTGTAGCAGACCATCATTCGCGAAGGGGACAAGATCGCCGTGCAGGCCACCGAGGATACTTACGGTCACCTTGTTTGCCTGCGTTTCGGCGCGGATACGGTCGTTATACGGCCCGTAATCCTGCGGCAGGAAATCCACTTTGCCCTTGAAGTTGGCGAGGATCGTCTTGCGAAATTTCTCCGCCTGATCAATGGGCGAGAACTGCGTCGAAAGCATTGTCAGTGAACCGGCATCTGCCAGCGCCGCTGACGATGCCGCTGCTTGCGGCGTGCTGCTTGTGGCGGCGCTACCGGCTGTCGTTGCGGCCGCACCCGCTGCCGTCGCCTTCGGCGCTTCGGTTGCTTTGCTACCGCCGCACGCCGCGAGGATCGCGGCTGCCGCGCTCGCCACGATCCCGCCAAGGAAACCGCGCCGTGTCAACCGACGGCCGCGAACACCGCTCTGTTCCCGCGTTTCCACTGCCACACTCCTTTGGCTAAACCGAGAGACACGCTGATGGAACGATGCATCGGTATCCGGGGAGTCCCAGTGATGAAAGTGCGCGCACTACCCCGACATGATGACCTAATCTATGCTACCCGATGTAGTATGAAGCATACACGGAAATCGGCAATGGTCAATTGGTACATACCAATCGCTGTCAACGGCACGGATGGCACAGGAGTAATGGCAGTTTACGAGTGACGAGGCCGGACGCGAGGATAGAGCCATGCTGCGAGCGCTGCTTCCGCGCCTTGCCGGTCGCCAACGCGCTCGGCGACGATTGTGAGTTGATCGCTCAAGTCGAGCGGATCACCGGCATACCGGAGACCATTGTGACGGAGAAAGGCGTCGGTAGCAATGTACACAGTACGCTTGTCGCCCTCGATGAATGCTTGCGCTTGCGAGATACCGACCGCGAGGAGTGTGCGAACAGCGCGCTGGATTCTACGGTGACCAGCAGCGCGGTGTTGGGGAATCGGAGTCACGAAGTGCGCGACATCGTGACGGTCGCACCAGTCACGACCGATCTTGTTGTGGCGATCACTCCCGCCAATGTCGTAGAGCCCACGACGCTGGTTCAGGTCACCAACGACGACAGACTGAACTAACCAGCAATACCGCGTACATCTTTCGACGACAAAGTGGAGACCGTCAGGTGATTGCCCTGGCGGTCTCGCTTTGTATACTGTCAAATGACGGACACGCGTCCTGGCCACAACGGAAGTGAAGGGATACGAAACGCATGACCCATCTCTATCTGATCCGTCACGGTGAGGCCGTGTCGAATGTCGAACCGATTGTTGGAGGGATGAACGGTGACACGGGCCTTACGTCGCTCGGCGTACGGCAGGCAGAGGCGCTGCGTGACCGGCTCGCGGAAAGCAGGGAGATCGCGGCGGATGTCCTGATCGCCAGCACCCTCCCGCGTGCCCGACAGACGGCGGATATCATCGCCCCCGCACTCGGTCTGCCGATTGTCTGGGAGGACGACGTGCAGGAGATGCGCGTCGGCGAGGCGGACGGCATGCGGTCCGACGCGTTCACGGCGCGGTACGGTGTGCCGGACTACGAGCGCGCCCCCTACCGCCCGTTCGCACCCGGCGGCGAGAGTTGGGCCCAATTCCTCCTTCGCGTTGGCACGACGCTGCACCGCATTGCGGATGAACACAGTGGCAAGACGGTGGTTATCGTCTGCCACGGCGGGTTCATTGACGGCTCGATGATCTGCCTCTTCGGCATGAATACGCAGACCGCTCCAGCGGCCGATCTCCATACCAGTAATACCTCGATCACCCATTGGGAGCGGCGCGCCCGCCCCGGCAAGCTCCCGCGCTGGCGGCTCACCACCTACAATGATGTGGCACATCTCCGCGACATCGGCGCGGTCGAGCACACCCACTGGGACGAACTGCGCGCCAAACCCGTCACCGGCGCCGATCAGCCTGCTATCCCGCTTCCTACCGAGCCGGAATTCTGACACCCCAATGCTAATTGCTGCGTTTGGCTGAAACGGTTGATCGTGTAGTGAAACCCTGTTCCATGTCGCTCTTGACGCCCCGCGCAAGCCCACAGTACCATCGCGATCATCAGCCAGTGATCGCGCTCCCGCCCCTACCGCCGTCCCGATCAGCAAGAATTGAACCGCGAAGGCGCGAAGGACGCGAAGAAGAGAAAGAGGAGAAGAGAAGTCGGTAAAGGATCGGATTTGAGCAATTTCTTTCCTCTTCTTTCCTTCGTGCCCTTCGCGCCTTCGCGGTTCAAAGATTCTGGGGGAAACGATGCGACCGAACAGGATGAAAGAGACGTTGGCAGCAGGCGGATGGAGCGCGGGGCCGATTATCCCCATCGCGGATGCGGCGCTCGTCGAGGTGTGCGGGCTGACCGGATGGGACCATGTGCTGATTGATGCCGAGCACGGCCACATCACCGTCAAGGATTGCGAAGACCTCGTGCGGGCGGCGCATCTGGTCGGCATCACGCCGATTGTGCGCGTGCCGACGAATGCGCCGCACGAAATCCTCCGCTACCTCGATACCGGCGCGCAGGGCATCGTCGTTCCGCAGGTGACGACGCGGGAAGATGCCGAACGGGCGGTGCGAGCGGCGCGCTATCACCCGATGGGGGCACGCGGCTTGGCGGGTGTCCGGGCGGCGGAGTACGGGCTTGGCGGCTCGATGGGCGATTATGCACGGGCGGCGAATGCAATGATGCTCGTCAACGCGCTGATCGAGGACATCCGCACGGTGGACAACCTGCCGGATATTCTCGCGGTCGAAGGGTTGGATACGATCTCGATTGGCCCCTCGGACCTCTCGCAGTCTATGGGCCATCCCGGCGAGCGCGATCACCCTGCCGTGCAGGAGGCAATCGCCGAGATTATCCGCCTCGGCGTCGCGGCGGGTAAACCAGTCGGTATGAATGCGCCCACCGGTGCGGACGCGGCGCGCGAATATGCTCGCGGTGTCCGATTCTTCAGCGTCGGCGCCTGGGGCCTGATCGCCTAGAGTAGTGCGGTATACCTCGCGGCACTGCCGAGTAGTCAGTAGTCGGTAGTCGGTAGTCAGTGGGAGCAGGTAGACAAGTGTCATAGGCAGGCAGCACCTTGTAGTATGGTAGCCTTTCTGACTACTGACTACTGGCTACTACCAGGAGGATACGATGGCGTGGACAAACGAGGGGTTAGCACATCGGCCGGTGGTGATGGGGCGGCGGGGGGCGTGTGCGTCGGCGCATTATCTGGCGACGCTGGCCGGGCAGCGGATGCTGATGCAGGGCGGCAACGCGATTGATGCGGTTGTCGCCATCGCGGCGGCGCTCAATGTCGTCGAGCCGTACATGTCCGGCGCGGGCGGCGTTGGCTACATGTTTATCTACGACGCCAAAAGCAAGAAGCGGATTGTCCTCGACTACAACGGCCCCAGCCCGTACGCCGCCGAGTTGGGCAAATACACAAGCGAGGATGACAAGCAGAAAGGTATCCTCTCACCGCTCATTCCCGGCGCGCTCGGTGGCTGGCTGACGGCATTAGAGAAATACGGCACGATGGATCGTGCGACCGTCTTCCAGCCCGCCATCGAGTACGCGGAGGGTGGCTTCCCGCTCTCGATCAACAACGAGCGCTTCTTCAAGAATGGTGAGGCGTACTTGCTGAAATGGCAGACTTCCGCCGAACAGTACGCGCCAGGCGGCAGCACCCCGAAGACCGGGACGATCCTGAAGATGCCGCACCTCGCCCGTACCTTTCGCACGATCGTCGAAGGTGGCATGGAAGCCTTCTACAAGGGCGCAATCGGTAAAGAGATCGTTCGCTTCTCCGAGGAGAACGGTGGCTTGATTACGCAGAAGGATTTGGACGACTATGCGCCGGAGTGGGTCGAGCCGATCGGCGTCAACTACCGGGGCTACGATGTCTATTGCCCGCCACCGCCGTGCAGCGGCATCCAGTACTTGCAGACCCTGAACATCGTTGAAGGGTTCGACATGGCGGAAATGGGGCATAACAGCGCGACGTATATCCATCATCTCGCCGAGGCGATGAAACTGGCCGTCGCCGACCGCGCCGAGTACGCGCCCGCGCCGCACCCACCGACCGAGGGATTGCTCTCCAAGGAGTACGCTGCCTATCGCCGCTCTCTCATCAACCCGCAGAAGGCGGGTATCGCGGGTGGTGACCGCTACACCTCAAAGAAGCGGCAGGACGAAATCCTCGCGGGTGACCCGTACAAGATGCCGCAGAGCACGACCCATTTCGATGCGGTGGACGAGCAAGGCAATGCGGTCTCGGTTACCCAGACGCTCGGTGGCACCTTTGGGTCCGGTGTCGTCTTCGGTAACACGGGACTCGCGCTCAACAACTTCACCTACTGGATGGACCTCGACCCCGAAAGCCCAAATGCCATCGGCCCGCATAAGCGCGTCGAGCAGTGCCTCGCCCCCGCGCAGGTCTGGAAGGATGGCAAACTCTTCATGGTGATCGGCACGCCGGGTTCGTTTGGCATCATGGAGACGACGCCGCAGATGATGCTCAATATTATGGATCACGGCATGAGTATCCAGGCCGCCATCGAAGCGCCCCGTTTCCGCACCGCGACTGGCACGGAACTGCCGATGGAGGGCCGCATCCCCGCTGATGTGCGCGCCGAACTGGAAAAACTTGGCCACGACGTACAGGTGATGGATAATTGGATGATGTTCGTCGGCGGCGGTCAGGGCGTGATGGTGGACCCGGAGAGCGGCGCCCTGATGGGTGGCGCTGATCCCCGCCGCGATGGCTACGCGATGGCGTGGTAGGGAAGCGCTGAGTGCTGAGTTGAGCGGGCGCATGCTATGCGCCCCTACACTATCGCTCTCCCTCTCCTTTGCTTCCGAACAAAGGAGAGGGGGCTGGGGGGTGAGGTTGAATGAGGAAAGAAACCATCATTGAAGCATTCATCACCGATGTGAAGGCGATTCTCGCCGACGAAGGGCCAACGGAGGCGGGACTGACGCGGATCGCGGAGCGGATGAAGGCAATCACGACCGAACCGGCGCTCACCGAAACGCCTGAAGACTTCGGCAATGCGCATGACGGCCTCGGTCGGCAATCCCGCCCGCTCTACACGGACGAAACGGGGCTAACACTCGTGCGCGCCCGCTTTCCCCCGGAGACGAACACGCCGATCCACAACCACGGCACATGGGGCGTGATCGCGGTCTATGCGGGGAAGGATCGCGTGCAGGAGTATCGCCGCCTTGACAGCGGCGACAGCGAGGGGCACGCGGAAATCACCTTTTCCGCCGAGCATATCCTCGGCCCCGGTGACACGGCGATTATCCCGCACCCGCCACAGGACATTCACGCCCAGCAGGGCGTGGACGGCGAAACGGCGCTCGAATTCGTCTTGTTCGGTAAAAACGCGATGGAAATCCCGCGCCTCTATTTCGATCCTGAGGCGAAAACGGCGCGCTATCGCCCGTTGCGGCACGGGTATCAGACAGTGGGGACAACCTAATCCCCCAGTCCCCTTCTCATGCCGAGGGACGAACGGGGGAGCGAATTTCCTTTGTGCATGCGGCAGTGAAAATTCTCAGGTAACTTGATAGAATGAGTGCGTCTGTTAACCATATCGTGATGGCATCTCACTTTCGCGTACGGCGAAGAAATTCTGGAGCGTCTTCGTGACACTACGCGTCTCGATTGACCCCGCGCTCGTCGAGCAA
>JAABVA010006727.1_pt1 | contig 10125 bp, 9 predicted proteins | sample 5560331 | NCBI WGS metagenome assembly JAABVA01 (sample SAMN12812661, study PRJNA571458) | rock metagenome | isolation source: Antarctica rocks | place: Antarctica: Victoria Land, Mt New Zealand sud | collected 2016-01-07 | reverse complement strand
CCGCCACCGGCCGGGCGGTACTGAACCGGATTGTGTCCCTGGCCGGTATGGGACCTGCCCCGCTGGGCGCCGACACCGCCTACCGGCTGACCAGCGACGCGGTCGACTTCATCGTCCACCTCGAACTTTCCGACCAGCAGTCGGCTGCCGGCCGGCGCCGGGTGGTCAGCAGCGTGCTGGAAGTGCTGGAGGTCGGCGACGCCGGGCTTCCAGCCCTGAATGAAATCTTCGTCCCCGGCACCGACCGGCGGGCGGTTCCGGGCTGTGCGATCGCCTGCCTGCCCGACCTGGTAAACGCCGGGCTTGATCCCACCGACCTGTTCGCCTCTGCCTCGAGCTCGCCGCGGGGGACAGGTCGACGCCGTCAGCCGACCGGACCACGCACCCCCCTCCCGCAGGTATCCATCGCCGCTTCCAGCCCTGCGCCGACGTCGTGGCCCCCACCGGATACCCGACAGCCGGATACCCGACAGCCGGATGCGCGGCAGCCGGCTGCTGGCAGGCGCTGGTGAGCGCCCTCGCCGGCCTCGGCGGTGCGCTGGCCGGCCTCGGTCTGATCCTCACCGCCGTGACCGTCACCCTCAGTCGAGCACCGCAGGCTGGCCCAGCGGCCGCGGGGCTGCCCCCGAGGCGCATGAGCCGACCGGCCCGACCCGTGACCGCTCGGCCGACCACGCTGATGCTCCGCCGTTTGCTGCCTGCCGTGCTGGCGGCAGGGGTCGTCGGCGGGCTCACCCGCTGGCCAGTCGGAGCCGTGCTGGCAGCGGTAGCCGCGGCCGGCCTGCCGCGCCTGCTAGGCGGCGGCAAAGCCGCCGAACGCAACAACGCCCGGCTGCAGGCGTTGGCGGACTGGACCCGCCGGCTCGCTGACAGCATCACCGCCGGGGCGGGGCTGGAAGAGGCGCTGGTTCGCAGCGCGCGGACCGCGCCCGCGCCGCTGGCGGTCGAGATCGGCGCGCTGGCCCACCGACTACGAGCCCATCTTCCTACCGAACTGGCCCTGCGGGCGTTCGCCGACGACGTCGACGACGCAGCAGGCGACCAGGTCGCCGCCGCGCTGTTGCTCGCTGCCCGCCGCCAAGGCCGCGGAGTAGTCACAGTGCTAGCCGACCTGGCGGACACGGTCGCCAAGACGGTGGCGGCCCGCCGGGAAGTCGAAGCCGACCGGGCCAAGCCTCGCAACTCGATGCGGCAAGTCATCGCCATCACCATCGGGTTCACCTTCGCCTTGGGGGTGCTGAACCCGGGGTATGCGGGTCGGTACGGCACCCCGGCGGGTCAGGCGGTGCTGGCCCTCGCCGGCCTGATCTACATCGCCGGCTGCTGGTGGATGGCCCAGTTGGCCCGCACCCCACCCACCCCGCGGTTCCTACCCCCAACCTCGGCGGCAACCGGCCCGGCAGAACACCAGGTGCACCAGCCGGCGGAACAGACTCCCACCAGACCTCCGACAGGGCGGGGGCGAGGGTGAACGGCTACCTTGCCGCTGCGACCGGCGGCGCTGTGGCTGGCGGCGGACTGGCCAGCGCCGCCAGGTGCTTGCTGCCAGCACCACCACCGCGGCTGACCGCCGCGCTGGCTGCCCTCGAAGCAACCCACCGGCCAGCGCCGGGCGGGACCGGAACGTGGGGGCCGGCAGGAACGGCAGCCGAGTCAGGCTGGACTCAGCGTGCGGGTCGCCTGCTGGCCCGCGCTGTTCCTTCCCTGATTGGCTGGAGGACCCGTCCGGCGGACCTGGCTATCCTCGACCTGCCGGCACAGACCCTGCTGGGCCGCCAAGGCCTGCTCGCCCTGTTCGGGCTGCTGCTCCCCAGCCTTGCGATGGTTCCGCTGCTCGCCGTCGGGGTGAGGCTGCCGTCCACCATCCCCGCTGCAACCTCGCTGCTGAGCGCGGCCCTGTTCTTTCTGGTTCCGGCGTCCGAGGCGCGGGACCGCGCCGCCCGGGCCCGAACTGAGTTCCGAGCCGCTCTCACCGCCTACTTCGACCTGGTCGCCTTGGAACGGGCTGCCGGCGGCGGCGCCGCCGACGCGTTGACCCGAGCTGCCGACATCGGCAGCGGCTGGGTCTTTCGCCGCCTCGCCGCCGCCTTGGCATCCGCTCAGTACGCCGGCAGCACACCCTGGGAGGCGCTGTCCCGGCTCGGGGTGACACTGGGCGTCGACGAACTCGCCGATCTCGCTGACATCGTGGCCACTGCAGGTGAAGGCGGCAATGCCATCTTCACCTCCCTGGTGGTCAAAGCAGACTCGCTGCGCAGCCAGAGCCTGACCGACGCCAATGCACTCGCCAACAGCCGGTCGGACTCGATGTCGCTGCCGACCGCGGTCCTGCTCACCGGCTTCCTTCTGCTGCTCGCCTACCCCGCCGTCGCCGGACTGCTCACCCCCGGCAGCTGACCGTGCCCCGTCCCCCCAGCCGATGTCCCCCAGCCGATGTTCACCCACCCTGTTCACCCATAATGAAGGAGCCCACCATGACCCGACTGCAGCTCGCCGTGTTGTCCCTGCTGACCGGCCTGGCGTTGCGCGTTCAGCACCTCCAGACGGCGACCCGATCCCGGCCGGGCCGGTGGTCCCCGGACACTGAGCGGGGGTCACTGACCACCGAGCAGGCTGTGATCACCGGCATCCTGGTCGTCGCAGCCGTCGGCCTGGGTGTGCTGATCACCGCTGTGGTCTCCAAGTACGGCTCAAAGATCAAGTAGCTGGCGATGAGTACCGCGCCTCGGCAACTGGCCGCACGCCCCTGCCGGACAGGGGCGGGGCGCCCCCAACCGGCTCGTCCCTGCCGTCGACAAGGGACGGGGCAGGCGGCTACCGGCAGTGGTGACCGCGGGTCGGTCAGCGCCGAAACCGCCGTCGTGCTGCCCGCCCTGCTGCTGCTGATCCTGCTGATTGTGCAGACCGCGCTGTACGCCCACGCCCGCAACCTTTCCCAGTCAGCAGCCCAAGAAGGACTACGAGCCGCCCGACTCCGAGCCGGCAGCGCAGCCGCCGGGCAGACCGCGGCCAGGAGTTTTCTGGCCGGCAGCGCCGGCACGCTGCTGACCAGCCCGACGGTCTCGGCAGCCCGCAGCCCAACCACGGCCACTGTCACCGTCGACGGCCACGCCACCGCCGTCGTGCCGTTCCTGACCCTCACCGTGCACAGCACCGCCGCCGGCCCCGTCGAACGCTTCGTCCCGGCCGCCGGATGACCCAGCACACCCGCCGGCAGCCAGCTCATCCTGCCGATCCCGGGGGAGCCGCCGCGCTGTGCCGGACGGGCCGGCGGGCGGGGCGGCCGCGGTGCGAACGCGGCTCGGTCAGCCTTGAGCTCGCAGCGCTCGCCCCCGTGCTGCTGCTGCTCGTGCTGCTCACCGTCGCGGCGATGCGGATCACCCTCGCCGGCGCCCAGGTCGACGGCGCCGCCCGGGACGCCGCCCGCGCCGCGTCGCTGGCCCGCACAGCCGGGCTGGCCACCGCTGCAGCCCAGCAGAGCGCAACACGCACGCTGGCCGGTCAGCAGCTCACCTGCAGCCAGCTGACCGTCACCGTCGACCCGGCCGGTTTCGCCGTCCCCGTCGGTACCACCGGCACGGTCGCGGTGCACCTCACCTGCCGGGTTGCCCTGGGCGACGTCGCAGTTCCCGGGGTACCGGGTTCGACGACGATGACAGCCGGCTACGCGGCGCCGCTGGACCCCTACCGTGCCCGCTGACACCACCCCGCTGACCTTGACCGGCAGGTGCCATCTGGACAGTGCTGCCCTCGATGTGACGGCGGCAGGTGGCGATGCCGGCTCGGTCAGCGTGCTGGTCGCGGTGCTCGGCTTCGCGCTGCTGCTGATGCTCGGACTGGTCGTCGACGGCGGCCGGCAGCTGATTGCCTACCGCCGCGCCGCCAACGACGCCGAACAGGCAGCCCGCGCCGGCGCCGGCGCCCTCAACCCCGCCGGGCTGCGCACCGGCATCTACACCCTGGACCCGGCCGCTGCCACCGCAGCCGCCCGCCGCTACCTGTCCGCTTCCCAACCAGGCGGCCAGATCACCGCCAGCAGCATCACCGTCACCGGCAACACCGTCGCGGTCGCCGTCACCCTCCGGCGGACCACAACGTTCCTAGCCGCTGTCGGGATCACCGGCGTGAGCGCCACCGGACGAGGCCGCGCGCAGCTGGTACACGGCGTCGCCGCCGAGGACCCCTGATGCCCACCAGCCTTCGGCGCCCGCACCCCAACCCACCCGGCCGACGGCGAGGTGACATCGGGCGCGGACTGGGCGCCGTCGCCGTCCTGGCGCTCCTGATCGCCGGGCTACCCGCCCTGGTCATTCACTTCACCGGCCTACCCGACCCCAGCCGGCCAACGGGCTGGACCGAGGTCGAGCAACTACTGACCGGCCCCGACACCGGCCACCTGCTAGCAGTCGTGCTGGCCGCCGTGTTCTGGCTCGCCTGGTCAGCCTTCGTCGCGCAGGTCCTGCTCGAGACCGTCGCCCTGATCGGTCGCCGCCAGCCGCTGCGGCTACCCGTCTTCGGCCCGATGCAGGAACTCGCCCGCACTTTGGTCGCCTGCGTGGCCCTGCTGGCCGTTCCCGCTACGGTCAGCCTGACCAACCCGCCCGCCGCCCCGCCTACCTTGGCTGCAGCGTTGACTCCGGCCGCGGCCCGGCAGCCAGCCGCCGACCATCACGGCACAGCAGCTGGGTCGAAGCCGAGGCGGCCGGCGCCGCTGGCCGCGGCTCAGAAAGTCGCTGCCACCCATGCCGCCAGTCGCCCTGCTTCCAGCGGTCTGACCTATGAGGTTCTGGCGATGCACGACGGGCAACGCGACACGCTCTGGCGGATCGCCGAACAGCATCTGCGGGACCCGCTGCGCTGGCCGGAGATCTTTCAGCTCAACGCCGGCAGGCTACAACCCGACGGCGCTACCTTGACCGACCCGCACTGGATCCGCCCGGGATGGCTGCTGCTGCTACCAGCCGACGCGACCGGCCTCCCGGCCCCAACGACCACCGGAAGCCCACCCGCGCCGCTCGCGCCGCCGCCAGCCACAGCAGCGCAGCCCACCCCGGCATCTCCGGTGGCTCCGGCACCCCCGGTGGTTCAGCACCGACAGGCACCGCCTGCCCCAACACCGCCTACGACGGCTGCTCCGGACCGTGCTTCCCCCGCGGAGGCGGCCAGTGGGGCGTCAGCCGCTGGCCGGGCGCCGTCACGAGACGACCCCCTGCTCACCGGCGCTTCACACTCAGCCTCGGCACTGTCAACACACGGCGGGCGAGCGCCGGATCCGACCCTGCCCCGGACTCAAAATGCCGCGGACGGTGTCCAGCAAACGCTGGTGGCTACCTCCCTCGCTGGCGGCTTGGCGGCTGCGCTGGTGATCAACCGGCAGCGACGGCGCCGGGTCTACCGTCCCCGCCCCCCGCAACCGTTCGCCGTCACGGACGCGCCGCCGCTGCCCGCCGCGTTACGCCGTCTCACCACCGGCAACGGCCCCTTGGCAGATGACGACGACGATAACGACGACGCCGTCCCGTCCGCGGCGGCTGCCGGCGCAATGCCGCTGAAGTCGGAGTCGCGCGGCGACGCGGCAGCTGTTGAAGTCGCCCACCGGGACGGGACACCGATCCTGCTGGACCTGCTTGCCCAGCCGGGACTGTTCCTGAACGGCAAGGGCGCCGAAGAGGTACTGCGCTCCCTGCTGGTCACGCTGCTGGTCACGAGCCGCCGCTACGGGCTGACCCTGCTCGTCACCGCGGATGTGCAGCCGACACTGCTGCCGGGTGCGCACTCCCTCGACGCGGTCCGGGTGCTCAAAAGCGCCGACCGTGCCGTCGCCCAGTTGCAGACCGCGGTGCTCACCCGCACCCGCCAATTCGGCGACACCGGGGCCGCGGACCTGACCGGCTACCGCCGGCGCGCACCAGAGGATCCGATGCCGCTGCTCGTTCTGGTAGCCGGCGCCGTACCGCACTCGAGCCGGGCAACGTTGGACGCGGTTCTAGCCGCCGGGCAGCCGCTTGGCCTGGCAGCACTGCTGCTCGACGACCGGCCCGACGAGGCGACCGGGCTGCACATCAACGCCGACGGCATCGTCACCGACGCCGCACCCGCGGCGCTGCACGAAAGCCTGGACGGCGCCCGAGCGTTTGGGCTCAGCTGGCACGAGGCAGCCGCGGCGCTGAGCGTGATCGCCGAGGGCCAGGTCGACCCCGTCCCCGAGGTTGCCGATCAGCACACGGTCGCGACCACCGCGCCTCAGGACGCAACCGCAAGCAACCCTGCACCTGCGCCGCTGGCGCTGGCGGCACCACCGGCACCAGCGGCACCACCAGCGGCAGCGCCGATCGGTGTGCAGCTACTGGGCCCCTACCGGATCAGCGCCTGGGGCCAGGAAATCACCACCGGCCTGCGCGCAACCGCCAAGGAACTGTTGGCCTACTACCTGCTGCACCCGGCTGGTGCGACAGCAGAGGCCGCCATCGACGCCCTATGGCCGCAGGTCAGCGCCGAACGGGGCCGGCAGCGGTTCTGGACTGCGCTGGGCAATCTGCGTTCCCGGCTGCGCGAAGCGGCGGGGGACACCGGCGACAGGGGTGACACGGGCACCACAGGCGACAAGGGCGACACGGGCGGGGACATCATCACCAAGGTCGGTGAGCGCTACCAGGTGCTAGACGGTGTCCTGTCCGCCGACCTGTGGGCCTTCCAAGCCGCGCTAGGTGACGCTCACCGGGCCGCCGGCGGGCCGTCGGAAGCCGGCGTACTGCAGCGCGCCGTTGAGCTCTACGGCGGCGACTTCGCCGACGGGGCCGGCTGGCTGTGGGCTGAAAGCACCCGCATGCAACTGCATCGCAGCGTGCTCGATGCGATGGTCCGGCTCGCCGAGATCCATACTCAGGCTGGTGAGCATCCCGCTGCGGTCGGCTGGCTGCAGCGCGCGGTCGAGCTTGACCCTCATGCAGAACAGATCTACCGCCGACTGATCGCCGCCCACGTCGCCAACGGCGCGGCGGCAGCTGCTCGCGTGACCTACGGCCAGCTTGTCGACCGGCTCGCGGACGTTGACCTGGAACCCGACGACGAGACCGTCGAGCTGATCAACAGGATGACCCGGCCAGCACGACGGCGGCGCACCGCCGATTCGCGCCAGCAACCTCAACGGCCGACGCGTTGATCCGCAGCTGTTCGTTGATCGGCCGTGCGAGGGCGCAGGACCGGGCGCTGGCTGGGCGTCACCCGGTGGGCCTGGTCGCGCCGAGGTAGTCATCCCAGTGGTAGCTCTCGACCCGGACGACGGCGCCGGTGTGCGGAGCGTCGATCATCTGGTTGTCGGCGGCGACGATCCCGACGTGGGTCACGGCGGTTGGGGAGCCGAAGAAGACCAGGTCCCCGGGTTGGAGGGGAGCGGCGGCCGGTAGCCGCGGGCCGGCGTCGTATTGCTGCTGCGCGGTGCGTGGCAGTTCGAGTCCGGCGGCGTGGTAGGCCGCCTGAACCAGTCCGGAGCAGTCGAACCCGGCCGGGGTGCCGCCTCCCCACAGGTAAGGGGTGCCGAGCTGGGCCTGGGCGTAGTCCACGGCAAGCCCGGCAGCCCGCCCGGGCAAGGCAGAGGCGGGGGCGCCTGGCGTGCCTGGTGGGCCGGCTGTGCCAGGTGGGCTTGCTGTGGGAGTCGGGCTCGAAGGGCCTGGTGCGGTGTACGTCGCTGCGCGTGCCAGCACGTCCCGGACGTACCAGTCGGCGTGGTTGTAGGCGAAGATCGCGCCGGCAGTGTTCTGGCCCCCGGCGGCGCCGGAGGCGCACAGGTAGCGGGCCGCGGCGTAGATCGCATCCGCCGGCCGGTACGGCGACGGCGCCGCCGCCCCGGCCCCGGGTGTCGGTACCGGGTCGGCGGGCACGGGATGGTCGTAGCCGGCGAAGGTGGCGGGCAGGAACTGCATGGGTCCCTGCGCCCCGGCGGCATTGGCACCCGAGCCGACCCCGGGGGCGCTCGAGCGGCCGTGGTCAGACTCGACGGCGCCGATCCCGGCGAGCACCGTCCAGGCCAACCCCGGGCAGGTCGCGGCAGCGCCTTGATAGAGCATCAGGTAGTCCGCCGGGATTGAGCTGAGGGCGGCTCGGCTCGGCCGCGGCGGGGTAGCGCTGCCAGGAATGGAGACCGATCCGGCTCCCGCAGCTCCAGCGAGCAGCACGGCCATTACGACGAGGGCGCCCCCCGGGGCGGCGAGCTTGCCGACAACCCCGGTGGGTCTCACCAGCCGAGCCCTGTGCCGCCCGGGAAGGCCGTGCGATGTTCGGCGGCTTCCGGTGCGCTGGCGAGCTCGATCAGGTGCCGCCTGTCATGCGCACCGAGCGGCAGCCAGACCCGGTCGGCGGCGGATTGTCCGGGGGACAGCGCGCTGGTCGCCACCGGCAGAGCAACCCGTAAGGCCTCAGGGGTGAGCACCCGGCGGGCTTGCGCTTCCCGGTCTGCCGTGAGGAAGACGAACAGCACCGGGGTGGGCTGCCCGGCGGCGGCGAGCAGTTCGGTGTAACCAGCCAGCTTGTCGGCGAGCCGTCCGAGGGTTTCGGTGCCCCGGTCGTACTCCAGCAGAAACCGGACCCGCCGGCCGGCCTCCTGCCAGACGCCGTAGCCGTCGGGGCGGACCACCTCGCCCCACTCGGCGGCGCAGCGACGTTCAGGCCACCACAGAGCAAGCGATTGGTCGGGGTGGTCGCGGGCGGTGCGGATCAGCGCGGTGAATACCCCGTTGCTGCCGACCAGGTGCGCCAGGTGCGCATTGGTACGCAGCGCCTGGGCTTTGTCTCGACGCCAGCTGGTTTCGCTGACGGCGCGGCCCTGCTCGGCGGCGAGGACGGCAGCCCCCGCCTCGTCCAGCAGCCAGTGGAAGGGGGCTGATCCCGTCCGGGTCAGGGGCCGGAACCGATCGAGTACCCGCAGCTGGTAAAGCTGAGCAAGCCGGGATTCGGTGCGACGTTGACTGCAGAATCCGATGTCGGTGATCTGCACGGTGGTCAGCACCTGATGGTCAGCCAGCAGCCGAATCAGCATCCGGTCCCGGTCGGTCAGCCGTGCCGGCAGGCCGAGCAGCAGCCGGTCATCGACTCGGGCACGAGCCTGCGGCCTGTTCGCGAGCGATGAATTCACCCTTCACCCCTAGAGTCGGGGGACCCATCCGAGGGGTCAGCAGGCCACTGACCAGCACCTTGACCGGCACTGAGGGGGCCGGATCTAAGTCCGACCCCCGATTCGACACCCGATCCGACGCGGGATCCGGCCCCCGATTCGTCTTGCCTGCCTCGACCTAGTGCAGCGCCGGGCAGCTGCCGTCCAACCAGCCGCCGACCCTTGGCGGCGGGGCGCTGTCCATACCGGGCCCGCGACACCGCCCGAACCTGGCCGGCCCGGCCCGGTATTGCTGGCACGGGCGGGTCGGTAGCGATGGTGAACGCCGGTGTTTCGGCGCCGCCGACGACCAGGCGGGCGGCTGCGGTGTAGGCAGCGAGGTGGGACAGGTCGTGTGCGGACAGTTCGGGGGCGACGTGCCGCTCCAGGACCCGGGCGTCTTCGGGGGAGAGGTTGAACAGCAGCTTGCTGCGGGCGTTGGCGGAGATCCCTTCGCGGAGGTCGCGGGGCAGCTGCGCCAGGTGCTGGTGGGCCAACACCAGCGAGAGCCGGTAGCCGCGGGCTTCGGCGAGCATCTCATCGAACGATCGCGGCAGGGTAAGGAAGTTCTGGCATTCATCGACGTAGAGGGCGGCGTCGACCCGGGCCTGCTGACCTTGCCGGGCCCGGTGCGTGGCTGCCTGCCAGACCTGGGCAACGACGAACGAGCCGAGCAGCCGGGCGGTGTCCTCCCCGAGGACGCCTTTGGGAACCCGGGCCAGCAGCAACCCGCCGTCCAGGACGGCTGTCATGTCGAAGCTGGACGCGGCCGAGGCGACGGTGCCGCGCACGTAGTCGCGGAGCAGGAACGCTCGCAGCTTGTTCAGCAGCGGGCCGATGGCTTGGGCTCGGGCGGCGTCGCCCATGGTGTCGTAGCCGGTCCAGAAGCCGCCGAGCCCGGCCGGGTCACCGATGCCGGTGGTGTAGGCCGCGCGGAACCGCTCGTCGGACAGCAACCGCGGTATGTCGACCAGCGT
>JAABVA010006725.1_pt1 | contig 10129 bp, 7 predicted proteins | sample 5560331 | NCBI WGS metagenome assembly JAABVA01 (sample SAMN12812661, study PRJNA571458) | rock metagenome | isolation source: Antarctica rocks | place: Antarctica: Victoria Land, Mt New Zealand sud | collected 2016-01-07 | reverse complement strand
GCGCTGCAGCAGGCGCTCGAAGGGCCAGCTGCCGCCGCCGCCGAGGCCCAGGCCCTTGAGCTGCGGGTGGCGCGCCTCCAGCCTGCGCGGCGCGCACGACATGCTGCGCCGCCGCCGCGCACCGCGCCAGAGCGGCTGCGAGCAGTGCGGAGGACACGCGCTGCGAGAGCCCGGCTCGGGAGCACTGGCCATCATGCAAAGTGCCTCTCCCCGCAACGCCCAGCTCAGAGCCCTCGCAGGGTGCTGCGCCTTGCCCCACAGGTTCACTAGCGGTGCCCCCCCCCACAGGTTCACTAGCCGCCGCATACTATGGCACCATACGGTAACCCTAACCCTAACCCTAACCACTCGGGATGGGGGCCCGCGGCGCGCCGCTGCTGCTGCAGCGCGCGCTTCTCCGGCGGCGCGCGGCCCTCCAGCACGCCAACCGGCACGCAGCCGTAGCGCAGCCAGTTCAGCGCCTGCGCCGCGGCGCGGTTCCGGGTCGGCCCGCAACGCGCGCGCCGGCGGGCGGCCCCGTCGCGCGCCGCTGGAGCCGAGATGCGCCAGCGCAGGCCAAACAGCAGATGCGCCCAGCACTGTGTCAATAGGTACGCACACTTTTATCCCAAGCAGCCGCTTGAGCGGTGACAGGGCTGCCGCAGGGGGCCGCGTCCTCAAGCACCCCCCTGCCTCCCGGCACCGAGGGGCTGGCGTGGCTGCGCGTGCAAGCCGGGCTGAAGCCCCACTGTTACCTGGCGCGGGCGCTGCCCTGGCTGCGCGCGCCGCTGGAGACATGAAGCGCCGGCCAAAGCATACACCAAATAGGCCCAGCACTGCGTCACCAGGAACGTGTACATGACTCCCAAGTAGCTGCTTGGATGGTGGCGGGTTGCACCACTGCACCCGAGGCAGGTCCATGATGTTGCAGAAGCAACACTTTTGGGCTCAGGGATAGGCGCCGCGCATGTGCGGCACAGCGCACGCGTGGGATTGCCTCGCTGAATACCGGGTTTTTGCTGTACCAAAGTCATGGACCTGCCTCTAATGCAGATTCTCAGTTTGCCACCATTCAAGCAGCTACTTGGGAGAGATGCATGAGATCCTGGTGACATTGTGCTGGGCATATCTGCTGTAGGCTTTCGCTGGCGCTTCTGGCTCCAACGCGCGCAGTCAGGGCAGCGCCCGCGACAGGTGACCGGTGGGGCTTCAGCCTGCTTGCATGCGCGGCTACGCCGGCCCACACGCCGCTAGGACGCAGCGAGGTGCTTGAGGACGCACCCCCCAGCGGCAGCCTGTTGCGCGCCCGGCAGGGCCAGCAGGGCCTGAAAGCCCTGGTCATCCCGTGCGCAGCCGCCTGGCTGGCCGCGTTCGCACCCACTGGGAGGCAGCCGGGGCACGACAGCAGCGCGGCCGGGAGTGCGTGCGCGCCGAGGTCCCCACTCGGTCAAGAGGGCCGCCAGAGACACCCTTGGAAGTGCAGCGAGCGCGCCGGGGTCCCCCCATCTGCAACCCGACGCGGGCGGGCGGGGCGCACGCGCTCAAAGGCGATCCGCACGCAGCGCGCCTCGCGCGTCTGGGAGCCAGGTTCAATGCGCATCTCGCACGCCTGCACAACCCACTGCGCCAGGTCCACCGCAATCACGCGCCCGTCCACCTGCGGCCGCGCGCGCGCGCCCGAGCCTGTCAGGACTCGCCTCGCCCGCCGCTTCCTTGGACCCTGGTGCAGCCCCTGATGTGCATGCGTCTGCTGCAGCGCGCCCACCGCGCGCGCCGAACGCCCACCCCCCCTACCCAGAACACCAGGCCCGGGCGCCGCGATTAATCTGCCCGCCAGCGCAGTGCGCGCCGCCAGCCTGACCCTGCTTGCAACCCAGGAGCGCTAGGGACGCCCCTGCCGCACGCGCATCTGTGCCTCCCGGTATACTTGCACTTGCCGTGCGCTACGTGCGCCTGTACCATCCACTTGCCACCCCAGGTCCCCTTCTGACAGCTGCCGGACCCACTCAGGAGGAGCGGGCGTTGGCGCCCGCGTCAGCTTTCAAGCTTCACCTGGACAACCAGCCTGCTCTCACTCCCAACTGGACGGAAATGTCTGTAGGCTGTGCGTGGCGAAGGGCTATTCAGGCCAGCAAGGCGAAGGGGGCGTGGGCCAAACATGCGCACTCCGCTAACTCATAGCAGGGACACACTCTTCCAGTCCGGCTCTGACCTCTGCAGGGCAAGACACGCCCTGCAACCTGCCAGGCCGCGTGAGCAGTGCCAGGACAAGGAGCGGTGAAGCGCGACGCCTCGTCTTCACAACAACTTTATAGCACTCAAGAGCGCCCACCTTGTACAGCTCTCTTGCCTCAAGTCTTACTGGCAGGCACGCCCAGAGCGAAAAAAGTTATGCGAACAGTCCTGGGCGGCGACGCTGTGCGGCCCGGCTTCGCCATCGCTGCCACGCACTACGATGAGCAGGCCCTCCTCGCGCAGCGCGTGCCACAGTGCCTGGACTCCCATCCTGCTGCCGCGCCGCGTCAGCAGGGCGCAGGCCCAGGGAGGAGCGAGGCGTAAGGCACGTGCGGGAGTGCATGCACTGCGGATCCCCACTAGTCCTGCCGACCTTGCCCGCGGGTTGTGGCAGCACTTGCCTGCAGTTAAAAAGCAGCGTAAAAGGCAGCGCATAAACAGTTGAGGCCAAAGTTTGGAGCTCGAGGCAAAAACCTACCGCTTTGCATGATCTCACAGTGTCGATGTGCCTGTGCGTTCTCGGGACGGCCAAGCTTGCTGACCGCCTGCTCCCTGTCAGCTTCCTTCAGTGTGTCGGCGTGTATTGAGAGTGGGCGCGCTCTTTTGGTTGAAAGCCTGCCGGGCATCTACACTTCCGACAGGCCGGGACTCTGGGCGCCCGGCGACGCCGTAGAATCTGGTGGGAGAGCCCGTTCAAAAAGGCGCCGGCGGCACTGGCAAGGAGAGAAGGCGGGCAGCCGGGCAGGACCGCCTTGGAGCGGGCATGCAGAAGCCCAACCAGCGTCCAAGGCCAGCATCTGAGGCGGCCAGCCCCCTCAACTGAGCAGCGCGAGGCCGCAGCAGAGTGCGCCGCGGCACACTCCTATGGGGCAATGCACGAGCACGGCGGCCTCGGAGGACGGCGCGCGCGGGCCGGCGCGGCGCGGCAAGCGGGGGCGCGCGCCGGCCGCGGCCGCTCGCAGGAGGCACAAGCTGACCGCGGTGGCGCCCGCGAGCCACACCTGCACCAGCTCTGCCGGGTGGGCATCTGCCCTCGACTCTGCCCCCTTGGACTAGTGCAGATTGGCACCGCTGCGGCCCGCACGGGCCCCAAGGCGAGGCACGCACGCTTGGTGGGTCTCTCTGGCCGCCTGCAAGTCCTACTCCGTGCTGCAGCCCCAAGGATGCTGCTGGCGAGTGTCCCATAGATTTAAAGTTTTAAAGATGCACTGCACCTTTTGGAGGGCGCACTGGAGGTCCCGAGTTTGCCACAGCGCCCTGCTGTGCCTTGGTGGTGCCCGTGCGTCTGCCGTGCGGGAGTGCAAGTGAGCGGTGCACAGTAGCGGGGCAGCTGTGCTGCTGGGCAGCCGTTCGTGCCACGCTCGTGGCATGCTGCCACTCTGAGAACATGTCGTCAAGACTGTTGGGTAGAGGGGTATGGTAAGGATTGCTGCCAAGCAAGTGCACGCTCCGCTTGCCGTGCTTGACCCTGCGAGTGCTGCTCATACAGAACGTCTGTGCAGCCTGACACGGCGGGTGGCCGCGCGGAGGGCTCAGACGCTCTGCACGTGGCAGCACATGAGGCTGCCTGACCATGGTGCATGCATGTGTGCGGAGCAGCATGCATGGCAAATATTAGCTGCACTTACTCAATTGCATGGAGCTTAACTGCGTTGCCCTTCCCAGCGCATGCACCCCCTGCCTCGCCCAGCGCATGCACCCCTGGCGCAGGGCCCGCGTGGGCGGGGCGCAGCGAGCGAGCGCCGCGCACAGCGGGAGGTGCTGTGCTTGATGCACTGCATGAGGTGGTAGCTGTCTGGCCCAGCACATACAACGTCTATGTTGATCTAAACCTACCCTTGCGCTGCAGGACTGCGCCTGAGAGTGTCGCCGACGGCAGCACGGGCGGCAAGGCGCGCGGCCGCAAGCCGGGCGCCGCGGCGGCCGGCGCGTCCGGCTCCAGCCGCGGCTGCGCGGCCTCGCCCAGCTGGCGCGGCGGCGCGGGCGCGCCGCGCAGCGCGGCCAAGGGCGGCTCGTGCGGCAGCGGTGCGCGCGCGCGGTCTGCTGGCGCAAGCCGCATGCTGGCGGCCCTGTCCGCTGCCTGGGAGGGCCAGGGCATGCGCATGCGGCTCCGCCGGGAGCGCCTCCCAGGAGCGCGGGCCTGACGCGCGCGCCGGGCGCGCCACGCGCAGGCAGCGGCGCGTGCAGCAGCGTGCCCGAGTGCAGCAGCTCGGGGCGCACGACGCCCGCCGCCGACAGCGACGACGAGGGCGACTCCGGCGACTGGGACCACTTCACTGAGAAGGCGCGCGGAGGCGCCCGGTGACACGAGCGCCGCAGACGGCAGCGTTCTGCTCGAGCATCTGCCGTATTGGGGTGTAAATACTACCTGTGCGGATGATTAGCCTGCGCGCATGGCTAAGGCGGCGAGACGGGTGCCAGAGCGAGCGGCGGGCTGCTCGAGCGCGTGCCGCTGTATGCGTCACAGACAGCTCCCTCACTGCAGCGTTTCCAGCATCCCTGACTGGATGTTGAGAGCGCGGGTGCAGCGCGGGGCCGCATGCGGCTCATGTATCCTCGCTAGTAGGCTGTGTCACAAGCATGTGAGATGATGACATGCCTACGCCGTGACACAGGACGTGAGGGACGGCAGCTCCTCGCAGAGCGGAGCGTCCGCCGGCGACGGCGCGCGCGCGCGCGGCGGCGCCAGGCTCGGCGCCGCCGCGCGCCCGCGCGAGCAGTCGCTGTTCGGCATCGCGGAGAAGCGCGCGCCGGCGCCCCTGCGGTGCGCGCCTGCAGGATAGGGCTAGAGCAGGTCACCGCCGTGGTGAGCGCCTTCAGGGCGGCTCCCGCTCAATCCGCACAGACGTGGCGAGGGCAGCACCTACGGCGGAGACACACGCAGCGGCTGGCTCTTTGCAGGCTCGGCTGTGAGTGCAAAGATCTCAGTTCCACGTATCTGCTCTGTGTGCAGGTGTCATGCATGCATTACGTCTTCGCAGAAGCAGAGTTTACAGAGCCTAAGAGTTAGCAGCAGCGTCGGTTGCGCCGAGCAGCGCGCGCCCTCCGGCATGAGCGCACTGCGCGCGCCGGCAGGGAGACCGCGTCGCTCAAGCTGGCCAAGCTGCGCGGCGTGACGTTTGTGAACCAGTACGTGGTCATCAAGTACCTGGGCAAGGGCGCCAACGGCCGCGTGTTCCTGTGCCTGGACATGTGCGACACGCGGCTGTACGCGGTCAAGGCGCGCGGCCCGCCCGGACTCTGTGCACGTTCACGGAAGCGGAAGCTTTCTCTCAATGCTTCCCGGGGGTGGTGACGGTGAGTAAGGCTTGACTGCCATGTGCAGCCTGCAGGGCTGTGCGGGCATGATGCAGGCGCCCTGGGTGTGCACACGCCAGTAATGTCCTGCGCTGCCCGCCCACGCTCATCGTCTGCCTGCATGCGGGCGGCCTGGGGTGCTGAGCCCATGCAGCGCGCTGAGTGTGGATGGAGGCCGACCCGAACATGTGTGCCCCGAGACGCGCGACAGGCGAACGACGCGGTGACAACGCCCATGCGCTTTGGCGTGCTCAGTGGGGAGCATGGGAGCCTGCGCGAGGCGGTCCGTGTGCGCCGTGTGTGCCAGGGTCTAAATCCATGCGGCGCGCGCGCACGCAGATCGTGAAGAAGGGCGACCCGGACGCGGGCGCGGCCGGCGGCAAGCGGCGGCGCAACGCGCTCAGCGACCTGCGCCGCGAGGTGGCCATCATGCGCACGCTGCGCCACCGCAACATCGTCACGCTGCAGGCGCGGCCTGCCGCCCGCGGCTGTCACGCGGTCACCGTCGCTGGCAGCGCGCGAAGCGCGCCTGGGTACAGGCGCTCAATGCCCGCTAGCCTACTAACAGCAGCACTCACGGGTGGCGGACGGCCGCAACAAGACGGAATGGCGCAGCTTCATAGCTTGCCGCCGCTCCCGCCGCTCCCTGTCGGTCCGGGGCGGGCAGCGCGTGGCGCGCACCCAACCCTAGACCTAATCCTAGACCCAACCCTGCGCAGGAGGTGGTGGACGACCCTGGCGGCAACAAGATGCTGCTGGTGATGGACTACATGGAGGGCGGGCCCGTGCTGACGCGCGAGGCGCTGGAGCGCGGCCGGCGCATCCCGGAGCCGCTCGCGCTGCAGTACTTCCGCGACATGTGCAAGGCACGCTGAGGACGCCGCACCCCGCATGTCTGACCGCGTCTAGAAGCGCAGTCATGAGAGGCCGGCGCGCCAAGCAAGTCGACACCGCCCCAAGTGCGTTGACACCGGAGGCTGACACCGTTAGAGCTACCGAGCTGCACGTGTTGCATGACGGCGTGGCTGCAGCTCTGGGAGCGATGACGGGTGGGGCAAGGGCTAAGGCGTGCGAGCGCGCACCGACAGGATACGATGTAGGGTTTCCCTACCCTAACCAGCGCGCGGCTCACGGCAGGCGCTGGACTACCTGCACCACAACAAGGTGGTCCACGGCGACCTCAAGCCGGAGAATGTGCTCATGAGCGCGCGCGGCGCGGTCACGCTGTCCGACTTTGGCTGCTCCAAGGCGCGCGCGCGCGCTCGGCCCGCGCCCCGGCCACTGTTCCGGCTGCATGCCTTCGGCAGGTTGCGGCTCTCGTCTTGATCCTGGGTTGGGGCACGCTGGCGCATTTCGTGGCGTGTGCCGCCGCTGCAGCGCAGCGCCTGGCATGCGCGTGGCCACAGCACATCTGCAAGCGCAGCAAAGAGGTCGAAGGCATGCTGATGCCTCTTGCAAGTGATGCGGCAGGTGCTGAGCGGCCCGGACGAGTACCTGGAGCGCTGCCAGGGCACGCCCGCGTTCCTGGCGCCGGAGATGATGCGCCCGCACTCGCGCTACCGGTGCGGCCTTGGCCGCTGGATAGAATAGGGTTAGGGGGAGGTTGAGCCCCCTGCGGTGCCGGCTGTGTGCCCGACACCAGCCGGCAAGCCCACGCGCGTACTGCGGAGCGGGCGGGCCGTCGGCGCGCAGCAGCCTGTCTGAACGGCAGCGAGGCAGGTGCCTCGCTGGCGGTGGTGCTGCCTTGAAGCGGCGCTCGCATGCGGCCAGGTGGCTTGCCACAACGAGCGTGCCACCCAGCGCATGCAACCAAGCAACATGCCTGCATAGCTTTATCGGCAAGCTGGGCCGCTGCGCCACGTCACATTTACTGTATATGCAGGGTAGCTTGTAGGGTGCTTCGGGCCAGCATCTCTGCCTACCCCAGGTCTGGCCGCCCAGCTCCTGAGTGCCCGGCTCCGCGGCGCAGGGGCCGCCCGACGGACGTGTATGCGCTGGGCGCCTGCCTGTTCACCTTTGTGTACGGGCGCATCCCGTTCTCCGCGCCCAGCGTCTATCAGCTCTTCCAGGCGCGCGGCTGGCGGCCCCCGCGGCGCGCGCTTGCCCAGCTTCGCCCACATGCGCTTTCGAACCTGCCGGCGAGCCAAACAAACAGGTTTGTATTTATGAAGCTCCTGCGCACACCTCTGCATGGCTCGCATGCGCCAGCCTGCTGACTAGCAAGCGCCTGGGTGGCCCTCACCCTAACCTAACCCTAACCCAGCTCCTTGGGGCCGTGCATGCAGGTGGTGCAGACGGAGCCGCTGCGCTTCCCGGACGACATCGCGGTGTCCGCGGAGCTGCGCGACCTGCTCAGCCGCATGCTGTGCAAGGTGCGGCGCTCGGCCGGCCGCACGACACAGGGGACAGCACGAGAGGCATAAAGGGTGTGGACGCTTTCTGTGGACGCTTTCTGGAAATGACAAGACATGCTGCTGCGACCCACGCTCGGAGGGGTGCTTACGCAGACAAAGCCTCACGGGGGATGCATGCTGGGCAGGCCGCGCGCATGAGCAGGTGAGGCCATTGCATGAGAGAGGGAGCGCGGAAGGCCTGGCAGCTGCTGCGTCGCTGCCGCGGCTGTGCGGCGCGTGAGGCCACGGCGCGCGCGGGGCGCGCAGAACCCGCGCGAGCGCATCACGCTTGGCCGCGTCATGCGCCATGCCTGGGTCACGCGCCGCGGCGCCTGGCCGCTGCGCACCGTGCGCGAGATGGTCGCCGCGGGGCTGTCGCCCGCCGCGGGCGGCGGCGGCGAGCTGCCGCCTGCGGGCGCGGCCGCGGCGCTGGCGCGCACGCCGCCGGGCTCGCCCTCAGCGGCCGCGCTGCCGGACATGCTCGCCACGATCAACGTGCTGGACGTGCCGCGACAGGCGCGCGCAGCAGCCATAGCGCCACTTCCCCATGTCACACACCCGCTGCGGAGGGCGGCCGTGTGACACTGTGATCCTCCCCCTATGTCTTGAGTCACCAGCGTCATGATGCGACTCATGCGAATGGTGCGGGTGGTGGGGTGGGATCGACTGTGAACGTGCTGCAGCGGCTCGCGGCCGGCGCACGCCTGCCGCAAGTGCCCGCCCGGAGCCCGCGCGAGCGCCGGCGCCGCTCGCCCTGCACCACCCCTCCAGGCGGCCGGCGCAGAGGCCGCGCTGTGCGTCATGCGCAGGACCCCCTTGCTGGGGGCACCCCAGCCCTACTCTACACCCCAGACCCTGCACACCCCCGGGCGGCTGGGGCGATCTTGCACGGCGCGCCCCGTGCAGAACCACCTGCTGGGGTTGCCCCAGGTCCCCTACCCTATACCCTACACCACGCACACCTCAGGCGCGCCCCGCGCAGGACCATCTGCTGGAGGTGCTGCGGCCCGGCCTGGTGGAGCGCGCGTTCGCGGACGGCGACTTCCTGCTGCGCCGGGGCGAGACCGGCACGCAGCTGCTGTACATCCTGGAGGGCACGGTCGACGTGCTGCTCCGGCTGGCGCCCGCGCGCGAGGCGCCCGCGGCCAACGCCGCCGCCAGCCCCAAGAGCGAGGCCGGCACCAATTCTGGAGCCGGTGCCGCCGGCGCCGCCGCGCACGACAGCGGCGGCGGCGGCGGCGGCGGCGGGGTCGCCGGGGTCCCGGAGGTTGTGGGCGATGAGCTGCCGCTCGCGCTGCTGGAGGTGAGGGCCATAGGCCCCTGGCAGCCTGCTGCGGACCCACCCTACTGCAGCGTGTCAAACACCTTTGGGATCAGAGCACACATGCAGGCATCAGCTTGTCGATGGATGCACTGCATTGTCATGCTGCATCAGAGCCAGCCCCGCGCTCCCGCAGCGGCGCCGCCCGGTTGGCGCGTGTGCGGCAGGCAGCCCTTGACGTGCACGCATCGCGGCGGTGGGACCGGCGCCGAGGCGTGCGCACGCGCGCGCAGGGCGCGTCGCGCGCGCGCGAGACGACGGCGGCGCTCGCGCGCGGGCCGCGCGAGTTTCTGGTGGCCGTGCGGCGCGCGGGGCAGTTTGTTGGCGAGATGGCGGCGTTCGCGTCGGCCGCGCAGCGCTGCGCGAGCGTCGTGGCGGCCGGGCCGGTGCGCGCGCTGGTGGTGCCGGGCGAGGCGCTGCGCGCGTGCGTGGAGCGCGTGCCCGAGGTGAGAAACCCTTGATAGGGTTCCAGCACGGTCTGGTAGCATGCTTTGCAAGGTTGCGTGCTGCTCGAGCACCGGCGGTGCCGAACAACGCGCTGCGCGTGCGCGCGGGGCGCACGCCCGTTAGTGTATCAGTGCACTTCATTTGTGCACGTCGCGGTGCTGCATACGAATTGTAGAAGGTGTGGAGGGGATGGCATAGGTTGGCCGGCAAGAGCATGCTGCGGCAGGCGCTCGTGCGCCTGAGCGATCCGCGCCGCCCGCGCCCGCGCACAAGACCGCCGGCGCCAAGGGCGCGCCCCGCGCGCGCGCAGGCGCGGCAGCAGATCAAGGAGATGGTCTGGATGAAGGCGAGCGAGAACATGATGCTGGAGGCGCTGTCGCGCCTGGCCGGCCTGCACCGCCCGCTGGAGGACCTGCTGCGCGACGCGCCCGCGGCCGCGCCCAGCCCCGCCGCCGAT
>JAABVA010006722.1_pt1 | contig 10135 bp, 13 predicted proteins | sample 5560331 | NCBI WGS metagenome assembly JAABVA01 (sample SAMN12812661, study PRJNA571458) | rock metagenome | isolation source: Antarctica rocks | place: Antarctica: Victoria Land, Mt New Zealand sud | collected 2016-01-07 | reverse complement strand
CACCGACGGACCGCGAGGGCATGGCACCGCTCCAAGCCGTAGTTATGCCCCGCTCGGCGGCGATTGCGCCGCCACGGGCGCCGATCAGGAACAGCGTGGCCGTCGAAAGATCGGGGCCGACCGCATCAAGCACGCGCTCGCTGAACGCACCGGCAAAGCCCTGCTCGGCGCAGAACAGCACCAGCCCCAACCGAGCGGGCCGGTCCGGCCAGGCTGACTCGCCGGCCTGCAGACTCGCCAGCGCCCGGCCGATCGCGGCGGCCAGCATGGCCGAGAACAGCTCCGCCGCGCCGAGCTGCCGCTGCGCCTGCTGGGCACGCGCCGCCGCCATGCCGCGCATTGCGTTGACCACCGCGCCAAGCTGACGGATGCCGCCGATGCGCGCGCCGATGTCGGCCAGGCGCTCCGTCAAGCGGGACCGCCGGGCGCGGCTGGCATCAGGGCGCTCGCCAGCCGCTGCAGAACGTCGACCAAGGTTTGTTTCTGCACGGCGTCAAGTGTCTTGCCAGCCTGAATCAGGCGGACGAGCTCCCCCGCCCCGCTGTCGAGCGCGTCGGGAAGGCGGCTGCGGAACGCCGGGACAGCGTCGGGCGGCAAAGGGTCCAGCACGCCGCGCTGCACCGCCGTCACCAGCGCGACCTCGTCGGCGAGCCGCAGCGGCGCGTGCTGAATTTGGTTGAGGATCGCGCGGATGCGCGCCCCGCGGGTCAGCCGGTCCCGCACCCGGGCGTCCGGCATGCCGCCGAACCGGGTGAATATCTCCAGTTCGAGGAACTGCGCGTAGTCGAGCCGCAGCGTGTCGGCCGCGTCGCGCAGCGCCCGCGCCTGGGTTTTGCCGCCGACCCGGCTGACGCTGCTGCCGACGTCGACCGCCGGCTTCTGGCCCTCGTAGAACAGCTTGGCGTCGAGTACGATCTGGCCGTCGGTGATCGAGATCAGGTTGGTTGGAATGTAGGCGCTCAAATTGCCGGCGTCGGTCTCCGCGACTGGCAGGGCGGTCAACGACCCGCCGCCTTTCGCTGGGGACAGCTTGGCGGCGCGCTCCAGCAGCCGCGCATGGACGTAGAACACATCCCCGGGATAGGCCTCGCGCCCCGGCGATTGCCGGGTCAGCAGCGCGATCTCGCGGTGGGTGGCCGCGTGCTTGGTCAGGTCGTCGACCACCACGAGGGCATGCTGGCCGCGGTCGCGAAAATACTCCGCCATGGTGAACCCGGCGAACGGCGCGATCCACTGCAGCCCCGGCGAGCTCGCGGCGCCGGCGACGACGATGATGCAGCGCCCGGGTGCGCCATGCGCATGGATGGCGTCGATAGCGCGGCGGACGCTCGAGCTTTTTTGGCCGACCGCAATATACACGCAGACGATGTCGCTGGTTTTCTGGCTGATGATCGCGTCGATCGCGATCGTGGTCTTGCCGATGGCGCGGTCGCCGATGATCAGCTCGCGTTGGCCGCGCCCGAGTGCAAACAATGCGTCGATCACCACGAGCCCGGTCTGAACCGGCTCGACCACCAGGTCGCGGTCGATGATGGCCGGGGCCGGGCGCTCGATGGGCTCCTGGCTCTCGGCCACGACCGGTCCCTTGCCGTCGAGCGGGCGCCCCAGCGGATCGACGACGCGGCCGAGCAGCGCGCGGCCCACCGGCACCCGCACGACGTCGCCGGTCCCGCGCACCCCCTGGCCAGCCTCGATCGCGTCCGCGGCGTCGAGCAGCACGCAGCCGACATGGTCGCGCGCGAGCGTCTGGGCGAAGCCGAACTGGCCGGTTTCGAAACGCAGCAGCTCGTCGAGCCGCACGTCCGCCAGCCCGGACACGAGGGCGATGCCGTCGCCGACCTGCTCGACGCGGCCGACCTGCTCCGCATGCGGACCGAGCGCTAGGCCTGCGAGCTTGGCGCGCGAGCGTTCGAACCAGGCGTCGGCGTCCCCCGGATCAACGTCCCCCAGCTTAGCGTTGGTCGGCATGCGTCAGCTCCAGAAGGATACGGTCGAGGTCGGCGTGTAGGCTGTTGCTTACGACGACGTGGGGGCCGCGCAGCTCCAGCCCGGCGATAAGCGTCGGGTCGACTTTAAAGCTGATTTGCGGCGAGGTTTGCAGCGCGTCGGCGACGGCCGTGCTGAAATGCGCCTGTTCAGCGGTGTCGAGCGGCTCCGCGCTGACTGCATCGAGGGCTGCACCGGCCGGCGCGACCGCGAGCCGCTCCGACGGTGGCAGGGCGCGTAGTTCCTGCAGCAGCCCATCCAGGAACGCGGTGCGCAGCGCGGGGCCGTGCAGCCGGCCGAGCAAGCGGGCGGCGATCTCGACCGCCAGCCGGCCCGCACGGTCGACCCAGGCCTGCTCGGCGGCGTGCCTATCCTTGTCGAGCTGCGTCGCCGCAGCCGCCTGCAGGGCTGCTGTTTCGGCCTCGGCCTGCCCTAGGCGCGCCGAGTGCTCATGCTCGGCGGCCTGGCGCGCGGCGCCGAGGATCGCCTCCCGTTCCCTGGCGAAACCAGCGCGGGTGCCTGCGATCTCAGCCAGCGCGGCGCTCGCCTCGGCGTCCTTGGCCACCGCGGTAGCGAGGGTCTGCTGCGCTGCGGCGCGACGCTGCTCGATCATCGCGGCGACGGGCCGCCAGAAGAACCGTCCCAGCAGCCAGATCAGGATGAGGATGTTGACGGTCTGCAGGCCGAGCGTCCACCAGTCGATCGTCATGGCACTACTTCAGCAGCGGGTTCGCGAACAGCAGCAACAGCGCGATCACCAGGCAGTAGATCGCCATGGTCTCGATCATCGCGAGCCCGACGAACAGCGTCCGCGAGATGGTGTTGGCGGCTTCCGGCTGGCGGGCGATGGCGTCCATGGCGGCAGCGACGGCGCGGCCCTCGCCGAGCGCCGGGCCAATGGCCCCGAACGATACGGCCACCGCAGCCGATATGATGCTTGCGAGCGCTAACCAGTTCATGGTGAGGTCTTTCTTGCAATATGAGGCGTAGCGGGTTGGGGCGTAGCGGGGTGGGGCACAGCGGGTTGGGGCACAGCGGGCTGCCCGTCGGCCACCACGCCGGCGATGAACACCATCGCGAGCACGGCGAAGATGTACGCCTGCACCGCGCCGGTCAGCAGGTCGAGCGCCATGAGCGGCAGCGGCACCAGCAGGCCGGCGAGCGAGGCGACAATCCCGACCACGAAAACCCCGCTCATCACGTTGCCGAACAGCCGCACCAGCAGCGAGAAAGTGCGCGTGATGCTTTCGAGGAAGTTGAGCGGGATCATCAGCACGCTCGGGACCGCGAAGCTCGCAAGGTAGCCGCGGACGCCGCCGGCCCGGATGCCGAACCAGATCACCGCGGCAAAGACGATGAGCGCGAGGGCCGCGTCGGTTTCGAGGCGCGCGGTTGGAGGCTCGACCCCGGGCAGCAGCGTCGACCAGTTGGCGACGAAGATGAACGCGAACAGGGTGCCGATGAAGGCGCGATACGGCGCGGGCGCCATCTGCATCGTTTCGGTGATCTGGCTGTCGACCGCATCCACCAGGAGCTCGATTGCCGCCTGCGTCCTGGACGGTACGAGCGACAGCCGCCGCGTGAGGAGGACGCTGCCGCCGACGAGCGCCGCCATGATGCCCCAGGTGACGACGACGGCGGCGGCGACCGGCACCGGGCCAACGTGGAACAGCGGGACGCTGGAGAGCGGCGAGTTCAAGCCACGGCCTTCCGCACCTGGCGCAGGATGATGGCTCGCCCGGCCAGCACGCCGAGGCCGGTCGTGAGCAGCGCTGTTGCGCCCTCAAGGCTCATCAGCGCGAGCACGCAGGCAAGCAGCGTGAGGCGTCCGGCCATCCAGGCGGCGGTCAGCGTCGGCACGCCGGCCGCCAGCAGGCGGGCGTTCCACCACAGGCTGCGGAAATAGACGAAGCCGAGCATGACGCCGATTGCGAAATGGGCGAAGGCGAGCAGGGCGGTCCAGGCTGGGAAGGGGCCGGTCATGCGCTTTGCATCCACCTCCAGGCCGACCAGCAGCCGAGCGCCAGGCCGGCCAGCAGCAGCGGGGCGGTCCAGAACACGCCCGTGCCGAAGCGGCCGTCGAGCCAGCGTCCGGCGAACATCCCGACCAGCATCGGCAGCACGATGGTCCAGCCGAGCACGCCGATCTGCGCCAGCCGCCGCCCCACGGACGGCTCCCCGTCCCGCAGCCATCGGCTATGGCGCGCGCCACGGACCCGCACGCCGTCGACCAGCGAGTCCCGCTCGTTTATGTCGGTATCGGGTGGGTTAGTATCCGGCACGCTCATGCGAGTATTCCTGGCCTGTTGCGGCCAGCCGCGCCGAGATGGCGCACGATCTGGCGGATCGCGTCGAGCTGCAGGCGGGAGCTGTCGGCATGGTCGGCCCGCTCGGCCTCTAGGTCGGCGCGGAAGCGGCCGAGCACCGTCTGGTCGAGCGTCGCGAGGTCATCGCCGCGTATCGCCTCGCGGGTGGCGACGGCAATTTCACACCCTGCCGTGACGGTCAGGACGCCGCGGCGCACGGCGCAGTAGTGCGGCACGCGGTCGGCTTTTTTCCAACTTACGACGGAGATCGCCAGGCTGGTGAGGAAGTCGGCATGACGCGGCAGAATGCCGAAGTTGCCGCTCGCATCCTCGGCGCGCACGGCGACAACCTCGTCCTCGTCCACGACGACTTCGAGCGGCGTGATCACGCGTAGTCTCATGTGATCGCGCTCATGCAGCGTGCGCGGCCGTCGCGGCGGCCTCTTTCTGCCGTGCCTCGTCGAGGGTCCCGACCATATACAATGAGCTCTCGGCCCACCCGTCGGCCTCGCCATCAAGGATGGCCTGGCAGCCGGCAAGTGTATCCGCCCGGCGCACGCTGCGGCCCGGCGTGCCGGTGAAGGCCTCGGTCACGACGAAGGGCTGGCTGAGGAAGCGCTGCAGCCGGCGGGCGCGGTTCACCACCAGTCGGTCGCCGGCGCCAAGCTCCTCCACGCCGAGCAGCGAGATGATGTCCTGCAGGTCCTTGAAGCGCGCCAGGGTCTCACGGACACGCTCGGCGAGCCGGTAGTGCTCCTCCCCGACCACGAGCGGGTCGAGCAGCACCGAGGAGGAGGCGAGCGGGTCGATGGCGGGGTAGAAACCCTGGGCGGCCAACGCGCGCGACAGCACGATGATGCTGTCCATGTGGCTTGAGATCGCCGTCACCGCCGGGTCGGTGAAATCGTCCGCCGGGACATACACGGCCTGGATCGCCGTCACCGCTGCGCCGGCGACGGAGGCGATGCGCTCCTGCAACGACGCGACTTCGGTCGCCAGGGTCGGCTGGTAGCCGACGCGTGACGGCAGCCGCCTCAGCAGGCTCGAAATCTCGCTGCCGGCCTGCACGAAGCGGAAGACGTTGTCCATCAACAGCAGTACGTTCTGGTGCTTCTGGTCGCGAAAATGCTCGGCGATCGTCAGCGCGGTCAGCGGCACCCGCCAGCGCGCGCCCGGCGGCTCGTTCATCTGGCCATAGACCAGCACGGTGCGTGCGAGCACGCCCGACCCCTGCATGTCGGTCAGCAGCTCGTGGCCCTCGCGTGACCGCTCGCCGACGCCGGCGAACACCGAGATCCCAGCATATTTCTCGACCATGGCGTGGATGAGCTCCATCACCAGCACTGTCTTGCCGACGCCGGCACCGCCGAACATGGCAGCCTTGCCGCCCTGGGCGAGTGGCGACAGCAGGTCGATCACCTTGATGCCGGTCTCGAACACCGCCGTGGTCGAGGTCTCCTCCTCAAGCGACGGCGGCAAGTTGTGGATGCCGCGGCGTGGCGTGCCCGGCGGCAGGGCGGCCCCGTTGTCGCGCAGCGTCCCGACCACATCCAGCAGGCGGCCGAGCACGGCCTCGCCGACCGGCACCGCGACCGAGCCGCCGGTGCTACGGACGGGCACGCCGCGTTTGAGGCCGGCTGTGGCGTGCAGCGCGATGGCGCGCACGGTCGCCGTGTCGACGTGGCTGTGGACCTCGAGCACCAGCGGTTCGGGCCGGTCCCAACCCACGATCAAAGCGGTGTTGATCGCTGGCAAGGGAACATCGCTGAACCCTACGTCGACGACAGCCCCTTGAACGGAGACGACCGTGCCGATTGCGGCATGGGCTGGATCGCCAGCGGGAGGGTGGCGTTCAGCCATTCGGGCGTCCTTGTATGATTGCCGGACGGTGCGGCGGTTCGTGGTTGCAGCGTCCACTAGCGCCACAGGCCGAACGTTCCGACCGGGACGGCCTGCGCAACACGGTCCACACCGCATTGACGTTGCGACGTAGCATGACGCCTCGGCTCAATATCGGAGCGAACCAAAATCGGCGAGCTGGAATGCAGAAACGCACAGCCCTCCGTTTCACATCGTTACTGCGGCGACGCGGGCGTATCTGAACAGCCAGTTTCCAATCGGACCCATGCTCGGCATCGCCAACGAACACTCGATCGCGGCCAGCTGCGGCAAGGGCGAATGGATAGTTTCTCGGGACGCCTTTTCCCCGGGCAACTATTCAAGCATTGAATCCAGGGAAAGCGTCACATCCAGATGAACTGGGTTAAAGATGGTGTTGGCGACCGGCGACGACAGCGTCGCACTCCTGACGACTGCCTCTAGGCTCCCGTATGGGGCATCCGCATCCAGTCGGACGATCACACGCACAGACTCGAAGCCAATCGTTTTGGGATTGAGCTCGCCCGCCTCCCATATGGGCCCGGCATTGATATCGGCCTCGACGTCCAGCTCCAGCGACCGGATCGGGATGCGTTGCGCGAGGGCGCTCGCGTGGATGCCGACGGCGAGGCAGGAACCAAGTGCTGCAAGCAGCGCCTCCGAGGCACTCGGGGCGACAGCCTCGCCCAGCAGCCCTTCGGATTCGACCTCTATAGTGGGCTGCGGTGGCAGGTTTCGGATGTAGTTGAGCTGGACCAAGCGCCCTTTAGCGACGGTGCGGCATCGAAGTGTCCGTGTCGCTGTCTGGTTGGCCTGGCCCTTGGTGGTCAAGGCGTTGAGCTTCGGTGTGCCAAACGGCGCTGGAGGCGATACGCCAGCCGGACGGAAGAGCTGCGCCATCTGGATATCCCTAACATTCCCTTTTCAAGCGTTGCCATATCGGTCACCCCTGGCAGCCAGCCTCATGTACGTCTGCGTGCCGCGCCATCGCTGGACGCTGGAGCGTGGGCTGGCCGGGTCAGCGCGGTTGTCCGACAGGCAAGTGGTTAAGATGGCCGTGTGGTCCAGGTATAGGCTACGTCTGGACTGGACAGCGAACCAATCCTGGCGACCTGGAATGCGAAAACGCGCGGTGGCTCATTGATGCTCGACTGGGATGATTTGCGGTTTTTCCTGGCCCTGTCCCGGCACGGCAGCCTTTCGGCAGCAGCCAAGGTCCTGCACGTCGCCCAATCCACCGTCGGCCGCCGGCTCACCACGCTTGAGGCGAGCCTTGGGGTGCGCCTGCTCAACCGCACGCTGGATGGCTACGTGCCGACGCTCGCCGGGCAAGACGTCCGCGAACAGGCGGAGCGGATGGAAGCCCAGACCCTGTCGCTTCAGCGCAGCGTCGGCGGCCGCGACACAAGGCTGGCGGGCCTTGTCCGGGTGACCTGCGCCGAAACCATCGCCACCCACATACTGGCGCCGTGCTTCGCGACGCTGCACAACCAGCATCCCGATCTCATGATCGAGCTGATCCCAAACCCACGCGAGCTCAGCCTCTCGATGCGCGAGGCGGACATCTCCGTGCGCCTGAAGCGGTCCGACCAGCACGACCTCGTCGTCCGCCGCATCGGCAGCATCGCGTTCGGCCTGTATGCCAGCCCCGGCTACCTGGCACGCCACGGCAGCCTCAACGTCGACGGTTGCTGCCCCGGCCACTTCCTCATCACGCAACTTGAGGACATCCAGGACGCGACGCAGACTGGCTGGCTGACCGACTTTGCGCCCTCCGCGCGCGTGGCGATGCAGACCAGCAGCCACGAGGCCGCGGTCTTGGCGGCTGTCCACGGCGGCGGCCTGGCGTGCCTGGCCCGGTTCCGGGCGGATCACGAAGCTGGGCTGACCCGATTGGCAACTCCGTTGCCGATCCCGAGCGCCGGAGTCTGGTTGCTGGTACATCGGGACAACCGCCGGACGCCGCGCATCCGGGTTGCGCTGACCACCATCACCGAATGCGTTCGCAAGCACCTCGGCGCGCTGAACCCGCCGGACATGACCGACGACGCCGCAGATGCTCTTCCCAAATGACCGGAGCCCGCCTCATGTTCGGCTGCCCGCCTTGCCGAACAATCATGAGAGCCTGCGCAATCGCATTCATGCCATTGCCCTTCGGATTGAGGCGGACGACCGGGCCAGGTTCGATGCGCGACCGAGCTTTCTATCGTCAACAACCGGGGTGCTATCGGCAGCGATCTATTTCGTCACTCGGGCGTCGGCGCGCGCAGGTCGAGGATGTAGGCGCTGACGTCATCAATCTGCGGCTCGGTCAGCCTGAAGTCCGGCATCACGTTGTGTGACGTACGCAGGAAGGCATGGATTGATATCGACGTCGTGGACGGCATCACCGCGACCGCCCGGAAACTGGGAACGGCGTCCGTAGCCTGGATTTGCATACACGGTTCGACCTCGTGGCAGTTGCTGCACCAAGTCGCAGCAAGCTGGTGTCCCTGGGCTGGGTCTCCATAGGCCTGCGCTTGCCTCGGGCCGAGCATCAAGAAGGCCATGAGCGGCAGGAGCGTCATGGCGAGGCAGCGCCTCCGTGACACGGGGTGGGCAAACGAAAGCCGCTGCGGTCGATGCATGATTAGATGCGCTCCCAAAAGTTGGTCTCGATAGCAAGCCGGTCATGCTCCGATGGGCGGAGGTCGCCCCAGGACATCACGCCAACCACGCAGCCACGGTCCACGACGGGGACATGCCGGAAGCCGCCATCCTGCATCAGCCGTAGCGCGTCCATGGCCATGCGGCCGGGCGGCATGGTGTCAGGTGATCGGGTCATCACGGTCCCATGCGGGCTCTCCGTCGCGCGCCGATGCGCCAGCATTTGTAAGGCGTCCCGTCCGGTGACGATGCCGACCAAGTGGTCGTCCGCGTCGGTCACCAGCACCGCGCCGACCCGGCGTTCATCCATCTGACCGCAGACCTGGGCGACAGTTGCGTCCGTATGCAGCGTGAGCGGCCGTTGATTGCGGACCATCTCGGATATCAGTCGATCGGTCATCGCCTCAATCCCTACCCGCTCTGCTGCTGATGTATCGACCGGGCTTGCCTTCCACCCGGAGAAGCGTGGGCGCATGCACAGGGATTTGCATTGATCGAGATCAAGGACACTCCCCGCCAGGCTGCGAGACTCAAGCACGAAGGTTCCGTTGTGGGACCTAAGCCCTGGAGGACGAGGTCATGGCCGAACATTGCTCACACGCCGTGGATGCTGGGGTAATCTCATGACGCCACCCGTCGCCTGGCTCGCCCTCATGGACGGGGAACATGCCCGCTTCGTCACTCACGGCGTCCACGGCTTCCGCACCGTCCGGACATGGGCGTCGCCCAGCGCTGGCCAGCGGACGGCCGCACTGGTCACGGACCGGCTCGGGCGCAGCTTTGAGAGCGCAGGTGTGGCACGGCACGCGATTGCGCCGCACAGCGACCCGCACTCACAGGAGAAGGAGCGCTTCGCCGCGCAGGTTGCGACGGAGCTGAACACTGCGGCCGCGCAATCCTTGTTCGCACGTCTGGTCCTTGCTGGTCCGTCGCACACGCTCCATGCGGTCGAAGCGGCGCTCAATCGAGACGTCCAGCGCGGGATTACAGGCCGGGTTGCGAAGAACCTGGTCAAGGTGCCGGACCAAGACCTCGCGGCGCATTTCCCGGCCTGGCCTCTGGTGGGGTGAAGGGATGGTGTTGGAAATGCAAGCACGGTCGCCAGGCTGCTGCGGCCTCGTAAGGTTGATCTCAATCAATGCGCGCCCGTTGCTGCGGCGTTATCCGGATTGAGATCGACAAGTTGGAGGACTCCATGAACGCGAGTGACGTGATGACCCGATCCGTGGTGACGCTGCAGGCGAGCGCGTCGCTTGGCGAGGCGATCGGCCTGATGCTGGAGCGCGGGATCAGCGGGCTGCCGGTCGTGGATGCGCAGG
>JAABVA010006721.1_pt1 | contig 10139 bp, 10 predicted proteins | sample 5560331 | NCBI WGS metagenome assembly JAABVA01 (sample SAMN12812661, study PRJNA571458) | rock metagenome | isolation source: Antarctica rocks | place: Antarctica: Victoria Land, Mt New Zealand sud | collected 2016-01-07 | reverse complement strand
TAACGCTCGAGTAGTACTGCCCGCTCGGCGCGCCGGCGCGGTGACCGCCCGGATGCGAACCCGGATGTGACGCGGCGTGCAAGGCGGCGGGAGCGGCTGCCAGCGAGACCGCGCCGGCGAAAAGGGCGGTCAGTGACCCGGTAAGGATGCGTTTCATGGATTGTGGTTCTCCAAAGATGTCTCACGTGGGGCTTGCGGGGCTTAGGGGAACGTGTCTGGGGACGGGGACGATCGATTGAGATCGCGCGCTGGGGCTCATGAGGGTCGGGATGGCAAACTCGGTCGCACCTCTCTTTTCTTTACGTTGTCGTCGGGGCTTGAACGTCTCCGCCGTCTCCGCCGTCTCCGCCGTCTCCGCCGTCTCCACCGGCGCATGACGCCGGCGGTGTCCGCGGCGCGTCGCCCCCTACCTCCAGGGTAGCGAACCAAGCTGAAGATCGGCTGAAGATCGCCATCGACTATCGACCATCGACCATCGACCATCGACCATCGACCATCGACCATCGACTATCGACGGTCACCCGAGGCTCTGCCCCTGCACGCCCGGCTCCTGGGCCGTCGTGTCCGCCGCCGTGAGCCCAGGTAGGGTGACGACCACGCATGCGCCTGCTCGCGGTCCGCGCTCGACCCGGATCTCTCCGCTGTGCGCCCGCACGATCGCCTTGCTGATCGCCAGCCCCAGCCCGCTCCCGCCCCGGCGCCCGCGCGCGTTCCGCTCCGCGGGCGCGGCCGAGGCCGCGCGATGGAAGCGATCGAAGACATCGTCCGCCTCGTCCGGCGGGATGCCCGGACCGGTGTCGCTCACGCACACGGTCACGATCGGACTGGCCCCCGCGCCCGCGCCGCCACCATTCTCCTCCTGGCGGAGCGCCACCACAACCGCTCCCCCCGGCGGGGTGTAGCGGAGCGCGTTGTCGAGCAGGTTGCGCACCACCTGCGCCAGGCGCAACTCGTCGCCGCGCACGAGCACCGTGCGCGGTGGCAAATCCAGCTCCATGGCCATGTCCCGCTCCCGCGCCAGGGGCGCGAGGGCGTGCGCCGCCTGCCTGCACACCTCATCGATCTCCACGAGCTCGCGTTGCAGCGCCAGCGCGTCCGCGTCCGCCCGCGTAAGCGTCAGGAGGTCGTCGAGCACGCGGTCCAGGTAGCGCCCCTCATCCACGATATGCTGGAAGGCCTGGCGCGACGCGCCGGCCTCGTGCGGATGGCGCAGGGCGATCTCCGCGCCCGCAATGATGGTCGCGACCGGCGTCCCGAGCTCATGGGCGATGTCGGCGGTGAGGCGCCGCTGCCGTTCACGGGCCCCGTGCAGCCGCCCCAGGAGGTCATCGAACGTGCGGGCCAGCCGGCCCAACTCGTCCCGGCGAGCGCGTCCCGGCCCCCACACCTCGTCGCACACGCGCCGATGCAGGTCGTCCGCGCCGATCCCGGCGGCCAGCCGCGTGATCCGATCGACCGGCCGCAGCGCGCGATCGGCCAGGAACAACCCGGCGAGCGCCCCCGCCAGCACGATCGCCACCCCCGATACGCCCATGGCCAGCAGGAGGTGGCCGTTCGTCTCCCGCAGTTGGTGCGTCGTCGTCGCGACCTGGATCGTGGCCGCGCGCCGGCCGCGGTCGAGCACCGGCAAGACGACGACGCGCACCTCAGGTCCATTCGCCGCGCCCGAGGCCGCCCACGTTCGGAATCCCGCCCGCAAGTCACTCAGTACGGCGGCGGGGACGGGCGACGGGGACGGCCCTTGCCGGCCCCCGGCCAGCGGTCGCCCGCGCGCATCGAGCACGCGGACCCACAGGTCGACCTCGCCGAGCCGGCGGCTGATCTCCTCCGCCGTCTCGGGGCGCAGCGTCGGCGTCCCGGGGCCGAGGCGCAGGGCAGCCGCCGTGTCCCGCGCCCGCTGCTGGAGCGTCTGGTCAAGCGACGCGCCGGTGAGCCGCGTCGTCTGCCACAGCACCACGGCGTCGCACAGGACCAGCCCGGCGCAGAGCACCAAGCCGTACCACAGGGCCAGCCGGACGCGGATGCTCACCGGCCGGGCGCCTCGACGTCGGACGCGGTCGGCCCCGTCCCGGCCGCCGGTCCGTCACCCACGGCGCGCACCGTGTAGCCCACGCCGCGCATCGTGTGGATCAACTTGTCGGGATGGGGATCGTCGATCTTGCGCCGCAGGTTGCGCACGAACACCTCGACCACGTTGGAGGCGTGCTCCGCTCCGCGCTCCCACGCGCCGGCCGCGATCTGGTCCTGCGTGAGCGCCTGGAGGGGATGGCGCAGCAGCAACTCCAGGATGGCGTACTCGCGCGCCGTGAGCCGGATCTCCCGCCCGGCGCGCTCGACACGGTGCGTCAACGGGTCGAGCGTGAGATCCGCGACGCGCAGGACCGTCGGCCGCAGCGCCGTCTCGCGCCGCCCCAGCGAGTGGACGCGGGCCAGGAGCTCTGCGAAGGCGAAAGGTTTGGTGAGGTAGTCGTCGGCCCCCGCGTTCAGGCCGCGCACACGGTCCTCGACCGCGCGCCGCGCCGTCAGCAGCAGGATGGGCGCCCGCAGACCACTCGCGCGCCAGTGGCGGCAGACCGTCAGCCCGTCGCACCCCGGCAGCAGGATGTCCAGGATCACCACGTCGTACGCGCCCTCGCGCAGCGCGGGCGCCTCGTCGAGCGCCGCGTGCCCGTCGACCATCAGATCGACGACATGGCGTTCGCGCCGCAGCCCGTCGACGATCTGGGCGCCCAACGCGCGATCGTCTTCGACCACCAAGATATGCATCGCCACCCACCCCTGTTCCGCTCGCACAACCCTCGTCCCAGGGCGACGGGCCGCGCGGCGCGGGCCATCGCCCTGCTGACACACAACGGCCGTGTCGTGCGTCGCGAGCCCCCGCGCCGCGCGGCCCGTCGCCGGGGGCGCATCCTCCCCCGCCATCTCCGTGTCCTCCGTATCCTCCGTATCCTACCGCGTCGCGCGTCGTTCCCGCCGATCTTCAGGTAATCTTCATCTTCGGCACGCATACTGGGGGTAGGGGACGCCATCGTCCCCGTCCGCGACCGATGCCCCATCGATCGTTCGGGTCCAACAGCCGAGAGGCGGAGAGGCCGAGAGAGGAAAACGTTATGGCAGGCCACGGCGGGATCAACGAGCACAGCAAGGACCAGGATCTGGCGAAGGCGACTGTCGCGCCGAAGCCGGAGCTGACGGACAACCTCGGCCACCGCATCAGCGATGATCAGAACTCGCTGCGCGTGGGTAGCCGCGGCCCGACGTTGTTAGAGGATGCCCACTTCCGCGAGAAGATCCACCACTTCGACCACGAGCGTATCCCCGAGCGCATCGTCCACGCGCGTGGCGCCGGAGCCCACGGCCTTTTCCAGGTCTACGACACCGCGATGGCCCCCTACACGATGGCGCGCGTCCTCACCGATCCAGCGCTGCGCACACCGGTGTTCGTGCGCTTCTCGACGGTGGCCGGCTCGCGCGGCTCGGCGGACACCGCCCGCGACGTGCGTGGCTTCGCCACCAAGTTCTACACCCAGGAGGGCAACTGGGACCTGGTCGGCAACAACATCCCCGTCTTCTTCATCCAGGACGCCATCAAATTCCCCGACCTGATCCACGCCGCCAAGCCGGAGCCCGACGTCGAGATCCCCCAGGCGCAGACGGCGCACGACACGTTCTGGGACTACATCGCGGGAACGCCCGAGGCGATGCACATGATCATGTGGATCATGAGCGACCGCGCCCTCCCGCGCGCCTTCCCCATGATGGACGGCTTCGGCGTCCACACCTTCCGCCTGGTCAACGCGCAGGGCGCGTCGCACTTCGTCAAGTTCCACTGGAAGCCCACGCTCGGCGCGCACTCCCTCGTCTGGGACGAGGCGCAGAAGATCGCCGGCAAGGACCCCGACTTCCACCGCCGCTCCCTGGCCGAGGCGATCAACCTGGGCGTCTACCCCGAATGGGAGATGGCCGTGCAGATCATCCCGGAGGGCGAGGAGACCCGCTTCGACTTCGACATCCTCGACGCGACCAAGATCATCCCGGAGGACCTCGTCCCGCTGCGGCGCATCGGCAAGATGACGCTCAACCGTAATCCCGCCAACTACTTCGCCGAGACCGAGCAGGTGGCGTTCATGACCACCAATGTGGTGCCCGGCATCGACTTCAGCGACGACCCGCTGCTGCAGGGCCGCAACTTCTCGTACCTGGACACGCAGCTCAGCCGCCTGGGCAGCCCCAACTGGCCGCAATTGCCGATCAACCGCCCACTCGCTCCCGTGTCGAACAACCAGCGCGACGGCCACATGCGCGCCACGATCGACCCGGGGCGCGTGGCCTACGAGCCGAACGGGCTGCAGGGCGACATCCCCAATCAGGTCCCGGCGGCGCAGGGCGGCTTCGTCACCTACCCGGAGCGGGTATCCGGCCCCAAGGTGCGGGAGCGCAGCGCCACCTTCGGCGACCACTACGGGCAGGCCAAGCTCTTCTGGAACAGCATGACCCCGATCGAGCGCGAGCACATCACCAAGGCCTTGCAGTTCGAGTTGAGCAAGTGTAACACGCGGGACGTCCGCCTGCGTATGCTGGGCCACCTGCAGCGGATCAACGAGACGCTGGCGGCGCAGGTCGCGCTGGCGCTGGGCGAACCGGCGCACCCGGGCCACGCCACGGCCACGCCGTCCGGCACGGCCGACTCGGTGACCGAGACGGCGCTGCTGGCGCACGCGACCTCGCCGACCACCGCCTCCGGTGGACTGCAGCGCGCGAAGGGGTTGAGCCTGGTCGAGGGGCAACCGGGGACGGCGAAGGGGCGGAAGGTGGCCATCCTGGCCGCCGACGGCGTCGCCGCCGCCCAGGTCGACGCGCTCCTGCACGCGCTCAAAGGCGCCGGCGCGCAGGGCGTGGTGGTCGGGCCGCACCTGGGGTCGCTCGGCGGCGGGGTCGAGGCGACCATGACCTTCGCCAATACGGCCTCGGTGCTGTTCGACGCGGTGTACGTGCCGGGCGGCGCGGGGAGCGTCAAGACGTTGATCCAGAGCGGGGACGCGCGCGTCTTCGTCGACGAGGCCTACAAGCACGGCAAGCCCATCGCGGCGGTCGCCGAGGGCGCAGAGGTGCTGACGGCGGCGGCGATCGGGCAGGTCATCCATCCGCTCGGCGCGGCCGCGCCGACCGCGCCAGCCGCGGCGAGCGGGGCGGATACCACGGGGGCTGCGGTTCAGACCCTGTCGGAAGTCGGGCGGGTGAACGGTGTCACGGCCGGGGGGGCGAGCGGCGGCTCGGGCGTCCAGCAACTTGCCCAGTACGGCGTTGTCGTCGGGCAGGGCAACGACCTCCAGGGTGTCATCGCGCATTTCCTCACGGCCATCGGGCACCATCGCTTCTGGGGCCGGCCAGACGTGCAGCGCGTGCCCGCGTAAGAGCGGCGGGCGCACCGGGGGCGGCCGCGCGCCAGGCGCATGACGCCCGATGCGGCGTGGTGGTTCATGGATCGCCACACCGCATTGGGCGTAAGACATGGTTCGAATGGACTTGACTGAGTTGCGCCTACCGGCGGCCCAAACCGTCGAATTGCGCCGAGCGGGCGCTGAACCATGTCTAATGCGCCATAACGGGCGCCACCGCGTAAGCGCCACATCCCGCGCATCGGAGTAACCCCAAGACAGGGCGCGGACTGGCTGTGGCGTTGGCCTTAAAAAGGAGGACAGCATGGAGCGAGAACAAGGCGCGCGGCCGTCGCGCACGCGGCGCGGCTTCCTGAACAGCGCCGCCGTCGCGGGCGTGGGCATCACCGCGGCGAGCGTCATGACCACGGCCGGCATCGGCGCCGTGGGGGATGTCGCGGAGGCCGCGGGGGGTCCCGCGGAGGATGTCGCGGCCATCGTGAACCTGATCGCGACGGCGGAAACGCTGGCTGTAACGTTTTACTATACCGCCCTCACCGGGGCGACATTCCACATCGACGAGCGCGCCGTCGCATCGCTCAGGGTGGCGATGGAGGCCGCGATGCGCCATCTCGACGCGCTGCGATCGCTGGAGGGCCGATCCCTGAACAGCCACTTCTATCTTCCGGATCGCATGCTCTCGGACGCCCGTGTGTTTGTCAACGCTGGCCTGACCCTCGAGGCCGCGCTCACCGGCGCGTCTCTGGCGGCGACGGAGCGGTTCGCGACGCTCGGCCGGCCGCTGCTGGCGGCGAGCGCGGCGCGGCACGCGGCGAGCGCGGCCCAGCGCCTCACGCTCATCGGTCATCTCGCGGGGTTGGCGCCGCACGACGTGACGCGGCCGGCGCCGGCCTTCCATCGTGTGGCCGACGCGGCGCCGATGCTTGCCCCATTCCTCACGGGGGGCGCTGGTTACAGTGGACTGGCGCGTGTCCCCTCGACACGCCAGTATCGGGCGGCGCTTGGCGACGCTACAGTCGAACGCGCGGCTGTCTGAGCAGGCCAATGGGAGGGATGCCGCGCTAGTACACGTTGGCTTAAATAGGCCGGCGTTAGGCGGCAAGGGACCTACCTTGATACGTCCACTTGAAGGGCTTGACCATGGTGCGGCTGTCGTAGGCGATGAAGGCAAGCACCTGTTGGGTAAGGTCGTCAGTCGAGGTGAAGATGCCCCACGTGAGGAGCTTGCGGGTCAGGATGCTCAACCAGATCTCGACCTGGTTTATCCAGGAGGCATGAGTCGGCGTGTAATGGAAGACAATGCGGTGGGTGGGGTCGGCCAGGAAGGCGGCGCGGCTGCGCATGCTCGTGAGGATGCCGCTCTTCTCCTTGACGCCGAGGTCCGCCATGATCCCACAGCGCCCCGCAACCAGGCGCACCAGTGTCTCGGACTGGTGCGTATTCAGGTTGTCTACGACAAAATGCCAGGCCGGCGCGTCCGGGTCGGTGTCCAGGGTACGGCGGATATGCGCGGCGACGTCCTCTTCCGTCCGTGTCGGGCCGGCCAAGGGGTCCACGACCTGGCAGACCTGCTCCGCCGTGATCCGCGCCGGCGCCCCCGGCCGTGGCGCGTCGGCCGGCCGCCCCGCGACACCCACCTCCGCCAGCGGGATGTCCTGTAGCGCCGTCCGGCGGTCACGCCACAGCCGCACCGTATCCCGGTTCAGCCCCAGGTCGTCGGCCGTCCCGCTAATGGAGCGCCCCGCCCCCGCCGCGAGCACAATGCGCGCCCGTGTGGCCACCTGCTGGGCCGTCCTGTGCCGCCGCGCCAAACTTTCCAGTCCCTCGCGTTCTTCCCCTGTCACTGCGATCGGTCTCGCTCGCATATCCGTTCTAGCGTCCGTTCTCAACGTCAAGCGAGTTTGGGTGGGATGTGACGATCTATCCAGACCCGCCTATCTTCCCCAGCTTGGTAGACAAGTGAGCTTTCATCCCTCCCCGGAGGCTCGAAGTGGTCGGCCACCATGGCAAAATCGTCGGGGTGGACCAGGAAGCGTTCGCGGGTCTCGTTGTTCTCCTCCCATCTGAGCCACGCTTGATCGCACGAGATAGACACATAAATGACGATGGGCGTCGCGCCGTGGGCGTCCGCCAAGGCCCTGAGCGCATCCCGCTGTGGCCGCGTGAAGCTCGTCGTATCGTAGACAACATCTCGGCCCTGTTCGAGCAGCCTGGCGGCGCGGCGCTCCGCTTCGGCATGGATCGTGGACCAGTGCGCATCCGATACGAACTCCCCATGCAGTCCCAATCCCATCTCGTGGCCGACCGCATCGGGATCGATAATGTCCAGCCCTCTCTCGGAGCGTATGTCTCGCGCTAAGACAGACTTCCCCGCGAATGATAGGCCGGTGAGTATGTAAAAAATCGGCCTCGTCACAGACATAGGCGCTCAAACTCCATGACACGCTTTAGCGCCGCCTGGCCGGCCACCCGTCTCTTTTTCCCAAAGAGGGAGACCCCGGGCCGGGCGACCGCTCGGGGCTCACCGGCCCCCCGACAGCCTCCCTCGTGGTCCCCGGCGCCTCCTGGCGGGGGGACGAACGCAGGTCTTCGCGGGAGGCCCCCCAGAGCCAACCGAGAAAACCGTAGTGAGCTATGGTTTTGCTGCGCTCACCCTTGCCGTCAGCCTACACGGTCGCGGCGACGGTCGCAATAAGCCTACTCGAAAAGATGCTGCTGGCGAATTGGCGCCCAGGTGGCGTAGCGAGGTACGCGGTCTGCTGCAGGAGGCAATAGCGCGATCTCCTGTGGGTCAGCTCGAATGCCTCGGCGAGACCCTGCGCCACGCGCTCAACGCACTGGAGACAGCCGCGCCTGAGTGGCTCCGCGCGTGGGTCCCGGTGGTCTGGTTCGACCGCTACGGGCGCCCGTTCGCCGACTATCGCCTGCCGCCGGGGCGCGCCGCGCGCTACGCGTTGGCCGAGGGCATCACCAATGTCGAGACGACGCGCGCCACGACGACCGACTTCGAGATGACCGGGTCGATCCACGATCACCTCGCCGCGCGGGACCTGATCCCCGCGGAGCACTACCTGGATGCGGGCTACCTGACCGCCGACCACCTCGTGACGAGCGGGGACTCGCTGGTGGCCGACGACCACGACGACATTGGCAAGACGGTCGGCATGGTCGTTCCTCTCCTTGCTACTTGATCCCTGCGGCGTGGACGACGGCCCGGAATTGCAGCCCGGTGCAGGTGGTCGTCGTCCCGGCGTAGGCATTGATGGCGATGACGTTCCGGCCGGCGCGCAGGTACTTCTCGACGTTGTAGCGTATCCCCTGGTAGTACGAGGAGCTACCGCCGTAACCGGCGTTGATCTGCGTGCCGTTGACGTAGATGGAGACCGTGGAGGCGCCGAGCTGGCCAACGACGCCGACCTCGCTGCCGTAGTAGTCGTGCGCCTTCGGTAGCGAGAAGGTTTGCCGGAACAGGTAGTGGTCGGCCAGGTTGTCACCCCAGTAGATCGGGGCCTGATAGAGCGAGCGGTACGCCGCGTAGATCGCTTTCCGGACGCACGATCCGACGCCCGACGCGACGGGACGAACGGCAACCCAGGATGAATCGTCGAATCCGGGTGTGTTCCATAGCGGTGGGGGCACGCTCCCGATCGACGATTGGTCCAGCGAACGCGCCGTGCCGTCCATGCGCATCGTCTCAACGAGTCCGTGCGTCGGCCCTTGCGACCGGGCGTGCACCGGTACGGCCTGACCGCCCAGCGCGAGCGCCAACCCGATTCCGGCCAGAACGAGTTTACCTTTTCCCATTTTCTCCCCTCAGGTGTTGGTGCGCCGCATCCACGATCCAGTATCTGCGGCCAATCCCTCTCAACCTAGCCGACGATGCCGTGGCGCATAATGACCCGATGGGGGGATACGCGTTGGCAATCGACCATCCACGACGAACCGCGTTTCCTACGCACAACACAAAAATCGCCCCTCCACTCCCAGCATCGGAAACGGAGGGGCAATTCCTTACCTGACGGGCTTGACGTGCGTCCTGAGGATGAATCCGCAGGCGTAGTGTCGCGTGTCCAGCGGGCACAGCTTAAGCCAGTGCGGCGACCGCGTATCGCTCGCGCGGCGCGTCAGGCGCCATCCCGGCTTGACCAACGTCGCGGGCTTGACGTTGCCTGTGTCGACACCCGTGCTTTGAGGCAGGTAGGCCGGCATGGTCACCGCGTAATACGCGCTGCATCCAGGGTTGCACCCGAAAGCAATGCGGCGATCTAAGTCCCGGAGTCCCGAATCGACTCACGGAGCGCGAGGAAAGCCCGATTTACGTTATTTGCAGAGCAGGCTTTCGAGTGGAGCGGGGGAAGGGACTCGAACCCTCAACAACCAGTTTGGAAAACTGAGACTCTGCCAATTGAGCTACCCCCGCGTGGCCGACGAACACAGTGTACAGGAGCATCTGCTTGGAAGGCAAGCGCTCTACCAACTGAGCAGGGTCATTTCATTCTCGGGAAGGAAGGGCAAGAGTGGATGACGTAGGCTGATCCTGGAGAAAGAATCTATGTCATGGAGGTGAGAGAGATGGATCAGCCGTGTCGTCCACTCAAGGATGTTGTAGCAGAGATCGTCGATCCGCGCGCGGCGCGGGGGAAGCGGCATCGCCTGGAGGCCATCCTGGCGTTGGTCTGCGTGGCCACGTTGTGCGGGTATCGGAGCTACGGAGCGCTGGCGGAATGGGGGCGCAACTAG
>JAABVA010006720.1_pt1 | contig 10142 bp, 9 predicted proteins | sample 5560331 | NCBI WGS metagenome assembly JAABVA01 (sample SAMN12812661, study PRJNA571458) | rock metagenome | isolation source: Antarctica rocks | place: Antarctica: Victoria Land, Mt New Zealand sud | collected 2016-01-07 | reverse complement strand
ACGCCTTACGTACCAGGCGTGGAAGAGCCCGGTTAGCGAGCGGCCTTGATGGGCATCTTCTTGACAATTTTTTCGACGGACTGTTCGAGCTTTTTGCTGTTCTTGTCTTCGTTGTTGGAGAGGGTTTCCGTTGCTATGCCGCGGAAGAGCAGCTGGTGGTGGGTGTCATAGGCGTCGATGACAAGGGTTCCAACGGGGATGTTGATGACTGTGGTGTTGGTCTGGCCTTCGTCACCAAAGCCACCGCCAAAGCCTCCAAAGCCGCGTCCACGCCAGCCGTAACCGCCGCCACCGAGACCTTCGTAAAAGCTGTTGTACTCCTTCTGATCTTTGCGGGAGCCGACGGCGGTGATGCTCAGGTCGCCACCTTGCGGGACCATCTGGAGGCCTAGCGCGGTGAGTTGCTGGGTGAGATCATCGCGGAGGCGCTGCTCGAAGAAGGAGTCCGAGGCCCGGAGCTTTTCTATGGAGAAGGTGTGGAAGCGGCTGAAGTCTGCCTTGTGGTCGTAGTCGGTGGTGACCTGCTGGGCAAGCATGGGAGATGCGCCGGCGGCGAGGGCGAGGCCGAGAATGGTGGTGGATAGGCAAAGTCTGCGAGATGAGGTCATGATGCGGGACTCCTTTATGAGGAGGAGAGCGGCGGCTATCTGCAGCCACGACTCTCCCACTAGGGTCAGATGTTTTTTTGATGGTGATGGAGCCGGGACTACTGCGGAGCTGGATTCGCCGGTCGGATGGCGAGGTGTTTGCCTGGGGGAAGGGTGAGCTTCCCGCGCTCCGCTCGCAACTGACAAGTGAAGAACGAGCACGGTTCCGTGAAGAAGAAGCGACGGAACCGATATACATCGGTGGTCGACGGAGGAGGACGGTTTAGGTGGTGTGGTCGACGACGATCTTCCAGCCTTTTTCAGTTTTTTCGAAGATGAGGGAGAAGAGGCCGTCGGCGTTGCCGCCCTCTTTTTTGCCGCGTTCGAGATGGTATTTGCCGATGACGTAGGCGAAGCGTTCGTCGAGGGGGTGGGCTTCGAGTTCGGAGAAGCCGAGGGTGCCCATGGCGGCGCGGCTGGGGTATTGGTGGTGGTAGCTGTCGGCCATGCCGGCGAAGCCGCGGTTGATGTTGCCGGAGAGGAAGAGGGTGTCGGGGGAGTCCTTGTAGGCCTGGACGAAGGTGTTGATGTCGCCGGCATTCCAGGCTTTTTCCTGCGCGAGGAGGACCTTGATGACGCCAAGCTCGGTGGGGCTGGCGGTGTGGAGCTGGGGGTCCTGGGCGTGGCCGGGGAGGATGGACGCGATGAGACAGAGAGCGAGGGTGGCGGAAGAGAGCGTGTGTCGGAGAGTCATGGGGGTGTCCAGGGTTCAGAGGGAGTCAGGGGGATTCAGACTTGGTTGCGGCGATGGATGGGGCCGGATGCGGGTCGCTCCTGGCGCGGTGCGGATGGAGGGGCTTGGTGGCGCCAGTGGGGATGATCCAGACGACGTTGACGAGGGCGAGGACGGTGAGAGCGAAGCGGGGATAGAGAAGTGCCAAGGGGATAGCGACGAGGTAGATGGCAAGGCTGGCGAGGTGCTTTCGCTGCTCGGCGGCACTTTCTTCCTTGAACCTGCCCTGATCGCGAAGATGGCAGTCGACGGCACGGCGCAGCAGAAAGAAGCCGGAGGCGGTGACCAGGAGGGAGATGGCGTAGAGGACGACGGAGAAGGGATCGAGGTGTTTCTCAAGCACCCAGGAGGTGAAGAAGGGGAGGAGCGAGAGGCAGAAGAGGAACGCGAGGTTGGCGTAGAGGATGCGCGAGTCAGCCTCTTCGATGCGGCTGACGAGATGGTGGTGGTTGATCCAGTAGATGGCGGTGAAGGCGAAGGAGAGGAGATAGACAAGGAGGGTGGGAAGGATGGCGCGCAGGCCAGCGAGGCCGTTTCCGTGGGGGACTTTGAGCTCGAGCACCATGATGGTGATGATGACGGCGATGACGCCGTCGGAGAAGGCTTCGAGACGCGAGGTGGAGGCGGTGGCGGACACGTGGGGGCAGGCGACCTCGTGTGCAGGATACATGGGCGGTGCGGAGCTACGGTTTTTGCGGGAGGGAAGGCGGTGGTGTGGTCGCGGATGATCTTCCAGCCGTCGGGGGTCTTTTCAAAGACGAGGGAGAAGATTCCGTCGGCGTTGCCGCCGCCGTCGGGGGAGCGTTAGAGGTGGAAGTTGCCGGTGGCGGTGGCGAAGTGCGGGTCGAGGAGGACGGGCTCGAAGTTGGTGAAGGTGAGGACGCCCATGGCGGCTGGGGTGGTGTAGCCCTTGCGGTAGCGCTCCAGCATGGCGGCGTAGCCGCGGCTGACGGTGTGGCCGACAAAGAGAATATCGGGGGAGTTTTTATAGCCGGTGGCGAAGGCCTGGAGGTTGCCGTGGTTCCAGTCGGCGGATTGCTGGTCCATGAGGTGGCGGATGGCGAGGAGGTCGGGGTTGGTTTGGGTGTGGGCTGGATGGGCGATGGCGGTAATGAGTAGGAGGATGGCGATGCGGCGCATGGGGCTCCTGAGAAGTGAGAATGCAGGGTGAAGGATGTGCGAGTTCAACGGCAAGTGCAACTGCAGGGTCCTCTACTCGCTGTCCCAGCCAGCAGGCTGGCCGGGGCCCGTTCGCTTCTGAACGACAAGCAAAGGAGCAGGCAAGTGCAAGGGCGCAAGCAACGGAAGGCAAGGTCGATACAGGGTTCCTTCCCGTTGGGCATGGCGCATACAATCTTGGCATGGAGACGGCTATTGGAGGAAAGAGGGTAGTACATGCGGTGTGTTCGCTGGACTGTCCTGACTCGTGCGGCGTGCTGGTGACGGTGGATGTGGGGACGGGGCGGGCGGTGAAGGTGCAGGGGGATCCGGGGCATCCGGTGACGCGGGGGTTTTTGTGTGGGAAGGTAGCGAAGTATCTCGACCGGGTGTATTCGCCGGAGCGGCTGCTGTACCCGATGCGGCGGCGGGCGGGAGTGGCGAAGGGGCCGCTGACGAAGGGGCGGGAGGCGGAGGCGTTTGAGCGGATTACGTGGGACGAGGCGCTTGGGGCGATTGCAGCGCGGCTGACAGCGATCGCAGGGAAGTGGGGGCCGGAGAGTGTGCTGCCGTACAGCTATGCGGGGACGATCGGGCAGCTGGGGTATGGGTCGATGGACCGGCGATTTTTCAACCGGATGGGGGCGTCGCAGCTGGACCGAACGATCTGCTCGACGGCGGGCGGGGCGGCGCTGATGAGCGTGTACGGGGTGAAGCTGGGGACGCCGCCGGAGGACTTTGCGCGGGCTGGGATGGTGATTGCGTGGGGGGCGAATGTGCATGGGAACAACGTGCATCTGTGGCCGTTTATCGAGGAGGCGCGAAGGGAGGGGGCGCCCCTGGTGGTGATCGACCCGTACCGGACGCGGACGGCGGCGCTGGCGGATGAGCATGTGGCGATCCGGCCGGGGACGGATGGTCTGCTGGCGCTGGGGATGATGCATGTGATCTTTCGCGAGAGGCTGGAGGATGCGGAGTATATGGATGCATGCACGCATGGGGGAGCGGAGCTGCGGGCGCATGCGCTGCGGGCGGAGCACCGGCCGGAGCGGGTGAGCGTGGGGACGGGGATTGCGGCGGAGTTGGTGGAGCGGCTGGCGAGGGAGTATGCGACGTGCTGGAGGCGGACGGGCAAGGCGGCGGTGATTCGACTGAACTACGGGATTCAGCGGGCGGAGAATGGGGGGACGGCGGCCCGGGCGGTATGTATGCTGCCGCTGGTGACGGGGGCGTGGAGGCATCTGGGAGGTGGACTGCAGATGTCGATGAGCGGGGCGTTTCCGTTCAACAAGGCGGCTCTGGAGAGGCCGGAGCTGATGCGGGCGAGTCCGCTGGGGCGTGGGGGGCGGGTGGTGAATATGAGCCAGCTAGGTGGGGCTTTGACGCGGCTGGGGAGGGAGGGGTTGGAGGTCGAGAAGCAGGTTTTCCGCTTCGCGAAGGATGACACATTTGAGGGTGATGGGGTGCGCACGGGCGCGGGATTGGGCGGAACTAAGGAGATTCCGGTGAAGGCGTTGTTTGTGTACAACTCGAATGCGGCGGCGGTGGCGCCGAACCAGAACGAGGTGCTGCGGGGTTTGCGGCGCGAGGATTTGTACACGGTGGTGCATGAGCAGTTTTTTACGGACACGACGGACTATGCGGATGTGGTGCTGCCGGCGCCGACGTTTCTGGAGGTGAAGGATGTTCAGGGGGCGTATGGGCATTTGTACGCGCAGGTGTCGGAGCGGGCGATTGCGCCGCTGGGGGAGGCTCGGAGCAACGTACGGATGTTTGGGGAGCTGGCGCGGCGGATGGGTTTCACGGAGGCGTGTTTTGAGGATGACGACGATGCGCTGATCGAGCAGGCGCTCGGGACGGAGCATCCATGGTTCCGGGGTGTGACGCGGGAGCGAATGGAGCGGGAGGGGCAGGTGAAGTTGCAGCTGCCGCGGGACGAGGCGGGGGAGATGCTGCCGTTTTCGACGGCGGCGTGGTTTGGGACGGCGAGTGGGCGGGGGGAGTTGGTTCCGGCGCCGGTGTATGTGGCGTCGTCGGAGAGCGTGGGTGGGGTGGATGAGCAGGCGGAGTATCCGCTGCAGTTTTTGTCGCGCAAGGCGGACAACTATATGAACTCGACGTTCGCGAATATCGCGGTGCATCAGCGAATGGAGGCGCGGACGGCGGGGGTGCTCGAGATGAGCGTAGGGGATGCGGGGGCGCGGGGGATTGTGACGGGGGATGCGGTGGAGGTGTGGAATGGGCGCGGTCGGATTGAGCTGGTGGCGCGGGTGGATGGGGTGGTGGGAGCGGGTGTAGTGGCGGCGCGGCTGGACTGGGCGAAGCTCTCGAAGGGTGGAGTGAATGTGAATGCGCTGACGAGTGAGCGGGTGACGGACATTGGAGGTGGGGCGACGTTCTACTCGACGATGTGCGAGGTTCGGCGGATGGAGGTTGCGAGTGAATGAGATGGAGGTTGGGAGGAGGCTGCCGTCACTTGATGAGATTGAGGGGGCGGCACGGGTGGTGTACCGGTCGATGCCGGCGACGCCGCAATACACGTGGCCGCAGATCAACGCTCGAGCGGGGGCGGAGGTTTGGGTGAAACATGAGAACCATACACCGGTGGGGGCGTTCAAAGTGCGGGGCGGGCTGGTGTATATGGACTGGCTGGGGCGGGCGCGGCCGGAGGTGCGGGTGGTGGTGTCGGCGACGCGCGGGAACCATGGGCAGTCGATTGCGTTTGCGGCGGCGCGGAGCGGGCACAAGGCGGTGATCGTGGCGCCGTATGGAAACAGCCCGGAGAAGAATCAGGCGATGCGGGCGCTCGGAGCGGAGGTGGTGGAATTCGGGGCGGACTTCCAGGCGGCGAGCGAGCGGGCGGCGGAGCTGGCGACGGAAAACGGGTGGCACAGGATACCGAGCTTCGATCTGCGGCTGGTGTGCGGGGTGGCGACGTATGCGCTTGAGTTCTTTCGGGGGGCTCCGGAGATGGAGCGGGTGTATGTGCCGATCGGGATGGGTTCTGGGGTGTGCGGGATGATGGCGGCGCGGGATGCGCTGGGGCTCCGGACGCGGATTGTGGGGGTGGTGTCGAGCGGAGCGCCGGCGATGGCGCGGTCGTTCGCGGTGGGCGAGGTGGTGAGCGTTGAGGCACGGACGCGGATTGCGGATGGCGTGGCGTGCCGACTGCCGGATGCGACGGCGCTGGCGATGGTAAGGGAGGGTGTGGAGCGGGTGATCGAGGTGAACGACGACGAGGTGGAGGAGGCGATGCGGCTTTACTTCCGGGCGACGCACAACGTGGCGGAGGGCGCGGGGGCGATCGGCCTGGCGGCGCTGCTGAAGGATGGGTTGCGGAGTGCGGGGCGGGTGGGGACGGTGTTGTGCGGCGGCAATGTGGATAGCGATGTGTTTGGGCGAGTGCTGAGCGGTGGGTGAGAGTTTTGGCAAGTTGGCAAGTTGGCAAGTTGGCAAGTTGGCAAGAAGCAAGAAGTTAGAGGTTAGAGGTGTGCTGTTATGTATGCGGCGAGCTATCAATGTGCGGGGTGTTTTGCGTGGGTGGAGACCACGGTAGATGAATCGGGTGGATCGAAGCAGGAGTATGTAGAGGACTGCGAGGTGTGCTGCCAGCCGAACGTTTTGACGGTGCGCTGGGAGCCGGGAGCACGGGAGTTTGGGATTTCGGCGGAGCTTGAGAGTTGAGGCGGAAACGGGGAAGGAGGGTTCTGTCGCTCTCACATTGAGCGTTGCGGCGTCTAAGCGGAAAGGCTGCGTTTGGGGGGTGGATGGTGTCGGCGCGGTTCGCTAAAGGCGAGGCTGCTCCCCTATAATCGAGGCTTCCCCAGGAAGATGCTCGGGGCGCGATACCGAGAGCAGTGAGGGTGTATTTATCTTTACCGTAGACCGAGAGAGCGAAAGCTCCCCCAAGTGCAGGATCAAGAACGTGAGCGCGTGCTCCGGCAGCAATCTAAGCGTTTTCGCGGCTGTGGTGGGTTTAACGCTGGGGAGCCTCGCCCTGGGTACGACGTTGGTGGCACAGGCTCCCGCGAACAGTCCACAGAATGTTTTCAGTACACCGAGCGCCGCGCCGACGGGAGTTCAGACGTTGTGTCAGCCGCAGGTGATCGGTAATCGCCGAATCCCGAAAGAGAGTGTGCTGGCGCGACTGTTCTCGCACCAGGGGGATCTGTACGACGCGGCGGTGGTGGAGCGGGACTTCAACTCACTGTGGAACACGAACTACTTCGACGACGTGCGAATCGAGCGGCAGGACACACTGAAGTGCGTGCAGCTGGTGATCTACGTGCGGGAGAAGCCGACGATTCGGTCGATCGAGTACACGGGTCTGGGAGCGGTCTCGCAGTCGGATGTGCTGGAGCGCTTCAAAAAGGCGAAGGTCGCGTTGTCGGTCGAGAGCCAGTATGACCCGACGAAGATCAAGCGGGCCGAGGTGGTGCTGAAGGAGCTGCTCTCGGAGCATGGCCACCAGTTTGCGACGATCCGGGAGGAGATCAAGACGATTCCGCCGGCGTCGGTGGCGTTGACGTTCAAGATCAAAGAGGGGCCCACGGTGAAGGTGGGCAAGATTGCGTTTCAGGGCAACAACAGCATCAACGACCGGACGCTGCGGGCGGCAATGAAGAATCTGCGGCCCCTGGGCGTGCCGCACTCGATCCTTCTTGAGAACCTGATCTCGAAGACATTTGACGCGAGCAAGCTGGACGAGGACACGCAGCGGGTGCAGCAGGCGTATCGCGACCGTGGATATTTTCGCGCGCTGACGAGTGAGCCGACGACCCATGTGCGGGACCAGGGCGGGATCAACCCGCTGACGCTGCGGCCATCGACGGGCAAGCGGATCGACATCCTGATGCCGATTGAGGAGGGGGAGCGGTACCGGCTGGGCGGGATCACATTCAAGGGCAATACTCACTTCACGAACACGCGGGTGCTGCGGGCGCAGTTCGCGCAGAAGGATGGCGAGTACTTCAACTCGACGATGTTCGCGAAGGGCCTGGACCAGCTGCGGAAGGCGTACGGCTCCCAGGGCTATATCCGGTTTGTGGGGACGCCGACGCCGCGCGTGGACGAGGCGAAGAAGTTGGTGTACCTGGATATCGACATCGATGAAGGAAAGGCATTTTCGGTGTCGCGCATCGAGTTCACGGGCAATGTGATTACGCGCGACAGGGTGATCCGGCGCGAGCTTCTGCTCGATGAGGGCCAGGTCTACAACAGCCAGCTGTGGGATTTGTCGCTGCTGCGGCTGAACCAACTGAACTACTTCGAGCCGCTAAAGGTGGAGCAGGACTCGGAGAACCGGATCAACGATGACGAGGCGACGGTGGACCTGCTGCTGAAGCTGAAGGAGAAGGGCAAGAACTCCATTGGCCTGAACGGCGGCATCAGCGGATTGTCGGGGACGTTTATCGGGCTGAACTATGAGACGAACAACTTTCTCGGACTTGGCGAGACCTTGTCGCTGCAGGCGAATATTGGCGACCTCTCGAGGAATCTGAGTTTTGGATTTACGGAGCCGTACCTGCGGAACAAGCCGATTTCGGTTGGATTCCAGGTATTTACGAGCAAGTTCGACTACAACCCGGCGAAGAGCTACTCGCTGGGGAATGGCGGAGCGAGCGCGAACCTGACGAATGCGCAGAACTCGCTGTTGACGAACTACAACACGTCGTCGACTGGGTTGACGCTGACGGCGAGCGAGCCTTTGCGGCACCTATTCGCGCGATCGGGTGTGACCCGTGTGGGTGTGTCGTACTCGCTGTCGCGATCAAGTGTGACGACGTTCAACGACAATACGCGCAACGTGTTTCAGTCGCTGGCGTTCCGGTCGGGGGTGCAGGGGCCGAATCAGCTGAGCGGCATCCTGTCGTCGATTATCACGCCGAGCTTTACGTTTTCGAGCCTTGACCGGGCTGTCGGGCCGCACTCCGGCAAGGACTTCAATGCGGCGATCCAGGTGGCGGGCGCGGGCGGCAATGTGAAGTACTACTCGCCGCAGGTGAGCTACCGGCAGTTCTTCCCGTTCAAGGGACTGAAGATGAACCGCGAAGGCCACAACGTCGTGGGATACCGGTTCCAGTTCGTGCATGTGGCCGGGTTTGGCGGGGAGGTGGCGCCGCCGCAGAACCGGGTGTACTCGGGCGGCGAGTCGGATGTACGCGGGTTTGATATCCGGTCGAGCGCGCCGTACACGTTTATTCCGACGCGAACGTTGTTCAACCTGACGAACCCGGATGGTACGACGGTTCCGCGGGACCCGACGAATGCGAGCCTAGGGAATGTACAGATTCCACTGCCGATCTACCGGCTGGTTTCGATTGGCGGCGACACCAGCATCACGTCGAACGTGGAGTACCGGATTCCGATTGTGAACCAGGTGACGTTTGCGTTCTTTACGGATTTTGGGCTGACGTTCAACCTCCAGGACAGCCAGCTGCGGCAGAGTGTGGCGGGTCAGTCGCAGATTACGAGTCCGTCGTATGGTTGTCCGCGGGTGGTGAACGGCGCTTGCTTTGGCGGACAGCAGATCAGCTTTCCGTTTCTGCTGAGGACGGTTCCGTTCACGAATGTTGTGCCGAGAATGTCGAACGGAGCGGAGCTGCAGGTGGTTCTGCCGATCGTCAATGCGCCGTTCCGGATCTTTTATGCGTATAACCCGCTGCGGCTGTATCGCGATGTTCCGCAGGCTTTGGCGCTGCCGGATACACCATGTCCGACGGCGACGCCGAACTGCTCCAATTTCCGGTCACTGTTTCCGCGGACGAGTGCGGGCGACTTCAGCTATGCGCAGGCGGTGCAGTTCTATGGTGCGAACTATACGCTGCGGGAGCCGAGGAAGACGTTCCGGATTTCGGTGAGTACGACGTTCTAGGGCGGGAGTAGAGCTTAGAACAGAAAAGCAAGACAAAGAACAAATAAAGTTAGAGCATAAAGCCCGCCAGTTGGCGGTTTTGTGTTTGCGCGGGGGATGCTGGGTGGGCTTTGTGGCTTGGCTGCCTGGTTAGTAAGCTCGCTGGTACATGCGGGAGATGCGGTCGTGCCAACCCAGGGTGTCCTCGTCGAGCAAGGCCCAGAGGAGGCCGAAGCCGAGGGGGCAGGCGGCGAGGAGGGTTGCGATGATGCGGCGGCGCATGGCGGATCGGGTGGGGTTTTCGTCGGAGAGGGTGCAGAGGCCAATGCGGGCGTAGCGCATGCCGGGGGTAGCGTCGGAGAGGGTGAAAAAGAGGAGCTGGTAGAGGAGAGCGAGGGTGGCGAGGGTGCCGACGGTGCCGGCGATGGCCAGGGTGCGCGGGATTTCGACGACGGCGTGCTCGCCGGAGAGGTGGGTGAGGGCGAGGGTGAAGACGGCGGTGAAGGCGACCTCGACGGTGAGGATGAGGCAGATGTCGACGATGGCGGCCATGAGGCGGAGGCTGATGGGCGCCGGCTGCGGGACGCTGGAGGTGAGGTACTCGAACTTCGGGTCGCCGGTGAATTCGGCGACGGGAAGAGCGGAGAGGAGGATGGAGGACCACTCGGTGGGGAGGGATTCGGCTGTGGAGGCGAAGGAGAGCTGGTCGGACTCGACCTCGAAGATGCGGAGGTGTGAGTTGGGGGATAGG
>JAABVA010006718.1_pt1 | contig 10144 bp, 12 predicted proteins | sample 5560331 | NCBI WGS metagenome assembly JAABVA01 (sample SAMN12812661, study PRJNA571458) | rock metagenome | isolation source: Antarctica rocks | place: Antarctica: Victoria Land, Mt New Zealand sud | collected 2016-01-07 | reverse complement strand
AACTCTGGTTCTTATTTTGCAGATTCGCCAATAATTTTGATGGGGCTCTCGGCAAAAAATAAAAAACGACACAGGTTTCGCAATCAACGATAACGTGATAGGGGTCTTGCAAGTCAAAGCTGCTGATGCCAGTTTATTTTTCGGCGTAAGCCATGTATTGGCCGTTGGGCGCTCCTCGAGTTTATGCTGCTAAAAAACCTCACCAAAAACTGTCTCAACCCAATGGCTCGGGTAACAGCGAAGAAGATGCTGTTGAGAAAGATGCTGCGCTACTCTTGGGCCTTCGAGTCTCGCGCAGCGGTCGTCTTTTTGCAACCATCACTGCGAAGGCCCTAACCATCTGGCAGACCTCCGTAAGTTAGGAACGCTATAGCGTTGACTGATTCTGACTGATTACTAGCCAACAGTTGTCCTTGCATCCGTTATACGCTCCCCCCAATCTTTGAATAAATATGGTAGCAATGTTTCCGTCCTGCTACGCCCAGACGCCTCTATTGCAGCCGTACAAACCTTACTCGGCTTCCTCGTCACATACACTATTACGATCGATCCTAATGCCCGGGTATATCAGCAGCTGCATCCGCCTGGGCATACTCGCAGACAAAGCAATGCCAATCGCCTCGCCAGTAACATTGACCGGATGGGAGTTCAAGAAGTCACCATCCGGTTTCGCATGGTCATCAAGGTGGATGCGGGGATTGGAAAAGCGTTGGCTCTTGACGATGACCTAGTAGTAGCTACTGAGAAGCCAGCAGCTGTTCAATGCATTCGATGGACACCAGACAATACGGGGAGCCAGACAAGCACAGAGCTTCTCAGCCGGATGACTTGGATCCAGAAAAAGGCAACCGTGATTGGTATGGTCTTCGACAGAGCCATGAGCCTTGCCATCTGGACTACCAACGATGGCAGAGCATACGCAGTCCAACGCGTCTCCAGGTTGCCAAAAGAACCTGATGCACCAAGGAGGTTGTTTCGGGGTTATGGATTCCATACACCAGCCCATGAGGACAATTGGGCCACGCAAGGCGCAATAAATGCCAGATTCTCTTTGCTAGCTATAGCGTGTGCGAATAGCGAGATCTGGGTCTATACCGCACGCGACTATGTGGGAAGCATACCACTCTCTCACAAACTCCAATCCCCAGCCTCACAATCTACGACGGGTCATGTCACTTCATTAAGCTATTCGCCGGACGGCTACTGTCTCTTTGCTGGGTATGAGAGGGGCTGGGCACTCTGGAGTGTCTACGGAAAACCAGGGGCAAGTAGCTTTGCAGCTGATCAGACAGTCTCCGAGAACAACGAGGAAGGCTGGCTGAGTGGTGTCTACGAAGGGAGTTGGCTGAACGGTGGACTAAACATACTCTTAACGAGTCAGAACGATGACCGTTTGTGGCTCCTAGAAATGGCGAAGAGTGCGGTCACCAGTTGCTTCTCGGCTGCCAACATATCGCGGACAATGCTGTTGACTAATACCAGTATCATGGTCTACCGAGGATACGACCTGCCTGTGCTTGAGACTATCTCGGCAGATGCGTCTCTATGGCATCACGTTCCAATTCCAGCTATGTATTTAGCAAATCAACGACCAATCCGAAGTGCTGTCATCTCCCCAGACGGAAGATATGTAGCCATTGCTGGACGGCGTGGCCTCGCTCATCATAGCGTTACTAGTGGACGTTGGAAAACGTTTACCGATATAGAGGCCGAGAACGCCTTTGTTGTTCGGGGCGGGATGTGTTGGTACCAGCATATACTGATTGCTGCAGTAGAAACAGATGATTCTCATGAAGTATGCCATCTCTCCTGGCGTGCATTGGACGATGGCTAAAGACTGCAGCTGCGACTTTACTCACGAGAGCTTGGCTTGGATGAATCGTCACTTGTCTATACCGAGCGGCTACCTTCACCAGTTGTAGTGATATCCCTTACAGGACAAGATTCGCTCCTCGTTTATACATACGAAAACATTCTCTATCACTACGTGATTAATGCGACGAGCGCTGCTGTGACACTTGTTCAGGTTGGTCAGCTCGCACTTAATGGCATTGTGCGAGCACCTGCTCGTGTTAGAGCCGTGAGCTGGATTTTACCAGACCATCAGTTACGTAAGTCAAGAAATTACCACCCAAAAAGGCTTAACTGACCTGCCAAAGGTGACGGCGATCCTTCGCAGGATGTTAAATATGCTTCGGTAATCTTTCTTGTAGACGCTAAGCTTGTACTTCTGCAATCGTCCACCAATGTGGATGGGGGCCTGAAGTATGATATGCGGGTTATTGCGAACAATGTCGAGTACTTTGATCTTATGCGAGATCAAGTACCGGTACCATGTACAACGGAAAATTCCTACTCAGAGTCGCCTTCTCTGGAGAGTCCAGAAGAGGGCTTTCGTACCGACCGCGGACTGAAAGATTCGCTATGGTTTTTCGACGGCAATAATGTACAGTGCTGGATAGACGTTGAGGACCTTATCCAATCAGCTTCAACCGAGAACGACCGAGATCTACCAAATCCTGTTTCTATATCGACAGACTTCTATCCATCATCTATAATCCTCGATAAAGGAATCCTGCTAGGCATAGATGCCGATCTTGTTCAACGGCGCGATGTACAGTTTGCCTTTTTCCGTTATGCTATCAGGGTATGGCCAAGAAGACCGCCCAAACCCGAAGATCTAGCTAATACATAACAGACACAGCTCTTTCTCCCTCAGATTATTCGCCGCCATATCTCCCATTTCGATTCCGCCGCTGCGTCAAGTCTTGCACATCGATATCAGCGACTCCCCTACTTCTCCCACGCCCTCGAGATACTCCTTCATACAGTCCTTGACGATGAAGTCGACACATCCCCTTCAGCTGAAGACGCATTACTACCCTCAGTGTTGTCTTTTTTATCCTCTTTCCCTGACTATCTCAACATCCTTGTCCAATGTACGCGAAAGACAGAAGTCCGCTCATGGCGAACTTTGTTTGCTTACCTTCCGCCACCTCAAGACCTCTTCGAAGAATCTTTGCGGAAAGGACAATTGAAGACTGCAGGTGGCTACCTGCTTGTCCTTCACACTTTTGAGGAGCTCGAGTCTAGTTCGGAGCAGTGTGTTCGCCTACTTCAGACGGCAAAGGAAGCAGCAGATTGGGACCTTTGCAAGGAACTCGCTCGATTTCTGATGGCTTTGGATGAGTCTGGGGACACTTTACGACTTGCCTTGCAACGAATTGACATTGGATTACCGTCTAGCCAAAGCAAAGTCAGAAACTCCGCTGATGATGATGTACGACTAAAGACGCCACGCCCTCACGAGAGAGCTAAGCGACGAGGTGTTAATGGCGCAGGTATGGGGCCACGAAGCCCTTCCAGCAACAGCAGTCGGAGTCCCACAATATCAGAGGAAGAACCTCCCGGTTCCGAGGATTATTTCTCGCCGCATAGCCAATAAGTATTTTCGATCGAACTCTGAATTTCCAATGATACCAGGACTGCTGAATCGCCAGCGATCTCACGTGCCATTGAGACCAATAATAAGCATTGTTTCTTGTAATATGGAGAGACTTGGGTCCAGCATGGTGTTCGGGCATTTGGAGGAGGGAAATTCGCGGGAGCGGGATCATCACTTGTGCATATAAATCTATCAATTACAGTATAGAAGCCTCTGAATTCTTTACTCGAACCCAATGATCCTCCATACTGGTCAAATACGAACCTCAGCTCCAAGGGCCGCTCATCTTTGGAAGTCCTCCCATCAGCTTAGTAATGTAGGTGCTTGAAAAATGAGGAAAGACAGTAAACACGCGACGTCCATTTGGGGTAACTTATAGACTCCGAATGTCGATTCACAATACGAATTGCTTTTCAATCTCTCTGCGCTCTAGACATAAGCATGTGGTCAGTGTATCAAATGTTGGTTGAGGATTTTTTAGTCGAATGATGAGGCGGTCTCGCTTATCAAATTTCTGTACGCTGTATTCCGTACTTCCGTAGGTAATAATTCTTCATTTTAGCCGCGAACTTAATCGCCGAAGCCGCGAGGTCTCAATGAGGCAGACCGAGGACGTTGATTTTGCAAGCAATTAAATAAGTAGTTTTTGATACCTGAAAATCCTAGGCAGGCCTGTGGGTAAATAGAATCGCGGTCAGTGGGCTCTTGCATGTATGTAGCAAGAGGATGGAAGACTTCAACAGTGAGACGGACAGTGACTACACCAGTTACTGGAGAGATTGGGTAGGTTGTGCCTTCCATTTTTATCTTCAGGCGGAGAAGTGTGTCTGCGTGTTTGTTGCTCGGTTCAGCCTTGTTTCATTCTTTCATTTTCGAAACAGCATTTACCTTGCGCATCATTTCCGTACTTTTCGTCATACCTCACCGAGGGCAATTCGAGGAGCGTCTGGGCCAAGCTTCACTTCCAAATTGAAATCTATGGACCTCGCCAAGCGCTATGCCGCGTAAAAGGAAATCAGGTTCTAGTAAAAATGAGCTGGGGGTTAGCAAAAAGTTTACTATATACGAGGAGCACGAAGAGAGTCTACTTCCACATTGTCTAGGGTCTTGCCGGATGAGGCAGAATTCTTACTTGAGTCATGCCCATCCGGACATGCCTCTTGCGTCTACCGAACCAAGCAGCAGTTACCTCCCATCGTCATCACCTATCGAACGCCATATGAGAAGACGTTCGGCGATCAGCCAAGATCTACAGAGGGTAAACTTCCCAAGGGATGAGGATGGTTTCATCGCTCAAGTCCAGGACGCGGTCCCCGGGAAAGATATTTCTCCCTATGCAGCACATATTCGATCAGGAAGTAGCCCTGTTCCGTATAGTTCATACGATTACGGACCTCGAGCAGCCTCAACGCCGTCGGAAGGTGTCGGTGAAGTACCTGAGATGTCCGAACAGATATTAGAACCGAGTGACGATAGACAAGGTTCGGGCCAAGAAGATGTATATTATTTTGGGGAACTGAATGAGCCGAGCGATGATTTACCTGGAGTGGACGACGAAGAAAAAGACGGGCAGGAGGGCTTCCAGGAGCCAAGTCATGATGTATTAGAAAAGAACGAAGAGCAAGCAAATAGCATCATAAGGACGTTACCAGAACGTTCCTTTGTTGATTCTAGTGGAATCCCTTGGGATCTTGAGAATTCTGGACCCAGGAGAGTGCTCGGAAGGCGACCACCGCCTTTACCACCCCCTGGAAGTGAAAGTACAAGTCTTTCACCAGGAACACTTCCACACTGCCAATCAAAAGATCGAAAACAGGATCACTCAAAGAACATATTCTTAAAAGGACCATCGGCAAGGCTATCCACGATGCTGCGCGGAGGTCTGCTAGAGACAAAGGATGACACCATCGTTGAGCTACCACCAATTGGCATAGGAGATCTACGCAGGGGCATTCCTCCTCTCATCGCTAATTTCGTCAGTCTTCGCACGGTTGGTAACACTCAAGCCTCGAATTCTAAAACTAGATGTGCATTAAGGCCATCTGTACATCCCGGCTAATGACCAAAAGATACTTATTTCCTGTTGATTCTGTTCTGCCTTGTAGATCTTTTCATTCATACATTCTCTCATTTGATGAGTGAAAGCCTTGAAAGCGCTAACTCGTGCAATATCGCAGTTCATATCATCCCGCGGGAACGAATACTTCTGCGAAATCGACGAAGACTACCTCACAGACCGTTTCAACCTAACAGGCCTCAACACCGACGTACAATACTATCAATATGCTCTTGACCTGGTTACAGACGTCTTTGACCTTGACTGCGATGATGATATGCGCGAGCAAATTGAGAAGTCTGCGCGGCACCTCTATGGCTTAGTTCACGCCCGCTACATCACCACCACCAGAGGCTTAGCCAAAATGGTTGGTTCTACTGAGGTTCCTGCAATAACTCAATACCGCATGGCTAACGCGCAGTTTAGCTTGAGAAATATAAAAAATGCGACTTTGGCAAATGTCCCCGCGTTATGTGCCAAAACCACCCTCTCCTCCCAACCGGCATGGCCGACCTCCCCCACGTCCAATCCGTCAAACTCTACTGCGGCAAATGCGAAGACCTCTACAACCCAAAATCTTCCCGACACTCCACTATCGATGGCGCTTACTTTGGCACCTCGTTCCAAAACATCCTGTTCCAGGTTTACCCAGCCCTGATACCCGAGAAAAGCGTCAGGAGATATGAGCCAAGGGTTTTTGGGTTCAAGGTGCATGCGGCGGCGACGTTGGAGCGGTGGCAGGCGAAGAAGAGGGAAGAGATGCAGGAACGGTTGAGGGACGTGGGGGTCGAGAGGGTGTTTAAGGAGGATGTGGCGGATAGTGGGGAGGAGATGGAGGAGGATGATGGGGAAGAGGGGGACGGATTTGTTGAGTAATGGCAGGAGTGGAAGTTTCTATGTCAGCATAGGGGAGCAAGGGCGGGAAACAGAGGGGGACGGTCGATACCTGGCGTATGGTGGTCTGGCACACGGGATTTTACTGGGAGACCAAATCCATGATGAATGAATGCTCAATTTAGTATTTGACAGTGTGATATCGAAATTACTTTTCCGATCGTTGCAGTGATGGGGCGGGGCATCAGGGTCACTTTAGGCCGTTGATGGCTAAGGTGGATGACAATCAATCACTATTTGTTGGCCTGTTCTGTGCATTGAGAAGAATCGATACGTTTTCGGTCAGTTCCCCAGCCCTATGTTGTATAGGGGAGAACCACTAGCGCGGCGCACGAAATAAATCCTCATCACGCTTTACAATATTCAGATACACCATTCTCACTACTTTCTGGAGACCAAATTTGCATTGGCAACGAAGCAATGTTTATCAATTGTTATTGGTAGGCTGTTTCTGGCAATCCGCAGTTGTTTTATCCCAAGATGATGAGCTCTTTTCACGAACAATCCAATTCCTATAGCATCATGCAGGAGACATCACATACTCCAGTATTACTCTGATTCGCCTATCGCGCTGTTCTCACCGTGCTGTATGGGAGCTCGGAGGACTTGAGCTGACTGTTCGGCACAGACGTGAAGTCCGGTTGAGGTTGGTGAGCTCATAAGCATGAGAAGTGGAGATGTCGAAAAAGGTACGATCTGAAGAGATTTCGTCTTCCAAAGACCTTTTCGCTTTTACGTGATGACACTTGACACGGAAAGGCATTCCTCAATCCGAATATTCAATGTCGATTCTGTCTCTTATAAGTTTCAGCCTTGTCTGACCCACATCCCAAGTCTCCTCCTGCTGTCGTTCCTCCTGTCACCATGACCATGGCTAACGGGGCTTTCGAATGCTAGGTATTAACTCATTCCTACCAATCTATCCACATCGCCTTCCAATGCCCACTCACACATGAAGAACTTTGAACGAACGGGCGGACAGACTGTACTCTTTCACTGGCACCACTCAAGGCTAGGGCGTACAAACCTCGGCAGGTGTCAGATAGATGGAAGTACTTGTTGAGAACTCGTCAGCTGATTCTCTACACATACGGACCCGCTCTTCTATTTGCAAGATAATTCTAAGACAAACATGGCTGACTCTTGGTCGAAGGATGTCCTTTCTAGACAGCTTTGACACTCCCCGCGTCCCCAGTCAAACCTACGCTATAGGCAATAGCACTAACAGGTAACTTACCCTCGCATCTACTCAACATATCTACACCGCACAAGTCATCTTGAAATGATGAACACTATTCACACTGTTTGAACCGGACACCGCCTTGTAACGAGGGCATTTTCCGGTCGTGAACGTATAAACACTGAAAATTCTGATTTAATGAGGTATGCTTCTCCCATCTTACTCTGGTTGTACGTATGCTTTGCTGACGGAGAGGCGCTAAGCCTGATTCTTAGATGAACTTGTCACTTTACACCGTACCCGCAGCATAAAATCGTGAGTGGAACTTGCGCTAATCGTTCTCTGTTCGAAAGATAGATTGAGCGGGTGTACATATTGTATGCTAACATTGAACCAAACATGGTAAGTTGGATTACTTTGCGTGTTGTCCTCTTGACTCTTACCTGATGAATCCAAATATTCGCTGTGTTCTTTCCGAGATACACTCCATGAAGAAACATATATTTCACCTTGGAGAACTGATAGTACTCCCTCTAAAGTCTTGTTGAGAAAACTGCTTCTACATTAAGACATCGCTAATTCGTTTGCAGACACTCGATAGGTTACGAAAGTCGACAGCCGAACTACTGTAACAGTGCATAGGGAAGCGACGATGGAACTAAAGGATTGATCAAGGACATAAGACCGAATAGAAGCGATCAAGAACTGCACGACTTGACGATCTGACCATATCAATAAACGTTCTTCCAAACCCCTTGTCTCGGAATCGTTCCTCGTCAGTATTATACAATGCTTAAACTCCCACATTAGTTCTCTGAGCTTCGCCACGGAATTGTCTTAACCACAGTCACACTTGAAAACCGTCCAACTTAATCTCTCCAAACCCCTCTAACGAAACGAAATCTCCCACCACAACCCACATACAACGCGCATATCGCCTCATCTCATCATTCCCCCCTGACACACCCTCTTTTTCCCTTCTCCCATACAACCCCCTTCCATCTTCCCCCTTCCTCTCCGGCACCACCTCAACCGCATAAATCCATTCCCCTCTGCTCTTCCCGTCAACTTCTGTGATAACAATGTGACCGAGACGATTGGACGGACGAAGAAAACATGCACACATAAAACGGACGGATAGGTCGGGCTCAGCGATAGACTCGTCTATCATCCTATCTTCAACTTCATCTCCCCCCCTCCCCACAAAACCAACTCACCACTCCCGCCATTCCACCCCCTCCAACTCTTCCAACCCCTTCAGCCCCTACGCACCCACACCCTCATCCTCTTCCCCAGTCTCCTCCTCCTCCTCCGTCATACGCAAGAAGAGGCTTTTGATACAAGAGGGAATGGGACTCTGACAGGAGAGGGGGTTTGGCAGGGACGTAGGCGGCGGGTTGGGGTATTGAGGTGGTGGAAGGTGGGGGAGAATGGGAAAGGGGGCTGGACTGGATGGATGGATGGATTGAGCATCAGTACCTTTTCTGTGAAAGTACAGAGGTTAGGTCTTGTCTTACTGCACTGGGCGCTCTTTCTAAACAAGCCTTGCCCTCGCATCGTCCGTCCTCTGATATGTTATGTGTTATACCTGTGCTTGTGCTTGTGCCCGTATCGCTCACCACCCACTCCCCCCCAGTTCCTTGTCCCTCGCCCTCAGGGCTCCAGATAACCTACCCAGTCATCACACTTGCACTCCATCCCATATCCCCATGATTCACACCCACGCATCGACAGAGTCGCCGTACTGGAACGTTGGCCAGAGCTGGAGCGATCGTGCTTGGCTTTGAATGCGATGGCGTGCAGAGTAGGGGATTTAGGGATGGTTTCGATACTGTAGTTTAGCAAGCTTTTGGTGACGCGGTGTTCCACCAATAGAGCCGTGGATGGTGTGGCTTTCCATCGATAGCGTGATGGATCATGAAGGATCGCTGAAACTTCCACTGCGACGAATTTGGTACGAAGGTTCGCCTATGCTGTGGCTGGTTGTTGGCCACGAAGGCAGAAAGTTGCCCGATGACGGCATTATCAGGTTTCGAGATGGAAGAGCTCAAGGCAATGCGTTCTTGCTTCCAGACTCATCAGCGCCATCCCCCAACCCTCCCTTCATCCCACCTCTCCCTCATCTCCCTCCTCCGCGCCACCGCCTTCCTCCCCTCCCTATACCTCCTCAAGAACCCCTCCACATCCCCGTCGCTCCCATCCATCCAACTCTCCTCCATCGCCTTGCTGATCTCCTCTCCCTCCTTTTCGGCCTTGATCAATCGCTGGTACAGGCTCTTCGCCGACCAGGGCTCGAGCTGCTCGTCCATGAGGGATTGCTTGGAGCGCCATTGATGCTCTAGGGCTCGGAGCTGGAGGAGGTGGGTTTGGGTTTGGTGGCGGAGGGAGAGGAGGTGGGCGTGGCGGGTGGAGAGGTGGGAGGCTAGGGAGGAGGTGTGCGCGAGATGGGGTGGGAGCGGGGAGGGGGTGAGGGAAGGATGAGTGTAGGAGAGGGCTGTTAGGAGGGGGGTACTGGTGAGGACGGGTTGCAGGGCGGTGGTTCTGTGGGATTGAGGACTAGTGAGCTATT
>JAABVA010006716.1_pt1 | contig 10148 bp, 11 predicted proteins | sample 5560331 | NCBI WGS metagenome assembly JAABVA01 (sample SAMN12812661, study PRJNA571458) | rock metagenome | isolation source: Antarctica rocks | place: Antarctica: Victoria Land, Mt New Zealand sud | collected 2016-01-07 | reverse complement strand
GAAACACCTCAGCATTCATCCCGCATCCCACTCGAACCGGATCCAACTATGCGCCTGTGCAACAGCTAACGCTATAAGAGCGAAGAGCTTGGAATGCAGCACCCGATGAACGGGTAGCCTTCGACCGGATACCAAAACAAACCCGGAAGTTGGCAGAACCGTCACAACAATCGCGGGAACCATGGAAACTGGAAGGGCCATGCCAGGTAAGGCCGGAAACGGCGCGCTGTGCTTCGCTATCGTGACGGGAACCGCCCTGTGTGTTATGGGATGCCCTTTCGAGGAGGTGGCGCTGCTTGCGCTTGCCGCTGCGCTGGCGGTCGAAGTGGCATCCAGCTCTGTGACGCACGTCCAGCACCACGGGAACCTCAGATACCAGGCATGTGCGTCGAATAGCCTATCATGCTCCCAAGCCTGCACGGTATGCCGGCGGCCTGTCGCGGATCTGAAAAGCCGCCGCTGTGGAGAAGTCGTGGTGTAACGGCATTTGTCCACGTGTCATCGGGCGCGGGAGCATGTGTAATCGGGCGCGAATACGCCAGGGTCTGCGTGTGCTATTGGGCGCTCAACCCTATAATAGACTCCTCTAAACCTTTCCTGTAGTTGAGACCGACCGTTAGGGGACAACGGCAGTTGCTTGGAATGGCCCAATATCGCTATGGTGGCTTCCTCACAGGAGGCGTGCGCTATGAGCAGCGTAATCCAGCAACGATTACTGGACTTTGCGACCGAGATAGCAAGCTCCTCACCAGAGGACCTGACGTTCCAGCACTCCATCATGGCCCAGTGCGCCCTCCCCGCAGCCCGCCCGCCTGATGGCACGCTGTCGTGGGAAAGCCGGCAAGGGAGAGCGACGCTGCTTGTCGAGGCAGGCAAGGCGCTGAATCCGAATACGGGGCATTTCGAGCAACTCAGGCTGCCATACGGATCGAAATCCCGCCTTTTGCTGATGCACCTGAACAGCGAGGCCGTCCGTCGCCACTCGCCGATCATCCCTGTCGAAGACACCATGACAGCGTTCTTCCGGCGGCTGATGGGACGAACGCAAGATGGCCGACAAGCAAAGATGCTGAAAGGCCAGTTATCGGCACTTGCGGCGGCCCAATTCAGAATGGGCATAAGCGGTCCCGAAAGTGCCCTTCAGGTCAATACGCAGATCGTTGGCGCGTTTAATCTATGGTTTGAGAAGGACGACAGTCAGCGTGTGCTGTGGCCCTCGACGCTTAAGCTTTCGCTGGATTATTTCGACAGCCTGACGCGATTTGCCGTGCCGCTAGACGAACGGGCGATCGCAGCGCTCGCCCATTCCGCTATCGCGCTCGACATCTATTGCTGGCTCGCACAACGCCTGCACCGCGTCCCGGTCGGAAAGCCCCAGTTCGTGCCGTGGCCTATGCTGCATGAGCAGTTCGGCCAGGGATACAACCGGATCAGGAAGTTCCGGCTGTTCATGTCGGGCATCATTCCCCAGATCCACGCCGTCTACCCGGACGGACGGTTCTCGATGGACGGGCAGGGCATGCACCTCGAAAACTCGGCACCTCCCGTAAAGAAGCGTATGGTCTCCGTGCCATGTGCAATTGGGCGCGCCTCGGCCCCGGCAATCCAAGGCGAGTAAGCTGGGCATGTGCAATTGGGCGCGGGTGGGTGCTTCTAGGCCCGGACACCGACTCGCTCCCAGCAGACATTCGTCAACCTTCTGCTACATTCGTCCTATCACTCGCCAAGGAACCGCGTGGCACGACAACCTGCCAAATTGGCCGACGAGCTTGAATCGCCTCCGGTTTTGCCGGAGTGGCGGGTATTTGCCGACAATCTGAAGCGCCTCCGCCTTCAACGCCGCCTTACGCAAGGTCCAGCTTGCCGAACTGTCCGGCATTGACCCTTCTCCAGCGCCGCCTGGGCGGCCGCGCTCAGGGGCGGGTGGCCGAGCTCGGTCGGCGTGCCAGCCACCATGCTGACCAGATTGCCGCGCGGAAGGGACGCCGTATCCGGGGCGCGGATCAGTTATTTGGCGTAGCGTCGGCAACGCCCGAACCTCAATGCCCCTTCTCCCACGCGCGATAAGCCGGGTTATCGCGTGTGGGGGAATTGCTGGGGGTGTCTTTCCGTGCCAAGGCGCGGAGGCTCGGAATCCCGACCCCAACAGCGCCAGGATCGTCCGACCATGCCGCCCGATGTTATTGCGTCACTCCCCTTGCCAGCGGCCGAGTATCCCGTCGCCACCGTGCCCACGTCGGCCGGCCAGGCGGCGCTGGATGCCGCCGAGGCGCTTGGCCGCAAGGCTGCCGCGCCCGCGACCCTACGCGCGTACAAGGCGGACTGGAGCCACTACGCCGCCTGGTGCGCCGCCCACGGCTTCGTGCCCGTGCCGGCCGGCGCCCGCCACCGTGGGCGCCGCCCTGGCCAGCCTCAAGGACAGCCACGCGCCGGCCACCGTGCGCCGCCGGCTGGCGGCGATCGGCAAGATGCACCGCTTCAACGACCTGCCTTGGAACTCCGCGCACTGCGACATCGCCGGGGCGCGAGATCGACGCCGTGCTGGTGACGGAGCTGTCGCGCTGGGGGCGCAGCACGACTGATCTGCTGGCCACGCTCCTGGCCGGCATCGCCGAGTTCGAAGGCGAACTGACCCAGGAGCGTATCCGCTCCGGCATCGCGGTGGCCAAGGCCCGTGGCAAGAAGCTGGGCGGCCAGCCTGGGCAGCGGCCGAAATCGGACCGCCTCGCGCCCAAGGTCCTGGCCCTCATCGCCCAGGACCGCAGCTACCATTTGGTCGGACGCGAGGTCGGACTGAGCAAAAATACCGTGGCCAGCATCGTCAAACGAACCCGAGCCACCCTTGCCGGATCTTAAGCCGTCATCCGTTCATGGCGCGTTCGGCTTAGCGTGAATCCAGCACCCGCCTTATGGCGTGACCCCGTTAAGCGGCCGCGGTCCATCAGCCGCTCGGCGCCGCGAGTGCGGCCAAAGCCGCTTTGGCCGCACCTTCCAGTGGATCACGGCCGGGACCGGTTCGCGCCAGCACGCGGATTCCAAGCAGCACGCTGAGGAGCAGCTTCGCCAGCGCCTCCGCGGGTTGCGGCGAAGTGATCGTCCCGTCCCGCTGCCCGGCGGCCACGCAACGGCGGAAGAACGCCTCGATGGAAGCCAACTCGTCCGCGACCGCCTCGCGCAAATCCGGATCGTGCGGCCCAATCTCCAAGGCCGCGTTCACCAGCATGCAGCCACGGTGGCGCGGGTCGCCGACCGAACGCTCGACTATGCCGTCAAAGAAGGCGCGTATCGCGCCAAGCGGCGACAACTCCCCCTCCAGTTGGCTGACCCGCTCGCGCAGGCCCTGCCGCACGTAGTGATCCAGCGCGCGCCGATACAGGACGCGCTTGTCCCCGAATGCATTGTACAAGCTGGCGCCGGTGATCCCCATCCGGCTCGCGAGGTCACGGACCGACGTCGCCTTATAGCCGTGGGTCCAGAAGCAGCCCATGGCTGCTTCCAGAGCCTCGGTCTCGTCGAACTCCCGTGGCCGTCCCATCAATCGGCGGCTGCGGGGTAGTTGGACGGGAACATGTGGCGCCGTGTCTCGTCGTCCTGCTCCTTCTTAAAGGCATGGTCCGTGCCAACCTGGCGCGCCCGGGCCACCGCCGGCCGGGCCTCGATCGCCTGGAACCAACGGCCGATGTTCGGATAGCGCGCCAGAGGTTCCTCGGCGCCGTGGAAGACGAACTTCGCGCGATCCACCCAGCCCCAGGCGGACATGTCGGCGATGGTGTATCCGTCGCCCACAATGAAGGCGCGGCCGGCCAGATGGTCTTCCAGCACCTGGTAATGCCGCTCCGCCTCGCGCCGGTAGCGGTTGATGGCGTAGGGCAGCTTTTCCGGCGCCGAGCGCTGGAAATGCACGGCCTGGCCGGAAAACGGCCCAAGGCCGCTCGCGATGAAGAACAGCCAGGACAACAGCTCGCCACGATCCGCGGCGGAGCCCAGGAAGCGCCCGGCCTTCTCCGCCAGGTAGAGCAGGATCGCGCTGGAGTCGAAGACGCGGGTTTCCGCGCCGCCCGGACCCTCGGTGTCCACGATCGCCGGCACCTTGCCGTTCGGGTTCACCGCGCGGAACGCCGCCATGTGCTGGTCGCCCTTCGCGGTGTCGACCGGCACGACCTCGTAGGGCAGGCCGGCCTCTTCCAGCAGCAGGGCGATCTTCGCCGGGTTGGGCGTCGGGTGGTAATACAAACGGATCATCTGTTTTCCTTGTCTCAGGTGGTTGGACGGAGGCGGAGCGTCTCGGGCGCGCGCCAGCCAGGCTTGCGGAAAGCGGCGAACGCCACGCCACAGGTGATGACGCCGATTGCGACGCACGCAAGCGGCGAAGGCGTTTCGTTAAGGATTGGCCAAGCCAGCGCGGTGGCAAGCACCGGGATCAACGCGATGATCGCGGTGGCGGCGGCCGGACCCAGCATCGCCACCGCGCGATTGAAAGCGAAGATCGCCACCACACTCATCAGCACGCCCTGATACAGGACCTGGAACGCGATCTCGCCCCAAGTCGCGCCGCCCAGTTGGGAAACCCCGGACAGCATGTAGAGCGGCACATAGACGGCGGCCGACCACACGCAAACCAGCGCGGCGGCCTGAACGGACGTGAGCGTGCCGCGCGCCAGCCGCACGGCATACGCCGCCCACATGGCCGCGCCCGCGATCAGGTAAAGCGATCCCACCAGGCTGGCGCCGCTATCGCGATGCGCGAAGACCAGCAGGCCGATACCGGTCACGATCACCGCGAACCCGGTTGCCCGGCGTGCTCCGAACCGCTCACCCGTCATCCATGCGAACGCCGCCGCGAACACCGGCATCAGGCCCGGCGTGATCGAGGCGGCGTCGGCGGCCGAGGTCAGCCGCAGCCCCGCCGCCACGCACAACACGAACGGAGCGCCCCAACAGAAGGCCAGCACGGCGCCGTCGCGCCATGCCCGCCAGGGAAGGCCGCGGCCCGGGCCGACAAGCGCCGGCAGAAGCAGCAACCCGCCCACGCCCACGCGCAGCGCCACCACGTCCCAAACACTCAGGTTGCCGGTGACAACCAATCGCGTGACCGCGAACCAACCCGACAGGATCATCAGGGCCAAGGCCGACCAGGCCAGCCCCCAACCAATTCCCTGCCGCGTCGCGCCGTCCAGACAGGGCGGTTGTGCCCGCATTCGGCCATCTCCGCCATTGTGTTTGGCATTCTAGTGCGCACGGTCTAAAATAGCCAGGGCCGAACGCACCTCGCTCGGTCCATCACGGGAGCAGGCTCATGTCGTTGCAAGAAACGCTAGACGCCTTCCGGGCGGAGTTCTCCGGCAAGCGCCCACCGCATATCGTCGAGGCAAGCGCCCGCGCGACTGCGGACCTGATCGCCAGTGGCCAGGCCGAACGGGCGCTGAAGGTCGGTGACGCCGCGCCCGTCTTCACCTTGCCCGGTCCGGACGGCAAGCCCGTCGCGTCCAGCGACCTGCTCGCGCGCGGTCCGCTGGTCATCACTTTCTACCGCGGGGTTTGGTGCCCCTACTGCAACATGGAGTTGCAGGCGTTGCAGACGGCGCTGCCGGACATCGCGGCGCTGGGCGGCTCGCTTGTGGCCATCTCGCCGGAATCGGCCCCCAACAGCCGCAAGTCCGTCCGGCAGAACGAGCTGTCTTTCCCGATCCTGACCGATCACGGCAACGAGGTCGCCGCCGCGTTCGGCCTGCGTTTCCAACTCCCGGACGACATCATCGAGATCTACAAGGGTTTCGGCAACGACCTCGCCAAGGTGAACGGGGAACCATCGTGGACCCTGCCCATGCCGGGCCGTTTCGTCGTCGCATCCGACGGCATGATCGCCTATGCCGAGGTCAATCCGGACTACACCCGTCGGCCGGAACCGAAGGCGCTCATTCCAGCCCTGCGCGCGGCCGCCCGGAAGCGCGCGGCATAGGAAGTCGATCATGATCGAGCTGTATTACTGGCCCACGCCGAACGGGCACAAGATAACGATGTTCCTGGAGGAGGCCGGGCTGGATTACCGGATCGTGCCGGTCCATGTGCGCGCCGGTGCGTGTCCACTTTACCAGCACGTAGGCGCACAGCGTCACCGCAGACAGCCACAGCACCAGGTTGGGGATGCCGAAGCTGATACCGCGCGAGATCCCGGTGAAGCCCACCGGCCAGCGGCCGCCGAACGAGATGCCCTGGGTGATCATGAAGGCGAAGCCCTTCGCGATCGAGGCCGTGCCCAGGGTCATGATCAGCGAGGGGATGCGCAGCACGGTGACGCCGAAGCCGTTCGTGGCGCCGAGCACTGCGCCGACGGTGACCCCGGCGGCGGCGGCCACCGCCGGCGGCTGGTGCAGTTGCACGAGCCAGCCGCACACCACGGCCGAGAGGCTTGCCATCTCCGCGATTGACAGGTCGAGCTCGGCGACGGTGAAGGCGAGGGTGAAGCCCAGCGCCAGGATCGCGAGAAAGCTCGTGTCGTTGAGCACGTTGACGATGTTGGCAGCGTTGGCGAAGTTCGGCGCGAAGGCCAGAAAGAAGACGACCAGTGCCACGCCCGTGATGGCCGTCCCAAAGCGGCCGATCACTTCGCGCGGCGTCACGCGCAATCCCTTTCTACGATGGCCGCGCCCGACAGCGCCGCGACGATCAGCGTCGGCTCCTGGTCAGGTCAGGAAACCGCCGTCGACACTCAGGGCGGTCCCTGTGACGTAGGCCGCCTCGGGCGATGCCAGGTATGCCACCGCGCCCGCGATCTCCTCGGGACGCCCGTAGCGCTTGATCGCCAGCAACGCCCGCATCGCGTCGGCGAACGCCGTGTCGGCCGGGTTCATGTCGGTGTCGATCGGGCCCGGCTGCACCACGTTCACCGTGATGCCGCCTGCCGCCAGATCGCGCGCCATCCCGCGCGTGAGGCCCATCACGGCCGCCTTGCTCATCGCGTACGCCGACATGCCCTCGAACGGCACCCGGCCAGCATTGACGCTACCGATCGTAATGATCCGACCACCCTCTCCCATGTGGCGCGCTGCCGCCTGGGCGGCCGCGAAGACCGCGCGCACGTTGACCGCCAGGGTGCGGTCGAACTCGGCGAGCGGCATGTCGGCCACGCTGCCGAGCGTGAAGACGCCGGCGTTGTTCACGAGGATGTCGAGCCGGCCGAGGCGCTCGGCCGCGCCATCGACGGCCGCAGCCACCGCCGACGGATCTTCGGCGTTCACACGGAGCGCCTCCGCACGACGGCCGAGCACGCGGATCTCGGCCACCACCGCCTCGGCCGCGTCGGGCCGGCTCAGGTAAGTCACCGCCACGTCCGCGCCGTCTGCGGCCAGTCGCCGCGCGATTGCGGCTCCGATGCCACGACTGCCGCCGGTCACCAGAGCCGCCTTGCCGTTCAGAGCACCCACCGCCATCAGACCACCTCGGACGTAACCATTGCAAACAGGAGAAAGCCGCCGGGACGCGCTAATCGCCAACGGTCATGTTTACGGAGCCGAACACTCCGGCCGATACATCCAGGCGATCACCAGGCCTGACGGTATGGAGGCCGAGCGCCGTTCCAGTCAGGACCAATTGGCCGGGCCGCAAGGCCAGCCCAAACCGACTCAGATGATCCCGCAACCAGTGCAGCGCCGCCTCGGGCGTGCCGAAGCCCCAGAGCGGACCCCGCTCCAACTGCGCCCCGTTAGGCCTGACCTCGATCTCCCCCGCGTCGAGGCACGCGACATCGGCGGTCGCGGCTTCCGTCGTCGGCAGCACGGCCCCTGCGTTGAGGCCGTTGTTGGCAATCAGCTCCATCAGCGTCTTTCGCGGTGCCTGGAAGACGTAGTTGTGGAGTTCGATCACGGGGAACGCGGCGACGATCTCGCCCTCGTCTCCAAGCCGCACTGCCATCTCCCCCTCAATCGCCAGGCCGGCATGTCGCGACCACGGTATCACTGCACCCGATCGGTGCAGCTCGTCCTCATACAGGAAGCCGCGGACCGGACCGTCCATGCCGAACTGCTCGCGCACCTTAGCCCCGATGCAGCCGAGCTTGTAGCCGGTGACGGCGACACCGTCCTGGGCGCGCAAACGGGCCACCCCTGCTTGGACGGCGTAAGCGTCTTCCAGGCTCAGTGGCGGGTGATCCTCGCCAAAGTAGGCGCCGGGCGTCCTGCGGCAGTAGTCGCTGTATTGTCGGGCCGCCAGGTCGTCGCAAGCGATATCTAATTGTCCCTCGTCCTTCGCTGTCATAGGGCGGCGCGACGGGTCGGCCTTCGGGCAGCAGACCGGCCAGCCGCTGCGGTCGATGCTCCACGTTTGAACAATCCTGCCCTACCTTCGAGATCCTCAAGCACTTTCGCACCGCCCAGGACGGCTCAGAGCGCCCGGTGCCCTGACACCGCGGCTTCCAGGCGGTCCTTCATGCCGCGAAACCGCTCGTCCACCGCCTCAGGCCGATCCCGGTTGGTGGCGATCATCGCCGCACGAACCTCGCCACCCCGAATGACCTCGAGCGCCCGCTCCTCGATCCCGGCCACCAGCGCCTCGGCGACCGCCTCGGGCGTCTCCCGGCTGAACCCCAGATCCGGCCCGGCGAGGTTCGTCGCCATCATCGGCGTCTCGGTGGCCCCAGGGTAGATGGTCATCACGTGGATGCCTTCATCCAGAAGCTCGCGGCGCAAGGCTTCACCGAAGCGCGCAAGCCCCGCCTTGGCTGCGGCGTAGGTCGCATAGAAAGGCGCACCGATCAGCGCGATGCCGGATGCGACGTTGACGATCATGGAATCGCCGCTGGCCCGCAGCAACGCAAGCGCCTCGCGCGTCAGCAGGATAGGGGCCAGCAGGTCCACGTCGATCATGGCGCGGATCTCGTCCTCGGCCGTGCGCTCGAGCCGGCCCGCGCGAACATTGCCGGCGTTGTTGATCAGCACGTCCAGGCCACCGAGTTGATCCGCCGCGACCGCCAGAGCACGGGTGCGCGCGGTCGGATCGGTCACATCACCAGCCACCACCACGCTCCCCGAGCCGGCATCGCGCAGAAACCGTTGCACGTCCTGCAACGGCTCCGCCCGGCGCCCGAACAGCACAAGGCGCGCACCCCGCCGCGCCAGGGCCGCCGCCGTCGCGCGCCCAATGCCTGAGCCGGCAGCACCGGACGCAACGCCGTCGAGCTGGCGGACGAGTTGCGCGACCTCGATGTGGACGAGACCTGGATCCACGAGATCGTCCGCCGCCGCATCATGCGCGACTCGGACGTGTTCACCCGCCGCACCTTCAGCGAACCGGAGGAAACCCGCGCCGAGCTGCTATCCGCCGCGCGCGCCCACCTCGGCCCCAATTACGACATCGACACGCATTTCACGCCGAGCTACCGGCCGTGGCGGCAGCGCATCGCCTACATCCCCGACGGCGACCTGTTCAAGGTGATCGCGTCGGGTAAGGCCTCCGTTGTCACCGAGGAGATCGAGCGGTTCGACGCGACCGGGATTGGACTCAAGTCCGGCGCCCATCTGGATGCCGACATCATCATCACCGCAACCGGGTTCCATCTCAGCGTGCTCGGTGACATCGAGTTCGTCATCGACGGCGTGCCGCTCGACTTCGCCGATACGGTGACCTATCGCGGCATGATGTTCACGGGCGTGCCGAACATGGCGTGGGTGTGCGGGTATCTCCGCGCGGCCTGGACCCTGCGCGCCGACCTGGTCGCGGATTTCGTGTGCCGGTTGCTCAACCACATGGAGGCCAAAGGGGCGCGGATGGTGGTGCCCGCGCTTCGTCCCGAGGATGCCGGCATGGCACTGCTGCCTTGGATAGATCCAGAGAACTTCAATCCGGGTTATCTCACGCGCGGCCTGCATCTGCTGCCCAAACGCGGCGACAAGCCGGAATGGGCGCACACCCAGGACCATTGGCTCGAGAAGGACGCCCTGCCGGCGATCGACCTCGACGATGCCGCCTTCCGTTATGCCTGATCCTGCCAATCACGGCGGCGAGGCCCGTTCGGCACCTGAGCGATCACTCAAGCGTTGCCGACCAGGAGGGTCCGCATAGGGCGGAGCTGTCTCCATGCCCCAGAGGACATCCTCCAATCCTGATGCTCAACTCCGTAGCGGCACCACCCGCCCACGCCACGCCAATCGAGG
>JAABVA010006713.1_pt1 | contig 10149 bp, 9 predicted proteins | sample 5560331 | NCBI WGS metagenome assembly JAABVA01 (sample SAMN12812661, study PRJNA571458) | rock metagenome | isolation source: Antarctica rocks | place: Antarctica: Victoria Land, Mt New Zealand sud | collected 2016-01-07 | reverse complement strand
GTGGCAACGACCGTAAAGCGACTCAAAAGAAGGGAGGTCGGCGAAGGCCGGCAAGACGGTCGAGTCTGCACGGTGCTGGGGGGGATCGCTGCTCTGCGTAGGCTGAATTGAGCCGGGGCAGGGGGAGGGGCGGAGTGCCAGAGGAGTCAAGTTAATAGGAACATGGGGAGGAAGGAGTCGAGGTAGGGCGACGGGGACCGGGTGCGGTTGGGTGGTTGACGCTTGAGGGCTTATAGTCGGAGGGGGCGGTTCCTGCTGTGGTGGATTGTGTGATTGGATGCGTGCGGGGAGGTGAGGAGGCAGGATGGTGAGGATTCAAGGAGCCGGTAGAGAAACGTTGAGGGTCATGCTGCTAGGGAGTTTTGCCGGTAAGGAGAGATGTTGACGTTTGACAGACCCAGTAACGTTACGAGGTACTTTGAGGATTGAACGAGTTGTTCTCGCATAGAGGCGACAGGCCAATCCAATGTTGTCAATGTGCCATTAAAACAAAGAGCAAACGCTCGGGTCTAGGAAGGGCGCATTGGTATGAGAGAATATGCTAACGGATGCGCATCTGTATTGTACAAGAAACAACATGCATGACCAAAGGGCTGCAGGCTGGAAACTGCAATGTATGAACCCCCAACGCCTTCGCTCCAGTGCTGATGCTGATACTGATACAAGGTGTGGTCCGCACACTGAACGTATGCAACAAGAGAGTGCAGAGCTCAATCGTAGCCCCTGCCAACATCGTATTTATCGAGCTCGCTGCCGTCGCCCGAGTAGCCGATTTGATCGCGGTTGTCGTCGATGATGCGCGCGTATTCCAGGAGGAGTCGGAACATGTAGATCTGACGGCCAGTTAATATTACATATCAATACCATCCACCCCAGTGGCGTAAAGGGTGGCACGTACCTCGATATCATCCCTCCTCAACACCTTATTCGCCCACTCCCGCCCCTGCCTCGCTATCCTCTTACCCTCCGAGTCGTGCCTAGCGACGTACGCATCGCCATTGGCGTAGTTCTCCTCCGGCGTTCTCCGGTTGCCCGGCTTGCCAACACCAATGAAGTAGGTAAGCAGCGTGTAGATATCGTCGAACCGGTTGTCCATCGGGACGAAATGCCGCCACGGAACCAGTCGGGAGTCATGCCATTCCCTGAAGATCGTCGCTTTGATGCCCAGGGACTTGCTCTCCAAGAAAGCGCGCCATCGGCCGGAGAAGGAGTGGCCGTCGACGTCGACGAGGAACTTGTATTTGAACTGTTCGGAAAGCGGCATCTGCGCTTTCAGCGTCCAGACGTCGTTGTAGAAATCACAATTCGGCACGCAGCCCCACATCTCCGTGAAACCGACATCGGTGTGGTTTTCGGCAAACCGGGAAGGTTGGTACTGGCGGAAGTTCTCGTATTCGCCCTTCTGGCCTGTCAACTCGGTCAGGATGCGGACTTCTTTGCCCTGCATTTCCGTGCCGTTGAGGAGCGTGACGAGGCGTTGGCGGTGCATAGTGCGCCAGTTGTTTTCGATTTGCACGCCGCCGGAGGTCACTCCGCGCCATATCATGATATCCTTTTTCGCATCCCAATCTTCGTCATGTTTCTTGGAATAGTCGTAGCGCTCGTCGTGTGTCCAGTACATGTTAGCTGGAAAGAGGATGTCGCTGTTGATGTTGACCTTGCACTCGCCGAAGACCGGGACTAGCCGTTTGGTTGCAATCACGCTGGAGCTGGAGTAGAGGAAGCCGTGTTTGTCTTTTAACTCTGGGCCCATCGTACATAAGTCTGAGGAGCGGTTAAAGTTGGTGATGATCCCTCCTAGTTTGTCCTTGTAAAGCTCTTCCGCCTCCTTTACGGTCGAATTGCTCCGCGCATGAGATTCCGGCGGACACGCTGTCTTCGCAATGTCCATGTACTGCTTACCATGAGCTGGATACCAGCCTGGATCTTCCATTGGAGGGTTCTCGTCCTTTAGACTAACGTCGAGGTATCCCGACATTCCCGCCGTATACTCATCAAGCGTTTCTGGCGGTGTTTGCCGGGTCTCCAGCTCTTTCGCCAGCAAAGACTGCATATCCTCCCATGGTACCACAACCCTTGGTTGATCCAACCTATTCATCGCAATGTCCATGTCCGGAAGGTATTTGATGAACTTCTCAATTAAAGTGACCATTGTTTCAGACCGCCAGGACTGATTGCTTTGTTTAACGACTTTATGATTCCGGATATGAATGCCCGCAATGGCATCGTCTGGTCTAGTCCACATAAGACCCGACAAGTTCCGTAGCACTTGAGGCTCCACAGCCCAAAAGGGCCGCATATCATCCATGATCTGCTCGAAGTCGTCGATGTTGTGCACATTCCTTTGCCGCGCATACTGATACCAATCCTTGAACCCTGGCGGTGGATGCCTTCCATACTTTCGCCTGTACTTGCTGACTGTTTCTTTGAATGTCGTGGATCTCGTCTCGTCGTACTTCAGCCACTTCTCATCCGCCTCCTTCATCAGCTTCGAGATTGGATGCGCATCGGCAGGTTCCTGGAAATTATCCGGATTGCTCTCCTGATCCCAGGACGAGTGACTCGGGAATTTTGTATTTGATGCTCCTGTGGAAGGAGGTTTCTGTTCCTTCCCTGGTATCGGTAAGTTCTTCAGCCGTGATCGCACGTCGGCACCAGAGAGAAACAGCAGGTTCGCGAGTATGACGAAGATGCCCATCGTAGCTACCGCAAAGAAGAGGCGGCGCTTTGGTCGGTCGAAGGACACCATTGTGATGGGAGAATGTAAGCTGCTGTAACCTGGTTTGGGTAAGATGTTCGGGATATGAAGAGTTCGGCCTCGGTCAGAATTGTAGTTGCAAAAAGCGTATGCTGAGGCAAACCAAGTGCCCTTGACCAAGTCTTAGTAGCATCTGAAAATCTATTACGTACAAACACTTAGAGTGAAGCGTCGTGGTTCGCATGGAAGTTCTGTATAACAAGCAAATCACCCCGGTTAGGGCGTCTGAGACCCTTCGCGGAAAAGCGCGGAACTTTCCGTGATGGAGCGAACTTCTGCAGTACCCTCCTTCGCGGGACGACATGATACATACAGTATCAACAAATCACCATGCCTCCACGATTACTATCCACTCTGAGGTTCACCTATCAGTCTCGGCCTCCCTCAGAACTGGTGGCCTCCTTCCTTCTCCCGCTATGCCAGCAACATACCCGACCAGCATCCATTCTCTCCAATCTATCAGACAACCCAGGAGCATACAATAAGAAGATCCGGCGAGGTCGTGGGCCATCATCAGGGAAGGGAAAGACATCAGGACGAGGACACAAAGGCCAAAAGCAGCATGGAAAGGTTCCTAGGGGTTTCCAGGGTGGTCAGACACCGTTAGAGATTGTGCATGGGAAGCGGGGATTCGAAAATCAGTAAGGAAACTCTCGTGACGTCCCTAAATCATTTCTATCTCCAGCATCTAGCTGATTACCCTGCCTAGATTCTCCGTCGAGATGTCGCCCGTCAATCTCGACCGCATCCAAAGCTGGATCGACCAAGGCCGCCTTGACCCCTCGAAACCCATCACCATGAAAGAACTCAACGACTCCCGATGCCTGCACGGGGTCAAGGATGGCGTCAAGCTCCTAGCGCGAGGAGCGCAGGAACTCCGCACCCCCATCAACGTCATCGTCTCGCGCGCTTCTACCGCTGCGATATCTGCCATTGAAGCCGCTGGCGGCTCGGTAACAACGAGATTCTACACTCCGTTCTCTATACGACGCGTCCTCAAAGGCTTGAGTGATCCCATCGTCTCACTTGGCTCCTCGGATGCCAACGCCAGCGCGCAGACGGGTGATCAGTCGAAGCCTTTCCCGTATCGATTACCGGATCCTACGAGCAGGAAGGACATGGAGTACTATCGCGATCCGGCGCACAGGGGCTATCTGAGCCATCTTGTACCGGATGGGCATGGGCCCAGTTTGTTCTTCAAGACGCCTGGTACTAGTCGAGCTCCGTCGAAGAAGAGCTGGGGAAGTGCTGGGTCTGGGGCGGCGAAAGGAGAGAACAAGCTTTGGTGAACAGCGCTTTAATTCCTTGGATGGGGATCGTCGATGTGATAGGTTTTCAGACCAGAGGGGAGACTGTTCCTTTGCAGTATTTGGCCAAAGAGAAGGGTGCAAAGCATCTTCCGCTCGTACTTTACATTTGGTTTAATGTAGTCTTGCACTGAACTAGAACATCGTTATCATTGAGGGAGAGTCACTTCATACCCCAATATTCTAGATCTAAGAGATCCGAATCACTTCCTGGCCATGTCCACTTTGGTACACTTGTTCAAAAATAAAGATATGCAGGTCATTGAGTATGATCGTTCTTATCCTTGCCAATTTCTCATCACAGGCAGTCAAATCTCTATCCACCTCGATCACTAACTCTGACGCTTGTCTCGTCATATGCGATGCAAGCAGAATAGGGAGTCCCTGAGGATAATTTACGTAGCTCAGCCTCACGATACGCAACAATTGCCGAGAGGGATGTCTGGTATCTGCAATTTTCACATCTTTTGACATGAGACGACCTTGATCAGACATTTAAGATCAGGCGGTGTTCCTATACCTAGATCGATCAGGCAGTTTTGGTCAATGGTATTTATTTGGAATGTAGTTGCAGCGAGGGTGTGAATATGTGTTGATTGTGGACGTTAGGGCATGGTGCATGTGAAGGCATGGTGCATGTGACGGACGATGCAGTGAAAGAACCACAACACGGCTGACACCAGAGACGCTGGCCGTCAAGGAAGGAAATGAATCATAACACCCCATTATTCACAGTGTCATGGCCTGCCGAGCAATAACACTTCCAAGCTACGCGAGATGTGAGTGAGATATTCACAGTTCGAGGTTTGGTCACTCTGGGGTTTAAGTACCACGACCTTCCTACCGACAGAACTCTTCCTCTTCCTTTCTTTCCTCACAATCAGCACTCTTCTCTACAACATATTCTGATCATACCGCTTTAAGAACGCCGGGAACATTCTCTTTCTTCGACGGTTGCTGCCGACTTCGTTTGCAAACAGTTGGACGAAGTAACTGCTATTCGAAGGCTTTCTCCAGTCGCTCGACTCCTCACGCTGCCGCAACTTGAACCGGTGCTAGAAGCGAAGTCTTTTTGATCGATCATTGTCTGATCAGCCTCCACGACCCCTTCTACCGACGACTCGACAACACGAAGGCTCGAATACCAGCGACTATTGACAAAAGTCCTGACAACACGAAGAGTTGAACACCGGCGACTTTGACAGTCCCAAGTGACGGCCCCCACTGTCGTCGGGGTACTCTTGAAGTGATGGCTGGAACCCACAATGCCTCCAAAGCCATAAATGAGGTGGCGAAGAAACGACCCTGTAAGTTATCACTAGCACAGCTCTCGGATGCCCGTTGATATAACTCCTTCTGACCTTCACTTAGCTTCCACGAGCCTCGTCAACAATTGGTCCACTGAGCACTCGTGCTTCGTCCAGATCTCCCACCGCCGAGGACTCGCCGCTGAAGAGATCTCCACCCAAGTCCTCGCAGAGTTTCCCGATTTGTTTCCAGGTGGGAAATCGCCCGATGAGAGGAAGCGGGCTGTGGAGGGACGAGTCGCCATTTGGATTTCCAAGTGGGCGGATGATGCAGTGGGTAAGTTTCAGGTAATGGTTGACCATAGTTGTTGAAAACTCTGCTCACGAAACTCTGTTAGACATGGCACACGTCAATACCACATAGCCGGGTTCTGCTGCTTTGTCGAGACACATTCCGACCATCCGGTCGGCTTGGGGGTCTCCTTTCTTAAGATCACAGAGTTCATATCATACCTTTATCCGCAAGATTTGTTAGGAGGTGATGAGGCGTTTTGTCAAATGCTCAAGTCGTCACGGAAATATGGTGCCTCCGGCGGGCTGTTTTTGAACGTCTCGACACTCTCAGGAGCCCGGACGGTCTAGGTGGACTGCAGCTGGGCTATAATGAGACGTCTGGACGAACCCTCAGGTCTCCAAATGACCTGGGTGTCGGTGCAGGCCTGTAAGATGCCCAACAAACCCTCAGGTCACCCAATGACTGCGGTGCCTGTTGGGAGTTCTAATGAAAACTATAGCGTATCATTCCCTTGAGACTTGGTTGGTTTCGCGTGGCGCGGATCTGTTCAATCGCTGCAGCTAGTAGTAGCATTGGATTTCAATTTTCCTGTATTGGGCTAGATGAAGAGCGAGATGTCAGAAAGTGGTAGCTACTGGGCGAGAATCAAAGAATCATCCTCTTCTATTGTATCGTGCGTGCTGCTCTCACAATGTGGTGCAGGGTGTAAGGCTGAGTGTATGAAAGCGGGTGCTCCGCGAGACTCAAGTGACAGTCTCATCGTGTAGGATCTTTACCGGATTTAACAACTATCCGAGCAAAGGGTGCTTTGATGTATAGAGAAGTGTTTCTCTAACAGTTAACGTATGGCATTCCTGGCATGTTGTGATTTCTACTGCACCGGCAAGTCCCCCAACATAAATCAGGTACCAGTCGTTTGCAAAGTTGGACATCTCATCGGTAGACGAGGCTAGTCACAAAGAGTGCAACAACCAGAGCTGCGAGGAGGAAGATGAAGACTCCAAAAGCTCCTTTTCTCGAACTGCTCATCCCTCCCGGTGTTATCATCTCTCCACAGACATCTTTCCTAACTTTGCTGATCGAAAGTAACAGCCCAACGCCTGCAAGCCAGTATCCTACAGGAATGAATACGGCGAGTATAATCTTTGTACGCTGGAAATATTCGGGACTGGCCGCATCGACGTTCCGAAGAGCGAGACCAATGATCTGAGGTCCACTTGAGTATATGAGCACAACGATACTCATATAGATCGCCAAGGCGAACGTCTTCATCCGTGGGGGAAGAAGTAGCGCCAGCAGAGAGGCCCATGCCCCGAGCCATAACTCAGCTGTAGCATAAGCCGCACTCATTACGCCGTACAGGATCTTGACCCCTCTGGCTTCGTCACCTCCGGCAATCTGGAGAGAGAGCACCATTAGGATAACGAAGATACTGGATATCATACCGCCTATCGACGTTATATAGAGCGGCGTCATGACTGTTCTAGGTGCGAGGTACGCCGAGACGAGTCCACCACATAAGACGGCGACCGAACCAACGGTGCCGACTATGATACCATAACGGCTTAGCAACTCAGTCTCCGACGGATAAATGGCAGTAAGATAACCAGGCATGTAGTATCCTGATGAGTTTAGCCTTGATCGCTTCCGGGAATGATTGAGGGATCGAACCAAAAACATTGCCAGAGAGTTGTCGAGCCCCACTGCAAAGCGTTAGGAGCCAGAATGAGCGCAAACGAAGTAAATAACTCAATGTCGACAAAAACCGGAACTTCGCACTAGCGAGTCTCGCAGAGAGCCTTTCCGGATGTTGATCAATCAGATTCTCGGTGCTGCTTTGGATGAGAGATGATCTTCGTGCAGGTTCCCGAAGCAGGACCCGGATCAGGACCGCAACAACAACCCCGACAATGCCAATTGCTTTCATCGCACTGTTCCAAGGGGTGTTGGTCTTGCTGAACGCCGTGGCAATCTGGCCACTTATGGCCTCGCCCACGTACACTCCAACGTAGAGGCAGCTGATCAACAGTCAGTAAAACCATGCTTAATGCCCGCCGGCCTTTCCTCCCAAAACAGTATCACATATGATCAATGGTCTCACCTTTCGCCCAAGAAGATCCATTGCGTTCCAACAAGGTCGCTAATAAGACTGACACTTATCGCTTCCACCGGAGCTTGACCTATGCCCATACCGATTCTGGCCAAGAGGATCTGCCAGAAATTGTGACTGTAGCCCTGGAAGATCACACATATGCTCCACCACAGTGCTGAAATGCTCAACACCCATACTCGAGCTAATCTTTCATCTGCAACGAACGCCACCGGGATAGCGAGCAAAGCGTATACGATTCCAGTAGCGTAACCCGAGAGAATACCGTACTCGGAAGAAGACAGCGATAAGGTACGAATCACATCGGCTTGAAAGTAAGAGAGAACGAATTTGTCGTACTGCGCAAGGAAGTAGTTTATGAACAGAAGAAGTATAGAAACAACAACTCGCACCGAAGGCACATGGTAATGCGAGGTCGGTGGATCTTGGGTGTATCTGTCATTGTCGTCAATCGGAGACTCAACCGCCTGGATGGGCTTTTCTTGGACCCTCATGATACGGATTCTAGATATTTGTCACCAAACACAAATAACTGACCGAAGTAATTTATTGAAAGGACTGAAGTGGGAGTGGGGGGTAGCATCTTATAACGTGTGATGGCCAGTGTACTAGTAGGCTAGCCCGCAGGAGACCGTTCAAGAAACTCTAGATCCCTTGACTGTGCACACGCGCCGTTGTTATCTGTGCACATGGCATAGACTGTACACAGATGGTTTATAGCTCCACCTTGAGTACAGTGGCCTCCCGGACAAGTGGCTTGCTTTGGAGGCAAGGAACTTAGCTAGGATCTGCCGGGAGATTTACAGCTATACTACTGCTCCTCCTAACGAACCTCATATGCTCATGGAACAATCTAGATTATCCATATGATGGGGATATTCAACGCAACAACCTCAATCTGATTTATGTTCGTCGACCCTTTGGAAAGCTTGTACAACCCACAGCACCCTCTGGCAAATACCAATCCCGACACCAGCGCTCATTGTCCAACACCAGAAGTTGATATACTGCGGCCAGACCAACATTGCAGTGAAGAGGAGCCCGCTCTCGAACCCCTCAACCAGGGCTGGCCGCATCGTAACGCTCGTCAATTCCTTCTCCTCTCTCTTCGCAGCAACGGCGCTGACGTAGAAGAGCACGAAATTGTTGATATGAAAGCTTCCCTCGAGTACTGCGACTGACAGCCAGCGCACTTCAACCAGCAGCTCAAGCTCTTGACCCGTCATGATAGCAATCGGCAGCAAAGAGTAGACGATGAAATCGCACAACAAGTCGAGAAAACCACCCAGCTCTGTAACCAGTTTTCTGTCTCTGGCCACAGCTCCGTCAAGTCCATCTAGCACTCGGTTCATGCACCAGAAGAACAACGACCAGCGACCGAGACTGACATCGGTAGCGGTCAAGCAGGCTAGAAGGCCGGAGACGAAGGCAATGGCTGTGATATGGAGCGGCGACACGCTCCTTGGTACGCAATAGCACAATGGAGCCGTAACTCGGTCTTTCACCTGGCGGAGTGAGATATCAAACATCGTTGACAACAGTGAAAAAGGTTGCGGACTTTCCGGGAAGCTGTTGGCAGTGAAAATGGGATATCCTAGAATATTTTCGTCCAAGGGCTTATATGTGAATCGGTCCGTAGAAAGTTGTTCCTATTCGTTTACACTATGTAGAGTATATATAGGAAATGATGACTAAGACATAAATAGAGGCACTTAATAAGAGATAAGTAAGCAATGATATCACATTCTTCTCTACTGCATAGTCACAACAGTTCACTGATGTGAATGCAGAGATTTACTTAACATTCTGTAAAATTTTTATCTGTAATTTACATTCACATTATTTTATTTCACTTCACATTGCTATTGTTGTTCAATGCAGATAATAACAACTTAAATTAGAAGAAGTCTGCTTCTAATTATGTTTATAAGATTACTGACTATTTTCATTTTGAAAAAAGCTTACAAAATTTTTCTCTCAATATATTGTTGTCTTGATTTCAGTTTAAAGACTAACAATACATAGAATTAATTAAGTATTCTATTTTTAATATTATTATCTTTTAATTTATAAGAATCTTTTTCTTAAATCTTTTATGTAAATTATATAAGCTCATATTTCTTTTACAGATTGTCATCAAATTATTATTAATTATTATTAAAGTTAAAGCTTTTTAATCTTTCTTTTTAGCTTTATTACTTGTTCACTTTAACTTCAATTCATCATGTCATTATTATAAGTCTTTATTAAGTCATTTTTAATTATTCAATTTTTTTCTAATATTATATAATATTAAGACTTTCACTTTCTTCTAATTATGTCTCTCTTCTATCATAAATATTAAAATCAAGTCATCAACATCTTTTCAGCTTTCAATAATCTTCTGTAATGCTTTCATTACATTACTCATTTCAGTCAAGATCAGTTCAGAA
>JAABVA010006711.1_pt1 | contig 10150 bp, 7 predicted proteins | sample 5560331 | NCBI WGS metagenome assembly JAABVA01 (sample SAMN12812661, study PRJNA571458) | rock metagenome | isolation source: Antarctica rocks | place: Antarctica: Victoria Land, Mt New Zealand sud | collected 2016-01-07 | reverse complement strand
AATCTTCTTTAATGCATCTCTTTTTCATTTCACAGCTCTGCAGTTCATCATCTTTATGTTTTTAATTTATCTAAAGTTCTTATTCTTTATACATTTCTGTTGTTTCTTTCTTGCATGTGCAGTCTTTAAGTTGTTTAAATACTCATTAAATATCTTCTTTAAATCATATATAAACTTCTATGAACATTCACAGTGATCAGATCTCTCTTTAAAGACTGAGAATAAGTTAAAAATTAAATATTTTACAGTTTACAGTGAAAGCTTAGTGTCTGAATTCATTATGATGAGAGTTTAAAATATGTAGTTAGCTGCTGAGTTCTATACTGAGTGACATAATTAAGCATTATATGTACACATCACAGCTACACATCAGAGTGAAGTACAAGAGCAATGTATAAAATTAAATTTTAAGAAATGAGCAGTAGAACAAGTAATAGCACTGAGTAACATATTTAGTGAGTGTAGAGACTGAGTATAGAGACTGAGTAGAGATAGAGTGAGTGTAGTAGATTGAGTAACAGAGATGAAGATAAGAAAGTGTTAGATTGAGTGTTAGAAGTAAGTGTGTTGATATATTTACTCATAACATTGATGTACATATCATAAATAAATATGTTGTTTATCAGCAATCTAACACTTAAGTATTGCTAACATCTAAAAGCTTTCAACACATCTTCTAACTACACACTTTCAAACTACAACACACTTTCAAACTACAATGCATCTTCAAACTATAAGATCACTCTAAAACTCATTGTCATTCAGAGATGCATTTAAACTGCTTTCTTATAATACTTCTGTTAACTTAATCTTAAAGCATCATTGTATTGTTATATTATGTCATGATATGTATTAAGAAAACTTCAAGATACAGTGCTATGAAGACTGTATTAGATGAAGAGAAGACAGCAGTAGCAGAAAGAATATTTAGAAAGACATTTAAAAAAGAAAAAATTAATGCTGATAAAAAGAAAAAAGAAAATAATGCTGCAGATACAGAAGAAAACACTGAAGCATTTAAGTCAGCTCATTACTGAAAGTCAGATAGTAAGCTTAATTCTAATACATAATATAATGCTTAATAATAATGCTTCATTCTACAGCTGTTGTTCTTCATGAAATATGTTACTATCAGAAATCAATAAATTTTCTGATAACAAAACTATTCTTTCAAAGACTTTGCTGCAAGATAACTTAAGATTATTTGAAGAGAGTTTTCTTTCAGTATAAAATGTTTTGCTTTTAAAGCTTAGTCATTAACAGTCTGTAGAAGACAGTAAAAGCATATATTGTTGTCTTTTTTAAAAGTATGTTTAATGAACTGTACAGTAATTATCATTTATTAATTAACAGAATGCAGATGTCAATCTAACTGCAATTTATGTAAAGCAAGTTATCATTCAGCACAAGAACATGTCTCTCATTAAAAGATACATGCATAACTGAAACATTGCATCTAAAGATGTAGATTAAAGCAATCATTACTAAGCTATTTTGAGAATATCTAACTCTTAATGTAGTAAATAGATAGACTAAATTGAAAGCTGTTCAACTATGTATATATAATGCTCACTTATAACTGTTGAGAAGTGATATTCTAGCTACTTCTATGAAGTAAGATAGAACTAGTGTCAGAGACTGAGTAAAGACTCTATTCATGTTAATTGCAGTCAACATTCTTTCTACTTCTTCTGTAACTCTCTCAATCAAGATGTGCTCATAGACAACACAGTTTAGAGGTTTCACTAGACAGCATAATATAGCATGAATATCTACTTTCTTTCAAGAGATTATGAGCCTAAATTAGCAAGAAGCTTCTTAGAGAAAGTGTATACTTCTAGTATGATGACAGTTAAGTATGCTGATTTTTGAGATTCATAAAAGATTTGTAATAAATCTGACTTTAGCAGAATCAGCACACTGACAGCAGCTGAGTATGTCAGCTATTGAGGTTTATAGTCAATCTGACTCTAGCAGTATCACTAACTATTGAGATTTATGATAAATCTGACTTTAGCAGAATCAGCACACTGATGATAGCTGTATATACTGACTATTAAGGTTCACAGTCAATTCAGCTTTAGCAGTATCACTAATTATTGAGATTTATGATAAATTCAGCTTTAGCAGAATCAGCATTCTGTAACAGCTAAGTATGTTTGACTCAGAAGATTTACAGAAAATCAGTTTCAACAAAAATTAACATTTATAGTTGCTCAGAAAGCACTGTTCTTCAGCAGCTTAGTATGAGTCATTGAGATGAATAAGCACTACTATCTCACAGAACAAGAGACACAAAAGCTTTCTATTTGTTTTACTTATATTATCTTCAATGTATATATTATTATTTTACTTTATTCACTTCTTATACTACATGTCAACTATCATCATCATGAACTTTGACAACTTCTTTACAAAATGACAATTCATCTCAATTCTTATTTGCAAGAACTGCAATCAATGATTTACTCTTATAAAAAGATAACTGATAAAAGAAGATCTATAAAATGTTGTTGAAGTCTTAGCAGTCAATATACTGATCAGCAGATTCTTAGACTCATTTTTTCTCAGCAGTCTTAACTTTAAAAATCAGAAAATTGATGCAAAAATCTTATATTAACTTATTATCTGCATGAATGTAGATGATCAAGAATATCTGATGAACAAAATTAGCACAAAGAATGTTTGAGATATGCTAAAGTTTAAGTATAAAGAGAAGCTGCAGATGACTGAGAGACAATATTTAATAAAGTTTGTTGAATACAGAATGTCAGAAAACATATTCATTAAAGAAGCATAAATTTATCTGAGCAAACTTAACAAAAAGATTGCTGCAACTCAGTCTGACATGACTGAGTTGTTTAAATCAAAATGATGATTTTAGGTACTGCTTTAAGTGCTATTAGTTAAATATGTTGTGATTCACAATGTCATTGACACTCAGAACAATTCAGATGTCAAGAGAGATTTATAAAAGCTTCAGAAAAAAGAGACACAGTTTAAGACTGATGAGACTGTCATTGTCTTATGAATAGATAAACAGAAAGAAGATCAACATTTAATGAATTAAAACTGCAGTTTATTAAATCATTGCATAGCTAATATTAAGTAACATTATTACAGATCATTCAGCTCAGACAGTGATCATTTTTCTTGTTACTTTATTAAGTGCTTTCTTTGCAATGACTCTCACTTTATTAAAGATTATGAATTTCTTTCTGATGTTAAGTAAAATGCTTAAAAGAAGACAAGCAGATTAACTGCAGTCAAGCTGTATAGATTGACTGCAGTTAAGTTGTATCAGAAGTCAGTCTATAAAGAAAAAGAAAAGAGATACAGAGTCTTTAATGCAGAAATTAATGACAGTAATGATGATGATTTCTTCTCTGAATTTAAAAAGAAAGAGAAAGTTAGCAATAAAATTGCTGCTTTATTTAAGAAGACTGTCAGTAAGATACTTAAATCTGAATGAGTTACAGACTTTAAATTCTTCTTATACATAACTGATTAACTTTAACTCTTCAGTGATCTTCTTATGTGAATGAGATGTCAGCAAATTAAAGTTAAGAAAAGACATTTATACTCTCATTATTGTGAAGTAATTATTATGCAAATCAGATTGAGAAATTCTATAAGACTGAGTTCAACACTCTATATGTTTAAACTTGAGATTAATCTTCTGTCAAGAAAGTGAATGTGCAAAATGAAACTGCATGAAAGCTTTAATTAACACTGTCTTTAAATGTATGATAAGTACACCAAGACTATAATAGAAGCATTAAAGCAAGATGAAGTCTATATAGTTAAGTATGTTGCAAAGAGTCTTAATGAATTTGCTTTAATATCTACAGTGTATACATCACATTCAGAGACTGTCTTTTCTGCTACTGCTTTAGATGCAAGCTCACATATTTAGACTCATAAGCATGATTTTATAATCAACTTTTTAGATGTTGACACTGCATCATTGAACAGAAAGATCAAGATTTACAGACTTTGACATTAATGATTTGCTCATCTTGATTTCATGAAGTTGCATAATCTTCACAAGATGACAATTCTTGAAAGTCAATTTTCATTGTTGAGAACAATGAGAACATGTATGAGATTTATGCTCTGATCAAGTTCATCAATAAGTAAAATTACACTGTAAGCAAAAAAAAGACTAACATTCTTGTTCTTATCTTCATTAACATATACAGCTCATTATTCTTGTCATTTAACAGATATCAGTACTTTCTGAAGATAGTAGATAATTATTTCTGAAAGATGTAGATGATATTGCTGAAGCAACATAATGAGATTTCACAAATACTGCAAGAATGATGACTAAAGACTGAATTTCAGATTGATGCAAAGATCTTTGCTGTATAAAGCAACAATGAAATGAAGTTAAAGTTCACTTTAAATGACTGATGCAAGTCTCTTAACATTACACTGCAATACATAGTGCTCTACATGTCAATTTAGAATGATGTTGCTGAAAGAATCATTCAAATCACTGAGAACTCAGTGCACATCATGATTAAAGAGATATAACTGTCAATAAAGTTCTAAGTGCAGACAGTATAGACAGATACTTATCTTTGCAATTGAACAGCAACTAATTTCTTAATTAATGACAAGCAGATGACTTCTGAGAAAGCTTTCATCAATGTGAAGTCATTCATTAATTATATCTGTATATAAGAATGCAAATGCTACAGCTACATTGATCTTAAGTTATTATCTGAAGATAGACACAACAAGTTCATGAATTAAGAACAAGTGAGAGTCTTTATGAGCTACATTGAGAAAATCATAAAGCAGTATCAGCTTTAAGCTTTAGATCTTAAGTGCATCATTAAAAATCACACTGTGAAGTTTGCTAAAAGCAAGAAGAAAGATACTGTTGATCTTAGACTGCAATGACAGACATTAAATGTTCTTCTAAATAGAAGATTCATTAAACATCTATGAAAGAAGTTAATCATTGTGAAGATCACAGCTTCAGATCAGGCATTTATGACTTAAAACAGTAAGATGCAGTCTGACTTAATCATGATTAAGGTCAACAAGTCTCAAGATAAATAATATGAGACTAAGTTGACTGCAGTCAATCTAGATAAGTTGTTAGATAAGAAGATCAACACTGATTAAGTTAAGATAATGACACTTAAAGAAGTCAGAATCTTTCTGTATGTCAAGATTCTGAAATGAAAGAGAGACAACAATGACAATGACTAAAATGTGAATGAGCTCTTAATTAAAATATTAAGAGCTATACTGACACTTATGACATTCTTTACAGACAAAGAAGACTTTATGATTAGATCTGACATTCTGATATCTGTCATCTATGCTGAAGCAGTGAGAGACTCAATCTGAGAAGAAATGTAAAAGAATGTCATTCATGTGAAGCTGACAGCCTTGACAGCAAATGAAACATGAAAAGAGACTGTGTCATTAAGAAAAATCAACATTATAATTAGTAAATGAATCTTTAAACTCAAGCTGAACATCAATAAATTCTTAAACAAGCTTAAGACAAGACTTGTGACAAGAGACTTCTCATAGACATATAATGTTGATTATAAGAACATCTTTATTCTCACTATTAAGTTTAATATTCTGTGAGTCTTTCTGACTATTGTTGCACTCAAGAATCTAGAGTGTCATCAAGTAAATGTTAATAACATCTTCATGAAATTCTTTCTGAAGAAAACAATCTATATAATACTTTCTTCTAAAATTAATGTTGCACTTAATTATGTTCTGCACATACTGTGCAGCCTTTATGATCTTAAGCAAGCTGCACAGAACTGACATAAACAATGTGTCACTGAACTGCTTAAGTTAAGATTTCATTAAAGCAAGACTGATTTCTGTCTTCTTCTTCACAGCATCAAAAGAATTATGCTGCTTCTTTATGTAAATGATATTGTCATAACTTCAATAAATCTGCTATACATTCTCTGATTTAAGCAAGCTCTTGTGAACATGTTCAAAGTTAAGAACTTAAGAAAGACACAGAAAATTCTTGACATTTAAGTTATATACAATCACAAAATGAGAACTCTGTGCCTGAATCAGACTCACTATGTGAACAAGATATTAAAGAATCTTCATATACAATCTGACAAGCACAGAGTCATCAGCATTTTATTCAACAAATATGACATTTTTTGTTCTGCTGACTTAACTGATTAAAGAATAGATTAAAGACAGTATTAATAGACAATTAAAAGCCTAATGTATGCAGCAATTCATACTTAATTAAACATCATCTTCACACTAAATTGACTAAGTCAATATTTCAGTGATTCTGTGAAGCATTATGAACACACACTTAAGAAATTACTGCAATACATAAGATCAATCATCAATCTCAGCATCATGTATAGTCTTAATGAAAGTCAAGCAATGCTTAAATACTCTGACTTCAACTATGCTTTGAACAAGCAGAATCAGAAATCAATTTTAGAACATATCTACATGCTTAAAGATAAATCAGTGTTGTGAACAAGTTAAAAGCAGAAGTTCATCATCATCTTGATCATTGAGACTGAATATATAATTATGTCAATGTGCATAAAGACTGAGATCTGACTTGAACAGATGTTAAAAGATATAAGTATAAGTAAATATCTTGAAGTCAACTTACACTGCATAAGCATTTAAAAGAATGAAGCTCATTGAACATCTTTATTCATTTAGCTCAAAGAAGACAATCAGGCTGTCTTAATTTTAATTAAGAATGCATATGTACATAAGCAGTCAAAGCACATTAATGTCTTCTATTACAACATCTATGATCTGCATAAGCACAATCAGATTCAGATAAACTTTGTACTCAGTTAAAAGATGATTGTTAACAGACTTATTAAGTCTCTGCTTAAACAGATCTTTAAGCAATTCATTAAATTCATAAAACTCATTGTTAATGATTAATTGAACTCTTAAATGATTTGTTGAACTCTTAATGATGTGTTTAGTTATCTGATGTTTGTTGTCAGTGAGAGTCAATAGATGCAGTCTCATCAAGTGAGAGTGTTAAGAAGTGATGTTTTAGCTGCTTTTATGAAGTGAAATAAAACTAATATTAAAGGCTGAGTGAAGACTCTGCTCATGTTAACTGCAGTCAACATTCTTTCTACTTCTTCTGTAACTCTCTCAATCAAGATGTGCTCATAGACAACACAGTTTAGGAGTTTCACTAGACAGCATAGTATAGCATGAGTATCTACTTTCTTTCAAGAATAACACTCATATATCAGTAATCTTTAAGCTCATAATCTCTATTCTTAAGTCAAGTCTCAAGAGCTCAGTTACTAATCAGTCTCAGAATTCTTAAAACTTGAACAGAGCTTCTGAATTAAGTTAAACTTCAATGTTTAAGCTTAATTTGAACTCTTAAGCTGATAATTAAAGTCTAACTTAATCTGACTCAAAAGCTCTGTTCAGGTCAGGTTAAGTTAATCTGACTTGATGGTCACTCTAGTATTAATCTGACTGTATATTCAGTTTAATGACTAATTAAATCACTACTTAATTATCTGTATATATGTTCACTACTTAAAGCTTCAGTTTCATTATTTTCATCATGCTTACTATACTTGTTGCCATGATCAGACTCTGTAGCTTCATCATATACACTGTGAATGTCTTATCTATATCTATATATATCATGCATTTCAGATCTCTTTTCAATATCATTATTACTGCATTCATTTAATCTGCAATGTCACTGTCATTTATGTAAATATTCAACATCTCTCAGTCTCAACAAAGTTTATTGATATCATATCTGCAGACAGCTTTATCTGCATTGTCATTTATGTAAATAATTAAGTTATTTCATCATAATAATACAATATAAAGTGCTCTGAATTTCAAGTTGACTTCTGATAAGAGTTGTGTCTGCATCTTATAGCAGAGCTGCAGACATTTTAGTAAGTTCTTTTAGTAAAGTTTTTTTGTAAAGTCAGATTTGATTTTCTTCATTAAAATATAAATTAACACAATGACAATGTAAAGTATAAACTTTCTCAGTGTCTTTTTTAGCTGCTGTTTCATTAAAAGAAAAAAGAGTTTTATATTCAGTGCTGAATCTGCTGTTATGCAAAAGACTCTCATTATAATGACTTCTACTCATTATTATATGACTGTCAGTTTCTAAAGAATTCATTTTTGTTGTATAATTGTTCTATACTCACTGTCTAAGCTGTATTAGACTGAGCAGCAGTACAGAATTTGCAGTAACATCATTGTTACATAAAGTTTTTATAAATTCTTAAGCTCAAAATCTCATATAAAATCTGTCAGCATCACTAGATTTCTAAGGCTTGTTGTAACTCAGATCTAAATGTGTTGTATATGTACATTTCATTTTAAATGTAAATTCAAGATAACTCTCAGCACTCTGTACATCAGTGATGTCTGTACTATGTATATATCTAGAGTCAGCTTCACTGTTATGTCATGTCTTGTAAGATAGTTTGTAAAGTGAATGAGCTTATACTTAACTGAGATAAAAATAAAAACATATCTTTAAACTTACTGCTCTGCATAGCTGTGCACTGTGTGTAAAGCAACATAATTCTTCTCTACTGACTTTTCTATCATCATAATACTTACATCATCAATTTAACTTGCTGCTGTGACTCAAAGCTGTGAGTCATTAACTAGATTCAGCATGTCAGCATTGTAGAATAAATATAAAATGAATAATAATGATAAGCTTTAAAGTATGTCTATATAAATGATAAAGCTCTCTGACTCATATTTTAACAACTTTATTGTTGATGTTCTTTCTCTTAAAAAGTCTTCTATTCAGTTCACTATCTTTAGTGATAAACAGCATTTTTAAAGATTGTAAAGTAATCTTTTATAAAAGACATTGCAAAGACTTCTGATACATTCAGTATTAATAATAATGTAATTAATGTGCTTAACTTTTATGCTCTGTAAATCTGCTTCAGCAGTGTGTAAATTGTTTGCTTTATAAACACAATTTTTTAATCTCTTAACAGTATTTTAAATAACAATTAATAAATCTCTGTCATGTAGCTTATTCTGTATGTCATCATGAACTTCAGAGTCTTGCTCATAATGTTTAGAAATATTATTAATTAATATATCTTAAACTGTTAATAGTCTTCTTTATTGAGCTTTCACAGCATCACTGTAATAAAGTGTTTAAAGATTCTTAGATGTCTTCTGCTGTTCAGATACAAGTTGTATAATGAGAACAGCAGTGAAAGTAATTATAATAATATTCAGTATAAAACTCAATTCAATATATTATTCAGTTCTGATATCTTATTGTCTGATGTTCACATTATAATCTCTGTTAGTTCAGCCTCTATAATTAAAGACATAAATATCAGCTTAAAATATTTATATTTTACAATATTGTTAAGATTCATCTCTGAAGAAGTTAAAAAGAAGATTGTTCAAAGTAGCTTTATCTTATTTTGTAATTCTGTAAGTTTCAGCTCTTTCATTTATTTCAGAGTAAAAGTGAAAGTCTAACTTGCAGCTTTATAATTTCTGATTTACTTCATTAATTTTTATAATTTCTGAGAATTCTTTAAGATCATCTCTATTTGTTCTCTATAACTCATTCTCATTAATTTTATCAGCTTCTTTTCTTTTTCATTGTAAGCTCAACAGTACATTTCTTAAATGTGTATGCTCTGCTCTCTTTATCAACAACAATGAGTTTTATTTACTTTTCTCATTATCTTTTTTGCTTCTAAGTCAAATTCTGACTTTAATCATTTGCTAAGAGTTAACATCAGTATTGTTATCTTCATTGCAGTCTGAATTGTCTTTGTAATGACAGTTATATATTGCTTTATATTGAATTCATTGTAGTTATGAAGTGATATTGACAGCTATTTTATCAAAATTTATTATAGAAGCTTTATGTCTACTTTATCTCACTGTCAATAAAATTGTAGTGTGATCTCTGCTGTAGACAGTAGAAGATGAATGACAATAAAATAGTAATTAAAGTTATAATGTTATTATTGTATCTTGCAGCTAATTAATTATTAAGTAATGTCTGAGCTGTCTAGCATCAGATCTATGATGCTGCATATTTATTAAAATCTTTATGTAACTAAGCTCTACAGTAAGAGTAAAGAGAGCTATTATTCATTTATTA
>JAABVA010006710.1_pt1 | contig 10151 bp, 18 predicted proteins | sample 5560331 | NCBI WGS metagenome assembly JAABVA01 (sample SAMN12812661, study PRJNA571458) | rock metagenome | isolation source: Antarctica rocks | place: Antarctica: Victoria Land, Mt New Zealand sud | collected 2016-01-07 | reverse complement strand
GCCTGAGAAATGCAGATCTTGGACCAAGGAGTCAAAGTTGTGTCAGCCTCAAGCAGAATGAACCTGCAGAATCATATTATTACTTGTCGTCCAATGCCGCACAGAACTCTTACTTGGGGTAGGCCTGGTGGGCTGGCAGCAGGGATGACAGCTAGATGTATTTGTCCTCATACAACATGCTTGAGCTTCTCTCAATGAATGATAACTCTTTTATACAAGCAGCACGTCAACAGTCACACACATGCAAGGCATGCTGCATCAAGACAACGGACTGATACCTGTAGTCCTCCTCCTGAGCGGCCATCCATGAGGTGATCTTACTTCTGTAGAAGGAGACGTGTAACCGGTCGAACGCCGTCGGGAAGGTCATAGCCACCGTACTGGCCGACAGATGCAATGTAGCACCAAACAGCTCTTGCAGGGTGGCCTTCAGGCCTGCCGCCAGTTTCCGCACAGCAGCCGCAGCCGGGTTGTTGACAGGGGAGTGTATACTGGAGAACAGACCAGACGCCGTCGTATGGGCTGTGTCGTTGCTACTGGCGGATGCGTTGCTCTGAGCGCGCTGTGATGGTGCAGCCGAAGGGGCCGAGCTGGATAGATGGGCGGCTCGTAGAATTCGGCGGGCGTGATGACCGATGCCGCTTCCAGTGCGAGACGGGGTTGCTGTGAGGGCGCTGGACTCCTCTACAGCACGGAGGTTGGCGGGATTCAGGCGGGAGACTGAGGTATTTTGGCTGACTTGAGTCTGGTGGAGGGAGCTGGCACTGTCGTGACTGGGCTGCAGGGGCTTGCTGTTCACTGATGCTCGAAATGCCTCATGTACACCTGCAAATGCAGTCATGTTAATACAAGAAGCACGTGCGATACCTGCTTTTGAGCAATTACAATCGTGCCAGCATTCAAGGCTGCACACGCAACCAAAAAGGTGACGCCATGCAAGACAACTCAGCGATCATGTCAAGGGCCCTCCTGTGTATGGAGGCAATTTGAACACTTGGAGTCGCAGCAGCTAATGCCAGGGCCATGTGCCACAGCAGAGTACTGACTGACCTGCAGGAAGTAGAGCAATGGTGACGATCTCATGCCTCTTGTGCTCTTCATCCCTGCCACCACTCTTGGCAGCACGTGAGTTGGCTGAGGAAGTGCTGGACTGCACAGCCGATCTGCCACCCTGATCATATCTGCAATGGATATTTTGTGTCAGTCGCTTGCAGTGCGCATGCCTGCTCTGAACAGACGTGTGTGCTTTGCAGCAATAGTTGTGTGTGCTTTGAAACATACAGGTACAAATCTGCTTTGCATGGATAGGCTGCTGTGACTGCAGATTCCGTGCACAGTTCACAGCAAGGGCCTTCTGTGAGCACTGCAGCATATCACAGCTGCTCTGTCACAATGGGGAACAAAACTCTGTGGCTAGTCATCAGGTATCCTGCAGCGTACTTTCTAATCACAAGGCAATTTGGCAAACAGGTGGCATTGACAGGCAGTGCATGTCAAAGCCTCAGCAGCGCAACACATGGTCACAACGCTGGTGACAAACATACAATGCTCTGACAGACAGCAACAAGCTTACTGATTAGGGTTGGAGCGTGCTGCAGAAGCTGCAGAGAGGCGGCGAGCCATGCCATCCAACATGCCAGCAACAGCCTTGGGGCACTGACTGGAGATCAGCTCAAAAGCACCCTGCACACATGCGCAGCGAGAGTCAGAGTCATGAGCAGTCTGTAGAGTTGTCTGACACACACTCATCCTGGTTCCATAGTGGCATTACTTTGTCCCAGTAGGCTCAAGCAGCCTGCAAACCTTTGCTGGACAGTCATTGGACACGCAAACAGGCAGCAAACCCCCTTTCAAGACTGACATGCAAGTACCATGAACACGCCTGCCTACCTTGCTCATTCTGACCAGCTCGGAGTCCCGCACACACAAGGCAGTAGTGTCATGGATGCCCCCTGTAAGCGCCCACACAGCCCCCACAGCCTCCCCACGCCCCACCTCCTCTTCCACCCGTACCCGAGGCCGCATGCCTGGGTCCTCACGGATGAGGCGGATGCGGCCAGAGATCAGCACATACAAACAGCTTGCTGGCTCATCCTGTCTGTAGGGTGACATCAACAGGCAACCCTCAATTTGTGGAGAGTACAGCTGTCAAGACATTGGCAGCCAGACAGCCCCAGGTAATCATGGAGTAGTCATGGCTTTCAGGCATGGTCCCTCAGAGTGTGATATCAAGGGCAAGGGAAGCAAGGCAAGCCACTGGAACTACAGCGCTACAGTCTTGTGTAATGATCCTACAGGCCAACCCAATACAGCCGTGCCAGCAGAGTAGTTGCAGCACTGATGACACAGAGTCGTTTGGTGAGAGTGCATCAGGAGAGCATACTTGTAGGTAGTGTCGCCAGCATTAAGCCACACTCTGTTGAGGCCCAGAGAGAAGAACTGCCTGATGATGGGGCCCAGTGCACGGCCAGCAGCCAGCAGAAGCTCAGTGAAGGCTGTCGAGTTGACTGCCTGCACACAGACACAAAGTGCACACTGTCATAATCACTGCCAGGATTCACACCAATGATGAGAAATGTCCAGCCCGAGGCCTGGACTCAGATGTGCAACGTCCCGCTGTCAACATCACTGTCTGCACATGGACATATGTATCCACAGAGTGTCAGAGCTCAGTCACCCATAGGACCTTGGATACTCTGTTTGCCAGACAGCAACACGTGCCATACTGTCACTGCACGCTTCGGCAAGCTTGTGTAATATCAGATGGCAGATGATTGCCAGGCCAACACCTTGCCAATGTCCTTGATGTGTACCCATTGTCAGATGCAGCATCTCTTGGCCGTGTACGCTAGCATATTGAAAGAGTCAGAGTCGTTGTATGCCCATTCACCAAGGTTTGCTAAGGCTTGCACGCGGCAGAGAGCAAGCTCACCAAGAGCTTTTCCAGCTCGTGAGGGCCAAAGGCCATGAGCTTGCAGGGCTCAGCAGCCTTGACGACAGCTCGCGTCTTGGTGCTGCTAAGGTAGGCTGCGCAGCCCAAAAGGCTTCCTGGCACCACCACTGCTGACTCTGACTGGCCAGACTTCTTCGTCCTCTCAGCAAACATGTGACCCTGCACACATATCAGCCGCATAACTTACAAGCTGAACCCAGTTGCCTGTGTAATATGTACGAGATCTTGAGTCCTTTTGGCTCTACATTCATCTGGACCTTTGTTGTTTGCATTCACGGCCAAGCACTCAAGTCCTCATCACAGCGTCAGTACAGAAATGAGGGTCTGAGTTGCACCGATGTCAATGCCATCAACATACTTGACAGACTCTAATGACCCACACACAAACCAGATCCTGCTGATATCTGATTTTATCTGCTGACATGCGACTCCAGCCCCCTCTGCACACTATCTCCATTGTGAACACTGTCTCCATTGTGAACACTGTCTCCAGTGTGCACACTGTCTCCATTGTGCATACTGTCTCCATTGTGAACACTAGCATGGCAGGGGCACCGCTACTCAAGTACATGTACGTGTAAATGTATTAATGCTTGCAAACACTGCATAGGATGAGCGCTAACCGACAGGAGGATGTGGAATTGGCGGCACGGCTGATCCTTCTGTTGCAGCACATGGCCCCTTTGCAACTGCAGCCTGTTGCCCACTTCCTCAGGCAAGCCTGCTGAACCATGCAGCACCTGCCACAGCCCTTTGCTGATCTCCACATCAGATGGCGTCACTACATCCCAGCCCCCTTGCCATGTTGCCTGTCAGCATGCAACACAATGTGAATCTCCTCTACATTGTGCAGTTCATACAGGCTAGCAGCAAGGACGCACTGATTCAGCACCCAAAAATCTCTGTCATTACTAGATGCAGAGGTGCTACAACTCCCAAGGTGCCTGTTTTGCCTGTCAGGATATGCCTTGAACTACGCACATCAAACAAGCCTGGCTGTTTTGCAGCAGGGATAGGCTGCTTTAATGCCAACACATGTCACCATGAAGTCCTGTTGTACTTTATCACTACCCTGCATGCCCACACACTTGTCGGCCCCACAGCTGATTGATGGGCAGCAAGCCTTGGTTGTGAAGCTGTGATGACCAGGTGACAGTAGACTGGTCAGGAGTGCTACCATCATCTAGTTTCTGCAGTTCAAGTTCATTCAGCATGCCAGTTGCCGCCTAAAGCATGCACCATAGGAAGGATGATTGATCCTACACCTACCACAGTGAGACGTTGTGACCTACACAGCAGCCTTCTACATCATCAGTGAAAGTGCTTTGTCTCAACACTCAGGCTGTGTTTGCATGCTAGGCGATGCATCCTCGGCAGCAAACTGAGCCGCTGTATACAAGCTCTGGTGTCCCCTGGTTCATGAGGCACTTGAGGCACAAAACCTCACAAAGGATTTGGAGTAAGCGTGCATACCTGTTGGCCATACATGGTGGAGTTCTTGTGTAAGGGCGAGCGCCTGGGTGTGGCAGAGCTTGACGGCACACGCCTTGGTATGCTTGAGGGTGGCTCCTGCAAGTCAACCCCCTGGAGATGAGAGGATAAGCCTTTCACTGTCATGTTTTTTTCTGTAACAGATAGCCTGCGGTCAAAGCTCATTGTGTACTGCATTGCAGGGTTCACATGCATGGCTCATTGCCTTCTCTGGAGTTCTGTACACACTGTACATACAAGGCCCACAGGGGACAACACCTAGCTGCAAGGAACAATCAGGCAAGCCTCAAGATTGCATCATTGCTATCTCAGCAATCTGTTGCGATGACAACATGAGTTGCAAAGAGGTATACCTGTTTTGGCGCCTCAGGCGAGTCAGGAAGGGCATCAGACTTAGCAGTGACAAGGGCCACCGGCAGAGACAGTGTATTCAGCCGGTTCAGTGTTCGCCGCAGATTAGCTGCAATGGCAGTATCAGCCTCTGCACTGCTCAGATCCCCAGAAGCAGCACTTGATGCTGCTGCAGCACGACTAGCAAAGGGGCTTTGCAGCACTGGGGATGGGGACAGTCCCAGGGAGCTGTCGTCAATCCCACGGCTCACAGCTGTGGCAATGGCCTTACTGGCCGTAGGGGTGGCTGTGGCCGAAGAAGACAATGCCATGGCCTCAGCATGCAGGGAATCTTGCAAGGCGGCTGCTAGGGTTGTTTCCAGATTGGTGAGCCTGACCGGAGGCCTGACATAACAGGACCTGTAGATTAGCAGAGAGGAGCTTGTTGACACACCGTTTAACCTGGTCGCTTACGTTTGTCAGAACATGACACGTGTTTTTGACGGCGTTTCTTCTGGCAAAGCATTTGTGTTGTGTGAAAGAACAGTGTTGGTCACCGAGCCTTAGTCTCGTCCATCGCAAAACTGAGCAGGCGTGGCACATGCATGGCTCTGCATCTGGAAATACAAGCACACAGATGATGACCATCCTGCCTTTGCCTGCTTGGGTTTTGTAACATGGATCCATTAAACTACAATATGCCATTCTACGTCACATCAACTTTCAGGGCACGTTCAGCAGCGCACCTTCCTCTCCCTCCTTGTCAGCTTCTTCGACAACTTCCAGCACAATCTTCTTATGACTTTTTCTTCGTTTGCCTAGAGCCTTCATCCTGGCTTGGTTGACCTGGCTCTCTGCATCTGACCCTCCTGCCCAGTTGCTGAAGGGTGAGGTCATGGCGGTGGTGTTGCCTCCATGCAATACAGCGCCTGGAATGGCCACCCCAGCTTGCTCACTAGGCTCCTGCTGTGCTGTGTAGCCCGCCCCTGCCCCAGTATCAAAGATAGCAATCAGGCAGGCTGCTCCTGTCAGTAGCATCATAATGCTGCATTCCAGACTAGTGCATGCATTACGCAGATATGTCCCCACTTGGCATTTGACATTGGAAGCATGCAGTGAATGCAGAGAGTACGTCAGTATCAGCAATGCTGCACATGGTATGGCGGAAAAGTCTCTGCATGGTCAGCAGACATGCTTGACGTATCCCTTGCTTAGTGCATTGGCACAAACACACAGCAGGACAAGTCCTTGTCACACGAGAGACAGGTATGAGAGCATGAGAGAATGCATGAGAGATAGGCCACTGTTCAGCCATAGTGTGCCCTGAGTCAAGAAAGCTGCTGGGTAGTAAACACAGCAGATCAAGTTGCAGACCTTGATCTGATGGTGATTGCATGGCAGTGCTTGCAGCCTCAGCTGCCTCGTCTACATCTTGAGTTTTGTCCGCTGAAGACCCTTTTGGGGCTGCCTTGCGAACAGATCTTGCAGTTGGGCGTGATGGATTGTCTACCATAAGAGACTCGGCGGGAGCCATGTTGAGGCCCAGCAGGGGTGACGACGTCTCTGCTGACTGCTGAAGGGACAGGTTCAGAAAGTCGGTAAGCACAAAGTGAGCCACACGCCACAGCCGAGCCAATGCCTGCAAGCACATGTCAGAAATGTGACTACACCCTAGTACATCCAAGCAAGCAGGCAGCGCCAGAGCTTGCTTTGATCAGCGTGCTGTACAAGTATTTTGATAGCACATGATAAGACAAGGCTTGTCTACATAAGCAGGTTCAGGCTGAGCACTTAATGAGCAATCAGAGTTGCAGCAGCTGCTCTGGACTGTCTCAGTGACATGCACTATGCATCAGTACATTTGCACAGCAAGCGGCATCAGTCCAGCAGGCAGTAGGTGTGCCTAGGAGGATGAAGTCTTGCAACAGTGTGCTTGTTGCGGCCATTTGCTTGTTGCCAACACAGCCATCTACTTTCCAGGGTGTCATGCAATGAATGCTTGGCCACCTTGTGCAGGTATATCTGCAGAGTGCGCGGCCTGGCCATGACAAAGCTCATGAAGAGGTGACGAGACACTTGCACCAGCTGAGCGCCCTGGCCCAGAGCAGCACATGTGCAGGTGCGGTGACCACCTGCAGGGCATCGCATCACTCTCTTAAAACTGGAAATCTTGTTCCAAAGATGGGCTTTCTAGCAGAAGACAAGTGTAGCAATCAGGATAATGGCAAGCATACTGCCAGAGTTGCAAGCGCAGTATGGTAGGCATCAGGACTGATGAGGCAAACAGCAGTTCAAGTGAGTCATCCAGAAGTGAACATGCCCAGCTGTGTAGCTGCATGGGCAAATGTTCTGTATGACCTGCCGATATCGCAGGAACCACATGATAAGACTGGAATGGTCCAAATGGCTCATCAGCTGCAACACCTACCATCAAGGATGTCTACATCCCCAACGCTTTCTCCTGGCCTGAGTGTGTTGGTGTGCATGAGCTTGTCTCCATCGTGCATGTACACACCAATGGCGCCTTCCAGTACAATGAAGATGCCACTGCTGCTGTCATCTCCTGTCTCAAACAGGGTCTCATTGGGCTTGACCACCACCTGCGTAGATGGTTAAGTGCTGGTAAGCCAGCACGAGATATACTTGCTGTGCAATGTGCGTGCAACCAAAGCATGCTCGAAAGCCAGGTGAATCTTATGGGTGTCCTGGCCCATGGGGACTGGTAACAAACAATGAACAAGCAATGTCCAGCTCATGAAAACCGGCGGCAGTCAGGCTGATATGGGCCATCTTGCAGACCGAGCCAGGCACAAGTTGATTGCATTTGTGCCAGCCTACCATCTGAGAAGCCTCCAGCAGCTCTTGAGACTCAGCCAGATCCAGGCAGGAGAAGAACTTTGTTGTTGCAAAGAAGTTTGCATGGTCTTTGGGCCTGCACAGGATTTGAAGTTAGCATGACTATCACGAACTCAATGCATGTCACCAGATATCATGATACATGTCACCAGAGCCAAGTCAAACGGCACAGATCTTCGCTTTGCATGCATGCGGGTACAGGATCTGTAAGCAATGAGCACATACTGCTTCCATCCCTCGCTGATGGTGCGAGCCCTGTCATCGCTCAGCGACTCAGCAGCGTGTGCATTGGCTGTTGAGGTATGCTTGCTTAGCGCTGGCAAGTTCCAGCTTGCTGTTGGCGAATCAGGCTCCTCTCCTGATGCACAGCATGGTATAGTTGAGTGAGTTGTGCATCAGTGAACAATGAGCAAGAAGGCATGCAGCATGATCACACTTGTGAGCAAGGCAGGGTCTACCCACCAGCAACAGCTGGCAAACAAGGTGAAGCAGCTGAAGTTACCTTCAATGGTGAACAATGGAATGCCTCCTTGTTCCTCAGCCCAGTTGGCAATGCTTGTTGCAGCAGCCCTGAAGCAGACAGGTCCTGGCTATGAGTTGCTTGGCAGTGCAGCTGACAACGTCTCAGCCACAAAGACCTCATTGGAGCTGCTGAAATCCTGACATGCATAAGATCAATGCACTTGTACTGTATACCTCCTGAGAGCCCTAAGCAATCTTGAGATGCCTGAATTATAGCCTTCTATCCCGGCCAAAAAGACTAAAGCCCCAATACCGATGGTGATGTTGCGTCGTGTGCGTGTGTTTACCGCAAAAGCCGACAGGGAGACCAGATCTGCCAACTCCATAGTTAAGTCACTGACACAAACTTCGATGGATCCGACACAAAGTCAGTGCCGAGCTACGTGGCGCGTAGCACCAACCCGCGACGTAAACGCACCCTCCAATTGTGGCACGGGCCGAGATTGCAGTGCCACAAGACTGTTTCAAGATTACATTTCGCCCGGTTCGGGCTACAAAAGTCAAGTCAAGGCTGTGCCATGCGCGCCAGCTTACGTACAAAGGACAAGGTCCACGCAAGCAACTTACGCTCTGGAAACGGTATTCATCGTGTCTGCATTCACTAATCTGCAACGTCCAGAAACGCAAGCAGTAGGTCAACTCAATCCTCGGAAGGCCTGCACAAGTTCAACGTCTGTCTCTGGCAAGAGCAACTCCGAAACCATTCTGAACCTAACAAAAGTCTTCAAACTGCTGGTACACAGGCTGTGACCCTGCTCTCACTTATGCAGACCTTCGCCGGCACATTGACAACGCTGCAATGATCACTCGCATTTATCTGCACACGTACACCGCTTGCGTAGTCTCGTGACGATCTGCAAGGCGCACAGGTTGAGCCTAGGCCCAACAGTTGTGAAGACAGCTTGTTCTACCAACTGCTAGGATGTTTCACGCACTAACGAGACCAGAAGTCCAGAGATCGGTACGAATGTGTCTCAGTACACCCCAGTGAATCCTTTGCGAATCAGGGTGTCCACTATGTGCGGCCATACTTCGTCGAACTTCTTAGATCTAGCCTCTTGCTGTATCACCTTTTGCAACATACTGGACCACACCACATCTGCAGCATGCTGTACAGTCTCATGCTGTGGAGGATCATCCTGTTCAAATTTGGCAGATTGCTTTGCTTCTGCTGGATTTTTGGTTCCCACTTGCAAGACTTTAGCCTGCAAAGCAAGCACTACCACTGGGTTGCTTGCAAATGTAATCTGTATGGTGGAAAGACTCCATGCGTGTAGCTGCCTTGATGAAACTGGCTGTGGGAGTGGCCGATTTGGATGCAAAGCACATGGTAACATTTTCTTCCTGCTGATAGATCAAGCCTTGGGTCTACCTACTCTAGCATCCACTAAAGTGCACGCACTTAGTTTGCACAGAGGCAGCTGTGACAAATCATGCTTCTGAATCAAATGAAGCTATTGGGCAGTCTGCATCAATCCGCTTACCAGCTGATTTAATGGCTGTCTGCTGGCAGCTAGGCCAGCTTCATGCAGTGCTTGAAACATTTCTTCTGCCTGAGTGCACTCCTTGGCAATGACAGGGTGGCCATTGAACACCTGCATCCAGATTCTCTTTTGGGTTCCGAACTGAAATATCTCAGCAGAATCTTACTCGCTCTCAACTCGCGCTCCGCTTCGAGCCAATGCAACCGAATTGATTTCCACAGCGCCCGCCTCAGCAGCGATATTGCAATGTAATTGCACACGAAACATCTCACTGACAAGTGCAATCTTGACACATGATACATGTTTGGGACAAGCTATCACAATGTGCGTCACATGTGTGCCTTGTTCAATGTTACCAGAAGGGTTGAATGCTGTCAGGTGCTATGGGCTCTTTGCCCATCAGCATCGAGACCCTGACGATAACACTTCAGATATGCGGGGTCTGCGCAAGCTTTGGACTTGTCATGATATACACGAGACAGTCAGCATTGAGCCAGCACACATTGTGCAAATGT
>JAABVA010006707.1_pt1 | contig 10153 bp, 8 predicted proteins | sample 5560331 | NCBI WGS metagenome assembly JAABVA01 (sample SAMN12812661, study PRJNA571458) | rock metagenome | isolation source: Antarctica rocks | place: Antarctica: Victoria Land, Mt New Zealand sud | collected 2016-01-07 | reverse complement strand
TCTGGGCCTGCCAAGCGTCATCCGGCGCTCAAGAAGACCGCCTGAAAGAGTTTCCGCAGCGGACTCGCCCGGCGGGTCGCACAGACCCGCGATCCGTTGCCGCTTCTTCCGGGTTAAAAGACAAGCTAAGGGCGCACCTTCGCGGGCCAGAAGCCGATACTGCCTACGAGGAGCACGAGGGCGGGGACGAGCAGCGTCCGGATGACGAAGGCGTCCAGTAGGATGCCCAACGCTACGGCAACGCCGATCTGGAAGAAGTCCTGCAGAGGTATGAGGACGAGCAGAGCGAAGGAAGCAGCGAGGGCGAGCCCGGCGGCGTTGATGGTGGGGCCGGTGCGTCGTAGGGCGAGAGGCACGGCCTCGTAGAGGGGACGCTCCTTCGCCTCTTCGCGGACGGCGGCCATGATGAAGATGTTGTAATCGCTGCCTAGAGCCACGAGGAGCAAGAAGAGGACGAAGGGCACGTAGTAAACGACGCCGCTATGTCCCAGGACGCCTTGGAAGAGCAGCGTTGTGGCGCCGATGGTCGCGGCGAAGGAGAGGACAGTGGAGAGGAGCAGGTACAGGGGCGCCACGGGGGTGCGCAAGAGAAGGGCGAGCACGAGGTAAGAGACCAGGAAGACGAGGGGCGCGAGATTCCAGAGGTCCGTGGCCGAAGTATCGCGGGCGGCGGTGGCCAGGGCAGTCTGGCCTCCCACAGTAGCGCTTTCCCCTTCGAGGCCGGAGCGGTCGAGGAGCCTGGGCAACTCCTCCTGGAGGCGGTGGATCTGGTCGAGGGCCTCCGGCGAGTAGGGAGGACCGTAGAAGATAAGAAGAAAACGGGCCGCCGAGCCATCTCTGGAGACGAAGTCCACGCCGGGGACGAGGTATGATTCTTGCGGTCCGATCACCGCCGCGTACCCGCCCGCGCCCAGGAGTTCGCTTCTGAAGCGCTGCATCTGGGTCTCCTGATCACCCAGATCCTCGCCGCGCACGAGTAAGTTCACCGGCGCCAACACTCCCTGCGGGAACCCGTCCGCCAGGGCCTCATAGCCCGGCACGCTGGGCGCGTCAGCCGGCAGGTTCTCGATCTGGTCGAAGCCGACCTTCAAGCCAAATGCCCCTGCCGCAAGAAGAACGAGCGCCGCGCAAAGGACGAGCGTCGCAAGCCCCGGCCGTCGCAGGAGCAGTCCCGTACGATCATCCTCCTCCGTGTTCGAGCGTCTGCCGCCGAGTTCTCCAAAGATCGCGCGGCCCAGGATCGCCAAAAGGGCCGGCACGAGCGTCAGGGTGACGATGAAGACGATCGTAAGCGCGATAGCGAGTCCTGGCCCCAGGGCCGTGTAGATCCCGAGTTCGGCGAAGACCAGGAGGGCGAAGGCGGCGATGAGTACCGTCGCCGACGAGAGCAAGACGCCCCCGACCTTCTCAACCCCAAGGCGGGCAGCATCGCGGCGGCTCGCGCCCTCACGCAGGGCCCTCCGGGTCCGGCTCAGGAGAAACAGGGCGTAGTCGGTACCAACGCCGAAGAGCAATACTACGATCACGGGCTCGACCTGCGAGGGGATCTCCGTACCTTGTTGCGAGGTGATCCAGGCAAGTACGCGCAAGGTCAGGAAGATAGCCAGGGAGATGCTCGCGAGCGGGATCAGCGGGGCGAGCGGCGAGCGGTACGCGAACGCGACTATCAAGAAGATCGCCGCCCCCGTCGCGATCGTGACGAGCCACAGGTTCTGCTTGATAGCGTCTGTATTGTCCCGCTGGACCGGCTGCGCCCCCGTGACCTCGGCCCGCAACGAGCCGGGCTGGTCTCCTAAAACGTTCCGTACCTCGGCGACCCCTTCGTCTATCTGAGAGGAGTACGCTCCCCGGTCGAAGAAGAGCAGCACCGGCAACGCCTTCTGCCCGACCACCCCAGAGTCAGGCGCCGCATCATCTGGGCCATCCACAACGAGTGGGACCCCCCGGTCCAGCCGGTAAGGCGCCTCTGGGCCGTTCAGGTACTTTAGCCCGTCGTCGATCCGCTGCACGTCCGAAGAGCTAAATCCTTCGGGGTTCGAGTAAACCAGAACTACGGGCGCCTCTATCGGCCCCTCGATCTGGCTCTCCGCCTGGGCGCGGGCTTGAGCGGCGGGGGCATCCTCCGGGACGAGGTCCGAGATCCTACCCGTCGTCTCTTTATCTAAAGGCGGCAAATATATATACGCCCAAACCGCAACGGCCGCCCATAAGAGCACTACCAGCCAGCGCATGCGGACCAACGCGAGCCCGAGATAACCGAAGAAGCCTTGGGGAGAACCAGCGGAGCGCATGTCGGGACCCGTGCGACGTACCACGAGAGTTTATCCGAAGGGAGCCGAGCTTCGGCTCCTGGTCTTAGCTGGCATCTTCGGATACGCCCAGCGAGTGGTTGCGCTTGGCTTTAGGATTAATACGGAATCCGGCTGTATAGTGACGCCACGCCTGATGCTCCAGCTAGCGTTTCGCGCTCATGACCTTTCGCTGGCGCTTCGAAGCAGTAAGTGAACAAGCGGATCCCGTATAATGTCGTCGCCCTGCCCTCGAACCCGGACGAAGTCATCGAAGCCGAAGCCGTTGCGTAAGTAGGACAGCGCGTCCACGATGCGAATCGTGAGGTAGCCGACCCTGGAGGGAATCTCCGGCAAGGTTAGCAGATATCTCGGCAGCGACTCGCAAACCCTGTGAGTGTACGAGAACCTCCCCGTGAGTATGTCCGCCCCAGCAGGCATGGTAGGGAACGAAGAGAGCACATGGTGGTCGGAGATCACAGCCGAGCGTGCGAGCTCGTCCAGGCAAGGCGTGCGAATCGACGGGCCTCCGTAGGCCCCCATAATGGTCTCTACGGAACGTGTCCATGACAATTACCACCGCGCCAGGACGATCTATAGTTATCTCCCTCTCTACATTACTCACCATCCTACATTACTCACCATCCGTTTTGTAGTATGGATCTAGATTCTATGATCCGTCTGTGAAGTTCCTAAGAGTCTTCTTAGGAAAGATGCTCGCCCCAGACCCTCTTCGGGGCCGCCAGAGGAGCACTACGCGCGGGCGGCTAAGAAGATGTCCGCAGTCTCTTCAGCCTCCGCGGATGCGACTCCACGGGATCACGAGCAGACCGGCGGGGGCATAGTAGCTCAGAGTAGTATGAGCCACTGTACCTTTACTTGGTCCGACGTACTAAAACTCATGCATGCGAGGCTTGCAGGAGCCAGGCTACCGGACCGGCGGTTCGGGTTCACGAGCTGTCCAGATGTTCAGGAGGTCTGTGGCCTTTCCTAGTTGCTCCTCGACAGAGCCGGGGGAGGTGGAACCGGAAGACTTCTTGTTTGCGACGCTGCCCGCCGGGGTGAGGAGACCCGGGGGTAGGCCCTTGAGGGCCGGATGCACGGCGGAGAGCTCTTCGACTGAAACGTCCTCCAGAGAGCTACCCGCCTCCTCGCATTGCCGGACGAGCTCCCCGACCGCCCGGTGCGCCTCCCTGAACGGTACGCCCCGCGCCGCCAGGAAGTCGGCGAGCTCGGTCGCGAGCGCGAAGCCACCCGCCGCCTCCCTCATACTCGCGCCGTCGAAGGAGGCGGTACGCAGCATCTCTGGCAACACGGCGAGAACGGCCAGGACCGAGTCGACCGAGTCGAAGAGAGGCTCCTTGTCCTCCTGGAGGTCCTTCGAGTAACCCAGTGGGAGGCCCTTGAGGGTGACGAGCAACGCGTTCAGGTTACCGATGAGGCGTCCGGCCTTGCCGCGCATCAGCTCGTAGGCATCGGGGTTCTTCTTCTGAGGCATGATCGAGGAGCCCGACGAGTAGGCGTCGTCGAGCGTGGCGAACCCGAACTCCGAAGAGGTCCAGAGCACCCACTCCTCCCCGAGCCTGCTGAGATGCACCCCGAGCACCGCGCAGGCGTAGAGCAAGTCAAGGGCGAAATCCCTCTCGGAGACGGCGTCGAGTGAGTTGACGAGCGGCCGCATACTCAAGTCTTCGGCGGTCAGCGCGGGCTCCACCGAGTGCGGCGTCCCGCCAAGCGCAGCCGCCCCCAGAGGAGAGACGTTCGCTGACTCGTGGGCTGCGTCGAGGCGCACAAGGTCGCGCGCGAACGACCAGAAGTGGGCGAGGAGGTGGTGGGAGAGAAGTATCGGCTGGGCCCGCTGAAGGTGTGTGTAGCCGGGGAGGATCAGACCCTCTTGCGTCTCCGCGACCTCGACTAGCGCTCGCATCGTCTCAAGCAGGGTGACCTGTATCTCCCCGGCCGCTCCCCGGACGAAGAGGTGCAGGTCGAGGGCGACTTGGTCGTTGCGGCTACGGCCCGTGTGCAGCTTGAGCGCCACCTCTCCGACGATCTCGCGCAGACGCCGCTCCACGGCCGTATGCACGTCCTCGTCCGCGAGCGTCCACCCAAAACTCCCCGCCTCGACCTCCTCCAACACTGCCCGCAAGCCCCGCACCAGTTCCTCCGACTCTTCGCCAGAGACGATCCCCTTCTCGCCCAGCATCCGCGCGTGGGCGATGGAGCCCCGGATGTCGTGTGGGGCGAGCCGGCCGTCAAAGGGGATGGAGGCGTTTAGCTGCTCGAATGCCTCGGCCGGGGAGGCCGCGAACCTGCCGCCCCAGAGGGGGCTTTTATCTCTCTCGCTCATGCACGGCAGTTTAGCCGAACGACGGGCAAATGGTCTCGCGAGGTGCGCAGACCCCTCGCGAGGGTATCTTGCCGTGCTACATCCCACCTTACCACCGTGCTATGAAGACGATGCCGGGCAACTATGAAGCAGGCCGGAACAGAATATCCCGGCCTGCTGTGGCGGCCTTCTCGCGTGGATGATCTCCGTTAGACAGCGCCGGGTCGAGAACGAGAGTCAGGAAGCCCGATCCCTGTGCGTAATCCGGGAAGCGAGCATCCGGGCGGCGGAGAACGGTCAGGCGCTACGACGAGCGGGCTCGCCGGAGACAGCGAACCCGGCGTAGAGCCTGTCTCTCTGGTATTTCCTGACGGCCGACTTGAGCGTGCTGAGGCCCAGGGTGGCGTTGCGCGTGCGACTGCCTCTCTCCCGACCCGGTCCACAAAGGCATCGTAGTCGAGGGCGAGGACCTCGTCCATCGTGAGCCCGTCGTTCGTTACCTGCTCCAGGATCATGCTCGTCGACGCCTGGCTGATGATGTCACCCTCGCCGGTGAAGGAGAGGGCGTCCATGCGCCCCTCCTCCCCGGCCTTCAGGTAGATCACCACCGAACCCCCGCACTCGGGGCTACCGCCGGGCATCACCACGTCCACATCTTCGAGTGCTCCCCGATGGCGAGGATTCTGATAGTGCTCCACGAGCACCGCTATCTGCTGCTGGCGACCCAATGGAAGGCTTCTCCTACCTCTCTATGGGAGCGCGCACCGTGTTGCCCCACTCCGCCCAACTGCCGTCGTAGTTCCTTACCTTCTCGTACCCCAAGAGGTACTTCAAGACGAACCAAGTGTGAGAAGAGCGCTCCCCTATCCGGCAATACGCTATGACGTCGTCGCCCTCCTGTAGCCCCGCCTCTTCCTCGTAGATCTCGCGCAGCTCGTCAGCGCTCTTGAACGTCCCGTCCTCGCGCACCGCCCTCGCCCACGGCACGCTGGCCGCTCCAGGAATGTGCCCCCCCCTCAACGCCCCCTCCTGCGGGTAGTCCGGCATGTGAAGAAGTTCCCCCGAGTACTCCCCTGGGCTCCTCACGTCGATAAGCCCGCCGCCTCCGCTACTGACCTTCTCGAGATGCCCCATCACGTCGTCCTTGAACGCCCTTATCTTCTCGTCGTCTCGCGCGGGCACCGGGTACTCCTCCTGCGGGAACGAGGGCACCCCCTGGGTCATCTCCCGGCCCTCTTGCTCCCACTTCACCCGTCCGCCGTCCATCACCACGACGTTCTCGTGGCCGAACAACTGGAAGACCCACAAAGCGTAGGTAGCCCACCAGTTGTTCTTGTCCCCATAGAAGACAACCGTAGTCTCAGGGCCTATGCCCTTCTCTCCCATCAGCCTTGCGAAATGCTCCGGGTCGAGGTAGTCACGCACCAGCGGGTCGTTCAGGTCCTCGACCCAGTCAATCTTCACGGAGTTAGGGATGTGGCCTATGTCGTAGAGGAGCACGTCCTCGTCCGACTCGACTATCCTTATGTTCTCGGTGTCCGAGAGGTGCTCGGCCACCCACTCGGTTGTCACCAGGGCCTGCGGGTGGGCGTAGCCCTTCTTCTCTATCTCCTGCTCCATCACACTCTCCTCTTCTTGGATGTCAGCGGCACAGGCGCATATTCTAAACCATCTCCGACAAGATTTGTCGGGAATGCGGAGGCGTACCCTGGATCGCGTATACTAACCGGCCATGAGAGAGACGCGAGGTTACGAGGAGCTCATCGAGGGCGCGGTCGCCAGACGGCTGGAGAGGGAGGCGGCCTACGCGCTGGCGCGGTTCGCCTACCTGGACCCGGCGCCGGCCATGCGTGCGGCGGCGGGGGTACGGGACCGGGTCTTCGGGCCGCGGGTCTCCTACTCGCGCAAGGTCTTTATCCCGCTCACCAAGCTGTGCCGGGACAACTGCGGCTACTGCACCTTCGCACATCCCCCGCGCCCCGGCGAGAGGGCGTACATGACGCCGGAGGAGGTGCTGGAGGTGGCCCGAGCCGGGGCGGAGGCCGGGTGCAAGGAGGCTCTCTTCACGCTCGGGGACAAGCCGGAGAAGCGGTACCCGGAGGCGCGGCGGGAGCTGGAGGAGATGGGGTTCGGGAGCACGATCGAGTACCTCGTCCATGCCTGCAGGCTGGTGCTGGAAGAGACGGGGCTGCTGCCACACGCCAACCCGGGCGTTCTTTCAGAGGACGAGGTGCGGGCGCTAAGAGCAGTGTCAGTCTCGCAGGGGATCATGGTCGAGCAGACCTCCGAGCGGTTGCTCGAACGCGACCTCGCCCACTGGGCCTCGCCGGATAAGGTCCCCGCCCGGCGCCTGGAGACGCTCGATGCGGCGGGACGGTTACGCGTTCCGTTCACGACGGGGCTACTCATCGGGATTGGGGAGACCATGGAGGAGCGGGTCGATACCCTGCTCGCGATCCGGGAGCAGCACGAGCGCCACGGCCACGTCCAGGAGTGCATAGTCCAGAACTTCCGGGCAAAGCCGGAGACGAGGATGGCCCTCGCGCCCGAACCCCCGGAGGACGAGATGCTCGCAACCATCGCGCTCGCCCGGCTGCTTCTGCCCCCCGAGATAGCCGTGCAGGCCCCGCCGAACCTGGCCGGTTCAGAGGATGGAACATCCTCCTACGCACGCTACATCGACGCTGGCATAAACGACTGGGGCGGCGTCTCTCCCGTCACCCCGGATCACGTGAACCCCGAGCGCCCCTGGCCGCATCTCGCCGAGCTGGAGAAGGCGACAGAGGATAGAGGGTATCTGCTTCTCGAACGCCTCGCGCTACACCCCGCCTACGCCCTCGACGCCGGAGAGTGGGTGGATGAGATGCTCCGCTCCCGGGTGTGGGCCGCAATGGACGCCGAGGGCCTCGCCCGAACCGAGATCTGGTCGCCGGGGACGGTCGAGAGCATCCCGCGCGAGACGATCCGGGAAGTCCGCGGACATCGTCCTTCGAAGATGCGGCCGGAGTTCTTCCGGGCGCTAGCCGGAGCCGGGGAGCGGGACCTGAACGAGGAGGAGATCTCCGTGCTGTTCACTGCGCGGGGTACGGAGCTCGCCGAACTGTGCAGAGTCGCGGATGAGTTGCGTAGCGCGGTCAACGGCGACGAGGTCACGTACGTGGTCAACCGGAACATCAACTACACCAACCAGTGTTATTTCCGGTGCCGTTTCTGCGCGTTCTCAAAGGGCCCCAAGTCCTTGAACCTGCGCGGCGACCCGTACCTCCTCGACGTCGGCGAGGTCGCGAGGCGCGCCCGCGAGGCGTGGGAGAAAGGTGCTACCGAAGTGTGCATGCAAGGTGGCATCCACACTCGGTTCACCGGCGGGAGCTACCTCGAGTACCTCCGAGCCGTAAAAGAGGAAGTCCCGGAGATGCACGTCCACGCCTTCACGCCGCTGGAGGTCTCTCAAGGAGCCCACACGCTCGGTATCTCCGTCGAGGAGTTCCTGCGAGAGCTAAAAGAAGCGGGGTTGGGGACACTGCCGGGGACGGCGGCGGAGATCCTGGACGACGAGATCCGGGCGGTCATCTGCCCTGACAAGGTAAATACGCGAGAGTGGTCGGATGTGATGCGCGCCGCCCACGCCCTGGGTCTGCGCTCGACCACCACCATAATGTTCGGCCACGTCGAAGGCCCCGTGAACTGGGCGCGTCATCTGCTCGTCCTGCGGAACATCCAGGCAGAGACCGGCGGCTTCACCGAGTTCGTCCCGCTGCCGTTCGTCCACATGGGCGCCCCCCTCTTCTTGCAGGGCCGCTCCCGCAAAGGTCCGACCTTCGCGGAGGCGATAAAGATGCACGCCGTCGGACGGATAGCCCTGCACGGCTACATAGACAACGTGCAGGTCTCCTGGGTCAAGCTGGGGACCGAAGGGGCTAAGCTCTGTCTGCAGGCAGGCTGCAACGACCTCGGCGGCACGCTGATGAACGAGAACATATCGCGCGCCGCGGGGGCCAACCACGGCCAGGAGATGCTCCCCGAGGAGCTAGAGGCTATGGTTCGGGAGGTCGGCCGTGTCCCCCGCCGCCGCACCACGCTCTACGGAACGTCGGAGCGGGCGTACTCCGGAATCTGAGCCCTCGCAGGTTAGGAGGCCGGACTCATCCTTAACTAAGGGTGCCGACGTTCTTGAGCAGTTGCAGCTTGCTCCGCCCGTGGGGCGACTCATCTATGACATCGGTGAGGTCGAGGCCGCAACGGGCCCGGCCCCCGGACGGTATATGCTCGCCCATCGCCCACAGCGCGAAGCCTTCTATGAGGTATACATCTCCGTCAACCGCCACGAGGCACTGGTTGTCTTCCTTGCCGTCGTATCGGGCGAGCTCTTCGACGGTAAACGAGCGGTTGGTGCTGGCGATGATCACCTCATTGCCGCCGCCGTTCGGGGACGACGAGAGCTGCCAGTATGCAGCTCCACCGATCATGGCGACGCCGAGGATCGCGCTGGCGATCGTTGCCAGGACGATGTTCTTTGGCGGGCCGCTCCTGGGCGTCATCAGACGCTGGATCTGGGCTCTTCGAAGCCTACATAGTACTCTTCGGCCGTATCCAGGCACACCTGCCGCAGGTCCGTGTCGAAGGAGTCGCACAGATCTTTGGCCTTAGTGTCACTGTGGTAGTAGGAGATAAAGTCCTTGACCGCCCCGACGACACAGTTGGAGCGGGCCTCGTAGTCCTCGCCGAGCATACAGTTGGCGTTGGTCTTCGCCACGTCGCTAGCCGTGTTGCCTGAGGCGTCCCGCCCGAGGCTCTGGCAGCACGTCGGCCGGAACTCGCTCTCGACGGTCCCACACAGATCGAAGACCTTCTTGAAGTCGTAGTTCTGGGTCTCCAGGGCGTAGGAGGTTTGCATCAGGTAGCACTGAGTCTTGTACTTGTTCTCGACGTCGGTGCACGGGTACAGGGGCTCGTCGGCCCTCAGCTCCTTGGAGGGGTGGCTCGGGTTGTCCTTTGCCATAATGTTCTCCATAAACACCCCGCTGTAGCAGGACTCCCTCTCCCAATCATCAGTCATCGTGTCGCAAATATCCAGTGAATCGAACAGCTCGCTGTCCTTGATACCCATAAAGCCGTGGCCGAGCCCGTGTACGCAGTTGTAGTGGTCGAAAGAGTACTTCTGTTCGCCCTCGCCGAGGGGGGCGCAGATGGTGGCGGCCTGGTCCAGTACCTTGTCCGGTCCGATCTTCGCCACGGTCGCCTCCATCGCGCCGTGATAGTACCCGGACCAGCAGAAGCTGTCGCCGTGGCTGTAGGTGGTTGGTATGTCGCCGTAAATGTCGGCGGCGGCGCGACCGATAACGTGGGTGAGTTGGTGGCACTGGGCCTTTACGAGCTCGTTCTTGTCGTACTCGCTCTTTAGCTCGGTGAAAGCAGCCTTGACGCCCGAACCCTGGACGAGGCCCTGGTAGCGCTCCTAGTAGCAGGAGTAGTCATTTGCGGAAGCGCCGGAGCAGTCCCTCGGCTCCCCACCCGCCTCGACCTTCACTTCCGCCGGGGC
>JAABVA010006706.1_pt1 | contig 10153 bp, 14 predicted proteins | sample 5560331 | NCBI WGS metagenome assembly JAABVA01 (sample SAMN12812661, study PRJNA571458) | rock metagenome | isolation source: Antarctica rocks | place: Antarctica: Victoria Land, Mt New Zealand sud | collected 2016-01-07 | reverse complement strand
GAAGTTGGCCAATGACTACCTTCCGAAACCAAGGATCCTTCATCCCTGGCCAAACCAGCGGTTCGCCGCCAAACACCCAAGGTAGGAGCCGGATGCCTAAATTGGGCACGTCCGGATCTGTGCGGGGCGCGCGAGGCAACACGGTATCTACCGCGATCATAGTGCTGCGTCGCCGCCAAATGCCGAATCACGCTGCGTCAGCCGACATGCATTCATCGGCCGTCATGTCCTGTCTCGCTGACAACACGAGCCACGCCGCCATGCGCTCAGCCGTCCGGTTTTGCGGGTCCCTCCAGCGGGCAACCTGTGTCTTGGAGCAGGCGTGGGCTTCATCTGGCCCGGCCAAGCGCATCAGACGTTGCTGACGTAAGGCATCAGCGACGAGCAGCGAACGCCCCAGGGCGACGCCGTTGCCGTCCATCGCTGCCTGAAGGGAGCTGCCGATATCACGAAACCGCATCGCCTCGTGGCCGGGATCTTTCCGCAGCCAGGTTGCCCAGGACCATTCCCGCCCTGTCTCCTCACCCCGCCGTCCTTTCGCCAGCAGCGGCAGTGCCTGCCAATCCAGCCCCGTGCCGATAGTCCTCGCCAGCCTCGGTGAGACAACCGGGAAGACGCTCTCGGACGGGAAACGCAGCTCGCCGGCTTCTTCTATCCTGCCGGTATGCGGTAGCCACAACAGGGCAAGGTCAACCTCGGTGCGCGCAGCCTCGGCGGCCGCATCCCAAGTACAAATCTCAATGGACAGATCGGGGAAGGCATCGCACAGGGCAGGAAGACGAGGCGACAGCCACCAAGCCAGCAGTGACGTGCTGAGGCCGAGCCGAAAGCCGCGCGGTCCCGACTGGTCGGCGATCCGGCACCGCATGCCCGCGAGTGTGCCCAGCAGCGGAGCGAGTTCGCGACCGAGCCGCGCGCCCGCCTCGGTCGCGCGCAGGCCGGGGTTGAGCCGTTCAAGCAGGGGGACGCCGAAGAAGCCCTCCAACGCCCGTATCCGGTGACTGACGGCGCTCTGCGTCAGGGCGAGTTCATCGGCGGCGAGCGTCATGCTACCGAGCCGTAGCACAGCCTCGAACGTGAGCAGGGCCGCGAAGGGCGGCATCTGGGTTGAGATGGAAAGCACACCGCATGAAATAGCGTCATGCGGTGTGGATCAATGATCATTTGCTGTGAGGTTGCTCAATCAGCCATTCCGGAACCATGCAGCACCCTCCGGAATACGATGCCTGGAATGCCCGTGCCCGGCTGATCGCAGCCACGCTCGGCCTCGGAGGCTTCCTGGCGAATTTCGACGTGACCTCGGTCGTGGTCGTCATGCCGGCCATCGGGACGGACCTCGGCATCCGCGTGGACAGCCTGGCCTGGATCATCGACGCCTACAGCATCGCCTTCACCGCGACCTTGCTCGTGGCGGGCGCCCTGGCCGACCGCTTCGGCCGGCGACGGACGCTCATCATCGGAAACATCTGGTTCCTCGTGGCATCCCTCGCCTGTGGCCTCGCGTGGAACAGTCCGCTCTTTCTGGCAGCCCGCGCGGTGCAAGGTGGTGGCGCGGCCTTTCTCGTGACCGGGACGTTCGCATTGATCGCGACCGCGTTCCCGGCGCCGGGAGCGCGCGCCCGCGCCTTCGGCATCGTCGGCGTGGTTTCCGGGGTCGCCATGGCGCTGGGGCCGAGCCTGGGCGGCATCATTGGCTCCGGGCTGGGATGGCGATGGATTTTCCTGGCCAATCTGCCATTCTGCGTCCTGATCGCGCTCGCGGTGCCGCGTTTCGTGTCCGAGATGCGCGACGGCACGGAAAAGCCATTGGACTGGCCCGGGGTCGTCATTCTGACCCTGGCGCTGGGGCTGGTGATCGAATCTATCTTGGAGGCCCGCCATTCGCTGATCCACATGGCAATCGGGCTCGCGGCGGGTGCCGGACTTGTCGCGTTGTTCGCCGCCCGGCAACGGCGTCAGCCGCGACCGATGCTCGACCCGGCCGTTTTTGCGAGCCGACCCATGACCGGCGTCGCTGCTTTGCTGCTGGCCGTCTCGGTGGGATATTGGGCCGTCCTTGTCTACCTCCCCCTTTTCCTGGGCACCGGCTTCGGCTGGACGGCCAAAGCAGCCGGGCTGGGGCTGTTGGCCGCGACCCTCCCCATGCTTGTAATCCCTCCGTTTGGCGGCCGCCTCGCATCCCGGCTGGGCTGGCGGCGGTTGTTCGCATCGGCGCTGACGTTGATCGCGATCGGCGGATGCGCCCTCGCCGTAGCGGCGCTCACGGAACCGAGGGTGCTAGCCCTCACTTGGACCTTTGGTGGGATGATGCTGATTGGCACGGGGGCCGCGCTGTCCCATCCGCAACTCTCCGGGGCCGTGATGGCGCTCGCGCCGCCGGAGGCCAGCGGTATGGCATCGGCCGTTACGGTCATCGCGAGACAGACCGGTTTTGCGATGGGCGTCGCTGCACTTGGCGCCCTCATGCCGTCCAACCTTGATGGGGCCGGCTTCGTTTGGCCCTTCGGCGTTGCCGCTGTTGCGTCGGTGTGTGGGGTGCTGGCTTGCCTTCTGCTCCCGACTTTATCGAACCAAAGGCACAGTACCTGAGCCCAAGGTGGCAAGGCGCCTGCCCATGTCCGCTTTGTGTCGCAAGCGGATCATCGCCGTCTGTACCACTTCGTCAAACGACCGGACACTGTTGGCGAAGTCGGCCGCCCCGCTCCATCGCCTGCCTAAACGCCGGTGTGGGAAGCCTACAGGCTGGGTAAAAACGAGCTTGCCAGGCCCAGGCATCCCGTGAACAAACAGCCAACCCCGACTTCGCCAACAGTGTCCGTCCGTTTGACGAAACGAAACGGGTCACTCGATGCCGGACGTTCCCATGCAGTCGGTAAAAGCAGGCGACCAATATGCCTTCGCCCAGTGGCTCACACGGACCGACTTACGGAGGCCAGCCTTCCAGAACGGGTCATCTTTGTAGAAGGCTTCCGCAGCCGCCTGGCTCTCGGCATTGAGTATCCAGATGCCCCCGGTCGGCATACCGTCCGTGGACGGACGCAGCGCACCCGCTGCGATGACCCAATCACCATGCCCGGCAAGGAAGGCTAGGTGATCCGCCATATGCTGGGCACGTTCCGGCAGGCGATGCGGCTGCTCCGCGTACACGTCCTCGAACTGGACGACGAACAACATTGGCGGCTCCCTTCGCTGGTATGACCCAGGCAGGTTCAACGGGTATGATCTCAGCCCACGACATGCGGGCACCCCGGCAGTGCCGGACGTTCGCCGACGTGGCAGCCGGCGTCAACCTGTCCGCCCCCAGTCCGGCACCGGGAGCGGGTGTATGAACTCTAAACCCAGAAATAGAGTTCATACACCTTGCAGCACCGCAGAATGTGCGTTTTGGCCGCAGCATCCAACATAGGCAACGAGCGGCCCGCTGTCCGCCAGGGTTCGTTTGACGGACAGGGTGTGCGCAAGTGGCCCCACGATCCCCGCCTCGAACCCCGGCTGCATCAACCCGGTGGGCGACGAAAGCGCTCCCGGGGGATCTCCGCCATGGCAGTGATCTCGATCAGCAAGTCGGGGTGATACAGCCGCGCAACTTGGACCGTTGTTGTGACCGGATAGGGAGCGGCAAAGAAATCCTTGCGGATGTCGCCCGTACCCATGAACCGCTCGATATCGGTCGCATAATGGACGAGAGAGATGACGTCGCCCATCTCGCCGCCCATGCTCGCCAGCACGCTCTTTATGTTTTCAAGGACCTTGCGGACCTGGGCGCGCATGTCCTGGGCACCGACCACCTGGCCCTGCTGGTCGAGAGCAACCTGCCCCTTCAAGTGGACGATTTGGCCGTCGCCCTGGATGACGGCCATGGAGAAAGCCCCAAAGGGCGACCAGACCCCAGGCGGGTTGATGGCGTGGGTCATCGTTGGCCTTCCTTGAGTCGCAAGCGGAAATGCAATTTGGTCCGTGTTGCAATCCATACGCCGAGCAAGATGAGCGCCGTCGCTGCCGGTAGCGAGGCGCTGACCGGCTCCCCGAGCAGAAGCCACGCCAGCAGCACGCCAGAGACGGGCTGTAGGAACTGCAACAGGCCGATACGGGCAATGCCGCCTTTGCCGAGCGCCCAGTACCACAGGCCGTAACCGAGGATCGTCACCCCGACCGCAAGGTAGATCACCCCGCCCCACGCCCATGCCGTGGCTTGTCCCCATGCCACCCCGGACAGCAGCCAGGGCAGGCCAGGTGCAAGCACCGCCGTCGCCAGGGTCACGCTCCACAGGGTGGTGGCCTTGGCCGGATAGCCGGCCTGCTGCAACCGCCCGCCAGCAACATTCCCAGCGGCGCCGAACAGGACGGAGAGCAGCACCAGCGCATCGCCGAACAACCCTCCCCGGCTGTCACCGGGTCCCTGGCGGCTCAGGACCAGCACGGCTTCGCCAGCGACTGCGACGGCGCAACCGAGCCACCAGAACCGATGCGGCCAGCCCCGGTCCCACGCCAAGGCAATCGCTCCCGTGGCAATCGGCAGCAAGGCCAGCAGCATCGCCCCGTGGACAGCGGACGTGGATTGCATCCCGGCCGAGAACAGCGCGGGGAAAGCCAGGAAGCCGCACGAGCTGGAGACGGCCAGCAGGCGCCACCGGCCCCTATCGTTCGGCAATAGGGGGCGCAGCACAAGGAGTAACGGCAGCGCTGCCAGGCCCCCCAGCGCCGTCCGCAGCACGGCCACTGCCAGCGAAGGAAAGGCGACCAGGGCAACCTTGGTCGCCACGGACGAGGACCCCCACAAGACGACAGCTACCAAGGCAGCGGCTATGACAGGAAGCATGACCTGACCGTGCGGCCCAGGTGCCCTCTGCGTCCAGGACTTTAGCTTTGCGGGCTGCACAGGTGGTGGGACCTTCGCCGTAGCAAGGGGAGCCTAGCTGATAGAAGGGCAGCCTTGTACCACTCTGTCAAACGTCCAGACACTGCTACGGAAATAGAGCCAGAACGCCACCGGTAGTAGAACGTCAGTGCCGAATTTCCTCCCCATGATGGTGCGCGCCGCGCGCGCGGTTGATCTGCTGAGGAAATAGAGCCAGAACGTCACCTTTGGTAGAACGCTGACACCTGATTTCCTCGCCATGATGGTGCGCGCCCCGCGCGCGGTTGATCTGTTGGCGAAGTCGCCGGACTGCACAGCTGCATAAACTACTGCGGGAAATCCGGTTGACGTTATAACCTGGATTCAGACGGCACGCAGCGCCTGCCCCGCGATGTCGGCCGCAAGGCTGCCATTGAGCTGATCCTGACAGGTCGGACCTTTGACGCGGCCGAGGCGGCCAGGCTTGGCCTAGTCAACCGCATCGTGCCCGGCGCCGATCTACTCGGTGCTGCGATGACCCTGGCCGCGGAGCTGGCTACGAAGCCGACCCTGACGCTGGCCGCAGCCCTGATGACCATCCACCGTGGCATGGACGCGGCGATCGATGATGGGCTAGCGATTGAGGAGGCGGCCTTCGCCCGCATCGTCCCGACCTATGACGCCCTGGAGGGTGTGGCGGCCTTTGTGGAAAAGCGGCCACCTGCATACCTTGGCCGGTAAGCCGGGCCGCCGTAGGCGCCGAGCAGTAAGCCGGTGCAGGATCAATCGAGGATGACCACTGGCGAATGGGGTTGCGCGTACCGCTTCCGGTCTGTGGGGCGGATCGGCGACGTCACGGTAGAACTCGATAGACCGGGCCAGGTCCGCCACCGTGAGGTGTGACCTGCTCCGACCGTTTGACGGGGTAATATATACTGATAGTGCATGGCCTTGGTCTCTACGATATCAGACCGGCCGCTCTCGCCTGGCTGTTGACTGCATCGAGCGTTGCGGTCAGCAGGTGCGCCGCAATGTCCGGGTGCCATGCCAGACCGACCGAACGCTGAATGCCTAGGTTTTCAACCGGGACGACCACGAGCCCGGCGCTGACAAGACTCCGCGGAACGATCGCGATCCCTACGCCCACCGCCACCAGGCTTAGCGCAAGCTCGTCCCGCGCGGCCCGTGCGGCGGTCGGCAAAGCCACACCAGACTCGCGCAACCTCCCGCTCCGTAGCTCGCATGAGCCGCGTAGCACGAGCCGCTCGCCGTCGAGGTCACGCGGGGCGACGCCCGTTTTCTGATGTCGCGCTAGCCGGTGTCCCGGTCCGACCGCCACCACGAAGTCCTCGCGCCACAGAACGCGCGCGTGCTCAGTGTCCGACTCAACGGACGTCCAGGCCACATCAACGCGCCCTCGGCGGAGGCAACCGGCGAGGGTGGTACCGTCCCCCTCCCGTAGCTGGAAACGCCATCTGGGCTCGCCTCCGCCGAGTGCCACGGCGACAGCGGCCACATCGCGGCTGGCGAGTGTCGGCAGTACGCCCAGGCACAGACGTGGCGCCTCGCCTCCGCGGGCGCGGAACTCGGCACGCGCCGCGTCGCACCGGCGTAGGATGTCTACGGCGTGCCTGTGAAAGCGCAGCGCCTTTGCTGTCGGTACCAGCCGGCGCCCCCCACCCCGCCGGTGGAAGAGCGGTTCGCCCAACTCCTCCTCCAGCGAACGCAATGCTGCGGAAACGGTCGGTTGCGAGGCGTGCAGGCGCCCGGACGCGGCCACGACGCCACCGCTCTCGATAACCGCAGCGAAGGCACGGAGGTGCTGGATCTTCATCATATTTTCCGATGCAGTAGCATTCAAACAACAGATTATCCCAATATGGCTGAAGCCCCTATCCTGCCCTCCCACTACAAGACGGTTGGAGAACATAGTGGAAGCCGAGACGCGCAACACCGACGAAGCGGCAGGGGTGGTCCGCAGCGAACGCGTGGTCGGTGTGTTCTGCGCCATCCTCGTGGTCCTGCTATTCTCCTCATTCACACTCGTCTCGCGGCTCGGGCTGTCGGCCTCGTCGTTAGCCGTCCCCGACCTAGCTGCGCTGCGCTTCGGCATTGGAACCGTGGTCCTCTTGCCCGTACTGCTGCGTCACGGCCTTGTAGGCCGCACCTGGCGCGAGACGGCCACTCTCGGCTTCCTTGGCGGGCTCGGCTTCGCTCTCTTCGCCTACACGGGCTTCACGCTGGCGCCGGCCGCGCACGGCGCTGTGCTGCTGCATGGTACGCTGCCGCTCTTCACCGCAGCCCTCATGGCCACGACCGCCGGAGCGGCACACGACCGCCGCCGACTGGCGGGCGTCGCCCTGATCGGGCTGGGTGTCGTCCTAATGGTAGTTGATAGCCTAGCCGGAGCGACGCCACGCCAGTTCCTCGGCGACTTGTGTCTCCTCCTTGCCTCGCTCTGCTGGTCCGGTTACGGCGTGCTGGCACGCCGGCACGGGCGTGGCGCCCGCCCGTGCCGCAGCGACCGTGGCGGCTTTCTCGGCGGCCGTCTTCCTACCGGTGTACGTACTGCTTCCCGGCATGGCACTGCTGCACGCCGCGCCGCACGATCTGGTGGTGCAGGCGGTGTTCCAGGGCGTATTGGTCGGGGCGGTCTCGATTTTCGTCTACACCCACGCTGTGGCAGCTCTCGGCCCCGGCGAGACCGCGCTATTTACCGCGGCAGTGCCCGCTGTGACGACGCTCGCAGCAATCCCGCTTCTTGGCGAGATGCCGCATTCCCTGGCCGCAGTCGGCGTCGGCGTGGTCACACTAGGCATGGTCGTAGGCCTGTCGCGAGGGCGTGGGTAAACGTAATGCATCCCTACGACAAAGTGACAACTCGGACGAGCTTCGTGCAGTCACCGGAAAGACCTGGGCGGACGTAACATGGGTTGACGCTGGCAGGGCGGCTGAGGAATTTTCAGCCCTGAACTGGGATCGAACGGCCGCTCTACGTCTCCATGGCCGGCGCTTCATCGTGGCCCTGGCGAGCGAGCCAGGCGGCATAGCGCCGAGTTAGCTCGGGCATGATCGTCTCTCCTTCAGCAGGGCGGTCAAGGCCGAACACCAGCTTGTAGAATCCGAGTTCCTTCTGGACGGCCCAGATGCGTTCATGCTGGTCCGGCGAGAGTATCTGGGCCGGGTCGCCGACCGCTACCCAACCAATGGGCACGATAGCGTCCGACGCGAGGCGGGTGCGGATGTGGACGATCCCGTTGATGCGCACCTGAGCGCGACGGCCAACATGGGCGGCGTTGAACACGGTGCTACCCGCAGCAAGAAATGCCTCGTCCTCAACCATGCAGCCCATAAGGTAGGCCCGCGGACCCATCAGTACGTTGTTGCCGACCGACAAGGGAAAGCGCTGGCTTGCCTTGAGCACGGCATTTTCCATGACAACGCACTCGCGGCCGAGCGCAATACTGCCGTCGCCCGCGTCCAGCACGGCACCATGACTGACGGCACATCCCGGACCGAGCCGGACGTCGCCGACGAGCACTGCAGTGGAGGCGACGAAAGCGGACGGATCGAGACACGGATGCAAGCCGGCGCGAGCAAGGAACATGGGAGCAGCCTCGCTTGCACGAACTGGAAGCGCAAGTAGGAATAAAGCGGCAATGTCCGATCAAGGGCAACACTTTCGAAGCTTCGCTGCGAAGCGGCTTGGCCTGGACGCGCGCGAGCACCATGGCACCCTGTCCAGTTCGGGCGCTGGCCCTCTCTCTCCGGCTGCCCCGTCCGTTTTACATTCCATCAGACGGACCATTGGGTTTGTAAAAAGGGTAAACGGCGGGCAGGATGCCGCTCCAAGGAGAGCGCATGACCCAGATCGTTAACCTTTTGGCCGCCCTGGACGGTGTGGTCGAGCACGGGTCACCGAAAGTGGTTGGCCGCGTGAACGATCAGTATGTGAAGGTCGCCAAGGTCCACGGCCAGCTCGCCTGGCACAAGCACGACGACGAGGACGAGCTGTTCCAGGTCGTGCGCGGGCGGCTGCGCATCCAGTTCGAGGGCGACGCCGAGACGGTGCTCGAAGCCGGCGAGTTCTGCATCGTGCCCCGGGGCGTGCTGCACAACCCGGTCGCCGATGAGGAGTGCTGGATCGTCCTGATCGAGACCGTGACGACCAAGCACACGGGCGACGTGGAGACACCGCGCACCCGGTCCATCGAGCAGCAGCTCGCTTGAGATAGCGTCCTTGCGGCAAGGGGCGATTGTGAGAAGGATGACGGCATGAGCAGCTTCCCGTTGCTGCTGCCCGGCGACCGAAATGTGCGGGCAGCGGCGCAGGCAGAGGTGGAACGCGCCTTCGCAGCCCGCGCCAGGCGGGCGGTTCCGGGATGGGCGCGTAAGGTTCTGGCCTGGGCCGGGCTGGGCAACCCGCTGCGTCCAGGCGACAGGTTGGAGATGGAGGGCCAGCCGGCGTGACTACGCCACCCCGCTTTGTGGCCTACTACCGCGTCAGCACCGACAAGCAGGGCCGCAGCGGCTTGGGCCTGGAGGCGCAACGTGCCGCCGTCGCGGTCCATATCGCCGGCGCTCTTGGTGCGGTCGCGGCCGAGTTCGTCGAAGTGGAGACTGGGCGCAGGAAGGATCGGCCGCAGCTCGCCGCGGCGCTGGCCGCCGCTCGTGCCCATCGCGCCATCCTGGTCATCGCCAAGCTCGACCGCCTGGCCCGCAATGTCCACTTCGTGTCCGGGCTGATGGAGAGCGGCGTCGAGTTCGTCGCCGCCGATCTGCCGACCGTGAACCGGCTGACCGTCCATATCCTCGCCGCCGTCGCAGAGGAGGAGGCTCGCATGATCTCCGCCCGCACGAAGGCCGCGCTCGCCGCGGCCAAGGCGCGCGGCATCCGGCTTGGCAACCCCAACCTGGCCGCAGGCTCGCCGGCGCAGGCGCGCGTCGCCAACGCCGTGAAGACCGGGCGCGCTCAAGTCCGGGCGGCTGACGTGCTGCCCTTCATCGAGCAGGCTCGGCGTGCCGGCGCCATCACCCTGCAGCAGTTCGCCGACGCGCACGCCGCGCGCGGCGTGCCGACGCCGTCCGGCCGCGGGGGGCGCTGGTACCCGGTGCAGGTGGCCCGCATCGTCGGGCGGTATCGAAGAGCGCCCGACCCATCCGCTGTGATGCTGACGGAGGCCGTGGCTTGAGCCTGCCCAAGCTCGCCGTCAACCGGCAGTTCATGTCGGAGTTCATCGCGGCGGACCCGCCCTGCCTCGCGCTGGGCTTGGTTGAAGTGGGAGACATCCGGTGCGCGCTGGTCGCGCTGCGCCC
>JAABVA010006705.1_pt1 | contig 10153 bp, 6 predicted proteins | sample 5560331 | NCBI WGS metagenome assembly JAABVA01 (sample SAMN12812661, study PRJNA571458) | rock metagenome | isolation source: Antarctica rocks | place: Antarctica: Victoria Land, Mt New Zealand sud | collected 2016-01-07 | reverse complement strand
CCGGCTCGCCGCCGGCAGCGGCGACGACGTGCAGTTGGGCGGTGCCGCCGTCCGGGCCGGCCCGCAGAAAGGCCAGCAGTTGGCCGTCCGGGGAATGCCGGGGGGCGGTGTCGCGGTGCCCGCGGGTGAGCCGGGTAGGGGCGCCACCGGCGATCGGGACGCTCCACAGCTGGCCGACGTAGTCGTTGCCGGCGACGTCCGGCCGGATCACCGCGACGACGGCGCGGTCGCCGTCCGGGTGCAGCGTCGGCGGGGACAGCGTGTGCAGGAGCTCGAGTTCGTCAGCGCGCAACGGGCACCCCGGTCGCGGGCAGTTCCGTCGTCCTAGACCCGCCGGCGTCGGCGGCCACCCGCTGCGCCTGTCCGGCGAGGCTGGACAGGGGTGCAGCCAGCGGGAAGTGGCAAGCCGCCCAGTGACCCTCGCCGAACGGCCGCATCGGTGGCTCCTCCTGCGCGCACACGTCCTGCGCGGCGGGGCACCGGGTCCGGAACCGGCAGCCCGACGGCGGGTTCACCGGACTGGGTAGCTCGCCCCGGATGCCGACCCGGGTCCGCTGGCGCTGCACCACCGGATTCGGGACGGGCACGGTCGCGATCAGCCCGGCGGTGTAGTGGTGGGCGGGGGAGGCGTAGATGCTCTCGCTCGGACCGACCTCGACGAGCTTGCCCAGGTACATCACACCGATCCGGTCGGCGAGGTACTTCACGACGGCGAGGTCATGGGAGATCACCACGTAGGACAGGTCATGGGCGGCCTGCAGGCGCTTCATCAGGTTGAGCACCTGCGAGCGGATCGAGACGTCCAGCGCGCTGACCGGCTCGTCGGCCACGATGAGCTGCGGGTTGAGGGCCAGCGCGCGGGCCAGCCCGATCCGCTGCCGCTGGCCGCCGGAGAACTCGTGCGGGTAGCGCTCCACCGAGCTCAGCGGCAGACCCACCTCGCCGAGCAGATCGTTGATGCGCTGGTCCTGCTCCTTGCGGGTCCCGATGCCCTGCAGGACCAGCGGCTCGCGCAGCGTCGCCCCCACCCGCATGCGCGGGTCCAAGGAGGCCTGGGGGTCCTGGAACATCAGCTGCAGGTCACGGCGACGATGTCGCAGCTCGCGGCCGTGCATCGTCGTCAGGTCGTCACCGCCCAGGGTGACGACACCCCCGTCAGGGCGGTCCAGGGCGACCACCATGCGCCCGATCGTGGACTTGCCGCAGCCTGACTCGCCGACCAACCCGAAGGTCTCCCCGCGGTTGACGCTGAAAGACACGTCCGACACCGCCTTGACGCTGCCGGCCCGGCGCTGCAGCAGCCCAGCGGACATCGGGTACTCCCGGATGAGTCCCTGGACATCGAGCAGCCGCACCTCGAGGGTGCCCAGCCGCTCCTCGGCCCGCACCTGGGCGCGGTGCGCCAGCACGGCGCGGTCGGGGGGTAGGTGCGCGACCGGGCCGTCGACCGGGTGCCAGCAGGCCGCCAGGTGCAGCAGCTCCGGACCGACGGGTGATGGCCCGGCGAGCCCGGTGGCCCGGTCGGGTTCTGCCGGCAGGGCGATCTGCACCAGCGGCGGCTCGTCGACCCGGCACTGCTCGTCGGCCCGTGGGCAGCGCTGGGAGAACCGGCATCCCGACGGGGGGGAGGTGAGGTCCGGGGGGATACCGGGGATCGTGTAGAGAGGCTCGGCTCCGTCCTGGTCCAGCTGGGGGATCGAGGCGAGCAGCCCCTGGGTGTAGGGGTGGCGCATGGAGGCGAACAGCTGCTCGGTGCCGGTGGCCTCCACCATCCGCCCCGCGTACATGACGTTGACCCGGTCGGCATGCCCGGCCACCACACCCATGTCGTGGGTGATCAGCAGCACGGCCATGCCGAGCCGCTGCTTGAGGTCGTCCAGCAGCTCCAGGATCTGGGCCTGGATCGTGACGTCCAGCGCGGTCGTCGGCTCGTCGGCGATGAGCACCTTGGGCTCACAGGCCAGCGCCATCGCGATCAGCACCCGCTGGCGCAGGCCACCGGAAAGTTGGTGCGGGTAGTCCTCCAGCCGCTCCTGCGGGCGGGGTAGCCCGACCAGCCCGAGAACCTCCAGCGCGCGCTCGCGGGCCTGCCGCCGGCTCGCGCCGAGATGGCGTCGCACGGGTTCGGCGACCTGGTAGCCGATAGTGCGCGTCGGGTTGAGCGACGTCATGGAGTCTTGGAAGACCGTCGCCACATCGTTGCCCCGGATGCGGCGCAGCTCGTGCTGCGACAGCCCCACCAGCTCCCGGCCGTCCAGCTGGATGGACCCGGAGACGATGCTGCCTCCGGGTGGGAGAAGCCCCAGGATCGACAGCCCCGTCATCGACTTTCCGCAGCCGGATTCACCGACCAGGCCCAGGGTCTCGCCGGCGTCGATGTGCAGCGAGATATCGCCCACGGCCTGGACGATCGAGCGCCGCAGGGCGATATGGGTCGACAGTCCGCTGATCTCGAGTGCGCGGGCCACAGCTGTCCTCCTTGCTTGGGCGGGACGGTGCCGCAGGTCAGGTACTCCGGCGCTCACCGCTGGTGGTGCTTAGCGCTGGCGCAGGCGTACGTCCACGGCGTCGCGCAGGGCGTCCCCGATGAAGTTGATGGCCATCACCACCAGGACCAGGCAGGCTCCGACGGGGTAGATGAGCCACCAGTAGCCGGACAGCAGGTAGTTGATGCCGTCCGAGAGCATGTCGCCCCAGCTGACCCGCGGATAGGACAGCCCGAACCCCAGGAAGCCCAGGGCGGCCACCGCCAGGATGGCGTCCGCGACCTGGAACGTCACGTTGACGATGACCGTACCGAGCGCGTTCGGCAGCAGGTGTCGCGTGATCAGCTGCCACCGGCTTCCGCCCATGACCCGCGCCGCGGAGACGAAGTCGCGTACTCGCAGGGTGAGCACCTCACCGCGGACCAGCCTGGCCGGTACCAACCAGGAGAACAGCCCGAGGACCAGGCTCAGGCTCAGGACCGAGGCGTTGAAGCGGGTCGCGATGATCAGCACAATGAACAGGAACGGCACCGCGAGCAGGACGTCCACGATGCGCATCATCACCGCGTCGATGATCCCGCCGGCCAGCCCGGCGATGGCACCCCACAGGGCCCCGATGACGGTGGCGATGACCGCGGTCAGAAAGGCGATCTCCAGCGAGGCCCGGCCGCCCTTCATGAGCCGGCCCAGGACGTCGAACCCGTAGCTGTCCGTACCCAGCGGGTGCCCGGCCCCGGGCGGCAGGAACGTGTTGCCGATGTCGGTGTTCACCTGGTTGCTGCCATACACCAGTGGGCCGAGGTAGCAGAAGGCGAGGAACAGCAGCACGATCCCGACCCCGAGGATGGCCAAGCGGTTCTCCATGAACGAACGCAGCGCGAGCCGCCACATGGGCGCGGTCGCGGCGACGTCCCCGCCGTCGGCGGGGCCGACGGGTCCCACGACCGGGGGCAGGAGGTCGAGCTCTGCGGTCATGCGGGCTCCTGTCAGGTTCACGGGGCTGGTCCTGGCTCAGGCCAGCCGGATGCGTGGGTCAGCGACCGCGAGGGCCACATCGGCGATGAGGTTGCCGAAGACGGTGAGGACTCCGACCAGCAGGCTGTAGGCGAGCAGCACCGGGTAGTCCTCCTTCTGCAGGCTGTTGAAGAACAGCAGCCCCAGACCGGGGAAGTTGAAGACGGTCTCGACGATGAGGTTGCCCGCGAGCAGCGCCGGTAAGGACAGACCGACCAGCGTGATGATCGGTAGGCACGAGTTGCGAACCAGGTGCCGGCTCACGACCTGTCGCTCCGACAGGCCCTTCGCGCGGGCGACCTTGATGTAGTCCTGCGCCAGGTTGTCCAGCGACGAGGAGCGCATGTACCGGGAGAAGGCGGCGACCGAGACGGCCGTCAGCGTCGCCACCGGCAGGACCATCGACGCGGGGTCGGCCAGCACGCCGAGTACCGAACTGGACTGGCTAGCCTGCGCCGGCAGCCAGGTCAGGTTCAGCGAGAAGACGGCGATCAGGACCAGCGCCAGGAAGAACGTCGGGATCGAGTAGAGCGTGAAGGCGGTCGCCGTCGCCACGTTGTCCGCCACGGTGTTGCGCCGCAGCGCCTGCAGGATCCCGAGCGGGATCGCAATGACCACCGCCAGTACCAGGGCGACGGCGGTCAGCAGGGCGCTGCGGCCGACGTTCTCCTGCAACAGCGCGCCGACACTTTGGTTGAGCTTGTAGGAGTAGCCGAGGTCGCCGTGCAGCAGCGAGTTCGCGTAGCTCACGTACTGCAGCGGCAGGATGCGGTCGTACCCGTGGTCGTGGTTGAAGGCAGCCACCGACGCGGGGCTGGCGTGCACGCCGAGCACGGCCCGGCCGGGGGACGCCGAGATCGTGTGGAGCAGGACGAAGATCAGGATGGAGATCCCCAGCACGACGACCAGCGAGACCCCGACGCGACGCAGTAGGTAGGCGACCATCGCGCTCATGCCTGCTTTCTGAGGTCGGGAGCCGGGCCGTACAACATGACGGCCCGGCCCCGGGTGGACCTACTTGGTGAAGTACCAGTACTCCGGTGACAGCCGGTACTGCGTCAGGGTGGAGAAGCTCTCGGGCGGACCGGACAGCTTGGTGCTGAAGGCCAGCACATTGTCGGTGTTGGGCTGGAAGATGGCCGGCAGCTGCTCCGTCAGGTAGGACGCCTCCTTGGACACCGAGGCCGGGTCCTGGCCGAACACCGAGGCATCAATAAGCTTGTCGGCCTGCGGATCGCTGTAGCCGCCGATGTTGAACGAGCCCGTGGCGTTGAAGATCTGGTTGGTCGTCGGGTAGTTCGACACAGAGAACCCACCGAAGTCCTGCATCGCCCACTTGTTGGTGTCGGAGGCGGCGCTGACATCGCTGAAGTTCTGGATTAGGTAGTTGAACGTCTTGGACGACGTGCTGATCGTGATGCCGATCTGCTTGGCCGCCGACACCAGCGCCGTCACCTGCTGACCGAGCACCGCCGGCTGGTTGCCGTAGTACAGGTTCCAGGACAGGGGGGTACCGGCCGGGATGCCGTCACCACACTGGTTCGCGCCGCTGCCCGCGGCCTTGCAGGTTGTCGTGCCACCCGGCACGACGTCCCAGCCGTGGTCGGTGAGCAGCTTTTTCGCCGCCGCGATGTCGAACGGGTACGGGTTGGTGGTGGCGTTCGCGGGCGTGAACTCGTTCTTGGGCGCGACCGGGACCGGGCCGTACGACGCGGCGGCCGCCTGCCGGAACACTCCCTTGATCAGCGCCGGCTGGTCCTGCAGGTGCGCCAGCGCCTGACGGACGTACAGCTGCTTGATGATCGCGTCGAAGTGGCCGGTCTTGTCCTTGAAGTTGAACAGCAAGTAGGCGAACCCGAAGCCGGGGTAGCCGTAGACGTTGTAGCCACTGCGCTTGAGCAACGGCACCTGCGCCAAGCTGCTGAACGGCACCGCGCCGACCTCGAGGCTGCCGCTGCGCAGCTGGTTGAACTGTGCTGACTCCGACGTGAACGCGACCTGCTGCAACTCGCTGATGTGCGCCTTCTGGGGACCGGTGTACTTCGGGTTCGGCTTCATCGTCAGGGCCGAGGTGTTGGGGTTGAAGGCGGTCAGCAGGAACGGCCCGTCCACGTCCTGCCACAGCGGGTTGGTGGCATAGGTCGACAGCTTGCCCGCCTCCTTGGCCAGGAAGTCGTAGATCTTGCCGGCGTTGGCCGGGACGCTCGCGTCCAGCGCTGGACCTCCGACGGCCGCGCGGTTCCACGTCGAGGACGGCAGCGGCGTGATCAGCGTCAGCTGATTGAGGAAGAAGAACTTGGGGTTGAACGGCTTGGTCAGCGTCAGGGTGAGTGTCGTGTCGTCGGTCGCCACCGCCTTTGCGACGCTGTCCGGGAAGTAGCCGGGGGTGTAGTTGCCGAAGTTCGAGGCGCTCTTCTTCACCGCGGCCTTAAGCAGGTCGATGAAGAACACCGCGTCCGCGGCGGTCACCTTCTTGCCGTCCGCCCAGGTGTGCTTGCCCTTGAGCTTGACCACGACGGTCTTGTTACCGTTGGAGAACGTCGGCGCGTCGGCCAGGCTCTCCACGGTGTCGATCTTGGGCTCGGTGCCGACCGGGCCGCTGTACAGCGGGCGGAACAGCTGGTTCTGGAACTGGTAGGCGTTGTAGACCGAGCCGTTGGCGCTGGGCGTGATCGGGAAGATGTAGTTCGGACCTGCGCCGGGGGACTCCGCGACCCGGACCACCCCGCCCTCCATGGGCGTCCCCTTGACCGCGGGCAAGGTGCCGAAGCTGGCCCCGTCGGCGCCGAGCGCGGTGCCCTTCCCTCCCCCCTTCGTGGTGCCGGTGCCGGTCGAGCCGGTGCACGCCGACACGGCGGCGGCCAACGCCACCACCGCGGCGGCGGCCTTCAAGGGGAGGGGCGCTGCTCTCACAGTGGGACTCCAGCTGCTCGGGGATGAGGCGAAAAGTTGTATACGACGTGATCCGGCATCCTTCGGGAGGCTGCCTTGGCTGTCAACGTCCAGGACGTCGTCAGCCGAACCGTGTCCGAGTCTTAACAATCCAGAAACTGTGCCTCCGTCACGCCTGTCACCGGCCGGCGGCGTACCCCTGGGCCCCTCGGGGGTTGGCCGCAGCCCGCAGGAACCCCGAGTGCGGTTCGATGCCCACCGCGCTCATCCGCCCCAGCGACCAGCCACCAGTCACCGTCAGGTCATGCCCCCGGCGCCGCAGCTCGGCCAGGACCTCCGGGGCGATCCGGTCCTCGGCCACCAGCCCGGCCGGCGAGCTGTCCCGCGGCCAGAACGAGCTCGGCATGTGCGTGCTGTGGAAGGTGGGCGCTTCGATGGCGGCCTGTAGGCCCAGTCCGAAGTGCACGTGGGCCAGAAAGAAGGCCAGCGACCACTGGTCCTGCTGGTCGCCGCCGGGGGTTCCGAAGGCCAGGTACGGCCGCCCCTCGCGCAGGGCCAGCGACGGCGACAGGGTCGTCCGGGGGCGGGTACCGGGACGCAGCGTCGCCGGCAGATCCGGCTCCAGCCAGGCCATCTGCCCGCGGGTCCCGAGGCAGAAGCCCAGTGCCTCGACGGTCGGCGAGCTCTGCAGCCAGCCGCCGCTGGGCGTCGCCGAGATGGTCAGGCCGCGGCTGTCGATGACGTCCAGGTGCACCGTGTCGCCCCGCGTCCGTCCGTTGGCCGCGACCGTGGGCTCCCCGGTGCCGGCGGCGATACCGGTCGGGCTCAGGGATGCTCCGGCCAGGCGCGGCGCGCGCCGTCCGGGTGAGCCGGGGCGCAACAGTGTCGAGGCCTGCGAGTCGACCATGGTGCGGCGCGCCTGCGCGTACGTCAGGGACAGCAGATCGGTCAGGGGGATGTCGACGGCGTTCGGGTCGCCGTACCAGGCCTCCCGGTCGGCAAAGGCGAGCTTGGCGCACTCCACCACGGTGTGGATGTAGTCGGCGCTGAGCAGCCCGGCCGCGCTGAGGTCATAGCCCTCGAGCAGAGCCAGTTGCTGCAGGAACACAGGGCCCTGCCCCCACGGGCCGGTCTTGCAGACCGTGTAGCCGTGGTAGTCCAGCGTGACCGGGTCCTCGACCGGACAGAGCCAGTCCGACAGGTCCTGGCCGGTCAGTAGTCCGGCGTGCGGCTCGGCCGAGGTGTCGGGGACGGCGCTGCGGCAGTGCTCCTCGACTGCCTCGGCGATGAAGCCGCTGTAGAAGGCTTCCCTTGCGGCCGCGAGCCGGCCGGAGCGGTCGTGGCCCACCGCCTCGGCCTGCGTCAGGAGCCGTCGCCAGGTCTGCGCCAGGGCGGGGTTCGTCATCCGGCTGCCCGGAGCCGGTATGCCGCCCGCCAGCCAGGTACGGGCCGAGGTGGGCCAGTCGGCACGAAACATCTGCTCGACGGAGGCGATCGTCGCGGTGATGCTCGGCAGGACCGGCCAGCCCCGCTCGGCGTAGCTGATCGCCGGCTCGAGCACGTCCCGCAGCTCCCAGGTACCCCACTGCTCAAGCAGCAGCAGCCAGGCCCCGACCGCGCCGGGGACCGCGGCCGGCAGCAACCCGGTGCCGGGTATGAGGTCCAGTCCGAGGTCAGCGAAGTGCGCGAGAGTTGCCCCGGCCGGCATCACGCCCTGTCCGGCAATCACCCGGACCTGCTCCGTCGCCGGGTCCCACAGCAGGATGGGTGCCTCGCCGCCCGGACCGTTCAGGTGCGGTTCGACGACCTGAAGGACCAAGCCCGCCGCGACCGCGGCATCGGCGGCGTTACCGCCCCGCTCGAGCACCGACATGCCGACCGCCGACGCCAGCCAGTGCGTACTGGCGATCATGCCCAGGTCACCGAGCAGCTCCGGTCGGGCCGAGAAGCCCGCGCTCATACCCGGGCCTGCGGGGACAGCTGGCGGAAGGAGGAACGAGCGGTACGCCGCCGCCTGCGCCTCGGCCTCGTCCCCCGCTGCGATCGCCTCGAGCAACTCCTGGTGCTCCGCCCAGGAGTGCGGGGCCCGGGCAGCCGCGCTGTGCCGGAACAGCCACTGCGCGCGCTTGATCATGGGTTCGGCGATCCCACTGAGGTAGCCGTTGCCGCTGAGCTCCATCACGGTGCAGTGGAAGGCGGTGTTCAGGTCCGACAGCCGGTCCAGGTCACCGTTCTCGGTGGCGGACCGGGACTGGGCCAGCAGCGCCCGCAGCGCGGCCGCGCCGTCGCTGCTCACCCCGGCGGCCGCCAGCCGGGCGCCGACCGGCTCCAGCGCCAGCCGCACCTCGTACAGGTTCTCCGCGTCGACCGCCGAGAGCCGGCCGACGCACGCGCCCTTGTACGCCTGCACCTCCACGAAGCCCTCGGCCGCGAGCACGGTCACGGCCTCGCGCACAGGGTTGCGCGACACCCGCAGCCGCTCGGCGAGGCGGTCCTCGACCAGCCGGCTGCCCGGGGGCAGCTCGCCGCGCAGGATCAGCCGGCGCAGCTCGGCTGCCACGACGTCGCGTAGGGGCAGGTGCCCGGTCGCTTGCAGGGCCACGGTCGGGCCGGTCATGCGACGCCGGCCGGCACCGCGGGGCGGCCCGTTCGCGCCGACACCTCCACGACCAAGCGGAGCGCCTCGGTGATCGAGGCGAGCGCCAGGCTGGGCGGCGAATCGGGCCTGCCGAGGACCTGCTCGTGGAGGTACGGCACGTGCACGAACCCGCCGCGCAGCTGCGGCTGCTCGGTGGCGATGAGGTGCATCAGGGCGTAGAAGACGTGGTTGCAGACGTACGTGCCAGCGGTCGAGCTCTTGCCCGCCGGGATCCCGGCCGAAAGCAGTGCCTCGACCAGGGCGGCGACCGGCAGGGTGGCGGCGTAGGCGACCGGGCCGCCGACGACAGCGGGCTCCTCGATAGGCTGGTGCCCGGCGTTGTCGGGGATCGCGGCGTCGTCGAGGTTGACCGCGAACCGCTCGATGGTCACGCCCGCCCGACCGCCCGCCTCACCCACGCAGATCACGACGTCGGGCCCGTACGCCCCGATGGTGGTCTGCAGGAGCTCGACCGCGCGGCCGAACTCGACCGGCAGCATGACCGTCCTGAGCTCGATGCCCGGGGCCTGCGGCAGCTCGGCCAGCAGGCAGACGGCCTGCTGCGAGGGGTTCACCGTCTCCCCCCCGAAGGGCTCGAAGGCGGTCACCAGGACTCGGGTCACAGCAGCTCCTACGCGGGGAAGGGCCTCGGGGCCGGGCCTGATCGCGGGGCTCCGGTCACTCGGGGCGGAGTGTAGGGGCGGGAGGTGCCACGATCCCGCACCTGCTCCTTTTCGCGCAGCGGGCTCAAGCATGCTCGCGCTTCTCGTATCCAGCCCGCCCGCCGCACAGGGTCGGCTCGGTTGGCGGAGGCCGTCGGCAACGAACACCCCGCTTAAGGTGCAGCATGGCTCTGCATCGCGGTTCCTCGGCGAGACCGGCCCCTTACCGCAGCTCCAACCCGATGGTGACCGAGGCCGACCCCTCGCTTGGTGGGCGTCTGGTGCTGCCCAAGCACCAGTTGGCCAGTGGGTCGGTCCCGGCGGAGCCTGACCCGCGACTACGCGCAGGCCAGCGAACGGTTGCGGACGTACCTCGACGAGGCGGAGGCCGTCATCGTCGCGGCCGTCGATGGCGACTGACGTGATCGTCCGGCCGGCCGGCGCACGGGCAGTGCTGCTGG
>JAABVA010006704.1_pt1 | contig 10154 bp, 13 predicted proteins | sample 5560331 | NCBI WGS metagenome assembly JAABVA01 (sample SAMN12812661, study PRJNA571458) | rock metagenome | isolation source: Antarctica rocks | place: Antarctica: Victoria Land, Mt New Zealand sud | collected 2016-01-07 | reverse complement strand
TTCTGTACCTACCCTGACTGCCACCAACCTCACTCGACCGATTTGAGCTTGCAGTATTCTCGTGGTCTTGGAGCGCTCGGTTGTAGTAAAGTCCGAGTCCAGGAGGAACTTTGAATACAGCTTGTAGAGTCGCGTTCTCCGCTCCCCTATGCTTCTTCGATGGAGGGAGATCATGATCATCGGTGTCGGTTCTGTCCTCATCGGTATCGTCGATTACGATCGAGTCTTCTAGAATTATCAGGCGTGCCTACGACAATCGAGACATGCGCACTGACCTGAACGCTCACTCTGCGTCTCACGCTTCGAATTGTGCCCACCCAGTCCCGGAAAAGTCAATACCTGCTTGCTCAGTAGCTCGAAGGGCGTCCTGATCGGCATGATGTCTGGATTCTTGTTCCGCCCATCGCTAGGTTCGAAGGTTGGTTTGATGACCGATTTATCGATCCTGTCATTGATTCCGGTATTATTGAGAACTCCGGGTGAGTGTTCTGTAAGATTATTAGACATGTTGAAGTTGAAGTGAATATAGCCTTACCATAAATCCCGACTCTGCCGCCTTCGTCCAAACCGACTGTGTCTGCCTTGCACTTGTGGGAATCCCAAATCTCCGGTGTGGCCATTGCCGCCATAGGCCCGTCCTCGGTAGGGAGCGTTGGGTTTGACATCCTCGATGAAAGACTCTGCTTCACCGGTGGTTGTGCGGCACCTCCTTGAAGATGAAAATGGTCTGAAGCTAACGAGGCTGTCCAGGCGTCAATGTCGAGGAATTCGTCATCAGACAGAGCTTGATCAATCTTCTCCACTGGAAGAGGTGTATTCTTATCGGCTTCGGACGAAAGGTTGTGGGGGGTTCCGAAAGACTCGATGGATGGAAGGCAAAGGTCTTCCTCGTTATTGGTGTCACTGTCGCCGCCGCCCCGATTGTTCCCAGCCGTTTCCGAGTTTCCTGCGTCCGTTAGATAAGTTTCTCATGACGCTGAATTCCAACAATACCTCCATCCCCGGCTCTGGTATCTCCAGCCAACTTGCTTTGCAGCGGAGGTTCGATTTCGCGATTCGTCTTGAACAGATTGTCCAAGCTGTCGCACTGTATGGTCGCTGTGCGTTTTCCGCCAGCATTACCCAAACTTGGTGGCTTGACGCTGGGGCGTGGGCTCGGTCGTGGTTGGTAGAAGTGGATGGAGGTCATGTCGACGGTAGCCATCGTGGGATAGAATTGCGAGGGGATCTTGTAAACATGAAAACAGTGGAAATCGCTGCCTGTTCTAAAGGGGAGCGCAGAGGGATTATATGTCGAGGCCCGTTAGCCGCTCTCGGCACAAAGACACACCCAATCCCATTGCGAGCCACACAATCTCTGCGCTGTTCCTCTGAAGCTTCGTAAGCCCCCTCTTGGCTGCAGGCAACCCTCAAGGGTTGCCCAGCCCCCAACAATTCCTGTTTCCCCTCCTTTGTTCTCTTGCCGTCCAATCCACGCGCTGTGTTCCTCGGGACGATGTGCATCCGGAGGTCTCCAATGGAGCAGCCAGTTGGATCGTCGTTGATCTCCATGGATCAAACCTCACAGAACGCCTCGTAGAACGCCTCGCGAGACACTTGGTAGAGCCCAGGCCGCGCGGGTTTTCCCCTCCAGAGCTAATCGTCGATGATCCACCGATAGTCTATGGCCCGGCATCGGCACGACTGAGACAATCTCCTTCATGAGCTGGGGGATTTTCGCTGCAGATGACAAGGATGAAGGGTGTTCGGCAAGATGGCACAGGACGGCACAGGAAAATGTCACCTCTCCAACAGCCCAAGTCCCGGTCCAGGCAGTGCTACGCAGTGCACATGCATATCCTCTTAATCAAGCCGCTGCCACGTCAGCACCAACTGGTGCCTGAAACCCAGCCGAGCTGAACTCGACGAGGCTGCCCAATTGCCGCAAGCCAGGCTCCGGCAGGAGATGTCACCAGACCGCTGGCAACAGCATCACGCCATCCATTCGCCGGCGGCACAGTAGGAAACACGCTCAGGGTGGTGTGAGGCATTTGTTCGATTGGTCTCGACGCACAGGCGATAGCTCTCGGCAGGCTCCACCTTGCTCACGCCATTGTCGTGGCGATGGCGATCGCCCAACACCCCGTGAACAATAGTTGCCACGCTAATGGAACGAGGAACAGGAGGCCAGCTATGGGCAGAAAACAGGAGGACGCTGAGAGAGGGAGACAGGAAGGTCGAGGATCACTCTAGGAGGCGCAGATGAGGGACGCGAAGGACAGCGATCCAAGAAGTCAAGGGGAAAAGTGCGCGCCTTCAAACGGGGGAGACCGTGAGCAGAAACGCAAGAAACAAGTCTCGGGCCAGATGGGCGGTGTGGAAACTGGGCCAATAGAATCGATCATCGCGAAGGTGAGGCTTCTCCCAGATGTGGGTTGAGGTCCAAGCGAAGGGTTCATGGGACGGAAACGAGGAGCCGACGAAAAGCTCAGGCGAAAGAGACCAAGGAGATGAGGAGGAATGATGAAAGACGAGGGGGGACGGGCGATTATTTATGGACTGGGAAAGCGGCGAGGGGCTGTGCCGGCACGCTTTGCCCGATGCGGGGGGGTGCCAAACCCGACACGGCAAACACCTGAAAGTAAATAACTTTAGAAATTAATTGAAATGTGTGGTAAATTTTTCTAGAAAATAAATAGAGTGCGTGATATTTCATTTGTCTCTATAAGATAGGGAAACTCACAGCGTTTTTAGAAGAAAGCGAAAGTGAAGCGGTATCGTCAAGCTTCTCGAGCGATAAGAATCAGCTTTCGACATCTAGCAGTAATAACTCGGCTAAAAGTTAGGAAACAATCGTATCATCAGTGTCGATATCTAATAGAGATGTTTTTAAATCTATCCGCGCGACTATTACTAATAAGATAGATATCTCTACTGCAGATTTAAAACCTTCGACCAGCTTTATAGAGCTTAATATAGATTCTTTACTCACTCTTAATATAATAAGTAAGCTTAGCGAGGAAATAGAGATAGACCTTCTACGAAACCTTCTTACAGACAATAACAGTATGGATAAGGTTTAAAAAGTATTAGGATTATCGCCTAAGGAACCGGCTAGTGAGAAGTCTTTAGTTAATACCGCTTATAAGGTTATATACTCTGTCCCTGACTCGTCACCGCATATGACTTCAGTTCTGCTCCAAGGGAATCCTAGCTCCGTAGAGAGAATACTGTTCCTATTCCCTGACGGTTCCGGGTCTACTATATTCTACGTATCGCTTCCTAAAGTTTCCTCTAATATCGCAGTGTACGGCTTGAACTGCCCTTGGCAGAAAACACCGCAGGATATAAAATGCTCTTTCGAAGCCGCCTCAGCCAAATCCTAAGGGCTCTTACTATTTTGGTGGGTGGTCAGCCGGCGGGATCTTGGCCTATAAAAGCGCACAGCAGCTCTCACATAACGGCGAGCAGACAGCCCGTCTTATCCTCATCGATTCACCCAACCCCGTTGGACTGGAGAACCCGTCGGAGCGTATGTTCAACTTCTTCGACACCTTGGACTTTTTCGGCAGCAACGGCAAAGCACCTTCGAGCTGGCTGAGGCCCCACTTCAACGCTTTCTTGACCACGTTGGATGATTACAAAGTGAGACCGTTCGCTGGTCTTTCACCGCAAACGCACATCGTCTATGCGCGTAATAGCATCTGCAAGCATCCAGATGATCCGAGACCTGAGATCCGCTCGGATGATCCTAGAAAAATGCTCTGGCTTCTGAACAATCGGACCGATTTTAGTGGAAGCGGTTAGGCTTCCTTAGTCGGAGCTGACAACTTAAAGGTTCATGTACTGGATGATGTAAATCATTTCTCGCTGGTGGCGCCGTGTCCCAACATTCAAGAGTTGAGTGCCTTTATCAAGCGGGCGATGGAATAGATGGCCTTCGAACGTATCCCAAAAGGGGAACAGTACTGGATAAGATGATCATGTTTTCTTTTTGTGTCCTTAGAGTGGAAGATATTCTAGACACAGATTTATTCATCGTTGCTAGAAATGACTTGGTCTGGAATCCGGCGTTTTCCTCCTCCCACGTTCAATTTTTCGCAAATATTTCATCAGTTCCCCTGGGCCATTGAGTTCTCTCAGTGTGTTATCGCAATGGGGAGTCTCAACTACGAGTAATACTCAGAGCCTGCCCCTCCTTCTTCCCCCTTGCCTCCTTCACCTCTCCCTTCCCCTCCCCCTCCCCCGATCATTATAGCCTTTAAAAAACAAGCAGACGATAGATATATGGAAAAGCATTCGCGAGGAGAAAAACCAACCCTAGCTCTCACCCTCAACGCCAACTTCGTTCCTTACAAGACTAGGCCCCTTCGATCCGATCCAATCCAGAAGAATCAAACATATCCACTATGTCTATCTCTCCGGTTCCACAGATAGAGAAATAAATAAATTCGCAGTGCCTTCTTCTCCCTCTTTCTCACACTCAGTAAGGCAGCCAGCCAGCTGTCCCATCCTACTACTTAGATCTCCGCTATACATATATACATACATACATACATACAATCAATGGCTTCGACTCTCTACTACTTTCCTTTTCCCCCCTTTTGCTTTTATTTTCCAACCCCTATTCATTTTCTAAAGTCGATGATCGCTTGATAATGAATAAATGTATTTATTTATTCAAGGGGAGTCATATCCATCTATCCGAAAAGAAAAAAGCTTTTTTAGACTTTGTGACTTGATTAGGTGATTCTATAATTAGGTAATGATTTACAGCCTTCTATACGATATACGATACGTACGAATAGTAAACGAAAAATGGAAAGAACCCTACCTGGGGTGCTGATATTTGCCGGCCGGAGAGCGGAGCAGAGTAGAGCATTAGTCCTCCGTTGTTATTGTTTTGTATATATATATATGTAAATGGATTAGGATTAGCTTCATAAGGTCAACAACCTACTTATTAACGAACGTCCTTCTCCCTTTCTCTCTCTTTCTTATCCTATCAAAAACACAACGACGGACGGACGAACGAAAGGCACGACAAGATTGTTGAGATGTTTCTAGAGGGCCAGTACACGCACAGTCGTAGACTAGAGAACTATAGCAACCTGTTCACTGTCAGAACTTCTACATAACACGTCTGCCTATTCTGCGCAACTGCAAAGGTTCGATATTCCTCTCTGGGAATCTTGCAGCCATGTTAGTACAGCCCGTTTCTCTAATGCTATAACACCGAGAGATTCGAGTGTCCGTTCTGGTCTCGTGTAGATCTAGGGAGCAAGATAATGTCTTCTCGAATCTCATTAGATGCTCCGAATACAGCATAGTATATCCGTAATGCATGTGTGCCGATTCCCAGTCAGAGCCTAAGACCTGCGAGCCAAAGCAATGCAGCTAAAAAGAAGGTCCTCTCCTCCTCCTTCCGCGTTCAACTTGATGATCCTCTTGATGCCCATGTCAAGCGCTCGCGGACTGAGAACGTCCTCGTCGTCAGCAAGACTTCCTCTCTCCAGAGGACCCATCCTCGACCCTTCAAGCTCCCAGAGCTTCCCACCGCTCTTGACAAAACTCACAAAATGCCCACCCTCACGCTCACACGTTGGATCCGCAGCGCTGTCGCCGGCCTGCTCGACCGACTTGTGAGCAAGTTCGAATGGCTCGCTGTTGTACAGCATTTCGGCGCGTTTGGTCATATCCAGCGGTATGGCGAGGCTTCGTATCGCTGCGAGATTGGAATCACGCTTGATAAAGTCGACGGCCGGACCGTTGATCACGCTATGGAGCAGACCGATCGAGCCGCAGGCGTGGCCGATGGTCTGCTTGAACCAGATGACCGGCTCGTCAGGGCCGGAGCCAGTGTAGGGTTCTTTGTCAGCGTCTTCGGCCTTGCGACTTCGATCCCAAGCTGATGTAAGTGGAATGATGACCAGCAGAGCCAAGGCAGGTCGGGGAATATCTGCGAGTAGTTCGGGTACATCCAGAGAATAGACGTCATAGAACTGGAGATCGGACGATAGACCCAACTTCGTTGCCAATTGGTTCATTACATCGGGGTTGTTCTCTGCCATTTGCGATGAGTTTTACTCAAAGACAAGTGGTCCATGAGGACTTAGGTCCCTTACCAAGCATTACCCATGTCTTCTGTTCCATTTTAGGGAATCAACAGATGGAGAACGTCGAAAAAGTCAGAAATGTTGGCAGGAAGGAGATGGTGTAGAATCTGATTCTTAGAGCTATCACCAAACAGGGCGCCTCTGCCCTAAACGGAGTCGCTCAGCTCAAGGTGGGGTCTAGTGTCGTGCCTCAACAAGGAATTGAGAACGGCGCCTTCTATGTGCGTGTGTGTGTGGCCTCGGCCTCGGCCTCCGGGCTCCGACAAGCGAGTGCCCAACCAACCACGACTGGCGTCCGTGCTTCTTATCTAATCTTATTTAGTACTAGGAATGCTTAAGGTATTTTGCAAAATACCTAACGTGGTTCACCATCCAATATCCGAAGAACCTATGCTGAAAGCGATCTACAGCTTGCTATCCAAGATATTAGTTCCTAGCAAATACAAACTAATAGACGCGCTGCAGCGATCTATAACGTTCCGCGAAGAACGTTAGTTGACCGACGCGCTAGAAAACGCCCTCGACGCGATTGCGAGCCGAACCGCAAAAGCCTGATAAAGTTAGAAGAGAAGGTAATTGTATAGCGTATACTCGACGAGAGTCTACGTGGCATACCACCCTCGAAGGTATCCGTACGAGATATGGCTGATAGATTACTGAGAGAGCGCGAAGGCAACCTTACTGGCAAAAACTGGGTTGATAAGTTTATACAGCGTACACCTGAGCTGCGAACGCGATGGAGCCGTCCGTATAATTGCCAGCGAGCTGCCTGCGAGGACCTAGCGGTTATCCGGCCCTGATTTACGCTTGTTCAGTCGATAAAGGCGAAGTATAGTATTATAGATAGGGATACCTAGAACTTTAACGAGTCTGGCTTCCTGATGGGCAAGATATCCTCTTAGTTTATTATTACAGGCTCAGAGAAACCTGGAAAACAGAAGAAACTACAGCCTAGCGATCGCAAGTGGATTACCCTAGTACAAGGCGTCGGCGCGATAGGGCGCGTTATCCCATCCTTTATTATCTTTGCAGGCAAGGTCCTTATCTCCTCCTAGTTTAGCGATCTACCTCGTAATTAGATTATCAGCGTCTCTCCTACCGGCTAGATCAATAACGACCTCGCGCTAGCGTAGCTCAAGCACTTCGACGCCTATACGAAGGCTTCTTCTACTGGAGCGTACAGGCTGCTTATTATCAACGGCTACGGGAGCCACTACTTAGTAGATTTCTAGGACTACTATAAGGAGAATAAGATTATCGCTTTCTATATACTACCATACTTATCGTATCTACTCTAGCCTCTTAATATTGTCTACTACTCGCTACTAAAGCGCTACTATGGCGACGGGATCTCGCTCTTGGCACGCAGCCGTATCTACTATATCAGTAAAGAAACCTTCCTACTAGCCTTTAAAGCAGCTTTTGAGAAGATATTTATACTAGAGAACGTCTGCGTAGGATTTGGAGGCGCTGGGCTAGTTTTATATAACTCAGACGATATAAAATTATCGAGGGTTTCTAGTAAGCTCTTTATGTAAGCAGGTTAAGTAGTTAAGTAAGAGCGCTCAGTAGATAGCTTATAATATACTCGTATGCACGGAGTTTCCGCGCAAACTAGGTTTCCGCGCACTCTAACCTAGAAAGGTTAGCAACAGATAGTATCGGGTTTAGCGTGCTAAAAATGGCACTAATATAAATAGTTTTAGTTAGCGTGCGCGGAAACCCCGTGCATACGAGTAGTGTTAATGGAGAAGGAAATAGATCGTGTGCAAGACGCTGTTAAAGCGTCAATAAAGCGTAAAAGTCGTAAGCGACGATATACATAAGTAGAAGAGACTCTAATAGTTAGTAAGATTATTAGAACTTCGTTCTTACAACTTACTAAATAGTAGTTAGAGAGATAGTCTAGGTTAATTCTCTAAGAATAAAAATATAAAGAATAATTAGTATATAAGAAAAGTAGACTTTATAAGACTAGTCTAGTATTAAATAGTATAAAGTATCTTATATCTAAAGTACTAGATAAAAGTCTTAATATAAGTTATTAATATAAGCTAAGTATAAAGCTTCTATCTAAGTAGAAAATATTGTCATCTATATAGATAAAGAAAATCTATACTCTAAATAATCTATTATCTAATTACTATAATTTATATACTCTATATATAGATTAGCTAGTATTTATAATCTATAGTACTTAGTAATAGATTATAACGATAACTACGTCTATTACGTATAGTATAAGATCTAGATCTTATTTGTAATACTAGGTTTTTTCTCTAAGATTCTCGTTTCGAGAATTCTTATCTATATTATACTTCGTTCTTCTTAATCTATTAACTTAACTTATTGTCGTAAACGATTAATCTAAGAGATTTCGTTATTTAGTTTATTTATCATACATTCTTATAGTAACTATATTTAATCTAGTAATAGATATAAAATAGAAAGTTTATTGAATCGATATATATAGTATACTAAAAAGAATATATCGAAATATAGTCTTATTTCTTTTTCGCTAGTAAAGTAGCGTCGTTTCTAGAAGTAATGTTACTAAAAGACTACTTAGATTAAATAAACTTTTACGCGTCTAAATTGTTTTTATCAAGAGATAAAGAAGCTTAAGGAAAAATCTATTCGAATAGTAGATAACGAGATCGATAATATTAAAAAGGCTAAGAAGAAAGAAAGTAGTAGTATACTATTCGATAATCTTTCGACGTACTTAGCGAAGAGCTCATCTTCTCGATCTTAACTAGTTAGTGTTTACTACTAGTTTCTTCGACGTCAAACTTATCTCTCTTCTTTCTAGTAGAATCTTTATAGAAGATTCTGTTATGAGTTTGCATAGAGCAAATCATATGAGTGTATTCTAACTAGAAGTTCAAAGCTGAAGTAGAAAGAAGATGCAACACGACGTGAGTTTTACTCACGAAGGCACGCTAGGCCGCTAGCGTGTCAACAACAGTTCTACTCACAGCTCTATACTAGTCTATGTTAGGCTAATCAGGCTAATCAGAGGTATCAGAGATGCATGCTTGCAACATTATCTCTCTTCTTCATTTAGTAATGTTCTCATTACTGCAGTTCAATCGATTAATTCTTGTCGAGTCAATTTCTAACTTGACTTGTTCAAATACTTCTGATGAAAGTCATTTATAATCTTCAAGCAGTCTTCAAACTCATCTTCATTGACATTGTATCAATGTAGATCGACGTCATAATTCTTTCAATTGACACGATATTGCAGTCGTTTTCTATAATGTCTGAAGTTCAGTATGTTCTTCACTTTTCATTCATCTTCGTTATCTATCATTATAGAATCAGACGACTCATTTCATTGTTCTTTCAGAGAGTCTTTTGAATTCAGTTGTAGCAGATTCAAAGCGAACTCTGAATGAATCTTCATTGTCGATGACAGTTTCAATTGATATGCATGTTCGATCTCAGTCAGAATCTTGAAAGATTCTAGCATTTTATCATTCAGCTTCTTTGATGATCTTGCGATCATAATGTTTCTAGAATTCAGAAACATCATGTCATTTATCTTGTAGATCATTTTCTTTCAATGCTTGTCAATCTGTTTCTTCATTGTGACTTTGACTCTTACTAATGTTTGCTTGATCAACACTAATGATTATTTCATGTGTTTAAATATATTCTCTGCTTTGTTCGCTTGAATTCTAGCTTGAGTGATCTCATATTCAGTTGAATTCGAATCGAAGCTCATATGAGAGTGAAAGTTCTTATTCAGAAAGAACGCTGATTGTTCAATTGACAACGAAATAGCATTGTTATTGATGAATTCAGTCATAAATAATCAGATGAATCAGTCATCTTGCATGTACAAGCAGTAACTTCGTAGATATCGTTCTACATTCTGATTCGCTCTTTTCGTTTGATCATTGATCTGTGAATGATAGTTGATGAATAGTTTCATTTTAATGTTGAGTCTCAGACATAAAGACTTTCAGACAATCGATATAAATTGTGAATTTCTATCGAACACTATTGATCTTGATAGCTCATGAGTTCTGAAGATTTATATCAGCAGCAGCT
>JAABVA010006703.1_pt1 | contig 10156 bp, 10 predicted proteins | sample 5560331 | NCBI WGS metagenome assembly JAABVA01 (sample SAMN12812661, study PRJNA571458) | rock metagenome | isolation source: Antarctica rocks | place: Antarctica: Victoria Land, Mt New Zealand sud | collected 2016-01-07 | reverse complement strand
CCCCACCCCATGGCGCGATCTGGAACAGGGTCACCACCACCACCTGGCGGCAGCAGAGCTGCGCCGCCTCGGCGTCCCTGTGCCCCCCGAGTGGTCCGACGAGCGGACCTAGGTTCGTAGCCGATGTCTTCTGGACGCGGTCGCGCTCACGCACTGACCGGTGCCTATGCGGCGCTCGCGGTGCGCGGACGGTGGCTGCTGCTGGCGACGGTCGACGCCGCAGTGTGGGCGGCACTCAGCTTCCTGCCTTCACTGTCCGCCTCCGGCGGCAGCGGCCTGTCCGGGGTCATCGGGTCCGACGACCCCGGCCATCGCCGCACAGGTCACCGCGGTGCAGCACTTCGGGTTCCCGCTGCTCGCCCGTACCGCTGTGGTGCAACGCGACCCCGACGGCTTGGATCTGTACGCGCAGGCCAGGGCCGAGCTGCGCGCACTTGCCGTGGACAAGCACACACTGGTGCACGGCACCGGTGGTGACGTGTTGGCCGCCTTGGCGGTACCCAACTCCCCGACGGTGTTCCCCCGGGGCGAGTCCCGCACCACCACATTGGTGACGTACCTGTTCACCAATCCCTCGGCGGGCTTCGGCGCCCAGAACCGGGCCGCCGCCGCCTACGCCGCGACGATCGACCACCCCGGGGACCACCTGCTGGGGGTGACCGGCACGATCCCGCTGCAGGTCGCCCAGGGCAGTTTGGTCGGCCAGGCCCTGCCGTGGGTGGAGATCGCCTCGGTGTCGGTGGTAGCGCTGATCGTGGGGCTGAACTTCCGCTCCGTGGTGGCCCCGCTAATCACCCTGCTCACCGCGGGGGTGCCTACGAGGTGGCCGATCGCCTGGTGGGCGAGGGTGCCGAGCTTCTTGGGTTCGCCGCTCCCGCCCAACTGCAACCGATCCTCGTCGCGCTGGTCCTCGGGGTGAGCACCGACTATTCGATCTTCTTCCTGTCCGGCCTCCGGCAACGGCTGCATGATGGCCAGAACGGACGCGCCGGCACCAGGGGCGCAGTCATCCAGTACCTGCCGATCGTGCTGGTCGCGGGGCTGACCGTCACCGCAGGGCTGCTCAGCCTCCTCGTGGCGCACACCGCGCTGTTCCGGGCGTTCGGTCCTGGCCTCGCGGTCACGGTGCTCAGCGGGCTGGGAGTCTCGGTGCTGCTGGTGCCACCGTTGCTGGCGGTACTCGGCCGGTTCGCGTTCTGGCCGAGCCGCTTCCCGCAACGCACCCGACCCGAGGAATCCACCCGAGGCGCGTCCGAGCTGCTCAGCGGCGTCCGCGGCGGACGCTGGGTGCGGGCACTCACCCGGCGGCCCACCGCCGCGGTCGCCACCCTGGTTGTCGTCATCCTGCTGGCCCTCGCCGCCTGGCCGCTGCAGCAGTTCCGCGAGTCAGTGTCCCCCATGGCCGCATTGCCTCAGCGCAACCCCGTGCGCGTCGCCTGGCAGGGCGCGGCGCAGGGATTCGCCCCCGGCGTGCTCTCCCCCACCGAGGTGCTCGTCAACCGGCCAGGGATAGCCGGCCAGGCGGACCAGCTCGGCGCCCTGCAACGGGAGCTGGCCCGGCAACCGGGTGTCGCAGGCGTTCTCGGACCCGGCACCCTCACCCTGCCCGCCGCGCTGCGCCGGCAGGCCGGGCTGTTCCTCGCCCCGAACGGCGACGCTGCCCGCTTCCTCGTCATCTTCGACGCCGACCCGCTCGGCGCCCAAGCCGTGCAGGACCTGCGCCGGCTGGAGGGCGCCGTGCCGGGCCTGCTGGCGGATAGCGGTCTGCGCAGCGTCGACGTCGCCTACGCCGGGGACACTGCGTTGGGGCTCGGACTGGTGACCTCCACCCGGGGCGACCTCTCCAGGGTCGCGCTCGCCGTCGCGCTCATCGACCTCGTGCTGCTCGCGTTGTTCCTGCGCGCGCTGGTTGCCCCGCTGTTCCTGCTGGCGGCCAGCTTCCTCGCGGTCGGCGCCGCCCTCGGGCTGACCACGCTGTTGTTCGGCGACTTCCTCGGCCAGGACGGGCTCGTGTTCTTCGTGCCCTTCGCCGCCGGTGTCCTGCTCGTCTCCTTGGGCTCGGACTACAACATCTTCAGCGTCGGCTCGATCTGGGATGCCGCGGGCAACCGGGAGCTGCCCGATGCCCTCACGGTCGCGATACCGCGCACGACGAGAGCGATCGGCGCCGCCGGGATCACCCTGGCGGCCAGCTTTGGCTTCGTCGCACTGGTTCCGCTGGCTCAATTCCAGGAGCTGGCCTTCGCGATGTGCGTCGGGGTGCTGCTGGACACCTTCCTGGTGCGGTCGGTGCTGGTGCCCTCCCTGATCACCCTCGTCGGTCGGCGCAGCGGCTGGCCGGGCAAGCGACTGCGAGACTGACCCAACGACCATTGGCCCGGGCGGCTCGGACAAACCGCGGGGGCGCGCCTTGCACGACTACCCGTCCACGTAGTAGGCGTCCGCCACGTCGAGGGCGCCGGATCAGTCTAAGCGCCCCGCTGCACCTCTGACGCACGGTGTTCGGTCCATTCAGCCACGCTCAGCACGGTGGCTTGCCGGGGAAAGACCTTCTGGGTCAGCACCCGGTGGACCTCAGCGTCGGCGTCGAGGCAGGCGTCGGCGAGCACCACCAGCCGATAGTCGAGATCGGCAGCCTGGCGCAGGGTGGAGAGCACCACGCCGCTGGTGGCTATCCCGGTCAGCACCAAGATGTCCGCGCCAATGCTGCGCAGCACGACCTCGAGGTCGCTGCCGGTGAAAGCCGACACCCGGCGTTTGGTGACGATCACGTCGCCGTTGCTCGGCGCGACGTCGGGATGGATGTCGGTGGCCGGGTCGGTGTCGACGAGCCCGTCGGAGCCGGCGATCGCGGAGAAGCTCGCGTTGCGGTTGCTGACCTCGGGGTGGCCGGGGCGAAAGCCGATCTTCACGTAGACCACCGGAATGTGCACGCTGCGGGCGGTGGTGATCGCATGGGAAAGCCGTTGCAGGTAACCGGGCTCCTCGGCGTTGCGCTCGACGATGCCGCGCTGCACGTCCATCACCAGCAGCACAGTTGAATCCGCCGGCTGTGCGCTGCTGCCGCTCACGGCCTTACCCCGGCGTCCGGCATTGGCTCGTGATCCGCGCTGGTGAGGTAGCGCTCCGCAACGGCGCGGTTGTAGCGGGAGAACATCTCGGCGAGGGTGCCCAGGTCGTCCTCGCTCCACCCGGCGAGCAGCTCGGCGGTGCTGTCCCGTCGTCGGGACCGGGCACTGTTCATCTGCCCCAGCCCCGCCGTGGTGGGCGAGATGATGCTCCGGCGCCGGTCGGTGGCGCCTGGTACCCGCTCGACCAGGCCCTTGCCCTGCATCACCGCTACCTGGCGGCCTGCGGTAGAGGGGTCCAGGCCGATGGCGGCCGCCAGGGTGCAGATATCCGCGGACCCCATCGCATCCAGGGTGCGCAACAGCAGGTACTCGGCGCGGTCGAGGTCGGTGTAGATGCCGCTGCGGCGGCGTAGCAGCTCAAAGTTACGCACCAGGACGGCCGAGGCCACCTCGATCGCCCCCAGCGGATCGTCGCCGCAGCCCTGAGCGGCCCAGTCGACGCTACTGCCGAGCGGTGCGTGATCGAGCGTGGTCATCGAACCTCTCCAATACCGGTATCATACCTGCTATTATCGGTATAGTACCTCTTGTGGTCGTCGAGTGAGAGAGTGGTGGGTGCGGATGCCGGGCGGGCTGTGGGAGCTTTGGGATCGGGTGGTGGCCTCGAATCCCGGTTTGAGCCGCCTGCGCATGGCGGCGTCCGGAGCGGTGGCCATGGGCAGTGCGCTGGCCGTCGAATACGGCTTTGCGACGGCGACCAACGCCAGCGCACAGGGCACCCTCATCGCGATGCTGCTCGGTGCCATCGTGGCCATGATGGGTTCGATGGCGCTGACCGGAACAGGGGCCTGGGCGAAGGCGCGCACCGCGGTGTTCTTCCCGGTCGCCATTGGGTCCGGGATGCTCGCCGGGGTCGCCGTCGGTGGACGTACCGACCTGATGCTCATCGTGTTCGTGGTCGTGATGTTCGTCGCGGTCTTCGTACGCCGGTTCGGGGTGGCGTTCTTCTTCTACGGCTTCATGGCGTGGTTGGGGTACTTCTTCGCCGCGTTCCTGCACGCCACCGTGGCGATGATGCCTACGCTGATCGCCGCAGTCGTGGTCGGCTCGGCGTGGGTGCTGCTGCTGTCGATCACCGTGCTGCGCGGTAACCCCGCACGCACGCTGCGCCGCACGGTGCGAGCGTTTGACGCCCGCGCCAGGGCGGTGGCCCGCGCATCCGCCGAGCTACTCAAGCGCGCGGGCACCGAGCCCAGCCGGGTTGCGCGGATGCAGGGCCGGTTGCGCGCGCGGCAGACCCAACTGGCCGAGGTCGCGCTGATGGCCGAAGCATGGTCCGCCGAGCCCGCGTCCCTGCCCGCCGGGTGGTCGGCACCGGCACTACGACGCCGCCTGCTCGAAGCGCATCAGGCGGTCGACGGTCTGGCCGCCGCGGCAGACGCACTCGCCACCGCTGACGTCGAGCTTCGTGCCGCGGCCATCGCAGTTCTCGATCGGTTGGCCCGCCAGGACGACGCCGCAGCCGGGCTGGCCGCGCACGAGCTGGCCGATGCGGCCGAGCGCGTGCCGACCGGTCCAGACGGCGCCTGTGCAGACGATTCATTGGCGGCCCGACATCTCGCGGTGGCCAGCCTGGATTTCCTCGCGCTGGCCGGCCGCGCCGAGGCGCCCACGCAGCTCGAGGCGATCGACAAGTTCGAGCCTGCGGTGGCCCTGGCGATGGGCAACCTTCCCGGCTCGCCCGCGACGGCCCGCGACGTGCCCGCCCGCGGCGGCCGCTGGAACCCGTTGGCTCGGCTGGACATGACCACCCGGCAAGCCATCCAGGTCGCGGTCGCCGGCGGCTTGGCCATTCTGGTTGGTCGGGAGCTGTCGCCCAGCCGCTATTACTGGGCGGTCATCGCGGCGTTCATCATGTTCTCTGGCACCAGCACCCGCTCGGAAACCTTCCTCAAGGGAGTCAACCGGGTGGTCGGAACGCTGGTCGGGCTGGTGGTGTCGATCTGGGTGGCCAACCTCACCGCGGGGCACACCACCTGGGTGCTGGTCGCGATCGTGGCCAGCATGTTCTTCGGCTTCTACCTGATCCGCGTCTCTTACGCCTACATGATCTTCTTCATCACGATCATGGTCGGCCAGCTCTACAGCGTGCTGCACGAGTTCTCCGACGGGCTGCTGGTGCTGCGGCTGGAGGAGACCGCGATCGGCGCCGCGATCGGCTTCGGTGTGGCGTTGGTCGTGGTGCCACTGAGCACCCGCGACACCGTGCGATCGGCCAGGAACAACGTGCTGAACGCGCTGAGCGAGCTGCTGAACGCGGCAGCCGAGCACCTCGCCGACGTCGAGGCGGTCGACGGCGCCATCGAGCTGGACCGATTGACCCGCAGCCTGGACGACCGGGTCCGGCAGCTGTCCCTGGTCGCCAAGCCGCTGACCCGCCCCCTCATGTGGAACAACAGCCCGCCGCGCACCCGTCATCGACTGGCCCTCTACGGTGCCACCGCGACGTATGCCCGCGCCCTCACCGGTGCGTTACGTCATGGGCGACCAGCACCCGCGAGCGCGGTGGCGCTCAGCTGCCGAGCCCTGGCCGCAGCCGCAAGCCAGCTGGCTGAGTCCACACCCGGCCAACGGACCGATGCAGCCGCAGCGCCCTGGTCGAGGCGGACACCGCCCTGTTCACCAGCACCGCCAGCACGTCCGGCGACCGCGCCACAGACCCGACCATCCGTCCGCTGATCCACCTGCACCGCCTGTTGCAGGAGATCGCCGGTCCGGGCGACGCCAACCGATCCGAGTCTGCGCCACCCGTGCCAACCTCGGCGCCTGCGCCACAGCAGGTACAGGCTCCGTTCAGCCCGGTCGCGCGGTAGCTTCCTGGGCCGGATACCTTCCGCGCATACCCCGCTGACGTTAGTGTCCTGCGTGATGCTCACTCACCGCGGCTGGCCGTTGCGCAAGGCTCTGTCTCGTCGCACCCCGTTGTCCCCGGCAGCTGCAGCCAGTCGAACATCGGCCTACGTCTACGGCAACGTCCTCATTCTCACTGTGCTCGTCTCGCTTTCCGACGACGATGCGCGCACGGGCGCCGCCATCCTTATCGTGCTCGGAACAGCGTTCTCCACGTTTCTTGCCCATCTCTTCGCCGGGGCGGTCGGCGCCAGCATGCTCGATGAGTACCCCTTCGAATGGGGAACCTTGCTCCATCACACGCGCGACGCAGTGCCCGTGCTCACCTCCGGCTTCGTCCCTGCGGCACTGCTCGTTCTCGTCTGGCTTGGCTTGGCGCCGGGCATCCCCGTGCTCGTTGCCGCCGATGTCCTGCTCATCGTTCGGATCGGGTCGACGGGTGTCGTGGCCAAGCGACTCCGTGGAGAGCCCAACTCACTGCGACTGGTCCTCACCGGTGTTTGCCTGTCGCTCGTGGGCGTCGTCGTTGTGGCGATCAAGGTTCTCCTGACCCATTAGGACAACGGGACCTCGCAGGCGCCTACCGGCACGGGCATCAGATCGTGATCAGCGAGCCCCACGCAGTTCCCGGTAGCGTCTGCGTATGGACCGATCAGCGCACACCGACGTACTCGGGCATCCGGCATACCTGGCCACCCCGGTGGTGACGGAGGACCGCCCCGGCCCATGGCCGGGTGTGGTCGTGGTGCACGACGCGTTCGGCCTCACCGATGACATGCGTGAACAGGCCGATTGGTTGGCCGCCGCAGGATACGTCGCCGTCATCCCGGACCTCTACGCCGGACGGGCTGCGGTGCGTTGCCTGAAGGGCACGTTCGCGCAGCTCAGTGCGCAGCAGGGACCGGCCTTCGACCAGATCGACGCGGTGCGCTCGTGGTTGGTCGATTCCACCGACTGCACTGGCACGGTCGGTGTCATCGGCTACTGCATGGGCGGAGCGTTTGCGCTGCTGCTGGCCGGGCAACCCGGCTGGTCCGCCTCGAGCGTCAACTACGGGATGGTCCCGGACAACGTGGCCGAGGTTCTCGGTGGCGGCTGCCCGGTAGTGGCCAGCTTCGGCGGCAAAGACATCGGGCTGCGCGGCGCGGCGGAGAAGGTGCGCCGCGCGGCAGCGGATGCGGGCGTGCCCGCCGACGTCAAGGAGTACCCGCAGGCCCGGCACGGCTTCATCAACCGCATCACCGCGGTGTCACCGTTGACCCCCGTGCTCAAGGTGCTGGGAGTCGGCTACGACCACGACGCCGCGGCCGATGCCAAGCGCCGCATCCTGGACTTTTTCGATACTCATCTCCGGGGCCCTCATGTCCAGGACACCGCGGCGGCGCGGACGGCCCATTCCGCTTCTTGACCAACAGCCGGGTGTCAGCTGCTCTCAGCCGGCAAGCTGGTTGACGGCATACCCGAACGTCCGGGGCAAGCGGGCTGCAGCAGGGACCACGCAGCACGCGAGCGCCCGGTATTGACGTACCTGCAGCAGCCCGGAGGTGATCACCCGGTAGCGCCGGGACACCCTGCGCCACTCGTGTTCGTAACGGTGCGGGCGGCCCGCGACGAGCGAGTCCACCAGCACCTGCGCTGAGGCGATGGCCACGGCGATGCCCTCGCCGGTGATCGCATCGACATAGCCTGCGGCGTCACCCACCAGCAGCACTCGCCCGACCACCCGGCGCCGGACATCTTGGCGCAGTGGGCCGGCTCCTCGGTCCTCGGAGACGCGGGCAGCGCCCTGGAGCCGCTCGGTCAGCATCGGGAACGCCGCAAGCTGGGCGTCCAAACTTCCGCGGTCGGACGTCAGTACTGCAACGCCCACGGTGCCCGCACCGACCGGCGTCACATACGCCTCACTGCCACCTGCCCAGGTCACCTCGACGGTATCGGTCCACGGTGTCAGTGCGTAGTGCCTGCGCAACCCCCACCGCTGCACCCGCGCGGTCCGGGTAATGGCGAGCGCGGTGCGCACCGGGGAGTGCAGTCCGTCGGCGCCGACGAGATACCGTGCCTGCATACCGGCCGCCCGGACGTGGTCGGTGTGTTGTTCGACCTCGCCCACGGTGGCCTCGTGGACGTCGATGCCTGCCGCTGCCACCGCTTCGTGCAGCGCGGCGTGCAGGGTGGTGCGGCGCACCCCGCGGCCTGGTCCGGAGGAAAAGCGGGCCACGGCCGACGTCGTGCCCTGCCGGTAGGTGATGCCCGTGAACGCATGGCCCTGCGGGTCTACGCCGAGCTCCCCCAAGGCGCGCAGGGCCGCAGGCATCAGCCCCTCACCACATGCCTTGTCCACCGCCCCGGGGCGGCGTTCGACGACGGCGACGTCGAGGCCGGCCCGCGCTGCGTACAACGCAGTGGTCAACCCGGCGGGTCCGCCCCCGGCGACGAGGACGTCAAGCATCGACGAGCGCCCGGTCCTCAGCGCGGATCCGAACGGCCAGCAGTCCGGCGTTAAGCACGGTGAACACCAGCGCAGTGACCCACGCGCTGTGCACCAGTGGGAGAGCGAAGCCTTCGATCACCACGGCGACGTAGTTGGGGTGCCGGAGAAACCGGTAGGGCCCGCCGCCGATCAGCGCGAGCCCGGGCACGACGATGATCCGCGTATTCCATTGTGGACCCAACGTGCGAATGCACCACCACCGCAATGCCTGCGCGGCGAGCACCAGCACGAACATCGGCCAGCCCAGCACCGCCACGAACGGTCTGTCTGCGAGGAGTACCTCGACGAGGCAGCCGACCAACAAACCGGTGTGCAGCACCACCATCACCGGGTAGTGCGCAAAGCCATGTTCCTTTCCGCCACGATCCAGCGCCCAGGCGAGGTTGCGCTTGGCGACCACCAGCTCAGCCAGGCGCTCCACGCCGACCGTGGCGACGAGCAGGACGTACCAGCTCACCACTGCACCAGCACGAGCTCGGAGCAGAAGCCCGGACCCATCGCCATCACCACGCCCCAGTCGCCGGGGGCGGCCGGACGCTGGCGCAGGGTGTCCCGCAGCACGTGCAGCACCGAGGCAGAAGACAGGTTACCGACGCGCGCCAACGAGTCCCAGGTCAGCTGCAGTTCGTAACGCTGCACCCCGAGGACCTCCTGGATTGCCTCGATCACCTTCGGACCGCCCGGGTGGCTGACCCACCGCGCGACGTCCTCGACCTTGAGGTCATGCTCGGCGAGCAGCCCGCGAACGTCCTCGCCGAGGTAGAGCTGGACCAGCTCCGGCACCTCCGCACCGAGCACGATCTTCAGCCCGGTGCTGCCGATGTCCCATCCCATTGCCCGTGCGGTTTCGGGGTACAGGTGCGAGCGGGTGTCCACCACACGCGGGCCCTGCGCCTCCCGGTCGCTACCCACCGCCACCACGGCGGCGGCCCCGTCACCGAACAAACCCGAGGCGATCATGTTCGCCACCGAGGGATCCGCCCGCTGCACGGTCAGCGAGCACAGCTCCACCGACACCAACACCGCTACTTCCCCTGGGGCACCACGCAGGTAGTCGTGCAGCCGGCTGATCCCCGCTGCACCTGCCACACACCCCAACCCGAACAGCGGCACGCGCTTGACGTCCGGGCGCATGCCGAGGCGGCCGGCGATCCGCGCATCCAGCGAGGGCACGGCGAGCCCGGTGACCGTGGTCGACACGATCAGGTCCACATCGGCCGGGGCCAATCCCGCTTCGGCCAGCGCGCCGGCGACGGCCTGCGCACCCAGATCGACGGCCACGTCGAGGAACGCGTTGTTGGCGTCCGTGAATCCGTTCAGCTGTTCGTACTGCTCGATGGGCAGCGCCAGGTGTCGCGTACGGACGCTGGCATTGTCGTGAAAGCGCTGCGCCACCCGCAGAGAGCGTCCCCCTGCGGGCAGGCACAGGTCGGCGAACAGCCTCGTGAGCTCGGCCTGTTCGTAGCGGTGGGGTGGGAGCACGGCATGCACCGCGGCGAGCGTCGTCACCGTGACCACGGTAGGTCCCCGGGCCAGGTTCGGCGACAGGGAGGCCACGCAAGCGCTGGCGGCCGCTGTGCGTGAGCAGCTCCGATCATTGCGGTGTCGCGTCGTGTCCCGGTTGCCCGTCACTGCGCCTGGCTTCTTTCATCTCCGCCTCGTAGATGTGCCGGCGACCGGCCAG
>JAABVA010006699.1_pt1 | contig 10159 bp, 16 predicted proteins | sample 5560331 | NCBI WGS metagenome assembly JAABVA01 (sample SAMN12812661, study PRJNA571458) | rock metagenome | isolation source: Antarctica rocks | place: Antarctica: Victoria Land, Mt New Zealand sud | collected 2016-01-07 | reverse complement strand
GCTGTGATCATGCACCTCCCGCAGCGTCGGCGTCGCTTCCCCGGGGACATGCAGGATCGCCACTTCATCCGCGGCCAGCCAGTCCTGCTGCCCCGCCGCCGTTCCCCCGGCCTGGTGCGCCATGGCGTCTCCCTCCGCCGCCTCGGTTCCCAGCTGCTCCTCCGTCGCCGGGTGCAATGGGCGAGCGGGCGCGATCTCGCGTTCAACGGGCTTCGTGTCCTTGGCGATGTCGAGAGGATGCCCCGGAGGCATCTGCCGCTCGCTTTCCCCGCGCACCAGATTGTCTCCCGCGCGGCGCGCGTCATGATTCGCGCCGGCGACACCCTCGATCTCGTCGATCAGCCGCGCCCCGTGATCCACATCAAGCACCTCGACCGCCGCTTCGTCCGTGGTACTGGTCATCAGGTAGCCGCCCGATGCGGACGGTTCGAGGGTGTAGGTCACGCCCTGCGATTCATGGCTGTAGGCCGGTCGGGCGGGGGCGATCCCCGGCACCGATCGGTCGCCCAGCGGGTCGAAACGGCGATTGTCAACGGCGAAGATCGAGGACATTGCGGTGATCCTTTCGTTGTCTAATTCTCGGTAGAGGTCACGGCTCATGCCGGATCATGCGGCTCGGTTCCTTCGCGTAACATCATACGGCGAGCTGTGCGAATAACGCCAACAAACGGACCGCCCGACGTATTGCCAAGTGGTCCGGTAAGGCAATGACGTCACCCCGCGCATAGGTGAGCATGCCGCTCATTACATCAATGAGCAGTCGGCGGTATCCCCTCCCGGCAAATCGGGTACCATGTGCATGCGGTGACAAAAAGCGCGCAAGGTGGTACCAATGAGCAGTAGGATAACCCATGGTAGTCGTTCCAACGATCCGACCGGCGACGTGCCCGCCCCCACTCTCCGCGCCCTGCTGCGTGCTGTCCATGACGCCGAGGTGCTCTACGTCGCCTTCCCCCGCCTTCAGCGCGCCTTGGTTGTCGATCCCCGCCCCGGTGAGCCGGACTACCCTGCGGTGCTCGTCGCCACGCTGGGGTTCGGCGCGGGCGGGCAGGCGGCGGCCGTCAAGAAACTGCGCCCCGGCCGGCCGCCGAGCGCGCGGTCCGTCGCGGTGACGTGGGGTGGCTCGACGCGCGCCTTCGCCGAGCAGGGGATGCTCCCGGCGATCCTCAGCCGCCTACCGGCCGCCGGCGAGCAGCAGGCGATGGGGGCGTACGAGGAGTTGCGAGAAGCAGAGCGCGGGGAAGCGCCTGCCCTCACGCGCGCGGACACCCTTCAACGAGACGCTCGATGACTGAGGCACGTTTCGCCGTGATCGGGGAATCGGAGGGCTACCCGATCCTCTACCACATGAACCAGACGCGCCCGAGCGCCGAGCAGTTGCGGCAGCGTCGTGAGGAAGCGATCGGGCAACCCTGCTTCATCGTGCCAATGGCCGCGTGGCTGTCGGACCCGCTCGGCGCGTTGCGGGAGGCGCAAGGGGTGCGCGGGGACACACCATGACCAGCAAGTATGATGGCCTCGGGGATTATCTTGCCGCTATCGGCGCGGCGACGATCATCCTGACCTTCGCCGCGGTGGAGACCATCGTCGGGCCACTCCCTGTAGCGGCGCGTTCCCTTGTGGCATGGTGGGGCGCGACAGCCCACGGGCGCTACGGCAATCCTTACGCGATGCACTGGTGGGACGCGGGATACAGCGCTGACCGCCCCGACTTCGCCGCCCAGACCGTCACCTTCCGGCGGCTGACGCAGTAAGAATGCCCCGACACCTCACTGATCATCGTGGCGGTAGAGAGCAAGTCATGTGCGACGCTTCGCTTACCCGCCTTGCCGGGGAGTTTCCCCAGCCCATCGGCGCGGGCAAAAACGTGACGCGAAGGGGATGCAGGGGTACGAGATGTGGGCGCAGAAAGCCAGTGAGTGCCCTGCTCACATCATTGACCAGCAGGGCGCTACCAAGGTCGTGCGTGGGATGTGGAAGGCGAGAGCGGCGCAACAAGTGCAAGGAGATTGCCCATACGTGAGCATGCCGCTCATTACATCAATGAGCGGCATGTCGGGCGAGGGGACCCTTCGCGGAAATGCGACGGGTGCTTGTGCGATATGTCGTACTTACATCCTGCCCGCCTTGATGCGCGCATGGATTGCCGCCCCCGCCGCCGCCCCGGCCATCTGCGGCTCGCCGATAAACGCGAACAACACGAAGAGGATGCCAATGGTCACACAGATCGTCGCGACGACATCAGCACGGGTCATCGCTGCCCTCTTTCATCGGCCGCGTTCCTCCTCGCTATCCCGGCACGGCGAATCCGTTCGCTCGCGCTCCTGCTTGCCCCCGCTGCGGTCATCGCGCGTGTCCCCTACCGTGTCGGCTTCCCCTCAGAGAATGCGGGCGAACGTGATCGTCAGCGAATCCGGGTCGGCCCGCAGCACCCGCCACCCGCGACGGATCCAAGCCGCACCCTGCGGCGTGTCGGTGTTCGCCCACCAATAGTCGAGATACTCCTTGTTCAGCAGCTGCAATGCGTCATCCGGCAGGAGGTCTTTAAACAGGGTGCCGTCCGCGTCCTGCTCTGCGAGGAGTGCGAGGACGAACCGATCCGCGTCGGGCGGGACGGCGTCCAGCAGGTCGCCCAGCGCGCTTTCCCAGTTCCCGGTGCCCGTCATGATTCCCTCCCCGCTTCTGCTTATGCCCGTCGTTGCTTCTCCGCGAGCTTCCGGCGCGCGAACTCCACCGTCTGGACCGGGTCATCGAACAAGCCCCGCCCGACAAGCCGGATGTAGGACGGGCGGTCCGGGATACCAAGAAGTGCGAGTTGACGCCACATCTCTTTATCTTTAATGTCTTTTTCTTGGTCAGTCTTTAACTGCTTCACTGAGTGAAGTGGGGTGTCTTCACTCAGTGAAGCAGGGTGACTTTCATGAGTGAAATCACCGTTCTGGGTGACTTCACTCATGAAAGTCACCGGGATTGGCAATAGGACATAGGTATTCACATCGATACCGCGCTCGCTGGTGTAATGCTCCACGCGGACCAGCCGCTCGGCCGCGAGCGTCTCTAGCGCACGGGCAACCGTGGCGCTCGACATGTCCAATTTGGCGCAGAGCGTCTTATAGGCGACGGTGGCATCGCTGCCGACCGCGTAGCGATGGAGCGCGAGATAAACCTTGAACGTCGCGTGACTGAGGCGTGCCGCCCATTCGTCAATCACGGAGTTGGACACCTGGAAATACTCGACGTTACGCTCGTCTTTGACTTTGAGGTGTGACTTCGGGGTCCGTCGTGTTACGATTGCCATTGCCGTCGCCTCCGCAGAAGGTTGATGGTCACGCCCCCTAGCGTTCCCGCGCTGAGAGGGGCATTTCTATACGGTTGAAGGTTTAGTCTCCCTCTTCCCGTGCAATGGATGGTCGGGCGACGCAACCCCGCGCTTCCCCCATCGTTCACGCTTATATGTCTCAAAGTCCGCCTCAGCCACAACCCAGTCGCGCCCCATCTTCTCGGCAACAAGAACGCCTTTCGCGATCTGCTGCCTGAGGGTTGGCTGTGATAAACCGAGAAGTTTCGCCATTTCCGAAAGCGTCATATAGTTTTTCACCCTCTTAGCATAATCTACGCTGACGCCGGACGCCATCTACGCTCGAGTAGATAATACACCCCCAAAACACTTGACGCAATACCTACTATATGGTAGATTATAGGTGTCAAGGGGAACGGTCCCCGGACACTGGAAATCCCGGCAGTGGTTGCTCACTCCGGGGTTGGCAATCGGAAAGTCGGGTTCCTCATGCAGACTCAGTCTATCACCCCCCGCACCGTCACCGCCGCATCCGGCATGATCCTGCCGGCGACGATCACCCCCGAAATGGACATGAACCTGATGGTCACGGCGATCTGCCTCTACCATTCATTCAACGAGCGGCGCACCGACTACGACGCCCTCGAAGCGGTGATGATGGCGATGCGCGATTCCTCGGCCGTCGTGACGCTCTACACCGACGCGAAGGGCGACCGGGCCGCGCGCGTCCTCTGGCCCACCGCGATCACCCTCAGCGCCGACAACAACCTCACCTGCAAGGCGTACTGCACGCTGCGGCGCCAATGGAAGAGTTTCCGCATCGACCGCATGGCGATGACGCATCCGCTGACGACACCGGACGACATCGAGACGGCAGCATAACGACGGGATTCGTGGGGCCGGATGTTCCGGCCCCGGTAGTTTTCAGGTCGGAGAGGGTATGTCGCGGGGAGCCACGCCGAGGCGGTGCGCCCCGCATTTCGGCAGCGTGCAGGTGCGGCGCATTGGGGACCGGCGCGGCGTCTATGCGGGCAGGACGGCGAAGACGCCGAGCGTAGTACTCAATACGGGCGTCACAGCCGCGCATCCGCCAACGATCCAGTAAAGCGGCCTTCGTCTTTTTCGCTTTATACCGAATAGATAGCGAAGAGCCATTGCGACCAGTGAACGTTCATGGTACTCTGCTGCTGGAAATTCGATTCGCTGCGCTGCTTGCAGACAATCGAATGCGCCACGGAGGAAAGCTTGGCGGCTCACCGTGGCGCATCCAGTGGTTTTTGAGGTTAGCCCTCGATTGCGGTATCAACCTCTGTTGAGGTTTGGGCAACAGGTGTTGACACCTGATTGAGAGTCTATGAGCGGTCCCTATCATTGTCAAGGGTTTTGCGCAGATTGCGCGCCCAGGGGTAGGGAAACGCACCTCAAAACCGATGGATGACCATGGAGGCCGCCGGCACGGGCAGGTCTCTTTTTGTTTTGCCCAAGGAGGCAACAATGGTCACGACAGCACGCGTGCGAACCGAGCCGGTGAGGGTCATCACGGTCCGGCTGACCGAGCAGGAGCGCGCGAGTCTGCACGCCTATGCGGTCAAAAACGATCTGCGCCTCGCACAAGTGATCCGACGATGGATCCGTGAGGTGACAGAGACTCCACGGCAGACCGCATCGGATGACGCGGCATAACACGAAACGCCCTCTGGCACGGGGGCGCAACGCGGCGGGCGTGGACTGTTCTCTCCAGGACCAGTATACCATTCCCCGCCGTCCACGAACGGAGCGACGGCATATGCTCGACGAAATCCCTCCTGCATCCGGCCCGAACAATCCCGGTGCGGCATGAGTGCTACGCAGCAAATCCCGACCACGAACGAACGCGACGAGATCGCCAAGCACGCACAAGCACTTTTCCATGCCGGCGTCCTCGCCTTCCCCGCCAGCGCAACGGCGAAGCACCCCAACCGCGTGAAGCATTGGGCAGCGGAATACTACCCGCCGAACGGTTTGCCGACACGAGAACAGCACACGGTGATGTTTCGGCAACCCGATGCCCTCCGAATGTTCGTCGTCTGCGGCGCTCGTTCGGGCGGGGCGATCTGCATGGACTTCGATCAGACGGGCCTCTTCGAGCAGTGGGCGGCGCTCATCTCCGACAACATGTTTTCCCGACTCTACATCGAGCAGTCGCAACGGTCGGGCCGTTTTCACGTCGTTGCCAAGGTGACGGAGAACATGGCATCCTGCGTCCCGGCGCGCGATCCGCGCAAGGCCGACGGCACGGACGGCGACGTGCGGATCGAGGTGCGCGGCGAGGGCAACGGCTTTATCGCCGCGCCGAGTGTCGGCTACCAATGGATTCAGGGCGATCTCGCCAGCCTCACGGTGCTCGCACCGGACCAGTACCAGACCTTGCTCGGCGCGGCGGCGGCATTCAACGAGTGCGAGCCGAAGCCCGAAGCGGAGCCGAAGAAGCGCACAGTACGCGCGCCCGCTGACGCGGAACTCCCCGGCACCATCTACAACCGCCTGAACGGGCAGACGGAAGTGCTCGACCTTTTCCAGAAGCACGGATGGGAGATCGGCAGACGGGGCAACGGGAATGTCAGTGTGCGCCACCCCGGCGCGACGAGCGAGACGAGCGGCAACGTCGACGCGGATGGCGTCACTAATATTTTCTCCACCAACACGCCGTTTGAGGCGTCCGCGACCGGCGTCAACAACGCGAATAAGCCGTTCGGCGTCTACGCAATCCTCGAACATGGCGGCGATTTCAGCGCGGCGGGCAAGGCGCTCTATCGGCTGTACGAGCCAAAGAGGAAGAGCAAGGCGACGAACGGCGCGCATCCCGCCGCCGATGCCACCGAGCCAACGGTGACGCATCCCAGCCAGGTCGATCCTGAGACGGCCGAGATCCTCGAAGGTCGCGCGTTGACGGATTACGGGAACGCTGAGCGCCTTGTCCAGTATCACGGCGAGGATCTCCGCTTCTGCCACCCGTTCGGCAAGTGGCTCGCGTGGGACGGCAGACGGTGGCAGATTGACAACAGGGCGGAGCTGATGCGGCGCGCGAAGCAGACGGCCCGCCGCGTCTACCAGGAAGCGGCAGATGCGTCTGACCCCGCGCAGGCGAAGGAACTCGCCAAGCACGCGATCCGCTCCGAGGGGGATGCGCGTCTCCGGGCGATGATCGGCCTCGCCGAATCCGAACCCGGCGTGCCGGCGCTGCCCGAACAACTCGACGCCGACCCGTGGCTCTTCAATGTCAAGAACGGCACGATTGACCTGAAAACGGGCACTCTCCGACCGCACGATCGCGGCGCGCTGATCACCAAGATCGCGCCCGTCACGTACGATCCCACGGCAACCTGCCCAGCCTTCGATGCCTTCCTCGCGCGCATCCTGCCCAGCGAAAATCTGCGGCGGTTCGTGCAGCGGTCCATCGGCCACTCGTTGAGCGGCGACACGCGCGAAGATGTGATTTTCATCAACTTCGGAGGCGGCAATAACGGCAAGACGACGCTCATGCAGACGATGCAGGCATTGTTGGGCGATTACGCGATGCAGACGCCGACTGAGACGCTGATGGTCAAGCGCGGCGAGGGCGTCCCGAATGACGTAGCCGCGCTGAAGGGGGCGCGCCTCGTCGCCGCTGCAGAGGCCGAGGAGGGCAAGCGGTTAGCCGAGTCGCTCATCAAGCAGTTGACGGGGGGTGACCGAATCAGCGCACGATTCATGCGCGCGGAATGGTTCTCATTCGAACCGACGTTCAAAATCTGGCTCTCAACCAATCACAAGCCGATTATTCGCGGCACCGACAAAGGCATCTGGCGACGCGTTCGGCTGATCCCCTTCGCGGTAACGATCCCCGACACCGAGCGGGACGCGGCGCTGCCCGAAAAGCTGCACACGGAACTCCCCGGTATCCTCAATTGGGCGCTCGCAGGATGTCGCGACTGGGTGAGAAACGGTCTCGGCATGCCGGAAGAGGTCAAACAGGCGACGGCGAGTTATCGCGAAGAGATGGATATCCTCGGAAGCTGGATTCGCGACTGCTGCATCACGCAGGTAGAGATCAAGGCGAGCGCAAAATCACTCTATATCTCATACAAGCAATGGGGTGAATCTACCAACGAGCGGGTGCTCCCGCAACGTACGTTCGGTATGCAACTCACGGAGAGGGGATTCGAGAATAAGCGGACCGCGACTGGTTACTGGTGGCACGGGATTGGCCTTCGGACGCCGATGGACAATGAACCAATGAATGAACGAATGAACGAAGATGAACAAAGTTCTGGCATACCCCCGCGCGAAGAAGATTCAAATGGGTTTATGCCGAATATTGGTTCATCTTCGTTCATTCGTTCATCGGGTCGTTCATCGGACTCAACCGACGAGCGCGAGGAGTTCGAGGTATGAGGCCGGACGAACTTATCCTCGCGCTGCGCGACCTCGGCATCACCCTCGCCCCGCACGGCGACCGACTGCATGTGGACGCACCGAAGGGCGTCGTCACCATCGCGATGGCCGCCGCGCTGAAGGAGCACAAGGCGCTGTTGCTCGTCGTCTTCGGCTCCCTCGACGACCGCGCCCGCGATGCCGACTGGGACCTCGTGCGCGCCTGGCTGATCGACGACGTGGCGAAGACCTTCACCAGGCCGATGCTCGCGGCGGCGAAGCACATCTTCCCGGTCGGCGCGGACGAATGGCCGGAGGCGTACGCGCGCCGCTTCCGTGCCGCCCTGCGGGTGCGCGGGTTGCTGCGGGCCTCCCATGCCGTCGGTGCGGATGCGGGGCTACGGTGGGCAGAATGAAAACATATCCCTCGACCTCCACGATGCTCCCAGCGAAGAAGGGCATGATGACGACGAAGTGTGCAGTTCCCGCCGAGAATGTGAACCTCAGCGCGAAACAGTGGACGTTCCTGGAATCCCTGCTGGCGACGGGCGAGATGACGGCGTCGGCGGCAGCGGCGGGCGTGAGCAGGCGGACCGCGCACGTCTGGGTAAAGCTGCCGCAGTTCGACGCCGCCTATCGCGCCGAGCGCCGCCGACTCCTGCAGACGGCGACGGCGACGCTGCAACGCGACGCCGTCGGCGCCGCGCGGACGTGCGTCACGCTGATGGCGGATCGCACGATCGCGCCTGCCGTGCGGCTGGCCGCAGCGCGAACGATCCTCGACCTGGCCTTCCGGGGCGCGGAGATCGAGGGGATCAGCAGCCGATTGGATGCCCTCGAACAGGGACAGGAGGTGGCGCGATGAGACGCGGGGACGTCCGGCGCATCGAGCGGCTGGAAGGCCGTCGGCGGGCCGCCGCGCCGGTCCATCACATCACCGATGAGGAATTCGATCAATGGGAACGCGCCTTCCTGACCCGGCTGCGCGGCCCGCTCGGCGCGGCATGGTGGCCCCTGGTGGACGGGATACTCGCGCTCGACGCGCGACCGCCGAGCCTGGCCTTCTGTCGGGCCGCGGGCTTTCTCACGCTCTCCATCGATGCCGCGCTGCAGGGCGACGAGGCGCAAGCCGTCCGGTATCGGGGCCTGTTGAACAGCCGTTTGCGCGAAGAATACCCCGCATTATGGCAGCTGTACCCGGATCGCATCGAGGACCAGCCGATCATCCCCGGTGTCCGGGCGACCGCGCCGCGTGCGGAAGGGGGGGTGCGATGAGAACGACAAACATGCGCCGGCTCGAAAACCTTGAGGAGCGTCGGGCGGAGCGCGTAGGTGGCACGGCCTGCCCCGCGTGCGGGCATGTCCCCGGAGCACCGGTCGTGTTCACGTTTGACCCGACGCCTGCCCCGTTGAGGCGACCTGAGGCGACCATGCTAGATGAGTACTGCGGCACCTGCGGCGCCCCGACACGCTTCACCATCCGGATTGATCACCGCGAGGAGGATGCGCAATGAACCGTGAGACCCGATTGGCCCGACTGGAAGCGCGGGCAACCCATCGCGCGACGATAAACGACCGACAGGCGGGTCGTCCGGCGTTCTCGTTCGACGCGGAAGCATTCTCCGCCCTGTTCGCGGACATGTTCGCCGATCTGCCGGACGAAGTATTAGCGGAATGGTCGAAGGAATATGCAGGATGGTCGAGGAGCTGCTCACCTTCACTATCTCGGTGAACATCGCCGCGGCGGGGTGGCCATCGTTGGCGGGCCGCGTCCGAACTTCAATAGCGCAGCATCAACCGCCTGCGCATCGCGCACCCGATGGGTAGCGCCGCGGTGGGCCCATCAGCCCGACAGGTCGAGGTACTCCGCTTCGGAGAGGGACGCGTCCCTCGCCGAGACGCCGAGCGCGACGCTGTCGAGCGTGCCCTCGCTCATCGCTTCGCGGCTCACCCGCTCGCGCAGCTCGGCGAAGCGATCGGCGGCATCCGCGCCGTCTGTCGTTTCTCGCTCGTCGTCCATTGTCGTCGCTCCCCTCGCGCTCGTCCCCGGCAACGCCCGGCGTGCCGCACCTATTGCACGGGCGATGCCACGCGGTGCCGATCACCGCGTGGCGAGGGAAGCAAAGCGCACGGGGGTCAGGCAGAACACCCCGGCAAGGCGGTGCAAGCGAAGCGCCGCACATGCCTTGCTCCCTGTCGCCCCACGCGCGCCACACCCTTCAGAAAAGGGGGAACACCGCCACGAGCGCGGCGCGAGCGACCCCTCGTGCCTATCCGCCAGTGACCGGGAGCGGGGCGGATGGATTACCTGCTCGCTATCGTGTTCGCGAACGGATGGGGCACCTTATACTCATTCATGATAGACTTGACGGAAATAGGTCAGCAAGGGATCGGGGAGGAGGGCAGCGTGCGTCGGATCGATTATCCGGCCGTCATTACCGAGGGCATCGCGATCCTGCGCGCACATGA
>JAABVA010006698.1_pt1 | contig 10159 bp, 6 predicted proteins | sample 5560331 | NCBI WGS metagenome assembly JAABVA01 (sample SAMN12812661, study PRJNA571458) | rock metagenome | isolation source: Antarctica rocks | place: Antarctica: Victoria Land, Mt New Zealand sud | collected 2016-01-07 | reverse complement strand
CCTGCGCGCCGCCCTCGAACGCGAGGTCGCCGAAACTGTCGGAACCACCTGCCATGATGACGTGGTCAACGTGGCCTGACGATCAACGGGCCGCCACCGAAGTTCCACGGAACTCGGGACATCCTCGTGGCACCCAACGAAAAACGGAGAGCTAACGCCCTCAGATATTGCAGCCATCTCGAACCGCAAAGTTTGGTGGCAGTGCGTGGACAGGCATGAATGGCAACGGAGTGTAGGGAGTATGACCCGGCGCTCTGTTGCGGGGTGCCCAGCAGACAGGGGCCGGGTGACCGTCGCTGGTTTCAACGATTTACAGACCGTAAATCCATTACTCGCGCAGCAATGGCACCCGACCAAGAATGATTCATTGAAACCGACCGACGTCACGGCGGGAACAAATAAAAGTGTCTGGTGGCAGTGCCCGGACGGGCACGAGTGGCAGGCGGCCGTTCGCAACCGGAACCGGTTTGATTCCAGCTGCCCGGCAGAGCGTGGCCTGATGATTGTAGTCGGATTCAACGATCTGCAAGCCGTAAATCCGTCACTCGCGCAGCAATGGCACCCGACCAAGAATGATTCATTGAAACCGACCGACGTCACGGCAGGAGCAAATAAAAGTGTCTGGTGGCAGTGCCCGGACGGGCACGAGTGGCAGGCGACCGTAGGCAACCGGAACCGGTTCGATTCCAGCTGCCCAGCAGACAGGGGCCGGGTGACCGTCGCTGGTTTCAACGATCTGCAAACCGTAAATCCGTCACTCGCGCAGCAATGGCACCCGACCAAGAATGATTCATTGAAACCGACCGACGTCACGGCAGGAGCAAATAAAAGTGTCTGGTGGATCTGCGAGCTCGGGCACGAATGGAAAGCTACCGTGAGCATCCGGAACCGCACTGGCTCAAGATGCCCTTTCGGTGCGAGACGCGGAGCCAAGGCGGCGCCGGGAGTTACCGATCTCGCAACAATGAATGCATCTCTGGCCTCTCAGTGGCACTCAACAGATAACGGACCACTTACTCCTAGAGATGTGTTACCGCAATCGGCCCGGCGCGTATGGTGGCAGTGCCCGAAAGGGCACGAGTGGCAGGCAAAAGTTTATAACCGGACACTCGGTAGTGGGTGTCCTGGCTGTGTTGAACGCGCCGGGTTTAGGACAACCGCCCGATCGAAGGTTTACCTGTTAGAGCACATGAAACTGCGTCTAATAAAAGTGGGGGTTTGCAACGCAACCTCGACCAGAATCAGACGCTATTCTGCTATGGGGTGGCGTTTACTAGATACGGTGGAGACCGATACTGGTGCGGAGGCGTTGGTGCTGGAGAAGCAGCTACTCATCTTCTTGCGTAAGCAGTACCCGAATATCCCCGAGGGATTGCCCGTACGGATTGATAGTGCGTCCAGGTATTTGCTTGGAACGAGTGAGATGTTCGACTCAACTGAGATCAAGGAGAAGAGTCTGATGGATATTCTGAGCGTCACCAACGCCGCGCATCCGGTGCTGTTCCAGCCCCGCATCGTGCGGGTCCGCACCGACGAAAAGACGGCCGCGGAGTGCAGCATCGACCAGCTCGCCGCCGCCCTCACCGACAAGACGGTCAGCTGATGGCTGCCAGACCGGTGTTGGGGTTGGACCTCGACGGGGTGTGTGCGGACTACAGCGCCGCGCTGCGCGCCCATGTGGCCGCCAGCCGCGGGCTCGACCCCGATCGGTACGACCTCGAGCTGCCCGAGCCGCATCATTGGTCGCTGGTCGCCTCCGGCTGGTTCCGGTCAGACGCCCAGTTCCGGGCTGACCACGCCGAGGCCGTCGCCGCCGGAATGTTCGCGACGATGACGCCCATCGCCGGGGTCAGCGAGGCACTGTGGCGGCTGTCCGATGCGGGCGTACACATCCGAGTCATCACCCACCGTTTGATGACCGGGGGTGGGCACCGGCGGGCGGTGTCGGACACGGTGACCTGGCTGGACGCGCACCGTATCCCCTACTCGGATCTGTGCTTCGTGGGGGACAAGGGCCAGGTCGGGGCGGACCTCTACATCGACGACGCACCCCACAACATCGCCGCGCTGCGCGCCGTGGGATGCCCGACGATCGTGTTCAACCAGCCCTATAACCAGGGGATAGCCGGTCCTCGTGCCTTGAACTGGGTGGAGGCCGAGGCGATGATCGCCGAGGCCCTGCTCGGTTCGGGGCGCCGGCGATGAGCAAGCCGCGTTCAACCAGACAGTGACCCAGCTTCCCCGATGAGACCAACGAGAAACGAGGAAATGTGATGTCCGAGAACGAAAAGTGGGGCATGTACGACGTGTCCTCCGAGGACGAGGAGTGGAGCATGTGGGACGTGTCCTCCGGGGTGGTCGACCCGACGATCTGGCTCATTCACCCGCTGTCCACGGAGTTTCGGGTAGCCGGGAGCGATGAGCCCAACTGCCAGGAGTGGGCGGTCGAGCGGAAGTTGATGCTCGTGGGCGGGGTGGCCAACTGTGCCCACGGGCTCTACTTGATGGGCTGTTGCCCGGCGGACTGTGGGGACAACATCGGGCTGGAACACACCTCGGTGTGGACGCAGACCGACGGGCAGGCGAGCGCCCCGTTCATCCTCACCCACCCTTACGTGGAGGAGATACCGCCGGAGATGACCGCCTACGCGGCACATCACGGCCTCACTGTCGAGGTGTCCGAGGATGACGGCTGGTGCGGGCACGGGACGCTCCCGATACGCTTCGACATGAACCCCGCCTCCACCTCCGCGTTCGCCTGGCCGTTGCAGGCCAAGATCGCCCAGCTTCTCACCCTCTACCCACCGCGGTGGGAGGGTGCCGGAGACATCGTCGACAGGGCTCGGCGAACCTCCTGATGGCCAACAACCGGCCGGCCATGAACCCCGGCGCCCTCGTCGGGAAAACGGGTCTCGGGATTGACGAGTTCTGCGCGCTGGTCGGTCTGTCGACTCGGATGTTCAGCTCGGCGCGGACCTTCGAGGAGGTTCCGTCCGAGCACCGGCAACGGTTCCTCGACCTTGCGGCCCGGATGGAGACCGGTGACCTGGCGGGTCTCAAGAGCTACGACCGGTGCCCGATTCTGCGGGCGGAGATCACCGGGCAGGTCGACTCTGCCGCTTGCGCAAACAACCGCCGGTCCACTCCGTCAGCACCCCAGTCTTGTTCCGCCGCCGGGCTCGCAACCGCCGTGAAGGACGCCGCCCGGACTACCTGGGCCGGTGTCTCCGAGCTGACCGGTATCCCCGTCGAATCGCTGCGGACGCCGAAGGTTCGCAGTCTGCTCAATGCCGATGCTCGGCAACGTCTCACCGATCTGGTTGCACTGGTGGCGGGCAACCCGGCCCCGAAAGACTTCCGTGCGGCGGTGAGCGCGCTCGGGCCACCGTCACCGGTCGTGCAGTCGGTGCCCACCCCGAGTATTCATACCGCGCCGCCCGCCGCGACCTTCGCGGAGATGGCCCAGCGCTACGGCGTGGAGGTGAAGGCCGCCCAGGCGTGGATGCGGTCCCAGGGCGACACCGGTGGCGTCTCCCGGCCACGCCAAGAACATCTCGACCACCTCGACGCGATGGAAGACAGGGCGGCCATCGAAATCAACGGCGCGGTCCTGGTCACCCTGTCCACGCTCAAGAAACGGGGATGGACAGGGGGACTTGTCGCCAAGGTTCTCGGCGAACCGGACGTGGTGCTGAAAAATCCGGTGTACGCCACCGCGGCACCCATGCGCACCTGGTATTCACACCGGGTGTGGGCCGCGGAGGCGGAGTGGGAGGTGGCCGACGCGCTGGCCGGCACCACCGCGCGGAGAGAGAGCAAAACGACCCAAGTCTCGCGGAAACATGCGGAAGAGGAGAGCCGCGCCGCCACGGCAGCCGCGGAGGCGGAGGCAGCAGCACAGGAGGTTCGGTCCCGGGTCCAGGCGATGGTCCGGGCGCCGGGTAGGGCACCGGATGCGGTGACGTTGCACCTCGGTCCCACCAACTCGGGCAAGACCTCCTCGGCGCTGGACACGCTGGCGGAGCGGGGCTCCGGGGTGTACGCCGGGCCGCTGCGGATGTTGGCGTGGGAAGCGCACGCCAAGCTCGTGGCCAGGCTCGGCGCCGAGCAGGTAGGCATGATCACCGGGGAGGAACGCATCAACGAGAACGCCCCCATCCTCTGTTGCACCGCCGAGTCGGCCCCGGACACCGGTGACCTGCTGGTCCTCGACGAAGCCCACTGGGTGGGCGACCCCGAGCGCGGGCCGGCGTGGACAGCGTTGCTGCAGGGCGATTTCCGGGAGGTGCACGTCACGGGTTCCCGCGCTGTGCGTCCCGTACTGGAAGCTGTGTACGCCAACGCCGGAACGTGCTCGGTGCACGACTGCACGCGGCTGTCTCAGCTCACCTACACCGGGCGCAAGCCACCGGGGTCCATCCCGAAGCGCAGTGCCGTGATTGCGTTCAGCGAGAAGGCGGTGCAGGCCATCGCCGGCGAGCTGCGCGATCACGGCCACCAGGTGGGCATGCTGTACGGAGCGCTGCCCCCGGGCACCCGCCGCGACCAGGTGACCAAGTTGGTCGCCGGGGAGCTCGACGTCATCGTCACCACCGACGCCATCGGCCACGGGGTGAACCTGCCGGTCGACGCGGTGTGGTTCGCGGAGACCACCAAGTTCGACGGCACCCGACGACGGCGGTTGCATGTGTGGGAGGTGGCGCAGATCGCCGGTCGCGCCGGTCGCGGTCCCGGCAACGACGGCACGGCGGGCATTTACGTCTCGCGGATGCCCGGTTTGGACGCGGATGAGGGCACGGTGGCCGCGGGGGTGGCGGCCGCGACCGGTGCCCGGCATGACGGACTGTCCATTCGGCGTGTCCCGTTCGGGCCGAAGCTGTCCGGTCTCGGGGTCACCGACGCCGCCGAACTGGGGGTCGCCCTGCTCCATTGGCGCCACCTCGCCGCCGCGCAGGCCAGCGCCAGCCCGGTGCTCGTCCCGACTCAGGTGGACACCTTGCTCGAGAAGTGGCAGCGGGTGGGGGAGGTTTGCGAGGAGTCCACCACGGTGCTCACCAGCAGCTGGGGTGTCGACCCGAAGCTGGTGTGGTCGTTGATGATGTTGCCGGTCGATGCCGGTGCGCACAGCTTTCCCGCCATCGTGGCGGCGGCGATGTGCCGAAAATCGTTGCGCGCCAGGGTGGGGGCCGGCTACCACCGGGATCTGCCTGGGGCCGGTGCGCGGGCCAAGGAGCTCCGCGACATCGCGGCGGCGGTTGTCGCGTTCGGGGAGGGTTTCGGTGGGGTGAGCACCGACATGCTCGCCGAGGCGCTCGCGGAGGTCACCGCGACCCTGTCCGCCCTGGTGAATCAGGGCAACACGACCGGAACTGGCACCCGGAAGAAGGGCAAGCGCCGCCGCTCGGGTCCGGGAGTTTGTGTGAGCTGCGGGTCCCCGTGCGCACCGTGGTTCACTGAGTGCGATCCGTGTCACCAGGACTGGAGTTGGTAGTGAACAAGCCGTTCCTCCCGACGATGCCCCCGCTGCTGTTGGGCAAGACAGGATTGGACACAGACGAGTTCGCGGCGCTGCTCGGCGTGCCGTGGGAGGCGTTCTCCACAGTGAAGCGGGCCAGGCGGCTCACCGTGGCTGAGCAGCGCCGGTTCACCGACCTGCGGGACAGGCTCGAGCACGGTGAGCTGGCGGAGATGAAAAGTTCCGCCCGCCGCCCGATCCTGCTGGCCGAGATCGTCGGGGAAATTACCCGGGCACAACCACAACCACCGCCGAAGCAGTTGCCGCTGCAACCGCCGAAGCAACCACCGAACCCCAGTCCCGGGCAGCGCGCGGTGATGCTGCGGAAGTTCCTCAACATCAAGTGGGCGACGCTCGCGGAGGTGACCGGTATCCCGGTGGACGCGTTGCGCACCGCGTCCGCCCGCACACAGCTCAATGAGGCCAGCGCGGCCCGGCTGACGGCGTTGGCCGACCTGACCGTCACCCACCCGAAGGCTAATGAGTTCCGGGCGGCATTGGCGGAACTGCCCGAGCCGAAGCCGGTCACGCAACCCGTCCCCGCTTACGTCCCCATCGTCCGGAAACACGGACCCAACTCCCCGGCGGCGACGTTGGAGGAGATGGCGCAGCGTTACGGCGTCGAGGTGCGCGCAGCGACGCAGTGGATGCGCGTGCACGGGGGCACTGGCGGGCCGCGGCGGCCCCGTGCGGGTCACCTGCTCCGCCTCGACGCCTTGGGGGACGGGGCGGCGGCGGAGATCGACAGCGCAACTGTGCACCTCCCGCTGGAGATGCTCGACGCGCTGGGGGATGATGCCGTCGAGATCGGCGGTGCCATCGTGTTCACCCGGGAGGCGTTGCTGGCCCGCGGGTGGAAACGGGGCCTGATCAAGCAGATGTTGGGGGCACCGCACGTGGTACTCGACCACCCGATGTCTGCGGCACCGCCGAAGGATGCGTGGTTCCTGTCGTGGGTGTGGGCGATGGAGGCGGATCCTGTCGTGGCGGAGGTGATTGTCGGGGTCTTGGCCGTACGAGCGCGACGCGAGCGGAGACTCCAGCGGAGACGCGGATGAGTGTCAGGTGCTGGTGATCCATTCCGCCACGACAGTGCACTCCACGATCGTCTTCGACCGACCAGAATGACAGTCAGCGAATTGATGCTCCATGCCGACTTGGCCGTGTCTGCCGCACGGTGTCGCACCCGCTCTCGACGAACGACAGAATGTGTGTCCTAGACACACATTCACACCGAGTCCAAGTCGGATGGGTCCATCATCACGCCGCGGATTTTCAGCGAAGCCGGCGAGTGAGCGAGAGCGTATGCGTCGTAAGCCCTGTTCGATCCGACGAACCAAAATGTCTGAAGTACGTGCCCCACAGTCCATTCCGGCGCCGAACGCTCGTACTTGAAGGACAAATCTTCGGTCGATCCGGCGATGAGTGCGTCCCAACGTCGGTCTCCGGTCGTCGATGGTGGGGAGAAGAAGACCGCGAGGTCTTTGCGGTCTTCCACCCACTTCGCATTGGACCTCGACTCCCGGATCACTCGCAACAGGTCGCTGGTCCTCCAGCCTTGCCGTAGCCCCTTGCGTATCGCGGCAGCGGCCGAGGGCACCGTCAGCAAGTTGTGCACGAAGACCGGACTTGCGGCACCTGCGCTGGTGGCAGCTTCCATGCGCGATCGGGTTGTGCCGTTGGGCACTTTGTCGCCGCGCTCGTAGGCGGCGACATTGGTCTCCGACGTGCCGGTGGCACGGGCGACCTGTTTTGCCGTCAACCCGCTCGCCCGACGCGACTCCCGCATGGTCCATCCGTCCATGCTGCAAACATATCAGTTATCAGTGACGGGTTGGAAGTCGTTCCTCCCGACGATGCCTCCGCTGCTGGCGGGCAGGACGAGTCCGTGCCTCTGTTCGGCGGTCACACCAGACTGATCGTGGGCGACGGGTGCCCGGCCGCACACATACAACTCATGACGACCACGATCCACGCCCCGGCGAACAGTTACCCGACACCCCCGCAGGCGTCGGCCACACCCCGACCCCTGTTCGACCACCAGGTGCCGGCGGTGGCCGACGCGGTGAACGGTCTCGCACACACCGCACGAGGGCAGGTGATCATGGCGTGCGGCACCGGGAAAACCGTGGTCGCCCAACGCATCACCGAAGCCCTCGCCGGGTCATCCACCGACACTGTGCTGGTCCTGTTCCCGAACTTGGGGTTGCTGTCGCAGAACGCCCGGGCGTGGGCGATCTACCGGGAAGCCGAGTTCACCGCCCTGGCGTTGTGCTCGGAGCAACAGGTGGGCCGCGGCAGGGCCCGGGACAGTGACGAGATCCAGCTGGACCCCGCCGAGTTCGGAATCCCCAACACCACCGATCCCGGTGTGCTCGCCGACTGGTTGCGGAGCACCCCAGGGCGCCGGGTGGTGTTCGCCACCTACCAGTCCTCGGACAAGCTGGCCGCCATGCACACCGCACACCCCGAGCTGGGTGGGTGGTCGATGATCGTGTGCGACGAAGCTCACCGCACCGCCGGGCCGGGGTGGTCCGCCACCGGACTGTTCGCCACTGTCCTGGACGACACGCGGGTACCCGCCCGGCGGCGTCTGTTCCTCACCGCCACCCCGCGGCTGCACCGTCTCACCCGCGGCAAAGCCGCCGAGGATGTGGTGTCCATGGACGATGACGCCCTGTTCGGACCCCGACTGCACGAGCTGTCCTTCGCCGCCGCCGCCGAGAAGGGGGTGCTGGCCCGCTACCGGTTGGTGATCATCGGCGTCGACGACGCCGCCATCAACACCCTGATCCGGTCCAACACCCGTCTGGACGGGCTGCATAATCTCGACGCCCGGAAGGCGGCGACCCTGGTGGCGGTGAACCGGGCTGCGAAACAGTATAATCTGCACCGCATCTTGGCCTACCACAACACCATTCAGCATTCCCGCGAGTTCGCGGAGCACCTCACCCTGGTGGAGTCGGTGTTGCCGCACGAGCACAAACCCGCCGGTCTGCTGGGGGTGCGTCACGTCGACGGGGCCATGCCCCCAGCCCGGCGGGAGGAGGCCCTGGGGGCGTTGACCGATACCGACGACACTGGCGGGGCGTGGACGGTGGTGTCCAACGTCAAATGTCTCGCCGAGGGGGTCGATGTTCCCACCCTCGACGGCATCGTGGTGTGCGAACCCCGTTCCTCTGCGGTGGATGTGGTGCAGATGGTGGGCCGCGCGATCCGGCCGAACACCACCCGGGATGAGCCGTCGGTGATTCTGCTGCCCGTGTACCTGGCCCCCGGTGAGGACCCCGCACAGGTGGTGGCCCGCTCCGATTTTTCCGGGGTGGTGCAGACCATGACCGCGATGCGGGACATGGACGAGACCTTGGACGCGTACTTCGCCGACGCTGTCGAGCCCTGGGGGATCACCTACCAGAAGGTCGCCGCCCACACCACGGAAACGGGCGCCCTTCCCTTCCCCGACGACGACGACCTTGACACCGCCCGGTTGGGGCGGTGGTGCATCCGTCAGGCCGTTGCCGTCGACCTCGACGCCACCACACCACCCGGGAAACGTCGCCTCACCGGGCCGCAGACCGCGAAGGTGCTTGCCTTGCCCGGCTTCGCGGCTGTAAACACTACCGACGTCGACTGGACTGGGCGGCGCCGCGCTGACACAGACGGTCAACCGCCCGTCGACTTCGACCTCCCCGACGAGGTCGGAGGGCAGGTGGCCGCGCGGTTGGCTGAGGCCATTCATCTCCACGTCGTGGAAGCTCTCACCGACGGGTACGACACCGGCTTGGCCTACCTCCGGGCGTACATCGCCCAGGAGGGACACACCGCCGTGCCGCTCAGGTTCGTTACCGACGATGGGTTCCGGCTCGGCACCTGGGTGCACAGCCGTCGGACGGATTACACGATTGGACGTCTCACCGCGGTGAGGGTCCTCGAGCTGACCGCCCTCGGGATGATATGGAGCCCTCTCGACGTCGGGTATCGGACGGGGGTGGCTCACTTGGAGGTGTTCGTCGCTCGGGTAGGCCATGCTGCCGTACCAATCGGGTTTGTTTCCGAGGACGGATTCACGCTCGGGACGTGGGTGAGCAACCGCCGTATGAATTATCGGGCGGGGAAGCTCACCGCGGCGAGGGTCGCCGAGCTGACCGCGCTGGGCATGGTGTGGTCCTCCCGCGATTCCGGTTACCAAAGCGGAGTGAACCACCTCCGGGCGTACATCGCCCAGGAGGGTCACGCCAACGTGCCGGACAGGTTCGTTACCGACGACGGGTTCCGGCTCGGAACCTGGGTGCGCAGCCGTCGGACGGATTACACGATTGGAAGTCTCATCGCGGCGAGGGTCGCCGAGCTGACCGCGCTGGGCATGGTGTGGTCCTCCCGCGATTCCGGTTACCAAAGCGGAGTGCACCACCTCCGGGCGTACATCGCCCAGGAGGGTCACGCCAACGTGCCGGACAGGTTCGTTACCGACGACGGGTTCCGGCTCGGAACCTGGGTGCGCAGCCGTCGGACGGATTACACGATTGGAAGTCTCATCGCGGCGAGGGTCGCTGAGCTGAACGAGCTCGGCATGGTGTGGGGTTCTCTCGACGCCGATTACCAGGCGGGGGTGGCCCATCTGCGGGTTTTCGCCGCCCGGGAGGG
>JAABVA010006695.1_pt1 | contig 10162 bp, 12 predicted proteins | sample 5560331 | NCBI WGS metagenome assembly JAABVA01 (sample SAMN12812661, study PRJNA571458) | rock metagenome | isolation source: Antarctica rocks | place: Antarctica: Victoria Land, Mt New Zealand sud | collected 2016-01-07 | reverse complement strand
GATCCCAGCACCACAGTAGACGAGTTATGCAAGAATATCTCCCACTGTATTTGCATGCGCTGGTACACTTGCTAGCATACAGTGTCTGTCAACAGTGAACCGCACAGAGAGCACTTACCAGCAGACCATCTCTGTGCTTGAGAGCAGTGGTGCATCCAGCCAGCTGCTCCCTCATCTCCTGATGTTGCCGGTGTGACACTTCCTGCATATCGATACATGCATGATTCAGTGACCTCCTGTGTATTGACCTGAGAGTTATTGGTACCAATTCGCGTTCGTTCAAGAGCATGGGATCACATAGAATGCCACATAAAGATATGGCACACTTACCCAGGCCAACTTGTACTTGAGCAGCAAGGCGTCCCGCCCCTGCAGCTGATCTTTGACACTGGCCTGCGCATCACAGACTGGCTGCATCCAAACTTGCAGCAGGCGCTTTGCAAAGAGCATGCCCGCATCAATATCACATGACCCAGCAAGGCAGCCAAAAACCCTACCAGAGCAGCTCCTCTGTTGTTGAGCATGACCTGTGCAGAGGCCAGGTCAGCCCTCAAGCCATCGCAGCTCTGCAGAGCAGCAACCTGCATGAACAACTCAAGCTCAAGCTCATGTTGCGAGGGTGCAGTATCTTGTGTGAGCCGTTGTAGACATGTGTGGTGACACCAGTTGCTGTGAAGCAGTGGAGGATGTCTTCAGTGCATCAGCAAAGCAAGGATGCTCACCAAAGCAGAGTCCTTCTCCTGCAACCGAATGTCCTTTGCTTGCAATTCCTGCTGCAACCGTGCAGCCTGAGGTGATCCGCTCTGCACAGTGCACTCACTCTCAGCACAGTCGCAGTCATCAAGAGCAGCTGAAAATGAAGGAATAAGAAGCTGGTGCAGCAAGACTCAGGGGAGAATGAACTTACCAGTGCTGCATCTCTGCCTCGTAGTATGGCGCGGTCAATGGCTTTCTCGGCCTTCAGCTTGGTAATGAGTACCTGCGCCGATATATGAGCGTCTGATGCACATGCAGCAAGATGACACAGCTCCAAATGCGTTTCACACAGAGCTGTCATGCATGCATAAAAACTTGTGATTTTATCTTGGAGCACAGAAGAAGTACAAGATGATCTGTGTCAAGTTGGGTGACATGCTGGATGATGACAACATTGATCTGCATGAGCTGAATACTCACCCCCTGCTCATTAGAATAGCGCTGACAGGCCTCCAGCTTCTGCTGAGCTGTCTTCAAGCGGCTGTGCAAGCTGCGCTGGCTGGTAGCAGCCTGGGCAGAAGTAGCTATCCTGTGCAGATTTGCCTGAAAAACCAAGACTTTATGTCATGATCAAGGTGTCAGCTTTGCAGACTATCAGTATGGGTGACAAAAATGAGCGCTTGCATGACAAATGCACAAGTAGGAATGTTGCTTGCCTCATTCCGCTGAAACCTGGAGGCTGCAGGTTGCGGGACATGAGACTCCACAAAGTCTGTTTCCTGCAGCAGCAAACCTTTGATGGCAAATGGCTCAGTTGGTATGTGGCTCTCAAATTAACTGGACCTGCCTATCTAAGGGTCAGGACCACTGTATACTACAAAGGCACGTTGCAGGCATTATGCATACGAGGGTATAAGAGCATCTGAGAGCAATTGATGGCGGTCAGTTCCCAAGCGATATCCATAAGTACCAGTGGGCTTGCCAAGCCAACAAGCAGGGACTGTTGAGCTCCAGGTCCTGCGGTTCGAGCTCACCTTCTTCTCCGTCCAAGGCTCGTGGTCTATGAAGCCACCAATGGCCGAGGGGATCTGTTGCAGTGCCCGCCACCAACCTCCGTTCATTCTTTGCAAATACTCTGAAAGCTCTTGAGCGTGACTGAAGCAACGACAGTTGCGAGGCAATCGCGGAAGCTCAAGCTATATGACAGAATGTGAGATGCGCCTGGCAAATGCAGCTGCCAGCTTGCAGAAATGCGCTATGCTGCGTCCACAGCAGCGAAGAAGAAACTCAGGAATCTGCCACACCGATGATATCATCCTGCACTCTTCTTCAGCTTGAGTCGGTCACAGTGTTCACTTCATTCATGCATTCATTCATTTGATTTTACAACTTCAATACTGTCCAACCCGTAGCCTGGAGCGTTCGCATGGAACACTTGACACAGGCCTGTCATCAGCCGCGTGCTGTAGCTCTCAAGTCTGCGCCACGGTAGTCGCAGGCAGAGACGACGAGATTGGCAGCATGGCTGATCACCCTGCTGAAAATCCGTCGTTTGCACTGTACAACCCGCAGCAGTAGGTTGGCCACAAAAGCATGGACCAAGATGCAGTTGACGCATGTGGTATCAAGCTGTCTCTACCTGTTGACGTGCGTCTTGAGCGTTTCAGCCTTCCCCGTCGAGGAAGAAGCGCTACTCCATTTTGCTCGTCAGCTGGAAAATCTTGAAGTAATCCACCTTGTATGTGTATAGGGCCACTCAAGTGCAACAGCGACTGACGCCTGCTGTCATACCATATAACATACCAAGCTGTGCAGGCACTGTTTTCAAACCCCCTCTGGCACGGTTGGGGCACAGACAATCACACACTCTGTCCCCCCACTCAAGCCAGCCCTTTCCAGGAGTTGCTGTGTGAGCCCTCGTATCCCGGCAGTTTTGATCCACACACGCAATCTTGGACTGGCATAACCTGCACCCCAGCTGGCCAGGTGCTATGCCTGAGTTTACCTGGTTGGGGCATCACAGGCAATACCAGCGCTTTGGATCAGCTCCATCCCCTGCAGTACCTACAAAGCATCAACATGGCCAACAACAGCTTGACTGGTGAGCACTGCAGCCGATTGGCTGAGGGCACCTTGACCAGCTCTCACCTGTTTGACCTAGATCACCTTTGACATTTGCTGCAAGTGCTTTTGTTTGATGCAGGAACACTGTCAGCATCCTTGCCAGCAGCATTTAAAGCCTCCGGTGCGTTCCCTCCCATCAGCAACCTCTACCTGTCCAACAACAGCATCAGCGGTACATTGCCAGCCCTGTGGGGGGACACAGACCTGGGTTGGGGCCCTACGCTTCAAAGACTGTACCTGGACAACAATCAATTGACGGGGCAGCTCCCTCAATTGTGGTCTGACAGCAACTCTATGTGGGCCCTTGCTAGAGTTGACCTTTACAATAACCAGCTGACAGGCCCTGTCACATGGACGACAAAAGATTTACCCTGCCTAGGGAACTTGGTCCTCAACCCTGGTAAGTCACAAGACTGTCATGCTTTGACCTCACTGACCCTGAGTTTCAGACCTTTGCTGCAGAGGCTAGTCTGCATCACATGATCAAGGTGCAAGTGCAAATGCATTCTGAACACGGAAACAGTTGAAATGCGCTGTGCAGGCAATGACTTTTGTGGCACAGTGCCTGGCAATCTTGCTGGAATTGTGCGTAACTTTGTTGGAGTTCAGAACAGCCAGCAGAGTCTGTTGAAGGTCACACATTTTCTCAGGCCATGCTCTGCCAATTTGCACAGTAGGGCGTCTCGTGGCCTTTTGGCAGGTGAGCAAGCCTACAATCATAGTGAAGGACCTAATGATGACATGATAAGGATCTGCTGATGAGTGCACTCAGTGCTGGCATGAAAAGTATTGCTGCATTGTTGACTGCATCAGCAAGGATCACGAAAACATCTCATGATGTCATCACAACACCTAGGCATGCATGGCTTACCTTTGCATGTTGCTTGCTGATGGTGTTATCAACATTTGCGTCAGCTCTGCCATCCTGTTGCTTGGATAGGGCAATTTTGACAACTTGTATGTCATTGTAGGGGCCTAGGCAGGTGTGGTGGCAGCTGCTCTGGTGGCCTTGCTGCTACTGCACCGTAGGCGCAGGTGCACAAGGTTGCGTTCTAGGGCTCAGCAAATACCAATGAGCATTTTGACTGCCAACCCCAGCACCAATGAGCGCAAGCCATTGTGTCCATCTGACGTTCAAACCAGCTTGGTCTCTGAAAAGTCCTCTTTGACCAAACATTCGTCACAACCTCGGAAACTGCCATTGAGCCCCAACGCAAGACACAATTGCTGCACAAGCAGAACTGAGTACTTCACGCCAAACTCAAGCACAGCCCAGCCATCCTCATCAGGTCTGCAGCCAGTTCAATCTGCACAAGGCCGGTCTTTCATCCCTGCCCCCCTGTGGCAGGAAGTGGCTATTCCCCCTGATGCAATCTGCATTGTGCAAAACAGTGCTGGCCAGGACTGGATGTTGGGACAAGGCGCTTACAGCAAGGTCAGCATCACTTCTGCAGACACACATGTGCGTCATGTCCTCAAAAAGCAGGCCTATGCTTCCAACATGCGTACTTAACACATACCAACACACTGCATGCCAAAACAAAGCCCTTCGGCCAACGGCGCATTGTGTAACTGTTTGCTGTATCATGAAGCGTGTGCACAGTACATGTGTGATGCAGCTGCTGCATTACAAGTAATCGCAGCTGTCAGTGCTCACTGCATTTCTTCTTTCTGCTGTTGCATGCTGGAAGGCAACCTGTTGCTCCGTGTGGGCGCCTGCAGCATGCAGTAGTTCTGCAACAGCTTGACCTGTCATTTGCAGGTATACAAAGCCACTATGCACGGCGTGCACAGTGTTGCTGTCAAGGTGCTTGCTGCAGCCAGCAGTCAGCGTGAAACTGAAGCTCTGCACACAGAGATAAGCATTTTACGCAACAACAAAAACATTGTCCAGTTTCATGGAGTCTGTTTCAAGGAAACAGAAATCTGGCTTGTCATGGAGCTGTTAGAGAGGGGCAGCCTGCACAATGCCTTGGCCCATGCTAACAAGAAGTGCACCTGGTACCACAGGTGAGCTAGAATGCGTGTCTCACTGGCTGCTCTTGACTGCTGGAAGCTCATGTGTAGAGCCTTGACAACCGGCCATGGTGCTTGCTTTGTACAATGAATCGCAGACTTGGACAGACAGCCTGGGGTGCTGCGTGCTTGTCATTGTAATGTCTGGCATCATTGCAGAGCACCAGTCATGTTCTATCTGACCATGCGGACTGGCGCATTTCTGCGGCGCCAGTCACAAGTTGTTTGTCTTGTTGCAGAGGTGCCCACATAGCCTCCGACATCGCCAGAGGCCTATGCTATCTGCATAGTCACCATATCATACACTTGGATCTCAAATCCCCAAATATTCTGCTAGCTGCTGACAGGTCAGCCAAGCTTGCAGATGTAGGCTTCTCCCGCATCTTCACTGCGCACTCATTGTCTGTTGCCAAGGTAAGACTTTCCTTCCATAGTGCAGTGTTGTTTGAGATCTAAGCATGCCCATCCCATTCTCGAGAGCTGTATATGATGGATCTGTCATGGTCTGGCGACCCCTTGCATCTCAGTTCCACTAACAATGTCAATTTTCTGCCAGTGTTGAATCTGCCTTTGTTTGTGTCAGCAACATGCTGTATTTTGTTTTGTTGCTTGCTTGCATCAATTCACATTGGGCTGTTCCATTGAAGGCATCACATCTGCTGCACAGCCACTGAGGCAATGTGGTTGCACTTCAATGCGGTGTGATTGATCTTATTGGACAAATCTGCCACTGCAGGATACTGGAACTTTTCACTGGATGGCACCAGAGCTGATTTCCGGCGGCAGGTGCACAGAGAAGGCTGACATCTTCAGCTTTGGCATTGTCCTGTACGAGATCGTGACGGCTAAACAGCCTATTCGTGGTCAGATGAAACCTGTGAAGTAAATAACTTGCCGTTGGTACTCTAGATAGATTTGTCAAGACCATTGCTGGATACATGACTGCAGTTTTGCATGCAAGCATGCTTCCAATTACAGTCACAGGTCCAGCTGCAGTGCAGCAAGGGACAGCATCAGCAACTATGTTGCGGGCAACCAATTGCACACACACACAGGCTATTGTCTCTGCCTAGCAGACGCTTTGGTCACAAAATAACTGTCTGCAAAGCTGAAGGTACATGTTAGCACACATGTTGCAGTGTCATGCATGTAGCTACTGACATGCAGCACATGGCAAAAACTGGTAATCAAGAGGTAGACTTTGCAAAATATTTGGAATCAAAGCCAGAGACATTGTCTCCAAGACATGCCAATCAACCGGCATATAAGCATAAAAGTTTTGTAAAACTTATCAGGCAGAAGCGAGCCTGTTGATCTCCCTGCTCATAGTCTGTATGACGTGCAGGGTCCCACAGCATTGTCCGCCTGCCATCTTTGATCTCATGATCAGCTGCCTGGATGGACAGCCAAGCAACCGGCCCAGTGCATTTAATGTCGTGCAAAAGATTGCGGAAAACATGCCATTTAGACAATAGCCACTCAGAAGGTGATGGGGACAGACCATGAGGCATGGCTACTGCAAAGTGTGCACTGCTCTGGACATGGCAGACAATCTCACTATGCTCTAGATTTTGCAAAGTTTGGCTATCACGCTATATGGCGTATGCCAGCAAAGGCGATGCTTTGGATGACAGACCATTAGGTGTGACATCAATACGGAGCTGCATCATGCGCTGGTGTGCTGTGTGCACCACTCACTCTCGTCCGTTTATCTCCTTGCAAAAAAGTTTGGGAATGTCGCTGCCTGCGCATTGATTGACAAAGTCTGCAGTGCCCCAATTGTATTTGCTTGCGTTGGTTGTTACGTCTGTTCTGCAAGAAAGCTCAATGTCTATTTCTGGTTAGTTGCACAGCACTGCACTTAGTCACTGCTTGACATTGCTTGTTCTGCCTTGCATCTGTTAAGCTTTTAAAGTAAGCTCTTGTCTGTATGGTCCCTGATATTGACAACATCCCAAGGCAGATATCTGCAACACAAACATGCAGGCTTTGATGCATGTGCCAACAGGTCTGCATGATGACTTTGCAGGTGTACAAGACCATACAAGTGAGCTGGTGAGGATACTGAAACACACCTGCACCTGAAACACATGTACCTGTGCTGCAACCCACAGCCTATGATAGGCTTTTGCTGTAAGGCGACGCTACTTGCAGTTGCATGTACAAGCTCAAGGGTGGTTTGCAACGTTGTGGTGCTTGTTATGCTTGGACTCTATGGTGTTTGTGATGTGCCTGGTGTGCAAACTTGCGATGTTCACAAGTCCCAGATTCGTCAATCTGCTGTTCAGGGGGTGGGTACTGGCCCCAATTAGGGGGCTGACCACTTTGGTCTTGAAAGTGGTTCCTGCAAGCTTGCTTGCTACCAAGTTGTGTCTAGCCAACGTTTATTTCACGATGTTTGCTATTCACGTCACTCAAGGTTTCCTGCGCCATGTGCCTGCATGAGTTGCAACCTTTCCTTTTAACCCAAAAAAAAAAAAAACCCTGCTGTTCACAGATTTGTGCATCTTCATAGCTTCAACGCCAGTTTGCTTGTTCACGTTGCCCGTTTGTCGGATTGCGTGCAGTCTAATGCGACGCTACCTCAAGCGATAGGTCAAACATCAGTCGCAGCGCCCAGAGGTCTGCCAATCCGTTTTGCAGCACTTAGCTTTTGCCAAAGGTGCAATCGTGTCTTGACCCCTCGCAAACCTTCATATGCGCTATATCACCTAAATGGTCGGTGCCAGCATCACTTGCCAGTACGCTTCTGCGCATACAGGCAAACCGCAGTTGCTCTGCAATGCCTCGCCTTTGCAAAGTGGGCCTCCGCTGCGTGTTTGCTGTTGTACTTGCTGTCAACGTGACAGCTTCCGTGGTTGAGCAGCAAGCTCTCCTGAGTTTTGCACAGCAACTGGCAAACTTTGAGGTCAGTCAGTGTGCACGTGTGCCAGCGTGTGGAAGCTTGCAGCGACGGCACGTGCTGGCTGCTCCATGTCTAGCTCACCAGGAGGCAACAAACCTTTGGCAGAAGCACAGTGATCACTGCAGGTTGTCCCAGCTAGTGCTGACTGGCGTGGTTGGGGCAAGGACAATAAAATCATGTGCCCTTCTTCCCAGATCAGCTTCTTTCAGATGCTGTCATGTGAGTACACAGATCCAGTCCTGGACTGGTGTCACTTGCACTCCGAACGGCAATGTTTTGTGTCTAGATCTGGTTGGTTGGGGCCTCGAAGGCAATGTCAGCGCCTTGGAGCTCTTGCGACCTTTGCAGAAGATGCAGATGGTCAACTTGGCAAACAACAGACTGTCTGGTGAGTACATGGATTGTCCACATTTGTGCGCAACCATTTCTTGCATGATGCACATCAGGTTGGGGGCGTTGCTGTGAGCATTGCCAAGCCTGTGTGACAAGCTCTGCGTGCACTGCAGGCACCATGCCAGCATCCCTGCCAGCTGTATTTAGGTTTTATCTGCTGGCGTTCGCACCTCTGAATGTTATTGTCCTTTCCAACAACAGCATTTCTGGCTCATTACCAGCACAGTGGGCAGACAAAGGCATGGGGTGGGGCACAAGCCTTGAGAGGCTGTACTTAGGTGATAATAGTCTGACAGGCCAGCTACCTCAGCTGTGGTCCGACAGCAACTCCTTGTTGAATCTTGCCCGGCTGGATCTGTTCAACAATCGGCTGACAGGCTCAATAATATGGACGGCACCAAATTTGCCAAAGCTGCAAAGTTTGGTGCTGCTGCCAGGTATGTACCCTATTTGATTTGCCATACTTTAGACACATCTCTGCTGATGTGAGCAGTAGTGCAATTTGACATCATCTGCATTGGATGATGGCCACCCTGAACACATTTGCTTTGCAGGCAATGACCTTTGTGGTACTGTGCCCAGCACCTTTATTGGCGGCGTGAGCACCTTCCGTGGAATGTTGAATGGCCAGGAGGTCTTAACAAATGTCACACAATTTGCAGATGCTTGCCCTAGGCTACGAGTACATGGCAGCAGCTGGCTCACTGCCAGCAGTTTGGTCTTAGGTGAGGAAGCTGCAATGAGCTGGTGTTGCCTGAGATGATGCAAACAGAGCAGCCCAACGCCATTAAGCCCGAACAGACATGTCACTGGACTGCACAAAGCACCTGTCATGAGCCTGAACTACTGGGTGGACTTAGTAAGCGCAAGGGGCACATGCTTGCTGACTGCTGGGCTCATCTCTGCAGCTGCAGCCAGCATCCATCTTGCCAACATGACTGTGGTGGGTGTGCAGGCATTATAGCAGCTCTGGTAGTTGGCATTCTGCTTGTGGCTGTGCTGTTGGGCGTCTTGCGCAGCTCCAGCAAGTCACTTACCACAGCCAGAAGCGAGCTTCAAAATTTTGCAGAACTGTCAGAGCTGGTGAATCGACATACCAGTCATGAAGGCAGCGTCAACCCACAGCAGCAACAAAGATCACCTGCCATTTCAACAACCTCAGGCTACACATTTGGGGCTCTAGGTGTGTATGCTACACACTCTTCATCTGAGCGCTCGTCCCAAAAGCACAGTACAAGCACCTCGGGTTTGTCAAGAGAGTCAAAGTATTTCACTCCAAAAGCCTTGACAAATGAGGAGGCAACACCTCTCATGTGGCAGACTTTGCAGCCCAATCTGCAGATGCATTACATTCATGCTCCTCTCTGGCAAGATGTGGAGATACAGCCAGACATGGTATCTATTGTGCAGACAGCTGAAGGCAAAGGCTGGATCCTGGGGGAAGGATCTTATGGCATGGTATGCTTGTGCCAAAGAGCATCTCAAAATTGTTTGTGTTACTATGCAGTATCACTGGATGTTGCGTTGGAAGCTCATGTTTGCACAGCTGTTCACACTGTCTTGCCTTGTCCATGAGCAAATGAATACTTGTGGTACTATTGTGCGGTAAGTCTTGCACTCTGCCTGATGTCTGGTGCGGATTCATGTGCACCAATGTACATCGGATGTAAAAGACTGCCCATGTGTTGAGGCAGCACAGAAGACTGCCCATGTGTTGAGGCAGCACAGACCAATCTTGCAGAGGGGCCAGAGATCCAATGATGCCTTACATGCTGGCAGTTTGCTGCTCAGGTGTACAAGGGACTAATGCATAATGTTCATGATGTCGCTGTCAAGGTGCTCAAGTCACTCAGCATTCCCCGGGACCTGGGTCTATTGCAGAGAGAAGTGTCTGTCTTGCACAGCTGCAATAACAAGAACATTGTACAGTTCTATGGCGTGTGCTTCAGAGAAGTTGAGATTTGGCTAATCATGGAGCTGCTTGACAAGGGCACTCTGTACAATGCACTGGAACGGGGCAAGCAGCAG
>JAABVA010006694.1_pt1 | contig 10162 bp, 5 predicted proteins | sample 5560331 | NCBI WGS metagenome assembly JAABVA01 (sample SAMN12812661, study PRJNA571458) | rock metagenome | isolation source: Antarctica rocks | place: Antarctica: Victoria Land, Mt New Zealand sud | collected 2016-01-07 | reverse complement strand
TGCTTGCCCTTGGAACTCGGTAACAGCGGCTCGATACGGGCCCACTGCTCATCGGTCAGAAGCTGCTCACGCGACATGAGCCCACAATCGCGCAGCAGACGCCTCAATCTTGGGAGACACGCCCTAGGACTCGACTCACACCAACACCAGTGACCTTCGCCGACTGGATGACGAGCGCGACCAGCATGCCGGTCATCGCGCGGGCCTGACCTTCCCCTGAGTGGGCGTAGCCAACACCGACGGCCGCGAGGAAGGTCCAGTCCGCGACGGCGCCTGGAGCGGCAGTGGCGAGCTCAGGCAGCACACGGTCGAGCAGCCGAAAGCCGGCGTCGGTGAGCCACATGGCTGGGTCAGTGAGGCTGAAGGCCGTGCCTGTCGCCTGCCAGCCGTCACGTTCCGCGAGCTGCGCGAACCTGCTGTCAGAGACGGGGATGAGCCCAACCCTGTGGCGGATCATCCCTCCGAGGGCCTCCTGCCGGTCATCGTCGGCGACGCGGTCCTGTTGGACGAGTGCCTCCAGGAGGGCCGCAGTCGAGAACGCGGACGCCCCCGTGTTCCTTGCGAGTTGACGTAGCGCGCCGTCATCCGCCCACAGGACGGCGTCGGCAGTGGCGGCGGTCCTGATCGTGGGCAGCCACGGGCTGTAGGTCCGGTCGAGTCTCGGCTCGTTCGGGTCGGGTGGGGCAGCCGAACGGCCGGGCAGCGATGCCGCGAGTTCGTGCACTTCCTTAGCCTCGGTTGCGAGCCTGGCGGCTTCGCGCTCGGAGGTCTCCGTGAACCGAGCCTGTCCGGCGCGCTCGTCGTACCCGAACGAGGCCGTGGGTCGCGCGGACAGGTGGTCTCGGGCGCCACGAAGGTCCCCGACGGTCTCGTCGGTGACCTCGACGCGGCGGAAAGCAGCCAGGAGTTCCGAGCGTAAGTCTGCCGGCAATAGGTTGAGTACCACGAGGGCCGTGGTGTCCATGACGACCTCCCCACCCAGTCCCTCATTCGCGTGCTTGACCGACGTCAGGTGTTCGACCGCATCGGGGGCCCACGCTGGCAGGGTGCCGGTCGCGCGGGTGAGCAGGAGTTCGGCGTAGGAACGTCCGGTCGCTGCGGCCAGAGCGCCCACCGGAAGTTCGTGTCGCGCGACCTGCTGTTGCAGCCGCCGGAGAAGGCGAGCACCGTTCGGGTTCGGAGGGATGAGGTCTTGGAGTTTGGCTAGGGCCTCCTCGGGGTGATCGTCGTCGAACGTCACGCTTCGAGCGCGGGGGTTCTCCGGCCACCTGTCGAAGAAGGCCGTTTGCATTCGGTGTACCCGGGCCAGCAGGTCACCATCGAAGGGCTCGCGGTCGACCGTTCCCAGGAGCGCGGTGATCAGAACACAGTCCGCGACGACCTCTTCGCTGTCTGGGAACCGTTGCGCAAGGAGCAGTGCCTGCCGTGCCACGAGGCTCGTGTCGGGGTGGTCGCGATGCAGGGCCAGCCAAGTTCGTGCCTCCTCGGGCTCGGTGGCTTTGAGCTCGGTCGGGTGCTCCTCTAGTACGCGCCGGGCCGCTTCGATCCGTGCGCGGAATCCGAGCAGGCGCACCAAGGCCCAGCGTGCGCGTGCGTTGTCCGGGTCGACCTCAAGGCTCGCCCCCAGGAGGACGGCAGCCCGCTCGAGGTCACCGACCTGGACGGCGAAGTCGGAAGCAATCTTCAGCGCGTGGGTCCTGCCGGGCCAGCCCGGCGACGCTTCGGCGAGGAGCGCGCTCACCGCGTTGCTGGCGTCCTCGAAACGGTCAGCCCTGCCGAGGACGCGGACCGCGTCTAGGCCAAGGTCGGGTTCCGCGAAGGCAGCCGCTGCTTCCTGTGCCGTCCGTACCGCATTGTCGATCTCCCCTTCCGCCTCGTACGCCTTGGCTAAGGTCACCGCCGCGAGGAGGCTACTTGCGGCCAGACCGCGAAGCCGGTCGATGGCTTCCCGCGCGTTGCCGCGGGCGAGGGCTGCTTCCGCCCGGACCTGAGACGCGACCTCGGGGTGCCGCGCCTCGATCTCGTTCAATCCCGGCAGTTCCTCGGCGCCGCTGCGGGCGAGCCCCGCCAGCGCGACCAGTCGCTCGGAGTCGTCCTGTGCCGCGGCCAGGGCGGCACCGTAATGCGTCTGCGCGTCGAGGCCGGCCGAGGCCGCCACGAGCGCCCTCACGAGCGCCTGGTCGTGCGCTGTCGCCCCGTCGAGGTCCAGCGATGATGCCGTGCCCTCCCCTAAGGCGAGCCGGGCAACCGCGACAGGCTTGCGGACCGCCGGGTCGCGCGCTTCCTCGGCGGTGGCTTCGCCTTCGGTAGTACCCAGCCGCAGCACCGACCTGAGGTCGCCGGCGACGGCTGCGGCTTCGCAGGCCGCAGCGGTCGGCGCGGCGCTGTCCCCGCGCCACTTGCGCCTGTCGTCCCTGACGCCGACGGCGAGACGCCGGGCCTCGTTGAGGTCTGCCGTTCGGTGCCGGGAGGCTCCAAGCTTCACCCGACGCACAAGGTTCTCGGCCAGTGAAAGGCCGACGCCACCCGTCTGGTGCGGCGTGGCGAGCGCGCGTCCCGCAGCGACGACCTCATCGAACATCTCCCCGGTCACGACCGGTGAGCACGGCGAGAGGAACGCCACGCGCTGCGCGAGGCCGTACTTGAGGGCGCAGTTCCTCGGGTCGCTTGGCCTCCAGCTATCCAAGATTCGACGCGCGGCGGCCCAGTCCTCGGTAAGCGCCGCGTACAGCCCCCGGACGAAGGGGTCAGGGCTCTCGGTTGGGGTGCCGACGCCCTCAATCAGGGCCAAGGCTTCGGCTGCGTCCGTCGTGATCGCGGCGGCGCGTGCGGTGAGTGACTGACGGTTGCCGGTGCGAGCGGCCGCGAGCAGGAGCCTTCTCGCGGTGGCCCTACCGGCTTACTGCACCGCGAGACCCGCCGCTGCGAGCGCGACCTCGTGTGTAGGCGATTCGAGCCATTCGGGCAGTTGGCCGTCCCACTCCGCAGCCACGTGACGAGGGTTTGCTTCCGTGGTGGTCAGGCTGTTGACGAGCAGCCACGTGTCACCTGGGTGCGCCTCGTACGCGCGTCGGACGTCGTCGTGCGAGGTGTCGGGCAGTAGGAGGAGTCGGCGTTCGAGACGGTCCCAGGACGCAGCATCTGAGGTGCTTCGGAAGAGGGCACTGGTGTCGGCGGCGTGGCGAGACATCTGGAGGGCGAGCTCCTCAGTGCTGTCGTCCATCGCGCTCAAGACTCGCCTCGTGCCCAGGCGCACAGCGTCCTGTGGCCTCCGGGCCGACAGGACAGCCTCGTAAAGAACCGCTGCCACCTGGGTCGAGCGCTCCCGCCGCTGACCCGCATCCAGGGCCCGCCAGCGCCTGCTTCTCCCGAGTGCCTCGTCCACGTCTTGCGCAATGTCGGCAAGGTGCCGCTGGCTGAGGTCGAGAGAAGTGTTCAGAGTGCCGGGTTGTTTGAGCCACTTTGCAAGTCGCCCGGTGGGGTGTGGAGGCGGGACCGTCCCGAGTGCCTCACGGGCGGCGCTTACGGCCCAGAGCTTGTTGCCGGTCTGCTTGATCGCGAGGCCGGGTCCCTGCCGGGCCACGACCTGCCCGAGCAACTTCCCGAGTGAAGCCAACGTGATCACCATGACAGAACCGGGAGCGCGTCGTCGCACACACAGTTCACGCTGCACCCCCGAGTCCGTCCTGGATGGTCTTGTAGACCTGCGACCGGGCCCAGGCGGTGAGGACCTCACGGAACTCGGGCTTGTCGAAGAACATGCGGAACAGCTCGCCGTTCGCGGCCTGCCGGTCGATGATGACGTCCCCGAACTTCGGGTCGAACACGAAGCCGAAGTTCTCCTCGGTGTTGCCCTTCGCGACCTCGACGAGTTCGGGGTCGGCGGCGGCCGCGGCGACTTGCTGGTTCCATAGGACCTGGTCGATCTCGGTGAACTCTGTGCCGAAGCGGTCGTTCAGCAGGTCGATCAGGGTCGAGAGGCGGACCTTGTCCTTGACGGTCTGGACGCCGCTGCCGTCGCCGCTCATCCCTGGGACGCCCCCGCCCCCGCCGTCGCCCTCGGTGAGGGCGAGGTCGTGCTCGCCGCTCATCTGCGTGCGGATGTGGGTGAGGAGCGCACTGTCGCTGATGTCGACGTCGCCGTCCTCGTCGACGGTCTTCGGGAGCCGCGCGATGAGGACCTTCCCGTAGTAGAAGAGCTCCTCCAGGTCGGGGCTGGTGAACGGGACGACCTGGCCGAGGAACGCGTACGTGCGGACGTAGTCCCGCAGGGCGGTCCGGAAGTCCTCCCGGTCGTCGAGTCCGGGGATCGCGAGGTACCGCTCGACCGCCGGATCGGTCTTGGCGTACAGGGCGGCGTGGGCGTCCTTCTCGGACGCGAGCAGCGCCGCGACCATGTCCCGCATCTCGACCGCGTCGATCACGCCGGCGTCCATGATCCGCTGCTTGAGCGTGAACAGGACGTTCGGGTCGGTCGGTTCGGTCCACGACGTCTCGTAGAACGGCTTGAACGCTTCCTGAATGTCCTCGGCCTTGTTCGCGAAGTCCAGGACGAACGTCCCTTCCTTGCCGGGGGCGATCCGGTTGAGCCGGGACAGGGTCTGCACGGCCTTCACGCCGTCGAGCTTCTTGTCGACGTACATGGTGTGCAGGAGCGGCTCGTCGAAGCCGGTCTGGTACTTCTCCGCGACGATCAGCACCTGGTAGTCGCCCACCGGGAAGCCCTGCTCCTCGTCCCCCTGGAACCGCTTCGAGGTCTGGCTCTCGGGGACCGGCTTGCCGTCGTGGAGGTTCATCGACGGCTCGGTGTACTTGACGCCGGGCGCGTCGGGGTCCTGGACCTTGCCGCTGAACGCGACGAGCGCGTGCAGGTCCCGGTAGCCCTTCTCGGCGATGTACGCCTCGATGCTCTGCTTGTACCGGACCGCGTGCAGGCGTGAGCGGGTGACGACCATCGCCTTCGCGAGCCCGCCGATCTCCTTGCGGGTCACGGTCCGGAAGTGCTCCACGATGATCTCGCTCTTCTGCGCGAGGTTGCTCGGGTGCAGGGCGACGAACCGGGCGAGCGCGGCGTTCGCCTTGGCCTTGTCGACCTCCGGGTCGGTGCTGGAGAGGCCGTTCGCGAGCCGGAAGTACGTCGAGTAGGTGACGTAGTTCGCGAGGACGTCGAGGATGAAGCCCTCCTGGATCGCCTGCCGCATGGAGTACAGGTGGAACGGCTCCAGCCGGTACCCCGCCGCCAGGGCCGGGTCCGGGATGCGCTCCCCGAACAGCTCCAGGGTCTTGGCCTTCGGGGTGGCGGTGAACGCGAAGAACGACAGGTTGTCCTGCATCCCACGGGTCGCCGCGGACGCCCGCAGGGCCGCGAGGCTGTCGGTGAGCGCGTCCTGCGGGTCGGCGTTGGCCTCGATCGCCGCGTCGTACTTCTCGGCGGCGTCCCAGATCGCCTCGTCGACCGTCCCGCCGCTGCCGACGACATGGTGGTCCGCACCGAGCACGCTTTTGAGGTCCTTCGCGGACTCACCGGACTGCGACGAGTGGGCCTCGTCCACGATGACCGCGAACCGCTTGCCCTTGAGGTCGGTCGCGGCCTTCGCTATGACCGGGAACTTCTGCAACGTCGTAATGATGACCTGCGCCCGGGAGCCTTCGAGCGCCTCCGCGAGCTGCGCGCTGTTCCTGTCGATCCGCTCGACGACGCCGGGGGTGTGGTCGAACTGCCAGATCGTGTCCTGCAACTGCCGGTCCAGGATCACCCGGTCCGTCACGACGACGACCTTGTGGAACACCTTCTCGTTCGGTCCGAGCCCCAGCCCAGTTGCGTGCTCGGTGAGCAGCGACGGGTCGGAGGGGGTGTGGAGGGTCGACAGGCGGTGGGCGAGCCAGGCGATGCTGTTGCTCTTGCCCGACCCGGCGGAGTGCTGCGGCAGGTAGTTCCGGCCCGGACCCCACGTCGACGCGTGGCCGGCGAGCCGCAGGACCAGGTCCCACTGGTGGTAGCGGGGGAAGATGACCTTCCCGCGCTTCACGGCCTTCTTGCCCTTGCCCGTGGGTTTCTCCTCGTGGACGAACCGGGCGAGCAGGTCCAGCCACTGGTCCCGCTGCCACACTTGCTCCCACAGGTACGCGGTGCGGTAGCCCAGGGGGTTTGGCGGATTGCCCTTCCCGCCCTCCCGGCCCGGACCGCCGGAGCCCTGGTTGAACGGCAGGAAGCGGGTCCGCTCGCCCTCTAGCCGGGTCGTCAGGAACACGAGGTCCTGGTCGACCGCGAAGTGCACGACCGTCCTGCGGTCGAACACCAGGTCCTTCGGGTTCCGGTCGAAGCGGTACTGCTTCTTCGCGTGCTCGGCCGTCTGCCCCGTCACCTGGTTCTTCAGCTCCGCTGTCGCCACCGGCAGACCGTTCACCAACAGGAGCAGGTCCAAGCTGTCCTGCGGGTTCGACTCCGAGTGGTGCACCTGCCGACTGACGACCAGGCGGTTCGCGTCGTACAGCGCGAGCAGGTTCGGCGTCAGGGCGTGCGCCGGCTTGAAGAACGCCAAGCGGATCTTCACGCCCATGTCCTCGACACCACGCCGGAGCACGTCCATGGTGCCGCGAGAGTCGATCTCAGCGGCAAGGCGCTTCGCGAACTTGAGCTGTGCCTGGTCCGCACCGCCGTACAGACCGACCAGTCGGCCCCACGCCTTCGCCTGAGTGGCCCCGATGAACTCGAACAGCACCGCCGTGTCCAAGCCCAGGGCACGACGGAAGTTAGGCGCGGTCCCCCGACTCCACCCGTTCGCGAGCAGATGCGTCTCGATTGCGTCCTCGAACGCGCTTTCGCCGTGCGCCGCGCCGACCATCAGATGCCTACCGCTTCTGCGAGGGCGATTCCCGAGGCCGGGACGGACATGTGTAGCGCGGCTTCATACCGTTCTCGCGCAAGGGAGAGACGGCGGCTCTCTAGCGTCAGTTCCTGGTGAACTTCATCTAACCTCCGTACGGCCACCTCTTGCCTTTGGATAGGCACGGATGGAAAGCGCATCTTGCGGAAGGCCGCCCAGGCCAGGTCGAATCCGTTAGGCGGCATGTCCTTGGACAGCCGCCCAAGCTCTACCTTGTACCGCTTGCTGCGGAGCATGTAGTGAACGTACCTAGGCAAGGCGAAGTTTCGGTCGATCACCAACGACCAATACGCTGGCGAGATTAAGCCCTCTACCTCCGAAACGCCATAGGCACCGAACCTGGCCCAGAGCTTATTTACCACAAGGTCGTCCGGGCGGACCACGCGGTAGTTGCTGAGGTCCTCGCTCGGTGCCCGACCGCCCGCATCCATATCGCGCACTGCGACCCCACGGTCAGAGGTGACTGTGAGCATTGGATAGTCGGGACAGCCGTATTCTTCTCGACTCGTGAAGACCTGGGCGAAGGCAACGGACTGCCCGTACGTGGCGTGGTCCAACTGGCCGGGGACTGCCACGTCGCACTCACGCAGGTGCTCGTCCACGACCTCTGCGATAACAGAGGAGTGGCGCTCCAGTTCCAGTTCGTGGCGTCGCTCGGCGAGGTACAGGGCCTCTGCTTCGGCATCAAGGCGCTGCGCCATTGCCCGCTGATCTTCGCGAGAAGGGAAGGGGATAATCAAGGCACGGACGTCGCTATCGCTGACGAACGGCAGGGCGCCACCGTTGTCCAGCATTGCCATGTCTACGCGCTCCAGAACGTGGTAGAGGTAGCGGCTGTCAATGTCGGTCGGCACAACCGCCATGACATTGTTATCCATCACGGCGTGCACGGTCAGAAAGCCCCGCGCGTTCACCGCCAGGGCAGCGCCGACCTTCGGGAAAACCGTCGATCCTGGTGGCACGATTCGGGCACCAAGTTCGGCGGCGGTCGCCGTAGTGATCCAATTCGCCGCCGTGACGATTCCGTTTCGGTTCTCAGGCAATGCCAGGTCACTGACCTTCAAGAACGGCAAGTCGCCGCTCGACTCTCCTTGCGCGCTCGGCGGGAAGCCAGTGCCGGAGACTGTTCGCGCGACTCGCGAAAGCCGGATCCGTTCAACCACGTCGTTCCGCCCACTTTCGGGCGTCGGCGATGGCCTCTTCGACGATGGCGATCTCGGCGTCGATCTCGTCCACCGATCGCGGCGGCACATACCGGTAGAAGTGCATGGTGAAGGGGATCTGATAGCCCACCTTCGTCTTCGCATGATCGAGCCAGGCGTCTGGAGTTGCCGGGAGGACCTCCCGACGGAGGTACTCCTCCACGTCCTCGTCGAGGGGCACCTCCTCGATCTCACGACGGTCTGGATCAGGCAGCGGTTGACCCCGTCGGTCCGTCATGATGGGAGCGTCCACGTCGTAGCGAGCCGCAGCCTCAACGGCGACCTTCAGTAGCTCAGAGGAGAACTGCGCACCCTCCTTCGTGGCCGTTTGCATCAGTCGCTTCTGGAACGCGTCCGCGGTCGCCTCCACCCAGTCCCCGGCGCTGCCAATAACAGCGTCAAACACCACAACAGCGGCGACCGGATCACGACCGTCAGCCGTGTAAGACCCAATCGCCTCCAGGTAAGCCTTCGAGGACCGGACGCGGACCACCGTCTCCGGAGTCAGACCCCACACCCGACGCATCGGCTGTTCGACGACAACCCGCTGATATCCGAAGGCGCCGTTCCGAAAGACCTTGACTCGGTCGTCGCGGGCGGCACCATCTGCTGCGTCGTGGTAAAGGCGCGACAGTTCAACGATTTGGTTGTCGCTGAACTCTTTGCGCTTGTCGCCAAGTCCCTTCCGCAGTCTCGTGAAGTCGCCGCGAGCATCAAGAAGTGTGACCTTGCCCGCGTGTGCCGCATCCTTACGGTTGGTCACAATCCAAAAGTACGTGCCAATGCCGGTGTTGTAGAACATCTGATTCGGCAGGGCGATGATGCCTTCAAGCATGTCGTTCTCAATGATCCAGCGGCGGATTTCGGATTCGCAGCCCCCGCGCCTCCCGAGAACAGGGGGCTGCCGGAAAACACAATCGCAACTCGACTTCCGCCCTCGCTGACAGGCTTCATCTTGCTCATCAGGTGTTGGAGAAACAGCAGGCTGCCGTCGCTGACACGGGGCAGGCCCGCGCCGAAACGCCCACGGTCGCCCAACTGGGTGCTCTCGTCGGTGATCTGACGCTGAATGCGCTTCCAGTCGACCCCGAACGGCGGGTTCGCGATCATGTAGTCGAACCGCTTGCCGGGGAACTCGTCCGCGCTGAGGCTGTTGCCGAGGCGGATGCGGGCGGGGTCCTGGCCCTTGATCATCAGGTCGGACCGGGCGATGGCCCACGTCTCGGGGTTGAGCTCCTGGCCGAAGACCTCCAGCCGGGCCTTCGGGTTCAGGCCGGCGAGGTGCTCCTGCCCTCCGGTGAGCATCCCGCCGGTGCCGCAGGCGCAGTCGAACATCGTCCGGACCGGGCTGCCGCCGCGCAGGAGGTCGTCGTCCTCGCTGAACAGGATGTTCACCATGAGGCGGATGACCTCGCGCGGGGTGAAGTGCTCCCCAGCGGTCTCGTTGCTCATCTCGCTGAACTTCCGAAGGAGCTCCTCGAAGATGTAGCCCATCGCGCCGTTCGGGACCGCGTCCGGGTGCAGGTCGACGTCCGCGAACCGGCTGACGACGTGGAAGAGCAGCCCGGCGCTGTCCAGGCGGCTGATCTGGTTGTCGAAGCCGTACCGGTCAAGGACCTCGACCGCGCCGGTCGAGAACCCGGCGATGTACGTGCGGAGGTTCCCGGCGACGTTGCCCGGGTCGTCGAGCAGGCGGGCGAAGTCCAGCGGGCTCGTGTTGTAGAACGGCTGCCCGGCGGCGCGCAGGAGCAGCGGCTCGACATTCTCGATCTTCCCAGCGAGGTCGGCCGCCCGGGCGATCACCGCGGGCTTCGTAGGTTCGAGGACGCAGTCGAGGCGACGCAGGACCGTGAGCGGGAGGATGACCTGGCCGTACTCGTGGGCCTTGTAGTCGCCCCGGAGCAGGTCGGCGACCGACCATATGAAGCCGACCTTGTCGCCGAACCCGCCACCTTGTCCCAGCACGCCTCCTCCAGCTTGCGAGAGGACCGGACCCCCGTGGTGTAGCCAAGCAGCAGCACCCGCACCATCAGCCGCGGGTCGAACGGCGGCGCCCCCCGACCCTGCTTGTAG
>JAABVA010006693.1_pt1 | contig 10163 bp, 6 predicted proteins | sample 5560331 | NCBI WGS metagenome assembly JAABVA01 (sample SAMN12812661, study PRJNA571458) | rock metagenome | isolation source: Antarctica rocks | place: Antarctica: Victoria Land, Mt New Zealand sud | collected 2016-01-07 | reverse complement strand
CGTTATAGGGCTACAAAGACTTGATATTGATTTTCCAAGGTAATACACAAAGGTGGGAAGCCTTATTGGACGCGTCGTGCTTTCGCTGCGAGTGATGCAGCCATTTCGCATACGGTCTTGTTGAAAGACCACTGTCCTCGATTGATTGATTGATTGATTGATTGATTCATAGGTGACTGAGGCTGCCTAGGCTGCCATACACTGCATAACTACAAGCGGCTAGCACATACTGATCTCATCCTCATTATCATCTCACTGTTGTCATCACTGTCACCTCATGATCTAGCTAACTAATACAAATTCTGACTTTATCTTCTGTAGCTCTTCATGTTTTTCTTGATTCTGATGCTTACTAATCTTCTTTTTTTATAATCTAATGTTAATGTCTTTCTTTCACTGTCATCAATAAAGAATAAATGTTTCTATAAACAATTAATTGTCTTTTCTGCAGTCTGAAGTGTGTAATTGTTGAATTTTCTATTTCAAATTACATCTAAGAATATCAGATCTTCTGATGTCTCTTTTACAGTCTAAAATTGCCTTAAAATATTGCTTTGTAACATAAATATAGTGATCACTTTAATTAATGCTGAGTTTTATAAAATCTTCTTTATATTATTAACTTATCTCAGTAGTTTCTTTCTTAAATCTTAAGTTTGCAGACATTTCATCAGCACATAATGAACAGTTTGAATGCTCAGATTATATAAACATTGTGAAGAGTTTACTTAATTTATAATATAAAAATAATAAGTTATGTCAATCTTCTCTATGCATAGCTGAGTAATCAAAAAGCTTATAAATTAATAAAGTTCTGTATATTTATTCAACACTTTTCTGTTTAACTGTTACTTCATATTGAATGTGATTTATTCTGCTGTTTCATTCTTTCAGTCATTGATTTATTCTTCTGTTACTCACTGATAAAGTCTTGTTTTACAGATAATAATTAAATGTCAAATCTCTGTAATCTATTCTTTCTCAGTGTGTAAGTCTCTGATCTAAATCACTGTCTTAATCATTCTATTTATTTCTTCATTTTCTGATATCTTTATGTGCATCAGTATTCATCAGATCCATATCTGAATCTTTTAACTTCATAAATTATCTATTTTCTTTACTATATACTGCAGTAAGTACTGATCTGATTATGTATTCAGTTTAGTGACTAATTAAATTGCTGCTTAATTATCTATATATATATTTACTGCTTAAAGCTCTGATTTCATCATTTTCACTGCACTTATTATGCTCATCATCATGATCAGGCTCTGTAGCTTCATCATATATACTGTGAATGTCTTATCTATACTTATATACATTATGTATCTCAGATCTCTTTTCAGTGTCACTGTCATCACATTTATCTGATCCTCAATGTCACTGTCATTCATGTAAATATTTAACATCTCTCAGTCTTAATAAAATTTGTTAATATTATGTCTGTAAACAGCTTCATTTACATTGTTGTTTATGTGAATAGTTGAGCTATTTCATCATAATAATACAATGTAGAGTGTTTTGAATTTTAAGTTAATTTCTGATAAGAATTATATCTGCATCTCATAGTGAAGCTACAGACATTTCAGTGAGCTCTTTCAACAAAGCTTTTTTGTAAAGTCAGATCTGATTTTCTTCATTAAGATATAGATTGACACAGTGACAATGTGAAGCATAAACTTTCTCAGTGTCTTCTTTAATTGCTGTTTCATTAAGAAAAGAAAAAGTTTTATATTTAGTGCTGAGTTTACTGTTGTGTAAAAGACTCTCACTATAATGACTTCTACTTATTACTGTATGACTGTCAGTTTCTAAAAAATTCATTTCTGTTGTATAATTGTTCTGTGCTCACTGTCTAAACTGTATCAAACTGAGCAGCAGTACAGAATCTATAACAACATCATTATTACATAGAGTCTCTGTAGATTCTTAAGTCTGAAGTCTCATATAAAGTCTGTTAATATCACTAGATCTTTGAGGCTTGTTGTGGCTCAGGTCTAAATGTGTTGTATATATGCATTTCATTTTAAATGTAAATTCAAGATGACTCTCAGCACTCTGCATATCAATGATGTCTGTACTGTGTGTGTATCTAGAATCAACTTCACTGTTGTGTTATGTCTTGTGAGACAGTTTATGAAGTAAATAAGTTTATACTTAACTAAAATAAAGACAAAGACATATCTTTAAGCTTACTGCTCTGCACAGCTGTGCACTGTGTACAAAGCAGTGCAGTTCTCTTCTGCTGACTTTTTTGTCATCATAATGTCTATATCATCAATTCAACTTGCTGCTGTGACTCAAAGCTGTGAATCATTGACTAGATTCAGCATGTCAGCATTGTAAAATAGATATAGAATGAGTGATAATGATAAATTTTAAAATATATCTATATAAATGACAAAGCTCTCTGACTCATATTCTGACAGCTTTATTATTGATGTTCTTTTTTTCAGAAAGTCTTCTATTCAGTTTACTATCTTCAGTGATAGACAGCATTTTTAAAGATTGTAAAGTAATTTTTTGTGAAAGACATTGTTAAAGACTTCTAATACATTCAGCATTAATAATGATGTAACTGATGTGCTTAATTCTCATGCTTTATAAATCTGCTTCAGCAATATATAAATTGCCTACTCTATAAATACAATCTTCTGATCTCTCAGCAGTGTTTTAAGTAGCAGTTAATAAATCTCTGTCATATAGCTTATTCTGTATATCATTACAGACTTCAGAGTCTTATCTATGATGTTTAGAAGTGTCACTAATCAATATATCTTAAACTGCTGATAGTCTTCTTTGTTGAGCTTCTGCAGCATCACTGTAATAAAATGTTTAAAAACTCTTAAATATCTTCTGCTGTTCAGGCATAAGTTGTACAGTGAGAACAGCAATGAAAATAATTGTAATAATATTCAGTGTAGAATTCAGTTTGATATGTTATTTAATTCTAATATCTTATTGCTTAATGCTCACATTATAATCTCTGTTAATTCAGTCTCTGTAATTGAAGACATAAATACTGATTCAGAATACTTATATTCTGCAATGTTGTTGAGATCTGTCTCTGAAAAAGTTAAAAAGAAGATTGTTTAAAGTAGTTCTGTCTTATTCTGTAATTCTGTAAGTTTCAGCTCTTTCATTTATTTCAGAGTGAAAGTGAAAGCCTGATTTGCAGCTCTGCAATTTCTGACTTACTTTGTCAGTTTTTATAATTTTTAAGAATTCTTTAAGATCATCTCTATTCATTCTCTGTGACTCACTCTCATTAATTTTGTCAGCTTCTTTTCTTTTTCATTGCAGACTCAACAGTACATCTCTTAAATGTGCATGCTCTGCTCTCTTTATCAACAACAATGAGCTTTATTTATTTTTCTCATCATTTCTTTTGCTTCTGAGCCAAACTCTAACTTTAATCATTTACTAAGAGTTGACATTGATACTGTTATCTTTACTGTGATCTGAATTGTCTCTGTAATGACAGTTATATATTGCTTTATATTAAGTTCATTATAGTTATGAAATGATGTTGACAGCTGTTCTGTCAGAATCTGTTGTAGAAGCTTTATGTCTGCTTTATCTCACTGTCAATAAGATTGTAATATAGTCTCTGCTGCAGACAGCAGAAGATGAGTAACAATAAAGTAGTGATTAAAGTCATAATGTCATTATTGTATTTTGTAACTGATTAATTATTAAATAATGTCTGAGCTATTTAACATCAGATCTATGATGCTGTATGTTTACTAAGATCTTTATGTGACTAAGCTCTGCAGTAAGAACAGAGAGAGCTGTTATTCATTTATTATTTATATTAATTACTTTATCTATGAGTTCTTCTTCATTCTTAGATCTTCTCATGTTAAATGATGCAGATTAAAGTCTCTCACTATAATATGTTATTAGTGATCATTCTTCAGTAAATCATTCAGTTACTTTAAAATTGCTGTGATGTTCTCTCTGACTGCTTCTCTATACACATTGTAAATGCATAGACACTTAAACTGACTGTGTTTAGTGTATTAAATCTTCAAAATTATAAGATCTCTGTTGTATGTCTGAATTGTTCAGTCTGCACAGTTCAGTCATGAATTAATGTAGAAACAGACTTAAGTTGATTCTTTTTCTGTGAATTTTAGATAGATCAGATGAAATTAGTTTTTGCAGAGATAATAAATATTATTGTTGTATTTATTGTATTATGATTTCTGAATAATCAGCACATCATAATCTCATATGATGAGATTCTGAAGCAGAAATATCATAACCTTGTCTCTTAACTTCATTGTGTTGTACTGTAAGATGACAAAGTTTAAGTGTATTAACATTATTCTGTTATCATTATAATCTCTGAAATTGATGTTGTTTCTATATTTATGATGTCTGCTGTGAAGTCATCTTAACTGATGAGCAGTGAGCTCACTAAGTTCTGCTCAGAGATATTTTTAATTTCTGTTGTTTAACTATTCTTTAGATTTATCTAATACTTAGAGAATCTAATGCTTCAGTAACTCACTGCTGTCTTTATTGCTGCATCTATCTTTTACATTTTTAAAGATCTAATTGTAATTCTTTTAGATCTGTTTTCATTCACTGATCTCAGAGAGATTTAATTTGCATCTGTAATTGCTGTTTTTATAAATGATACTGATCACTTTTCATTTTCATTGATGAATGTCTTCAGAACTGATGTCAGAATTGATGAAATTCTTGTAAGAATCTTAAATATTGTTAAGCAGAGCTCACTGATGATTTCATGATCATTACTCATTATTGTATGTAATGTAAGTGTTGCATCTCTGCTAATATTGTCACTGCTGTCACTGTTGTCTCTGTTGTCACTGTTAATGCTTTTGCTGTAACTGTTAATGTCAATCTTACTGACTTTATCATTAACTGTCTTTGAGAATGTGACTTCTTTAAGTTTAATAATTAATGTTTAAGTTAATACTCATTACTGAGTCTGCTTAATGTTATATGTCATCTACATGCACATTGTCTCTTTCTAAAACTTAAAACACTTATTGTCTCATGTCTTATGTGAGCCTCTGCAGCTCACACACTTTCTAATGTTAAATTCTAGATTCTTAAAGAAACAATTCTTAAATCTATGACTCTCTACACATATGCTGCATTTCTGAGTATCCTCACATTGAGCACTTATGTAGTTATACTTATGACACTTAAAGCACTTCTAAATGCAGCAAGCTTAATCATATAACTCTATCTTCTTGTACTCAGAGTCTCAAATCAATCTGATTTAAAGCATTAAATTGATGTGTTCTGCATTCATAAATTTCATTATTACAGATTCTGTCACTCATTTTAAGCTGTACAGTCACTTTACATAATTAATTAAGATGTTCTCTTCAGCTTCAATCTTATGATTTTCTGTCTATATACATGTCATTATAACTCATTAATCTTTCATTTTGATGCTCTGTATCAGTATGCTGTGCATGATGACATCATAAATAATGATGATTATCTTGCTGTCTGCTTTTAAAGATATAATTCATCTAATGTTACTCTGCAGTGACTCTTTTTCAGTCACTGTGAATACATATACTGTCAGATCATCTAACTTCAGTTGCTTGACAGCTGCAATCTTAATAATGATGATGTTTTGATCTGCAGTGACACAGATGTGGCTGTTGATGCAGTTGTGTAGTGTGATTGATGAGAGAGTGCATCAATAATTAATAAGAATAATGTCAGTGAATTTAATGACAATTCTGTAATCATTAGATATAAAAAGATCTGTGATGATGCTTCTTTCTTTAAATGATAATGAAAAGAACACTGCTATTAAAAATGATGATATGTCTACTGTCATCTGAGCTTAAATGTGTGTGTGTCTATATTCTGTAATGATGAAGAATTGTAATGCAGAGTTTCTGCTGATGAGAATCTTTAGAATGTTCTTTGTGATTATGATGTTGTATTGTACTGTGTTCATGATTCATCATAAAGCTTTCAGGTCAGCTGCAATTTGAGCTGTTTTAGATTAATTGTGAACTCATGAGTCTCTTATCTATAAGAGGCTGATGAGTAAGATATGTGACAATGTGAGACACTACATTATGACAGCTATTTAATGAAGTTCTGATGTTAAGATCTTGTATTGATGAAGATTAACAACTAAAGAACTCAAAAGATTTGTATGTAAAGGCTGTCTATATAGTACTTTGCTTATCAATTATTGTGTAAGAAGTTCAGCTATGATTTAGTATGAGTGCATAATGATATCATAACAATTGTCTTCTCTTCTATGTGCTGATTCTTCAGCACATTGACATATCACTGATGTTAGATCAGCAAGATGTAAGCAACAATTCACTTAACATTCTTATGTATTTTGCTTGTTGCCTATTTTAGCTAAGCTAATGATCTTGTGCAATACTTTAAGTTTGTTACATTCAGATAGGTGATGATTCAGCTTTGTTTAACAGTGAATAACATGCAAAATGTAAGCAAGATTAACTTTTCTTTATTTTTAAATTGATTAAATCAGTGATCTCTTTGTTTAATCACAATATATAAGAGACTCTTTCTCACACATAACTTACATTCATTTCATCTTCAACACCTTAATAAATCAAAGTTATAGCAACTTCATGGCTTTGAACAGTGCTTTTCTCTTGTAACACCTTGTAAATGGCACAATAGCAACAGCATAGCAACATTGACACTATAATTATTAAGAAGAATAAAAGAGATGTTTTCTTTGCTGTGTCTTTCATTAAGAATTCAGTGAGATTATCAGCAATTTCTGTACATATAGCATTTAAGACATCAACATATTCTAACAATATTGCAGTCTAAGGAATGCATCTATATGAATATGAAGAAACACAATAATAAATCTTTAAGTTTCTATCACTTTCATCATCAGACACTGTTCATCAACACAGTCTTAAACATTAATAAGTTGACAAACTTATCAGAGTTAATTCTGAAGATCAAGTCTGCAAGAGCTAGATCAATAAAGAATACAATGAGTACTGTAAGTAACACTGTTGATATACTTGCTTTGCTGAAATGAAATGCAGAAACAGAATATGATGAAGAAGAATATTGAGCATGAGAAATGTAAGTATCTTAAAATGAATTTACTGACAAAATGCTTACACAACAATGATGAGGTGCACATTCTGAATAATATTGTTGCATAAAAGAGACAGCAACAGAGACCTCACTGCTGTATATAGACATAGTTGTATTTACTCAATCTTTCTGACAACAAAACATCATCTTTTTGCACATCACTTTCTTAAGCTGCAGATAAGCTATTATTAACAAACTTAATTGAAAATGCTTGCTTAATGATCATCACTGCACTGCTGACTTCACAGAACACTGCTTTCACAGCATAATTGACTTGTCAGAAACTCATCATTCAGAAAAGCATTAAGCTTAAAATCATAATTAATGAACATCTCTCTGCTCTGCATCATACATCACATTCTTCTTCTGCAATAACATCATCACACACATTGCACCTCAATTTCATTTTTGCCTCAGCTCTCAGAGATGTTGCTGCTTCATAATATTATATTCTTAGCAATTTCTTTACTCTCTTGTTTGCTCACACTGACATTATCTTGATGTCACATTATAATTATTACATCAACAACAAATTAAATTCTCTTTGTTGTCTCTGCTGTTCAAAACATATCAGCAATAACATCAGTCAATGCAACATTATTGAAAATCAAAATTGCAATTATTGCAAGATGCTTCAAAAGCTGTGCAACTCAGTTCAATAGAAAGTCTCTTGTCATTTTGTGATGCATTAACAATAATAGATCTTCACATTCTTTAATTACTGAGTTAACAACTTGCACATACTTGTCAATCATATCATCATTATGACAGCTAATGATGTTCATCAGTCTTGGCTTCAGCATCATCTCAATTGTATACAGACATCATTTATTAAGCATGTCATCATCTACATCATTTATGTTGTGAGACATCACAGTGATCATCATAAGTCTGCAGAGATTCATAATTTGTTGTTGCTCATGATTTAAGAGCAGCAGACAGTCACTGTAATGCAGATATTTATATTGAATATCTTCTGCTTTATGATTTGTTCTCTTAATTTTCTTACATTTTGCTGTTATCATCATATTGCTTACTTCACTTCAAGTGTGAGCTTCTCTTTCTTCAGTTAAGTAATAACATCTTGAAAAGCTCTCACAACTTAATGCTGCAGCTTAATCACTTCAACAACAATTACAACACTGATAAATAGTCACTGTTCTTATCTTCTGCTTCTAATAATGATGCAGATGCAGAGATAACAGACTGATTTAATAGCATTTTGCTGATGTATTAATTGTATTTTGACTTTGCTTCTTCTAGATGATACTATGTAGAATATTTTTAATAGAAGTTTTTAATTTCTTAAATCTCATTTACACTTCTGCTTTCTTTCTATTCTTGCATTGTATTCTTGTCACAACACTTTCACATTCTTCATATGCTTTACTCAAAGTCACTCATTATATTCTATTAAATATTCTACTCACTTAACTTTGTATTGTAACTGTTCTCTTCTTTATTTCTTGTTTAAGATATCTTCAATCTCATATTTCTTCTCATTGTTTATGAGATTCAGAGAGAGCAGTTCTGACAAAGAATTATTGTTTAGACAGTGTTTATGAGACTTTAAATATAAGACATAAAATACATTATGAATTCTGTAATGAGCAGGCAGAGTCAGTTAATATGCTTGTTTATTAATAAGATTAACAATTTAAAAAGATTTAATGAATTTGTGCAACAGTTTCTTGCTTAATCTGTGTTGCTTTAAGTTCTTAATAAACAATAGCATCAGATCATCAACATTGTAGCTTTTTTGAACATGATTTTTGTCAAAATACTTGATTTGCACTTTCACAGCAACTTATCATTGCTTTATCATCATAACATGAATTTTCTTCATTTACTGCACTCAGTCTTTTGCTGCTGACATCTTCTCTTCATAGATATTGTTCTCAATGTGTTGAGTAATTCTTAAGTGATAGCTCATTAATGTCTTAAACAGTGTTTAACTAATTGTTGTATGTTTTTTGTTTGCATATGCAAACTCTGTCATAAGCAGAAAGAACACTCAGTTGTTTTATTCTTTACAACAGTAACAATGTAAATAATGTTTTAGAGTTTGATTTTGTCTCTTAGTTTAATCATCAGTTTACAGATAAAAGACAGTACTTAGTCTTTGCTTTATTTAAAGTTGATAACAGAATTCAAATCAATATGTGCTGATAAAGATTGACTCTTAGTCTGAGACAATATTTCTGAGTTCTTCATAGTGACATATGATCTGTTCAATATATATGTCAGCTAACTTGATTGCAGTGAGTTTTTTAGTGACAGAAATATATTGAGTTATCTTTGTGAGATAATTTACAATTATCAGTATGAAGTCATAAACATTAGCTTCTTATCTACTAAATAATAAGTCAGTGATCATGTTCATTGTTATCTTCTTTCATGATTGAGTAGATAGTGACAACAACTGTAATTTGCTATATAGATGATGTCTTGATACTTGAATTCTTAAATATACAGCACATGAAGCAACATATTCTTGAATGTTATTTATTATGTTGATTCAGTAATACTTTCTAAACAACAAATTGATTGTTCTGTCTACTTCATAATGTTTTGCTAGAACATTGTCATGATGCAGCTTCATAAGCTCATTCTTAATGACTTTGTCAGATAATATGTATATCTTGCTTTTGTGACAAAGTAATTCAATGAAATCAAACATTTACAAATTATCACTGATGTCTTGACAGCTGCAGTTACTCTGTAATTTTAAGTTTTATTGCATCTTTGCTGTTAAAACATCAGTGTTCTGCAAGAGATGAACAAATTCAAGAAAGAATGATTGTCTTTCATTATGTATCATTTCATCATCAGTCACTTTTTAAATCAATGCACATAAAATGAACTGTTTACAATCAGTAGTTTCAGCAACAAAGTTAAGCAGCTCTTCTGCTATGTTGTGTATAGATAAACTAAATGTCAGGATTATCACCTGACCACAGCTTACCTCGCCGCCGCCGCCTTCGCCTATTAGGCGAATAGCCTACTTAGCCATTTAGCCACATGGACCCAGCCATGTGCCTTAGTGAGTCGCTTAG
>JAABVA010006692.1_pt1 | contig 10163 bp, 10 predicted proteins | sample 5560331 | NCBI WGS metagenome assembly JAABVA01 (sample SAMN12812661, study PRJNA571458) | rock metagenome | isolation source: Antarctica rocks | place: Antarctica: Victoria Land, Mt New Zealand sud | collected 2016-01-07 | reverse complement strand
ATCAATCATGACGTAAATCGTTACAATCAAGGCGTCGTCCATGGGTCCTCCGTCGGCTACTCCTGTCGTTGAACAACAGCAGTGTCCAACCTCGGACCCATGAACGGCAACTAGCAATCACGGTAGAATAGCAAAGCCAGACAGAGCCAGGGCGACACGACGCCTCCCCACGGGGAGGTCCGACCACCGCAAGGCGCGGCGGCGCAGCAAGACGACGAGTGCGGCCGTGCTGGCCGCTGGCATGGCTATAAAACTGATAAGAGTCACCATCTCGACACCTCCGCCGAAGCCCTCCATCTACACGCCTCATGCTCTATTCTACGTAGGCTGATGGCGAGAGTGCGCGCCGCAAACCTGAATCTACCCCAGAGGTGGATCAAGGTAACGATAGGGACCTGAAACACCGCTGATCCGGGCGTAGTATCGCTCGTCCTCGTCCGCTTGCAGATCCAATCCAATCCGCGCGCCGCTCGGCAGGTGGGTCAGGCCAATGGACGCCCAAGGGAGCGCCTCGGGCGTGGGGGCTGGGACACGCGATCTACGCGCAGATCGGGGCGCCGCTCCGCGATGTCTCTCACGAACTGGTCGAGGGACTCAGCGGTCAGGCCGGGAGCAAGAACGCCGCGGATCTCGATGACGGCCGCACGGTACTCCAGTAATGTCTCCTCCATGAATGCCCTCCCCGGGTCCTTGGCGCAGCGATCATACCCCGTGCTATCCTCAGTGTAGCTGATCGCCGACAGGAGGTGACAGGGAGTACGTTACGCTTCAGGGTCTGTGAATTGTCGAGCTAACCACGCCCGTCTGGCCGCACGCGCCGTGGTTGGCGGCGTCTGGGGGGAGCCATCTCCCCAGGTTCCCCCGGAGGCGCGTCCCAATGCCGGACCCTAGCCGCGGGTCCGGCAGCCCAGTCAGCCATGGGCGACGGGGGCGGAGGGGGCGGAGGGGGCGGAGGGGGCGAGAGGGGCGCTGTCGACTTTTCACGAGCCCTGCATTACGCTTGCACACGATAGACGCGCCGCACAAGATCGACGACGCCCTCGGCGTTGGGCGCGTTGGGCGCGTTGGGCGCACCTCTTATTTGGGGTAGTGTTACGGAAGCTGCTGTGACGTGCAAAGTAATAGAGGGCGTGCGATGGGACTTGGTACCTGTCACAGAGCGTGAGGGCTCCGGCTCATTGACGAGCCGGAGCTCTGGGGAGCGTACCCTGGCGTACAGCGATATGCTACGCGGATCGTGCGAGCAGAGGCATGCGGCACAGCAGACGGGGTAGCACACGCCCCAGTTCCTCCGCCGGCGACCCGATGCCACCCGCACTGCGCCAGCCCACGGTCCCGTCCGGTCGGACCACCACCGCCCCCGTCGGCGTCACGCCGTAGGCGGCGCCCCAGTTCTCGTCACGGTCGATCAGGTCACCCGCCATGCCGACACGGTAGCTATCAAGGTCGATACCCAAGCGCGCGGCGACCGGACGGGCCGCGTCGCACCACGCCACGCCCTCGGCGCCGGCCAGCAGCACGAAGCGACGGTCGAAGAGGTCGAGCATCGAGATACGCTGGCTGGCGCGCTCTATCCACACATGCGGCGCCCGCGTCCCCGGCCGCCCCGTCAGGTCCAGTTCCTCTGGGCGCGCATCGGCCTGGTCAACTTGGCCAGCCTGGTCAACTTGGCCAGCCTGGTCAACTCCGTCCTCCACCACGACCGCGCGCGAGGCGTAGTGGTAGCCCAGGATCGGCGGGAGCTGGGCCAGGGGGTCGCCGTCGCCGTCGCCCCACGCGCCGTCCTCCGGTCCAGCCTGCTCCGGCCCGTCCCAGGCGGGCGCGCCATCGGGAGTCGGGGCCGCGAGCTCCCGCACCGCCCGGTCGACGACCACGCGCGCGACCGGACGCCGCTCGGCCTCGTACGTGTCGAGCAACGCCGGGTCTGCGGTGCCTTTGAGGACGAGCGCGAGCTTCCAGGCCAGGTTGTGGGCGTCCTGCACGCCCGTGTTGAGGCCGAACCCGCCCGCGGGCGGCATCACATGCGCGGCGTCGCCGACCAGGAAGGCGCGGCCGGCCTGGAAGCGGTCCGCGATGAGCGCGGCGCCCTCCCACGGAAGCACGCTCAGGATCTCCACGTCCAGGTCGGGGAGGCCGATCGCCGCCTTGATGAGCGCGACGCACCGTGCCGGGGTGAATGCGTCCGGGGTCTCGCCGCGGTCCGGGTCGTACTCAACGTTGAAGAGCCAGCGGTCGGCGTTGTTCACCGCCAGGAGGAGACTTTCCGCCCCCGGCCGCTCCACGAAGCACAGGATGAACTCTCGTCCGCGCACGAGATCGGATAGGTTGGCGCGAAAGTAGACGTTGACGAAGTGGCCGAGTTGGTCGCGGGAGACTGGCCCGAGCCCGGCCATAGGCACTCCGAGCGATTCCCGCACTAGGCTGTGGGCGCCGTCGGCCGCCACGAGATACTGGGCGCGCACCGCGCGGTGCGCGCCCGTAGCGCGATCCGCCAGCGTGGCCGACACGCCGTCCGCATCCTGCGAGAAGGACACGAGGTCTGTCCCGAAGCGCAGGTCGGCGCCGTGCGCGCGCGCGGCGGTGGCCAGGACAGGCTCCAACTCGTCCTGGGCGCAGCGGCCCCAGTCGCAGGGCGTCACGCGCGCCAAAGCTTCCCCGACCGGCAGCAGGTCCGCGTCGGGGACGCGCCGGATCTCCTCCCCCGCGAGGGTGTCCACGAAGAGCATGTAGCGGCTCGTGGCAAGGGCGGCGCCGGCGTCCCGGACGTCTCCTTCAAGGCCCACCGTCCGCAAGATCTCCATCGTGCGCACGTTGAGCCCGCGCGCTCGGGGATGGATCGACGTACCGGCGTGGCGCTCCACCAGCAGGGGCGGGACGCCGTGGCGCGCGAGCAGCAGGGCAGCCGCGAGGCCGGCCGGACCTCCACCGGCGATCAGGACGGGCGTGTCGTAACTGGATGTGGACATGGTGGCCCTCCTCGGACGACCCCGTGGCGCGCTCGATGCGGCGCAGCCTCACGGGTACTTATAGCATATACAAATTTGTGTTTTTATGCAATTTTGTATATAGGTCGAGGAGCCAGAGGGTAAGACGCGCCGCGGGGTCAGGGGAGCTCGCCGCGCTCAATCTGGTCGATGACCTCCTCGATCCAGCGTGTTTCGGCCTCGACATGCATGATGTCCAGGCGGCGGTTCTCGATCATGAAGCGGGGCAAATCCGGCGGGCGGATCGCCGGCCACGTCGTTTCCCATCCGACGAGGAAGGCGCGCGACCGGGCGGCGCGCTGGCGTAGCGCGGCCAGCACCTCGTCGCGGGGTAGGCGGTCCATGAAGGTCAGCGCCACCTGGAAAGGATCGATCGTGGGCTGCTCGCCCCACCAATAGTCGCGCAGGAGCCGCAAGAACTCCTGGCGCCCACGGTCGGTGATAGCGTAGGTGATGCGCCCTACTCCCCGACCGCCCGTGACGGTCCCCACAACCTCGACGATGCCTTCGTCGGCCATCTTCGAGAGCGCGGAGTAGATCGAGCCGTAGGCGACGTGCGCCCACTGCTCGGCATGCCACTCCTCCAAGGTGCGGCGGACGTCATAACCGTGCAACGGCTCCTTGCTCAGAACACCAAGAATGAGGACCCGGATTGCCGACATTGCCCCCCCTTCATACAAAGTTGTATGATATCACGCTTCTGTGGTCTCCGGCTGGCCGTTCTCGGGATCCGACTATCATTGGGAACCATATCGTACGCTAAACCTGGTCTCAAGGTTCTTCGGCGCGGCGCTTGATCGCTTCGTTGAACGCCGAGAGACCCTCCAATGCTCCTCTAGGGGATTGACGGACGACGCGGGGAATGAGACCCCGAAACGATTCGCAGTAGACTAGGCGCCTCTGTCGCGCTACCGAAGGGCGGAAACATCCACGGGCTGCTGTAGGGCGATGCATGAACGGCCACGCGCCCGCGGGTGTGTCGCAACCCGGGGGGCGCGGCCGACGCGACGTCCGAACTCGACGCCCTAGGGTCTGTGCATTGTCGAGACGTACAAGTCCCATGTGCCCGCACGCGCCATAGTTAGCGGGGGTCTGGGGGGAGCCATCTCCCGGGGTTCCCCCGGAGGCGCGCCCCAACGTCGGACCCTAGCCGCGGGTCCGGGAGACCAGTCAGCTAGGGGCGGCGGGGGCGAGAAGGGACTTGGGCGCCTTTTCACAGACCCTGCTCGATGCCCTGAAGGTTGAGCTTGCCCCAGCGAGCTAGTGTTATAATGTAGTGTCAGACCTGCAATTGAAGTCGCAGGCTGATCTTGACGTTGTAGTGCTGGTAGAAGAGAGAACATGAAGCTCGGACTGGCCGCGGCCGCGGTGGCGTCGTAGCTTGCAAGCGCCTGTGATCCATGGAGCCTGATGCCATGCGCCTGCTAATCGTGCGGCACGGGGAAACGCGCGACAACGCCTCCGGCCGCTGGCAGGGCTGGAACGACTCGCCCTTGACCGAGAAGGGCGTCGCGCAGGCCGAGGAGTTGGCGCGGCGGTTGTCCGGCGAAAAGGTCGCGGCGGTCTACGCGTCGGACCTCGGGCGCGCCGCGCACACCGCGCGCATCGTTGCGGCCCCACACAGCCTCGCCGTGGAGCACTCTCCCGCGTTGCGCGAACGCAACGTTGGCATCTTCTCGGGCTTGACGGGCCCGGAGGTCGAGATCCGCCACCCAGAGGCGCTGGCCCGCCGTACGGTCGACGGCGTGCTCGACTGGGCGCCCCCGGAGGGCGAGTCGTTCCGCCAGATACTGGCGCGCGCCTTGCCGTTCCTGAAGAAAATCAGGGGCGTGCACGCGGGACGCAGCGTCGTGGTGGTGACGCACGGCGGGGTGGTCCGCCTCCTGGCCGCGCACGCCGACGGGCGCGACTGGGCAGGCATCTACAAGCGCCACCCCTCCAACTGCGGCCTCAGCACCTTCATACTACGAGCCGACGACGCGCTGACGCTGGAGCGATTCGACGAGCACGCCTTCTTACAGAGGCCCGGCGCGCCGCCACTCTCCGAGGGCCGCGCGGGCTAATCGCCTAGCCGTTCGCCCGCTGAGCGCGCGGTCTTGCGTACGATGGGCTCCAGGGCGCGGCTCTTGGACGTGAGATCATAGTGGATGCGCACGGCGCACGGCGCACGGCGCGTCTTCGTCGGCGAGCGCCATGTCCTGGTCAAGAAGACCGGCAAGGAGCGCCACGCACAGGTCTACCGCGTGGTTAGCCGCACCCTCGACCGCATACGGGCGCCATGCGGGCGCGCGACACGCTGCGCGTCCTGCACGCCCACGGGCGTATCGAGAACCGCACGCCCGGGGTTCGCGACGCGCTCTTCGACGTAGAAGGAAGCAGGATCTCCGAACGGTCGAGATTAGACCCTGCCTTGTGTACACTGTATCAACAAGCCTCAGCGCCCTTATCAAAAGGGGAAGGACTGGCCCATGACAGCGTTGCACAGCGAAACCCGGTGCCGCGGATGAGCGAAACGGCCACGATCGCCCCACGGTCGGCCATTAGGGGCAGCCTGTCGCGCTACGTTTCTTTCACGCGCGAGGAGTGGATGCGGCTGCGCGCCGCCACGCCGCTGACGCTGGCCGAGGCCGACCTGGCGGCGCTGCGCGGCCTCAACGAGCCGGTGTCCCTGCGTGAAGTCGAGGAGATCTACCTGCCGCTCTCGCGCCTGCTCGACCTCTATGTCGACGCCACGCAGAACCTGTACACGGTCACGGATACGTTCCTGGGCCACCCCGCCGCCAAGGTGCCCTACGTAATCGGCATCGCCGGTAGCGTGGCCGTCGGCAAGAGCACCACGGCGCGCGTCCTGCAGGCCCTGCTGGCGCGCTGGCCCGGCCACCCGCGGGTTGACCTGGTCACTACCGACGGCTTCTTGCGGCCCAACCGTATGCTGCAGGCGCGCGGGCTGATGGGGCGCAAGGGCTTCCCGGAAAGCTACGACCTGCGGCGTCTGGTGCGCTTCATGGCCGACGTCAAGGCCGGCAAGCCCGAGGTGGCGGCCCCGATCTATTCGCACCAGGCCTACGACATCCTGCCCAACCAGAAGCAGGTAGTACGACGTCCCGACATCGTGATCGTGGAGGGACTCAACGTGCTCCAGACGGGCGACGGCCACCTCCACAGGCCGCCCTCCCTGTTCGTATCCGACTTCTTCGACTTCTCCATCTACGTCGACGCCGACGCCGCGGACATCGAGCGCTGGTACACCGAGCGATTTATGAAACTGCGCCAGACCGTCTTCAGGGACGAGGCGTCCTACTTCCACCGCTACGCGAGACTGACGCCCGAGGAGGCCATACAGATCGCAGGCGACATCTGGCGCGACATCAACGGCGCCAACCTGCGCGAAAACATCTTGCCCACCCGCGAACGCGCTCAACTTATCCTCGAAAAAGGTCTCGACCATGCGGTGCAAGGTGTCAAGCTGCGCAAGCTCTGACGTACAACAGTAACGATGAGGTAATGGGAGGACCCGACCCCAAAAGGCCGCTCTACACGAACAGTGGCTGCATCTCCGCCTGCTCCATGATCGCGGCCATCTCCGCGTCGGACGGACGGGACTCGTAGCGGCCGGCGGCGTCGAGCACCTTGGGCAGCAGGTGGATGTCGCCGACCGTGTTGAGAAAGACGCCGGGCCGGCCAAGCACCCACCAGACCGCGCGGTCGATGTCGGCCTGCTCCTCGAGCGGGGCGTACCACGTGGCGCGGTTCTGCGCCCCCTCGCCCCAGGGTCGCCGCGCGATCGACTTGATCGTCTGCACGGCGACATCGCGCTCGTGGCACGTCGCCAGCAAGCCCTCGAACTGCTCGGCGTAGTAGGAGTTCTGCATCGTCACGGCGTTGTACGGCAGCAACACGGAGTCGAGGTCGGCCTGCGCGAGGCTGCGCCGGTGCATGCCCGCGATAGCCACGCCGTGGCCCGTCACGCCGATGTGGCGCACCAGCCCCCCGTCGCGCGCCTCGACCGCCGCCTCGTACGCGCCGCCAGGGCCAAACACCTGATCCCGCTCGATCGGGTCGACGAGGTTGTGGAACTGAATCAGGTCGACATGGTCGGTGCGCAGGCGCTCTAGCGAGCGGTGGATACTGTCCTTGGCGTCCTGATAGGTGCGGTCGCCGGTCTTAGTGGCCAGGAAGAAGTGGTCGCGATAGCGGTCCATCCAGGGTCCGATGCGCAGCTCGGCGTCGCCGTAGCTCGCCGCGACGTCGATGTGGTTGACACCGTGCTGGAGCAACACCTCGAGCGTGCGGTCGGCCTCGTCCTGCGTCACGCTACTCAGCGATGCCGCCCCGAAAAGAGTGCGCGTGCTTATGTGTCCACTGCGGCCGAACTTGAGTGTCTCGATCATCGGTCTCCCCTCCCCCATTTTTCTAACGGCGCCCAAGCAATGACAGAAAGATATTGGACAGGTCTTCGGCGAAGCTGGGCAGGACATCGTCGCCGTCGAGCACTCCCCCTGCAGGAATTATACGCGCTGTGCGATCGTGGTTATAGGTAGTGATCGTGCGCGTGGTGAGAGTCCGGGCCCTGCTGCGATGCTTGCGATGCTATAATCTGCACAGCAAAGGAGTATTGTTATGCTGGTTGTGTCACCCTCGCCCAACATCGGTCCCGACGAGTTCGCCGCGCGCGCCGAGCGGCTGCGCGCGCATGTCGCGGCGCAGGGCCTGCGCGGCGTCGTGCTGTTCGACAACTACCACGTTCTTTATTTCAGCGGCTTCGCCTTCGTCCCGACCGAGCGCCCCGTCGCCTTCGTCATGGGCGCGGACGGCGAGAAGACTCTGTTCGTGCCGCGCCTGGAGGTCGAGCACGCCAGGATGCAGACCGGCTTCGCGCGCGTCGACCACTACGTCGAGTACCCCTACGACCCGCACCCCATGCAGGTCCTCGGCGACACGCTGGCCGCGCTGGGCATGTCCGGCGGCCCGCTCGCGGCCGATATGGACGGCTACCCCTGGATATTGGGCTATCGGGGGCCCGCACTGAGCGAGGTGACCGGCCAAAGGGTCGCGCCCGTCGCCGCATATATCGAGGACTTGATGGCGATCAAGAGCCCGGCCGAGATCGGGCTCATCCGCGAGAGCTGCATATGGGGCAACCTGGCGCACAGGTTGCTGCAGCGATACACGCGCGCCGGCGCCACCGAGACGGAGGTGAGCGCGCGCGCGTCGAGCGAGGCCACCTTCGCCATGCTCGACGCCCTCGGCGCGCGCTACCAGGCGCAGAATCCGTTCGCGAGCGGCGCGTCGGCCGGCTACCGCGGCCAGATCGGGCGCAACAGCGCTATCCCCCACGCCCTCGAGGGCAACATCACCTTCCGGGAGGGCGACGTGCTGGTGACCGGCGCGGGCACGCCGATGTGGGGCTACAACTCCGAACTCGAGCGCACCATGGTCATCGGCGGCCTCTCGCCCGAGGGCGAGCGGCTGTTCGTGCACATGCTGGCCGCGCAGGAAACGGCGTTCGACGCGCTGCGCCCCGGCGCGCGCTGCGCCGACGTCGACCGCGCCGTGCGCGACTACTACGAGCGGCACGACCTGATGCGGTGCTGGAAACACCACACGGGGCACGCCATCGGGCTGCGCTACCACGAAGGCCCGTTCCTCGACGTCGGCGACGAGACGGTGGTCCAGCCGGGCATGGTCTTCACGGTCGAGCCAGGGCTCTACGCCCCGGACCTCGGCGGCTTCCGCCACTCCGACACTGCGCTGGTGACCGGAGACGGGCTCGAGCTCCTGACCTACTACCCGCGCGACCTGGTCAGCCTGACTATCCCGGCGTGACGAAGGTATCGTTCTATCGGCTGTGGGGCCTGCTCCCCGCCAGGGCGCAAGAGTTCGTCATATACCGCCTCTCCGCCAGGGTGACGTTCGGGGTCCTGGCGGTCGTCGCGGACGTAGGGGGCCGTGTGCTGGTGGTGCGCCATACCTACCGCCGGCCGCCCTGGGGCTTGCCCGGCGGCATGGTCGGGCGAGGCGAGCAGCCGGACGCCGCGTTGGCGCGCGAACTGGGCGAGGAGCTCGGGCTCGACGCGACGGTTGGCCCGATCCTCCACGCCGATCACGACGCGCGCCGCCGCCACCTCACCCTCTACTACCGCGTCGCCACTACGGGCGCGCCGCGCTACAACGCCGAGCTCGACGCCCACCGTTATGTCGAGTTAGGCGAACTGTCGCGGCTGCTACGCGGCGCGCCCGCCCCACTGCTACGGATACTAGCCACGTGACCGAGTAACCCGAATAGGCTAGCCCTCTTGGGTCTTGCCGCGCATGATAGGGCGTGCCATCATAGGTAGAGAGTAGTAGTTCGCCAACTGCTACCCGTCACCTGTCACCGGACGCCCTACGGGAGGATGCCATGCATACCGGCAACCAGGACACCCGCACCGTGCTCGTCGTCGACGACAACCCCGCGATCGTGGCGCTACTGCATGCCATATTCACGGGCGAGAACTACCGCGTGCTCACCGCCCTGGCGCGCGAGGCTGTGCGGTACGCGCGGGACTGCCAGCCGGCCGTGATCCTGCTCGACATCTCCATGCCCGAGCTCGACGGCGTGCAGGTTTGTGAGCGGCTGCGCGCCGACCCGGCCACCGCCCCCATCCCGGTGATCGCCCTCTCCGCCCAGCTCAACCTGCGCCTCAACGGGAGCGCGATGGAGGCCGACGCCTACGTGGCCAAGCCATTCGACGTGCCCGCATTGGTGGAAACGGTCGCGACGTGGGCGGACCGGCGCAGCGAGCAGGCCGCGAACTGCGCGCGGCGCCCCATCACGCTGCAGCAGCCGGCCCACACCCACAATGCCCTACGCGAACGCCTGGCCACAGCCTCGACCGCATATGTATGTCTACCCGATACCATGTAGGGACAGGGCTCGTGAAAAGAGGCGCGTCCCAACAGGCGCATCGTCCGCGTCGATGACCCCCACGATGACCGGATCAGCGCCCTGTCCGCGCTTGACCAGGATGTTGGTCCCCCATAGATCGCCATGCAGCAAATGCGGCTCCGCGATCTCGTCGAGCACAGGCCGGTGGGCGCGCGCTATCTCCAACACGGTCCTCATGTTTGTCGCGTCGAGGCGCCAATTCTCCGTGTCCGCTACGATACTGGTGTTTAGACTAAACGGGGCCATGGGGC
>JAABVA010006691.1_pt1 | contig 10164 bp, 12 predicted proteins | sample 5560331 | NCBI WGS metagenome assembly JAABVA01 (sample SAMN12812661, study PRJNA571458) | rock metagenome | isolation source: Antarctica rocks | place: Antarctica: Victoria Land, Mt New Zealand sud | collected 2016-01-07 | reverse complement strand
CCAAGCAAAACATGCTTGAACATCTGCTCGGGTTGCAAGCTTTAGTCATTGCACCACTTTGCTGCTATTGCAGGTATCAGTCACATGCAGATGCGGTGGTACCTTTCATGACTGACTCAGTGACTCTGTGAGCCAGCATGTATCACAAGGCAGTTATGTTCTGGACACAAAAGATTACACAGGCGTATGCGCATTCCTTGCGGGCACTACCTACGCCTGAGGCATTGCATGCGTAATTGAAACTTTTGAAAGCTGGCTGTGAGGTGTCTGATGCTGAGGCTGTAGATGTTAGCCGAGCTGAAAGCGGCCGACCACGAGCCCTGAAAGCCGAAAGCATGCATCACAAGGCAATTCTGTTCAGGGTACAGCTGAATGAGTCTGTAAGTTTGCTCACCACCCCAAGTTGCTGCTGATACAGGTACTGGTCACATGCAGCCACGGTTGTGTCATGCACGCCGGGCCCAGTGTCCTCCAAAAGGGTGAAAATTGGTCTTCTGAGGTTAGTCACCATTGAGTCACCGACTTGAGGGATTAGTCGGTGGATGTCATCATGGCTGTGGTGCATTGACATCACCTCCTTCTTGACGTCTGGTAATCCAAAGCCAAAGAAATCTACCACCTGCAGCAAACATGCATATTGAGGACTTGAGGCAGTATTGATGTGACTGTCTGCAACATCTTCACTCCCCCAGTATAGAGTCTGCCGGCAGTATCCACAAGGGGGCAGCTTGGGCAAGGGGGTTAAGGGGGTCCAGGAGTTCACCGCCTGAAGATGGCGTATCCCTCATGGATCTGCGAAGCACAGCAGATAACCACAAGTTGTGTTATGCGGTAGCAAAGCATGATGTTGACTGCAAGCAAAAAGATTGGAAGTTGGTAAAGTCTTGCTAGCCTGTCAGCTTGGTCATGTGCAGCTTGAGCTCTCTGCATGATATTGCCATTGCAGCTGCATCTTTGGGAATGTGTCATGCATACTTGGTGCAAAACACAAGCTGCTTTATACAGTCATACACCATGTATAACCTGACGTCCCATGATGCGCAACAGCAACATGTGCATGTGTCACAGCATGTCAGCATTTGCTCTCCAAAACAAGAAATTCCAGATGCAAGAGATCACCTGTTGCACATGGCATGGATACAGATGAGAAAAGCATTAAGAGAACATATGCAAACGGCATGTTGGTTGCATGCATTGCATTGATTGCAGATGCCATTAACTGCCACAGGCCAAATCATGAATGCCTGCACGGCTGAAGAGCAAGCATGTTCAGTTCATCCTGGGTGGGTCAAGGTTTACTGCATGCACATGAGGTCGAAGCCCTACTTGCTCGCCATGCGTGTTGATGACCTTGAAGTACTGACCAGCCTTCAGCTCAACTGCTCTGCCCTTGCCACCAGGAACTGTCATGAGCTCGCTGACAGGAGCCAGGTTTGTCGGAACAGAGATGTCCTTCGACGGCTTCGCGGGAGCAGTGATGGTTGCCGCACCATCCACTGTAGATGGTAACGCCATGCGGGCTGCGTTCCTGAGAAGCCTGGTAGACCTTGTGCCTCTGCAGCGACTGGCCAGGCTGTGAGGAACCGGATGGCACCTGACTGCAGTTTATCAAAGACAGTGATAACGACGGTGTGTAAAGACAAAGTGTCGAATGGCCGTTGGTATCGCAACGATTTACCTTTGATCATGGTGCAGGAAGCAGGAGCTGCATTCCCGGCGCACGCAGCTGCAGATCTTTGAGCACTTGCAGGACAATTCATCTTGGCTGAGCTATTGCCAAATTAGGCCTACCGATACCAGCTGCTTCTCAAAGTAAGCGGATGGGTGTACAATGCAATGACTTAAGCGTGCCAGTGGTTGGGCTTAACAACAAGTTATGGGGTGATCGTGCTTCGCAACAGTCGTTGTTTTGCACTACCAGTGAAGGGTGGGTGGAAGGCCCAAATTTCTGACGGGTGAAAGGCGGCCTTGAAGTGCCGAATACACCGCGACGCACGCAAGCAAGCTGTGCGTCGCACCATAGCTTGCGTCGAAGCCTCTGCAGCTCTGGCTTCTTACGGTTCACGTGCATGCCGTAAATTTGTCATCTTGAACTGCGACTGTTCACTAAAGCATGCTAGCAGGCACATTCTATTGATTGGGAATGAACCCAATTCTGTCACATACATCATGTTCTGGTGACAGCAAGATAGTATCGTATTATGGTAATATGGTCTGCCAATCTTGGTACCCTTTTTGGTACCTTGATGGTATGCTGTCACTTCCTGTTTGTCAGGAAGTTGCTGAGTGCATGACATGCATTACATTGAACTGTGACATACGATTTTGTGCTCCATAGACAAATGTATATAAGGTGTTGCATCCTTAGCATGCCGTGCAGTCTCGCAGCAGGTTTGCAATGTTTTGCTTTGAACAATGTTATGTTAGCTCACACAAGCACCAAAGGACCAATTTCCTGAACGCAATGCTGTCCAGATGTAGTTGCGCAGTCATGACAGGCGGTTAAGCTTTTTTGTTGTGCACCTACAGCAACAGTGGGCAAGATTCTAGAGTGTTCAGGCAATCGCTGTGATACATATCACGACGTATTGTTTGTCCGCAAAAGCCGAACGGCACAGGACAGACACCTGTCTACTCTTGTGTTTGCATGGCATCCAGAACAAGGCTCACAAGTGAAATGACAGCTGTAGTGGTATGTTACTTGCTGTTGTCACAGTCTGAAAGCTATACTGGCCCGTCAACAAGTCAATCTCAGAATCAACCCATCCACCTTCGGGTCCTATTGCCAGCACAACAACAGGCCTTTGACTGGGCAAGGTGAGCCTTTCATCAGCACGTTGAGCTTTTCATCAATCCCTTGGTGCCACTCATCATCTCCTGTGATCCGTGCACTATCAACCATTGGCCTTTCATGACCCATACTGGAACCCCTGACCTTGCCTGCCATTTGGCCGCTCCCCACCCCAGCAGGTGATGGTGTCCCAGGGTCCTTCAGAGTCAAGTTGGTTGCCTGCTGCCTGCCACTATCATGCTTTGCAGTGCAAGCCCGAATGGCCTGATGCACTGACCACCCACCCACAGTATGAGCTAGCAGTTTGATAACACTTTGGGGCGTGCCAATATCGCTACTGCATGGTTTGCTCACACTTTCTGTGGTCTCTGCTAGTGGAGCCAGTGCACCTGCGATTGTTTGACTGTCACTCTGATGCCGCATGACTGCCGAAGGGCAGCCATCTGTGACAGCGTCAAAACTTTGAGCACCCTCAGGCAATAAGCAGCGAACTTGTGACGTGGACGTTTTTGCTGAGGTCTGTGATGGCACTGATCCCTGCAGCAGCGCTGGGTATGATGCTGAGCCCTGTGGTAGTGTTGGGGATGATGATGATCCCGGTGGCAATGCTGGGGATGGTACTGATCCCTGTGGCAATGCTGGGGATGATGCTGATCCCTGTTGCTGTAACGGGGAAGGTGCTGATTCCTGTTGCTGTGCGTGGGATCTTGCTGATCCCTGCAGCAGTGCTTGCAATGGTAAGGATCCCTGCTGCTGTGCTTGGGATTGGGATGGTGATGACCCATGTGGTGATGGAAGGTTCTCAGTGAGCGAGGATTGGACTGCTGCCAGCGTGTTTTTCAAAGACTTGCTGAAGACTGCAGGGAGTCGCGTGTCACCAGCCTGCTCTGCCCCTGTAGCATCGGGGAGGTCCATCACAATGCACAGCCTTACACCAGGACTCCTTTTCTCACATAAAGCCTTGTCTTACTATGCATGCTTCAACATATATGCATTGAGTGATCATCACTTGATGTCTCGCAGGTCTTACTCCGCTCCACAAAGGGTTTAAAGCCTAAACTCACTGATGTATACGGATGCTCCCCTCTCAGGTACATTCACAATACACACGTTCTGTCTCTCACAGTGCATTCATGATTGAGCAAGTGATTGCACGAAGGAATGACATGAATGGGCACTCACCACGTATCAGCTCGCTGCAGAACTTCTCTGGCTTCAATGCATGCGAAGCAAAGTACACCTTCTCGACTTTCTCCGCTCCTGTGATGTACACTCTGCTAACACCCAGGCATGCAAGGGTGGACCACAGCCGCTTCATCACCTGTACAATTCACATCACAGATCCGCTGCAGACATCATACTCGCAGCTTCAGAAATCAAATTTGCGGCTTCAGACATGACACTTGCACTCTGATGGCATTCTAGGGCAATGTGAGGATGGGTGGGCAGAACTGGGGCTGACCCAGTTGAACTGGGGCAAAGGGCCCGCCGATGACGCCTGACAGGCTGACAACTATGATGAACAGATGCCAGTCTTTGCCTGCCTTAGGTTGAGGCGTGTGCTTCAAGGGGAGACCATTGCTATCTAGGCATTTCAGGGCAGGACAGGGTGCTCATGACTTGGAAGTGAGTGGATCAAAGAGCCTCGAGATGGTGCCAGCCTGGAGACAGTGTGATAAGAAAATGGAAATGTTTGCACACCTTGGGTCGTGGCATGGCCAGCACAAGGTGAAGCTGCGTGCTTGGAAGGGGCCATTGCCAATTTAGGCACTCCAGGGTGACAGTGGGGTGAGTGTGAATGACAGTGGCTACCCCCATGGGCCCATTGACAACGCCCACTTTCACTTTGTCTTGGGGCTGAACTTTCAAGACCTGCACTTTCAGGTGTTGCACTTCAGATGAGGTGGGTAGACTGAGTCCTCAATACGAAAGCAAGGTGTGTATCTCCATAAGGAGATGGCATGATTCCACATAAGTATAGTACCGTCAGGCATTGCAATCCTGCCTGTCAGCTGTGTTTAGACAAGCGCTTGACACAGACCTGATTCAAAACGTCAACCATTTATTTGATAAAAATGTGCTGCATCTGTGCCAGAGAGTAGCATGTTTGCCAGCCACTGATTGTGGACAGGACGCTATTGACGTATGCACGATACTCCCATTCAACAGTATGACTGACAAGGGGAGTACCTTCAAAAGGTGTGTTGACCTGTCATCTTGCAAGGCGAGATCGAGACTGTGAGCACCATGCAGCTCAGAAACTTGGAAAAGGATGCGATTGCGAGCACAGACCTGCAGCGCCAGGAAAAGGCAAGGCTCGCAACGATGTGCTTACTGAAGCGGTGAGGTGCTCACTGGCAGCTGACGTGAAAACGATGGGTCTCACCTGTAAAGCGGTGGTCCTGCGCGTTACATAAGCTTTTTTGTGTTGCCGACGTCTTACTGTATTGCAGCTGTGTGCTAGGTTTGTATGCGAGAAACAACCGGATGTGTGACAGTGCATAGACTGCAAACGAAAGTCGGCCCAGATTTATGCAAGGCCTTTTGTGGACTGCCAGAAATGAGTCCAAGCCTTGGTCGCAACCGCATTGCCGTGCATAGGCGCATTGCTTGGATGCAATCGTCTTTCAGACACTACAAACTGTGTGCTGAAGAAGAAGCTGATTGGTAATCTCATTCGTAATCCTGCTTTTGAGGGGCGGTTGCTGCGTACAAGGGCGCTTGCTGACGTTGGCAACACTCGGCGGAAGCAGCCTGCAGGTAGCGTTATGCGGCATGATGTGACTGGTGGCAGTACGCGTGACTCACATGAGTGTCATGAGCTGCGCAAACAGCTCCGCGTTTGAGCATTATCACGCTCGCATTACCTTTGACGCTTGGTTGTAGGAGATCACCTCTTGGGCTGCGAGACGCTAGTAGACAAGCACCTACCTCGAGTTTTGACACCTCCCACGCAAGCTACCGCGTTGCGGCCTTTTGTGGCTGGCCCATTTCTATGGGCAACACCTGCAGCCAATCGGTAGAGGCGGTAGAGTCCATTCACGAACCAGCGCAAGATTACAACTGCTCGGTGAGTGTTGCAGGCGCCCAGCCAGACAGCTATCAGCCAGAGCCTCGCTGCTGCGTTTGGACCTTTGCAGGCGTTCACTTTCGGCAGAGGCTCAAACATGTGTGTAGGTGCAGAACACTCCATATGCAAAGGTGCTGCGTAGAGCCAGTGCTAACACAGATTCTGGTGCAATTCCAAGCGAGGTGCTGGCCGACCCTGATGTCAAGAAGCTCACACAGGCCATCTGTAGACACAATGGCAGGAGTGCTGTGCGCCAGCTGCATGATTCAGCAGCAAGTGAATACTGCGCATATGCAGATCAGATCACAAACCGTGTCAAGTTTCTGACTAGGTTGGACACAGCCAACATCAATGAGACCTCTCACATATTTGATAGCGACAGCAAGCCTGCTGAAGAGCAAGCAGAGAAAGCATTTGCACAGCTCCCACCTTTTGAAGCGAGGAAAGCATTTCTGTTGGGAGCGCCAAAACCAGCCTGTTGCCCCGAAAGATCCCATACTGCTGAGGGAATTGGAGAACTGCGCAAGACAACTGATGGGGAAATTGGTACATTCTTGTGTCTTGCCTCTATGCCGTATATTTGCCCTGCAACACTATGTGCTATTCATCATCATCATGGCAACACATGTGTGGAAGTGCAGAATGCATGCTTTGGCCCGCACGTAAGACAGTCTTATGCAACATGACAGTGCCAATGCTTGACATGCTGTCATAGTCACATAAACTGGTTACTGCTTTGCAATGCATAAGAGCATGTTGTTGCTGGCGTGCAAGATCTTCCCATACGACCTGGCATATTGTACAGTCATGAATCAGAGTGCAACCTAACCTATCATGGTCACATGCGCTGGGCACTGTTTTGCAATGCAGAGAGCACGTTGCAACTGGCGTGCAAGGTATCGTCATGCAACGCAACATGCTGTACACCATTTCGCACTGATCCCGTGTCTTGCAAATGCAGAGAGCATGTTGCGACTGGCATGCAAGATCTTCTCATGCGACATGGCATGCTGTACACTTTTAACTGGGGATGCATATCATGTGCTGGCCGGTGCTGGCATTTTGCGACCAGGAATATGCCCAGACCGGTGGGGCTTTTGTGCCTGGTCCTTCCTCAACTCCAATCATGAGCTGCTTGTTGTGGAGGATCTCAAGAATGATGTCAGGTAAACTTGCTTCCTTGTGATCATCATCTGGTCGATCATTGTCAGCCGAGACGCTCCTGGGATTCTGGTGTTGCTGAGCTGTCATGCCTGGGTGTGTTGACAACTCAATCAAAGAATTACATTCCCCGACCTTGGGACCCAACAGCAGGTCAAGAGGCAACATCATTCAATAGACACTAAGCATCATGGTGTTGATAGCGTATGCCAAAAGCTGCATGTCAAGCATATGGAGTCCATGTGGTCACAACATGCATTCTGTTATGTACTTCTAAATGCATTTCTATCATACTTTATCTGTGATGTATACATTCCATTAGAGCATATGCATGGACTCGACATGCAAATCTGCCTGCCTTACCTGTTGTGTGCTTAAAAATTGCCTGCAGAGAGACCCGTGTCGATGGTCCTGTTGGGTGTAGAGTGTGTGAGCAGTGCTTATGGTTGTGCTTCCATGCAGGTTCTCAGAAAACTTCTTTGTGAAGGACCCACACTACGACATGAGGTTCTACGCTGGCTGCCCCTTGGTCACCTCCAATGGACATCGCCTTGGGACCTTGTGAGTCCTCTCATGTAGCAAAGTTTGTGGTGATCAAGCATCGCGGCCAGATCACAGCTGCTTATCTGTATGCTTTTCAGTTTGTTGTAATGTTGCAGCCTTTACCCCCACAAGTTTAGTGCTACCAGAGATCCAATTATGTGTAACCTCGCAGAGATGCTACTGCAACAGCTTGAACACTACTAGATCGGGACATGTCGGTCCTGATAGGTATACCATTTCTGCATGTATGCACTGATTGAACATCCGGAACGTGCAGGTGTATCGTGGGTCATGAACCCAGAGGGTTTGATGCAACCAGAGGTTTGGTTTTGTCCAATCTAGCAGAGATGCTGGTCAGGCAGCTTGAGCACAAGTGGGCGGAGTCAGAAGCGAGGCAGAGCAATGTACAGCTCATGAGGTCCCTTGCATGCTATGAGGAGGCGTTCCTGTTTCTGGACACGTCAAGAGGAGGGGACTGGAGGGTGCTGCATATGAACATGGCAGCGTCAAAGCTGCTTGGTGAGTGTCTCAGCTGTTGCAGTCTGTGTAGTGTGCATTAACCCGCTTTGCAGGAAGGTATGAATGAATGAGTGGATGGATGGATGAGTGGCTGAATGGGCGGATGGATGGATGGATGGATGGATGGCAAAATGCACGGATGGATAGATGGCGAAACACACAGATGAATGGATGGATGATTGAACGAGCGAATGAATGAATGAAAATTTTCACAAGATAACAAGAACCAGGCTTGCTGACTGCAGCTGCCAATGACTGGGCTGTGAGTCCAAGGTCCCTGTATCCATTCTTTGACAGAATGCTATGTCGTATTCACCTGTGCTTTTCAGCCAGGATGTCTGATGAGCCACATCTGGCTCCAAACCCAGACTGTATGGTATTAAATGAATTTTCATGAAAGAAACAATGTAGGTTCCATCCCATACTTGTTTATGCATGCAGGGTGTGACCCATACTTGTTTGGTTTGTGCATGTAGGGTGTGACTGGTCACCAGCGTGTTTAGCATACTTGGCGGGTGCTGCGGCTGGTGAGGGTAAGCAGACTCCCCCTTTTGATGGGGTGCCCCTGACAACCCTCCTGGACCTCAAACCAGATTGCATGGTGAGCTCAAACTTTACAACAATTGCTAATGTCAACCTTTACACCCTGCAGCTGTGGTACAATGTCATCTGAGTTGCACGGCGCATGAGCATCAGGACTTTGGTAGTCACAAGCACAGCTGTATATGTCCATGTGCTTTTGGGCGCCAGATCTGCTCATGTCTTTTGTGCCACTACCACTCATCATGACTAACCCCTGTGTGCAGGCAGCAGATGTGGCCAAATCACATGTGTCGCCATCAGTCATGGGGGCCCCAGGCAGTCCTGCTGCTGATAAGCCTTTCCAGCTACATATGAGGTGGGTCACATCATCTATACTCAGTGTACGTGTGTCATGCAAGATTTGCAGACTCTCTGAAAGCCATTGGGCAGTATTGTTGTGCAATGACCTACATTCTTTCGTATCCCACGTAAGACTCTGGAGCATTGTAAAGTGCAGTCAATCTGGCTGCAGCCTTTGATACGTCTGCCATCGGTCTCCTGTATTGTCCCACTGCCCTGTTGATGCTTTGGCGCACACAGCATTGGCAGTAGCTGAATGCAGGCCTGCCTGCATGCTTTGCGCCACACAGTGTACATGACAGACAAAGCTGGTTGCTATGATGGACTGCTACAGGACTGCACTATGCTTCATGCTATGCAATGAATACCAACAGATTGTTAGCTACAGGAATGCGGCATGGCCCATGCTGTGCACATGACGCAACACCTTTTTCCGTGGTAACCCTTGGTAACAAGCCTGGTATCACTTTGGTAACACACATTCGTTGCATACAGGCTGGCCAAGTCAGTAAGCATTAGTGCAGAGAATTTGCAAGTCGGCACGCCAGGAACTCTACAAGAGAACCCGTCGTATGGCAACCACTACTTCATCGCAGCTTTAGTACCCCTTACCCTAGAGGTGCCAGAGCAGCAACCCTCCTCAGACCCTGACCGCAAGCCCCAGCTGATTCCAACCCATGTGGGGCCACGGCATGCGACCCCAGGGAAGCGTTTTGCCAGTCTGCCGGCTACTGGGCCCTTCGAGGGGCTCCTACTGGGGGTACTTTTGGGCAGAGGCTCCTTTGGAAGGGTGTATAGGGGGCTCTGGAAAGGCCAGCTGGTGGGAGTCAAGGTGAGCCTTTGCATCTAGGAGCAGCGAGTTCCAGCAAGTTGACTGCACTATCACTTGCATTTGGCCAACATGCATCCATGTCGTCGTTATCCTGCATTTGTGACTGCTTTCATTCATGCATTGCTCCATCCTTCCTTCATCTCTTCCGTTGTTCAATCACTCATTCATTCACACCGTGTTAGTACGACAGGCATGCCCTGTTTAGGCATACAACTGCAATCAGTTGTCTTCAAGCACTTGTAGGCCAAGACAGTCAGCCAGCTTCTACACATCAGTACCAGACATGCGTTTTTGCATGGTGCTACAATTACTGCTGCTACATTTGGCAGACTGGGCAGCTGCAGACACCTCGACGTACTTTATGCT
>JAABVA010006689.1_pt1 | contig 10164 bp, 7 predicted proteins | sample 5560331 | NCBI WGS metagenome assembly JAABVA01 (sample SAMN12812661, study PRJNA571458) | rock metagenome | isolation source: Antarctica rocks | place: Antarctica: Victoria Land, Mt New Zealand sud | collected 2016-01-07 | reverse complement strand
GTTAGCAGCATGGTGTCTCCAAGTCGTGGTGGGCGCTATCGGCGTGCCGTCGCGGCTGTCCATCATGTACGTCGAAGCGGTGAAGCTACTGCCGCCACCCACCTTGACGCGGCTAGGGGCCGTTGAACGACCAGGCAACATTGCCAGACCCCAGTGTCCGGGGCGTCGACGACCTCCACCCTTTCCGCCGGGCCAGGCTGCCGTCACCGGCCGGCGGCGGTGGTGGCCGGAAAGCGATGCCGACCAACGCCGGCAGGCTGTGGGGAGATCCCGAGGCAGAGCAGGTCCGGCCCGGCCCGGCCCGGCACGGCAAGGCAAGGCGGTTATCGGGTGGGCGGTGTTAGTTCTCGGGTCCGGTTGGGTTGGTGGTTCCGGCGGCTTCGGTGGGGGTCAGGACGGTGCTGTCGCCGGGGTAGGGGCGGGTGTAGTGGTAGCTGGCGTACCAGACGGCGCGGTTGAGCTGGCCCATGTTGACCATGTCCTGGGTGTGGAAGTTCTGCTGCCCGGCCCATTGCTGCCAGCTGGCGGCGAGTTCGGCTGGAGTCGGGCCGCCGGCTGGATCGTTCGGCTGTGTGTGCTGGGCGCTTTGGGCCCGGTGGGTTGGGGCCGGGGTGGGGGTGAAGGTGTCCAGCGGAATGATGTTCTTGCGGGCGGTGTAGGGCGTGGTGTTCGGGGTGTCGGTGAACGCGTCGTACATGGGGGTGGCGGCCAGGTCGAGCTGGTTCATGGCCGGCAGGCCCAGGATCTGCTCGATGGTGCGGATGAGGTTGAGCTGGGAGTAGTAGGTGTGGACCACGGCGCCGCGCTTGGCGTAGGGGCTGGCGATCAGCGCGACATTGCGGTGGCCATCGATGTGGTCCACGCCGTCCTGGGAGTCGTCTTCGATGACGAACACGGCGCTGTTCTTGTAGTCCTTGCTGTGGCTGATCGCGGCGACCAGCCGCCCGACGGCTAGGTCGTTGTCGGCGACTTGCGCGGCCGGGGTGGGGTAGCCGGGGGCGGAGCCGCTGGTGTGGTCACACATCACCCACAGCATGTTCAGCTTGGGCAGGGTGCGGGTGCGTTCCATCCGGGCGAAGTCCTTCAGGAACACATCGGTGCGGTACTGGTCGGGGATCTGCAGCTGGAAGTTCGGGTAGGCCGGGGACAGGATCTGTTCCAGTGAGGGCACGTCGGAGTGGCTTTGGTAGTAGCCGACAGGGGCGTGCAGCGGGCCGCGGGCTTTGCCTTCCAGGATTTGGCTGTCGTGGTACCACTGCTGCCAGTCACCGCGGGCCGGGGTGTTGTTCGGGCCGGTGAAGAAGTTGGCGTACTCCCCCCAGGAGTGGGCGCTGACCCCGTGCCGGGCGGCGTCGTCCCACAAAAAGCCCGGTTTGCCGTAGGCCAGGGAGTCCCCGCCGGACGCCGGGTAGGAGCGGGTGAAGTTCCCGAACTGGCGTTCGTTGTAGTCGTTGTTGAACGCCTGAGTGAGCCAGTTGTGGCCGTCGGCGGACAACGAGCCGCCGCTGTAGAGGTTGTCGATCAGCGGTCCGGTCTTGGCCAGGGCGTGGAAGTTCGGGGTGACCCGCTGGCCGAACTGGGCCAGTGAGGGCGCGCCGTTGCCGCGTTTGTCATCGCCCAGGACCTGGTCGTACGTGCGGTTCTCCTTCACGATCAAGAACACGTGCTTGATCTTGCTGGGGTCACCAAGGTGGACCGGTACCGCCCGCGGGCGGGCGTGGCTGCTGCCAGCGGTGTTGCGGGCGGCCAGGCCGAACCACTGGTTGTTGCCCATCACCTGGTAGCTGTCGGTGCGCAGCTGCCCGGCCGTCGGGGCGTCCAGTAGCTGCAAGGTGCCGACATGGGCGTAGACGCTGTGCCCGACCGCAGGTGTGGTGCCGGCGCCCTCGGTCTTGGTGGTGACCGGCCCGACCGAGCCCAGCCCCTTGATGCTGGCGATCACCACCTTGTGCAGCGGTGCGTCGACCAGCACGTCGGCGGGGTACCAGCCGGTCGGGATCAGCCCGTCGAGTTCGGCGGGGTGTTTGCCGCCGGTGAAGGTGTAGACCGCGACGGCGTTGTCCCGGCCCAGACTGACGGCCAGGTGGGTGGCGTCCAGGCGGGCCAGCCCGTTGGGTTGCGCGCCGTAGGGGGCGCCGGGCGCGGGGTTGGTGGCGAAGGTCTGCACCACGGTGTTGCTGGTGGTGTCGATGACCGACACGGTGTCGTCGTTGCTGTTGGTGACCAGCACCTGGGTGCCCCATACCAGCATGGAGGTGGGTTGCAGCCCGGTCCCAACGGTAGCGATGAGTTTGCGGGAGGTCAGGTCCACCACGCTGACCGTGCCGGTGGTGGCCCGGCCGGAACGGGTGTCGCTGACGATATCGGTGCCGTAGGAGGCGTTGGTGAAGTCCTTGGGGTTGGCGGCGCGGCCACCCTGGTTGGCGATGTAGGCGCGTTGGCCGACGACCTTGACGTCACGGGGGGCGTTACCGACCGGGATCTGCACCAGCGCCGCAGGGTGGGCCGGGTCGATCACCGCCAGGGTGTTGTTGGCGTTGAGGGTCACCAGCAGCCGGCGGCCGTCCGGGGCGAGCGCGATCGAGGCTGGCAGCGCCACGTCCTTGTCGGCGCCGCGGGTCACCCCGGGCAGCGCCAGCACGGTCGGGGCTGCCAGGGAGCCGTCCGGGTGGACAGCAAACCGCAGGAGGTCCGTGGACTGCGCCGCCCACAAAAAGTTCGCCCGGCCAGCCTTGTCGGTAGTGAACAGCAGCCCGTTGAAGGACACGTCCTGGCTTCCGACGGTCGGCTTCAGGACCTGCCGGACCTTGTGGCCCACCAGGTCGGTGACGGTAAAAAATCCCTGGAAGTTCTCCCAGGACAGCGACACCGCGGTCTTGCCGTCGGGGTTCAACGCGGTCGCCTGGGTCCTGCCGGGCTGTTCGATGACGGTGCCGACCGGGGTGACGAACTGGTTCGTGCTGGTCAACGCCCCGTGCGGACCGACCCGGCCGACCAACCGATGGTCCAGCGGTGTGTTCGGGCCGTTGCCCGCGCCCAGCGCGGTACTACTACCCAGCAGCGCGAGCGCGGCCGCAGCGGCGCCCGCCAGCGGCAGAGTCTTTCTACGTGATGCCATAACGGGCCTTCCAGAAGAGGGAAGCCGCACACTGCTAGCCCGAAAGGGCTAACAGACACAGCACGAGTGAACGCCACATGACCGGCACCCGACATGTGCGGTCAACATCGGCCCGGCCCCGACCGCAGCGCCAGCCCCGGCGCCCACCGACCGCCGCTGCAGGACAGCGAGGACCAGCGATCCCCCCACCGGTTGCGGCCGGTCGACCGTGAACGCGCCCCGTCGACACCGCCGGACCCACCGACGCCGACAGCTTCGGTTCCACGGCGGGGTGCTGATGGCCCCGGTACACCTGTTCGAGGTACACCTGTTCGGGTTGCCAAGCCCCGCAACCCTCCCTGTGCGGAGCCACGTTTGTGCATAGGCCATGACGTCGGTGGGCTGGTCGAAGACCACAGTGTCAACGACCTGTTCACGGGTTCTACATGCAAAAGCCACCGGTCGGCCTTACTCGTGACCGACCGTGACATCGACGTCCACAGCAAGTGTTCGTGGATACCCGACCGGCACGCATGTTGTTGGAGGCGTAATGCCCGAGGTTCTCCTGACACTGCTCGCGGAGGCTTTTGGTGCGGCCCTCGCAGCGCTTGCCATGCAACTCGTGCACAAGGTTATCCGCGGGCGCGCCAGCTACAGCTGACTGCAGCTTGCACGAGGATCCGGCGCGTCCAGTAGGGGCCATTCGTCACCTGAACGCCCCCTGTTGTTCACCATTGGCACCGGTGGCGGTCACGCCCTCCTGATGGGCTTGCGCCATGCCCCTTTGCGCCCGCTGGTCCCGCCCCCGCAGACTGCTGCTTGCCGCAACCGCCGTTGCTCTGGCCGCCTCCGCTACCGCGTCCTCCGCCTCGCCGGCGCTCGCCGAGGATGACCACGACCGCCCTCACCCGGGCGCCTCCTACCACCCCCCGAAGATCAAGCACGTGTGGACCATCGTGCTGGAGAACAAGTCCTACGAGGCCAGCTTTACCGGCCTGAACCAGAACTCCTACCTGTGGAAGACGCTGCCGACCGACGGCCTGCTGATGCGGCAGTACTACGGCACCAGCCACTTCAGCCAGGGCAACTACCTGTCCATGGTCTCCGGCCAGGGCACCTCGCCGGGGCCGCAGAGCGATTGCCCGCTCTACAACGAGACCGGGCCGGTGGACAAGGTTTCCGACCAGCAGGCGAAGATCCTCAACGACACCAAGAAGACCGACGGCACCTACAACAACGGGTCGCTGCAGCCCGGGTGCGTCTTTCCGAGCAGCGTGCAGACGATGTTCAACCAATTCGATAAGGCCGGCGTGTCCTACAAGGGCTACATGCAGGACATGGGCAACGACCCCAAGCGCGAGGCGTCGAGCTGCGGCAACCCGCTGAACTCACAGCCCGGACCCGCGGTGCTGAACCCCGGCGGATCCGAGGGCCCGTACGGCCCCGCGCCCGCGAGCTTCACCATGCCGAACCCGGCGACGCCGGACGACGCCTACGTCGCCAAGCACAACCCGTTCCCGTGGTTCCACTCATTGCTGGACAACGGCGACTGCGCCAAGCACGTCCTACCGTTGGCCAAAAACCTGCTGCGTGACCTGCGGTCGGCCAAGACCGCCCCGGCGTTCTCGTTCATCACGCCGAACAACTGCAGTGACGCGCACGACGCGACCTGCAAGGGCGACAACCTGTCCGGTGGCAGCAACGCGCTGACGGGCAAGAAGAAAAAGCCGATCAACAACCAGGGCGGCCTGTACGCGGGCGACCTGTTCCTCGAACAGATCATCCCGGCCATCCAGGCCAGCCCGGCCTACCAGGACGGTGGCCTGATCGACGTCACCTTCGACGAGGGCTTCCCGCCGTACACGCAGTACGGCAACTCCATCGCCGACAAGCCCGGCGACGGCGGCCTGGGCACCGATAGCAAGACCGGCAAGTCGGTCATCTCCGAGGCGAACACGGCCCAGTCGATCGTGGCCTGCTGCAACGAGCTGCACGGACCGAACACCACGCAGCCCGGCTTCAGCGCGTTCAACCAGGACACCACCCCTGGCGGCGGTGTGGTCGGCAGCGTGCTGCTCAGCCCCTACATCACGCCCGGATCGGTGAGCGACCAGCCGTACAACCACTACAGCTGGCTGCGCTCGATGGAGGACCTGTTCGGCATCCACGACGGCGGCACCGACGGCAAGGGCCACCTGGGGTACGCCGGCGCTGATGGCCTGCGCCCGTTCGGCCCGGACGTCTACAACAACCCGCGGGCCAGGGCGCTGCCGATGAAGGAGTCCGGCACCGGAGGCCTGTACGCCGCTGTAGCCTCCCTTCGCGACGCCGACCGGCCGGTGTCCTACGCCCCGGTGAACGGGGCTCCGTGACGGTCGGCAGCGCTGTACGCCTGGGCCGGGGTGGCGCTCGTCGCCCCCCGGCCTCCGGGCGTTCCTGCCCGTCTCCGCCTTAGCGCTGACCGCTGCCTGGTCCGGCGGAGGGGCCTCCACCGGTGGGCGCGGTTGGTCAGCTCGCGGGCGACCGCCCGCGCCGTACGGCTCGATGTGCTGGTCAGCACCACGGTGGCCGGTGCCGGTGTGGTGTCCAGCACCGCGTCGGCGAGGACGGCCGCGAGCACCACCAGCGGCCGTAGCAGGCTCGCCAGCTGCTCGTTGAGCACACCGGCGGGTCCCGGCTGATCGGGCAGGCGCTGGTAGTGCTGGTAGGCCGCCATCAACGGCCGGTGGTGGCGCGCCGTCCCGCAGCGACGTTTTGGTGATGTGTTCGGGCTGCAGCAGCGCGTGCGACGCGATCGGCAGCAAGCCGGCCAACCGGCTGCCGATCGGCAGCCCGGTGACGTCCCCGGCCAGGACCTGCGCGGTCCCCCAGGCCGGCAGGCAACCCCAGCCCGGTGCCCCGGTCGGCCAGAAGGCCCAATAGCCCAAGGCGTCGCCGGTCGCCCCGTAGGTGAACACGTTGCTGGTCAACGCGACCTGCTCGACGCGCACCAGGACGTGCCCGGCCGGCGGGTCGACACCCGGTCCGCCCGGCGGCGGCTGAGGCGACAGCGGCGGGTCATCCCTCCACCGCGTCTGGCTGAGCAGGCCGCGGCGGGTCAACAGCCTCAGCACGACGAGCCCTTGACGACATCCCGGGCAACCAGTGCGCTGTCCAGGTCAGTCCCGAAGGTTCGACACCCGATGTCGTGCACGAGCTCGATGCAGCCCTGGGCGGCCTGCGACATGACCGGTACGGCTGGTACGGCGCTGTGGGGCGAAATCAGCTGTTGCACGCCCTGGCCGCGGACCCCCCGGTTGACCCGCTGATCTACCGGGTGCTCCGGTATGTCGATGCCGCGCCCGGCCAGAGGGTCCGAGTCCGGCACATCGGTGAACTGCTGCTGTGCGACCGAGCACGGGCCAGTCGGGTCGTGCACCGCCTCGTCGACCAGGGTCTGCTCACGCTTTAGGTGTCGCAGGCAGACGCCCGGCAGCGTCAGCTCGACCTGACCGCCACCGGCACGACGCTGTTTGCCCAGGCCAGGAGCTGGCGCCAGACCCGGCTCGGCCACGTGGTGGCCGATTAGGAGCCCGCGCAGGTGACGGCCCTGGCCCGGTTGCTCCGCCGGCTGCAACGCGACAGCGACCGTCTCTGGCCCTGCACCGCCCGAGCACCACATGCAAGCACCGTCTCAGTGCCAAACGACCCGGGCGCCACACCGGCACACCCGCCCACCGATCGTTGTAAGACCAGGAGGTGAACGACGACAACGACCGGGGTCAGCAGCGAAGAGGCACCGAGCCGCAGTCGCGTACCGGCGGACCGTCGCCGGCCCCCTGCACGGCGGCGCCCGCTGCGCATCGTCGCTGAAGCGGGCTGAGCTCGGGGGATGTCCACCTGAAAGTCATCTGCTCGTTGCTTTGGCGAGGCCTTGCCGTCTGCTCGAAGAGCCCACGATCGGCCTCCCGAAGCGAGGAGCCGAGCATGGAGCAGCAGGGCGCGATCGTCACGGCGGCAGGCCCGCAGATGAGCCGGGTGCTGCACGAGCTGGCCCTGCCGTCCTTCATGCAGTACGCCGACTGCTGGGGCTGGACGGTGGAGGCGACCGACCTGGTTACCGACGGCGTTGGCGCCGACGCAGCCGCGCAACGCGCCAAGTGGTGCAAGATCGGGCTGCTGCGGGCGGCGCTGGAGCGCCACCCGATGGTGCTGTGGCTTGACGCCGACGTGCTGCTCACCCGCGGCGACGAGGACATCCTTGACCACCTGCACCCGGCCGCTTTCCAGGCGCTCGCGCTCGAGCAGGTCCCGCATGAGCACCGGGTCAACCCCAACACCGGGGTCTGGCTGCTGCGCTCGGGGCCCCGGGCGCTGGCGTTCCTCGACGCCGTCCAACCGGCTGGCCCGCAGCCCGGACCATGGTCGGACCAGGGTGCAGTGCTGGCGGCCCTGCAGTGGGACCGTGGAGACGAGCAGTACCGGTGGGCCGGACCCGGACCGGGCAATGCCCACGTCGCGGGCACCAGCTGGCTGCCGCCCGGCTGGAACCAGCCCTACCTGGGCGGTCGCGTCGACACGGACCTGTTCAACAGCACCGTCCGGTCCTACGACGACCGCCCGCAGGTCCGCTCCCCGCACGCCCTGCATTTCATGGGCATGAGCCCCGCCGCGAGGTACCTGCATATGGCCACTGCCGCTGGCAGCAGTCGGCTGGCGCCGTTACGCGGCCCGCTGCAGGCCGTCGCACTCTGACCCACGTCATGCCCCTTCACCCGTATCCGCCGTTGATCTTGTCGGCGCGGTTCGAGGACTTGCTCGAAAGGCTGGGAGAGGCCCCGCGGGTTCTCGGCGTGGGTGACCTGCCGGTCTGCCCGCTTGTTCGAGGTCCTGGTCGTCGGGGGGGTAGTGCTGGGTGCCGTCGTCGTCCACTGTGGACGAGCCGGCCGGCTCCGGGTACCGGTAGCAGGTCCGGCCGGCAGGCGCAGTCCGGGTTCAGCGCGCCGGCTGGCGCTGCCCAGCCGGGGGGTGCCTGCTTTGCTGCTCGACGAGCCGGACAGCGCGCCGGGCGTCGGTGCACACTCAACGGGTGCCAGCCGCGATGACCCCGGGTCCGTGGGGCTCGGACCGGCAGCAAGCGGTGTTGAACGCGCTCGCCGTGCAGCTGATGCGGGAGTCACCACGCCTGGTCCGGGCATTAGCGGACGCACAAGTGCTGGCGCTGGGCTGTACCGGTGCGCGAGCGCGCCGCTGCGGCTGGGGGCTGGCGTCGACAGCAGCCATGCTGGGCGCCCTGTACGTCAGCAGACCCAGCCCGGTGCTGGCTCTGATGCTGGTGGCTGCGCTGGTGCCCGGCAGTCTGCTGCTCAGCGCCAGCCGCAGCGAGCTCGCCGAGCTGGAACGCCGCTGGCTGGGCTGGCGGCTGCTTCCCGGCAGCTGACCAGCCGCCTCCCCGGCCCCAGGACGGCGCCGCTCGAACCCCTCCCCCAGCCCGAGAATGCCCCGCCGATAATATTTATTATGTAAAGTAGAAGGCCTTTTGCCGTTTATGCGGCCAATCATCAAATGCTGCCAAGACCAACTGGGGGCTGAGTCGGTGAACGTGTCCGTCGCAAGCCACATTCTTCCTTCCCAGCAGGGCATCCGCGGTCTACGACAGGCCAAAAAACGCCATCGCAACGGTGAATCCAGGCTTCGCTGACCGTTGACGAACCATGTGAGACGCCGAGCACAAGGATTCGACCATGGGTCGTACTGGATCGTTGTTTGTAGGCGCACCCCGCCGGCGGCAGACTGACAGGGCCATCCTTCCGTTCAGCAGTTGTCGGGTATGCCGGTGCCCCTCACCGGCTAGCGGTGAGGGGCACCGGCAGTAGGTGCTCTAGCTCTAGGCGATGGAGCGTACGTTCGACCGCTCCTCCGGTCCGGGCACCACATCGTCGGTGGTGATGATCGCGCGCAGCAGCAGGCCGCCCGGCAGCTTGACCAGCCGGGACGTGAGCGTTGTGAGGTAGCGGGCGCCGACACGCGGGTGCAGCACGGTGCGCAGCGTCACCTCCGACGCGGCCTCCCGGACGTTCGCGACGAGCTCGGCCGGCGACGGCTGGTACAACCACGCCGGGCCGGACGCGCCCTGCACGCCCTGTACACCCGGAAGCCCGGTCGGCCCGGCCGCGCCGGCCGGCCCCTGCACACCCTGCGGGCCCTGCTGGCCGGGGATCCCGGCGACACCGTGCTGACCCTGCTCGCCCTGCTCCCCCTGCAGACCGGTCAGGCCGCTCTGGCCGGTCTCACCGATCACGCCGCGCTGGCCTGGGCCACCGCGCAGCCCCGGCTCACCCGGCCTGCCCTGCTCGCCGACCGGCCCGCGCGTTCCGACCTCACCCAGCACACCCTTCACGCCCTGCTCACCCGAAGCGCCCTGCAGGCCCTGCTCGCCGCGCTCACCGGCCGGTCCGACCTGCCCGCGCACCCCTCGCTCACCCGGCTCGCCCTGCTCACCAGCAAGGCCGCGGCCGCCGACCAGGCCCTGCGGGCCGGTCGCACCGCGCAGCCCAAGGGGTCCCTGCGGACCTGTCTGGCCGTCCTCGCCCTGCTCGCCGGGCAGGCCGGTGGAGCCCTGCACGCCCTGCTCGCCGTGGGGGCCGGTGGCGCCCTCGGCGCCCTTGGGGCCCTTGTCGCCATGCTCCCCAACCAGGCCGGCGCCGCCTTTGACGCCCTTGTCGCCGCGCTCACCGGCGGGGCCGAGCGGCCCCTGGGCGCCTTTGTCGCCGTGCTCCCCAACCGGTCCGACCGGGCCTTTGATGCCCTGGTCGCCGTGCTCCCCAACCGGTCCGACCGGTCCCACCGGGCCTTTGATGCCCTGGTCGCCGGGCGCACCGGCCGCACCGACGGGGCCGTCGGGGCCCTTGGGCCCCCTGTCACCCTCCTCGACCGTGAGGTCGACGGTGGCGGTGACGGTCTCAGCCTGGATCCACCGCCCCGATTCTTGATGGGCCTTGACGGCGCTTGATGATCTTAGTTGGCGGTGGGGCGTGGTTGATCGGCCGGTCTGTCCGGCTCTTCCACTTCAGGTCTTGGTTTGGCCT
>JAABVA010006686.1_pt1 | contig 10166 bp, 9 predicted proteins | sample 5560331 | NCBI WGS metagenome assembly JAABVA01 (sample SAMN12812661, study PRJNA571458) | rock metagenome | isolation source: Antarctica rocks | place: Antarctica: Victoria Land, Mt New Zealand sud | collected 2016-01-07 | reverse complement strand
CTTGAGGGGGCCCAGCATGACGTTCTCCCGCACGGTCTTGTGGGCGAAGAGGTTGAACGACTGGAACACCATGCCCACGTCGGAGCGCAGCGCAGCCAAGGCCTTGCCCTCTTCCGGCAACGGGACCCCGTCGATGGTGATGGTGCCGCCGTCGATGGTCTCCAGGCGGTTGATGGTCCGGCACAGGGTGGACTTGCCGGATCCCGACGGCCCGATCACCACCACCACCTCGCCGGCGTGCACCGTGAGGTTCACGTCCTTGAGCACGTGTAGCTCGCCGAAGTGCTTGTTGACCGAGTCCATCACCACCAGCGGGCGCCCGGGGGTGGCGTCTTTGGCCGACTGGTCACCGGACTTGTTCATCGTGATCACCGGTTCGCCGTCCCCGCTGGAGGAGGTGTGTGGAGACTGCGCATGCGTCATAATTTGGCAAAGTACCGCAGGAGCGGGGCTTGCGGACACGATTAATCGGATGTGTCCGGGTTGTGACCCGCGCAAGGGCTCCTTGTCGGCCCCGTAACCTTGCGGTGTGGACCAGGCGACGGCGCAAGCAGTGGGAACCCGTACCTATCAGGTGCGGACGTACGGCTGCCAGATGAACGTGCACGATTCCGAGCGGCTGGCCGGGATGCTGGAGACGGCCGGTTACGCGAAGGCGGCCGCCGACCAGCAGGCCGACGTGGTGGTCCTCAATACGTGCGCCGTGCGGGAGAACGCGGACAACAAGTTGTACGGCAACCTGGGCCACCTGGCGTCGACCAAGGCGGCGCATCCGGGCATGCAGATCGCGGTGGGCGGCTGTCTGGCGCAGAAGGATCGCGCAGCCGTCGTGGAGCGGGCTCCCTGGGTGGACGTGGTGTTTGGTACCCACAACATCGGCTCGCTTCCTGCGCTGTTGGAGCGCGCCCGGCACAACGACGAGGCCCAGGTGGAGATCCTCGAGTCGCTGGAGGTGTTCCCCTCCTCGCTGCCCGCCCGGCGGGACTCCTCCTATGCGGCGTGGGTGTCGATCTCCGTTGGCTGCAACAACACCTGCACGTTCTGCATCGTGCCGTCCCTGCGGGGCACCGAGGTCGACCGTCGCCCCGGGGACGTGCTGGCCGAGGTGCAGGCGCTGGTCGAGCAGGGCGTACTGGAGGTGACGCTGCTGGGCCAGAACGTGAACTCCTACGGTGCATCCTTCGGTCAACGCGGGGCTTTCGCGGACCTGCTGCGCGCCTGCGGCCAGATCGAGGGACTGGAGCGGGTGCGCTTCACCTCGCCGCATCCGCGGGACTTCACCGACGACGTCATCGCCGCGATGGCGCAGACCCCGAACGTGTGTCCGCAGCTGCACATGCCGCTGCAGTCCGGCTCCGACGCCGTGCTGAAAGCGATGCGCCGCTCCTACCGTCGCGACCGGTACCTCGGTATTGTCGAGCGGGTACGGGAGGCGATGCCGGACGCCGCGATCACGACCGACATCATTGTTGGTTTTCCCGGAGAGACCGAAGAGGATTTCGAAGCCACGCTGGACGTGGTGCGGCGCTCGCGTTTCGCAAGCGCCTTCACCTTCCAGTACTCGCCGCGGCCAGGGACCCCGGCGGCGAGCATGGCCGCGCAGGTGCCCAAGGCCGTGGTGGCGCAGCGCTACGCCCGGCTGGCCGCCCTGCAGGAAGCGCTGTCCCTGGCGGCCAACCGGGACCTGATCGGCACCACCGTGGAGGTGCTCGCGGCCGCGGGGGAAGGGCGCAAGGACACCAGTACCGAGCGGATGAGTGGTCGGGCCAGAGATGGTCGGCTGGTGCATTTCCGGCCAGGAACGGCGCAGGTGCGCCCCGGCGATGTGGTGCAGACCGCGGTGACCTACGCCGCGCCGCACTACCTCGTCGCCGACGGTCCGCTGCTCAGCCATCGGCGCACAAGGGCTGGCGACAATGCCGCCGCGGAGCGCACCCCGCAGACGCCCGGTGTCCTGCTCGGGCTTCCCGCCACCAGAGCGGCAGCCCTCGCACCGTGAGCGCACACTGGTGATGGTGGACTCGGGAGGCGCTGTGGAAGACAACAGGAGCAGACATCCCACCGACGAGGAGCTGCTGGGCATCCGGCAAGAGCTCGACGCGGTGGAGCGACGCATCACCGCAGCGGTGGAGCCCGGACTACGGGGTGTCGTCGTCGCGGGCGCGGTGCTGGTGCTCGTGGTGGCGATGATCCTGCCGCACGCCGGTGGCGCGACGGGCTGGGACGTGGTGCTCTTCGACGCCAGGTCCAAGGCCGAGGCAGTGATCCTGCCCATGCGACTGTTCGCCGGCGGCTGTGTGCTCTTCGGGGTGCTCACCTCGGTGGCGGCGGTGCTGCTGCGTCGCTGGGTGCTCGCCTGGGTGGCAGCCGTGGGGTGCGGGCTGACGTCCTTCCTGGGTCTGTTGGCCATCTGGTCGCGCCAGACGCTGCTGGTCGGTCACCCCGGCGGCGGTCCCGGCGTCGGCCTCTTCCTGGCGTGGGCGACCATGATCGTGCTGGCCTACCAATGGATACGCGTGGTGTGGAGTCGCGCCGGCATCCCCGGCCGATAGCCGCTACCGGACGGCGCGCTCGGCGGTGTCGGCCCACTCCCGCCACTGGGCGGCCTGCGCCGCAGCCTGCTCCGCGCGCTTGTCCTGACCCGCCGCCCTGGCCTTGCCGGCCTGCTCCTCGAACTGCGCGGCGCGCTCGCGGAACTGCGCCGCCCGGGCCTGAGCCTCGGGGTCGGTGCGCTGCCAGCGGGACTCGCTCGCGGCCCGCACCTTCTGTTCCACCGCGCGAAGCCGATCCTCCAGCTCGTGCATCCGCTCCCGGGGCACCTTGCCGATGTCGTCCCACCGCTCCTGCAGCGAGCGCAGGGCGTTGCGGGCACCCTCGAGGTCGTGCTCCGGGTCGAGCTTCTCGGCCGAGGCCAACAGGGCCTCCTTGGCCTTGGCGTTGCCGATGAACTCAGCGTCCTGCTCGGAGGCGGCCGCATTACGTGCTGCGAAGAAGACGTCCTGGGCCGCCTTGAACCGCTGCCACAGGGCCTCCTCGGCCTCCCGCGGTGCGCGCCCGGCCGCCTTCCATTCCGTCATCAACTCGCGGAACCGGCCCGTCGTCGGACCCCAGTCCGTCGCGCTCGCCAGCTCCTCGGCGTTGGCGACCAGCTCTTCCTTGCGGGCACGGGCGCCGGCCCGGTCCCGGTCCAGCTCGGCGAAATGCGCCCCCCGCCGGCGGTTGAACGCCTCCCGCGCCTTCGAGTACCGCTTCCAGAGCGCGTCGTCGGTCTTGCGGTCCAGCCCGCGGACCGTCTTCCACTCCTCGAGGATCTCCCGTAGCCGGTCGCCGCCTGCCTTCCACTGCGTCGACTCCGCGCCGATCTGCTCCGCCTCCGCGGCCAGCTTTTCCTTGTGTGCGGCCTGCTCGGCCCTGGCCGCCTCGCGGTGGCGCCGGTCCTGGGCCGCACGCTCGTCGGACACCGACAGCAGCGCCTGCAGCCGGGTGCGGAAGCCCTCCACGTCACCGACGACGGCCGCGGTGGGCAGGGTGTCTAGGAGCTGGCGGGCGGCGTGCTGGGTGTGTTTGGGGTCGCCGGTACCCGATTCCAGGCGCTTCTCCAGCAGGCTCACCTCGGTGGCCAGGTCGTCGAAGCGACGACCGAAGTGGGCCAGGCCCTCCGCCGGCTCACCGGCCTGCCAGGACCCGACCTGCCGCTCACCGTCCTTCGTGCGCAGCCAGACATTGCCCTCGGCGTCGACCCGACCGAAGGCCGTGGGGTCGGAGGAGGGTGCAGCCGGCACGCGGGGTGCGGGGCGCGCGCCGGGACGCGGGCTCGGAATTGCCGCCCCGGGCTTGGGTCCTCCCGGCTTCGGCGCCGCCGGCTTCGGACCGGCCGGTCTCGGGCCTGCTGCTTCCTGGCTCGCCGGCCGTGGTGCTGGCGGCCCGGGCACTGCGGAGCTGGGCACTGGAGGGTTGGGCACTGGAGGGTTGGGCACTGGAGGGTTGGGCACTGGAGGGTTGGGCACTGGAGGGTTGGGCACTGCGGGCCTGGAGACAGGGGCCTCGGGCACTGGGGGAGATTCGGCCGCGGTCGCCGGAGCCGATGCGGGCTCCTCGTTCGATGTGCCGTCGGTGGCTGATTCCCTGTCGGTCACTGCTGCCTCTCCTGCCGCGCGTCACGGCTGCCCGGTGCTCGCAGCCCGCTGGTGCGCGGGTGCTCATCGCCATTGAAACAGGTATTGCCCGTGGTGAGAACCGATGCGTCGCCGGTCATGAAACCCCCGTGCCGTGCACTACGCTCGGCTCAGTGCTGACCGCAGTGGCATTCGTGCCGACACCGCCGCTGTTGGTTCCCGAACTCGCGGGAGCGTCGGCCCCGGACACGGAGGAACTGCGGCAGGCGTGTCTGCACGCCGTGCAGCTGCTCGCGCAGGTCTCCCGTACCTGGATGGCCATCGGAACGCACAGCAGTGAGCGGACGCTGGGACCTCGGACGAGGGGATCCTGGCGCGCTTTCGGCGCCGACGTCACCGTGTCGCTGGGACCGGACGCCGTCACCCGACCCGAGCCTGAGCTGCCGTTGCCGGGTCTGGTGGCCGGCTGGCTGCGTGAGCAGGTGGACCCGGAGGCAGCGCTGCGCCTGCGGCTGTATTCCGCATGCACCTCCCCGGATCGGTGTCGGCAGCTGGGCCGCGCACTCGCCGATGACTCAGGCGCGCAGGCCCTTCTCGTGCTGGGCGATGGCTGCACCACCCTGACCGAGAAAGCGCCCGGTGCGTGGGACGAGCGGGGGGCCGCCGTTCAGCGGCAGATCGACCAGGCGCTGTCCACTGTGGATTCAGCAACGCTGGGCGCGCTCGATGCGCAACTGAGCGCGGAGCTCGGCGTGTCCGGCCGGGTGCCCTGGCAGGTGGCGGCCCACGCGGTCGGCGAGGGCTGGCGGGGCCGGTCGTTGTATCGCGGCGCGCCCTTCGGAGTGGGCTACGACGTGGCGATATGGCAGCGGTGATCCGGCCGATCGCCGTGGTCGGCCCCACCGCCACCGGGAAATCCGAACTGGGCCTGCGGCTGGCGGAGGCCCTCGGCGGCGAGGTGGTCAACGCCGACGCGATGCAGCTCTACCGGGGAATGGACCTCGGTACGGCCAAGACGCCGGTGCCGCAGCGCCGCGGCATCGCGCACCACCAGCTCGACGTGCTTGCGGTCACCGAGACAGCCAGCGTCGCGAAGTACCAGCTGAGCGCCCGGCGAGACGTCGAGGAGATCCTTCGGCGGGGCGCGGTCCCGGTCATCGTCGGCGGCTCGGGGCTCTACGTCCAGGCCCTGCTCGACGAGCTGGCGTTCCCCGCCACCGACGCTGCGGTCCGGGCCCGGTGGGAGGGCGAACTGGCAGCCCGGGGACCCGGGGACCTGCACCGCGAGCTCGCCACGGTGGACGCCGAGGCGGCACGCAACATCCTGGCCTCGGACGGACGCCGCATCGTGCGGGCGCTGGAAGTGGTGGAGCTGACGGGGCAGCCCTTCAGCGCCGCCGCACCGAAGGTGGGTGCACCGCGCTGGGACACCGTGCTGATCGGCCTGGAACGGGAGACCGCCGAACTCGACGCGCGGATCGAGGCCAGGACACGCGCGATGTTTGCCGGCGGACTCGTCGCGGAGGTAGAGCACCTGCTCACCCGCGGTCTGCGTGAGGGTGTCACCGCCCGCCGGGCGCTCGGCTACGCGCAGGTGCTCGACGCGCTGGACGGTGTGCACGACCTCGCGCAGGCGCAACGCGCCACCGCTGCCGGTACGCGGCGTTATGTGCGCAGGCAGCGGTCCTGGTTCCGGCGCGACGGGCGAGTGCAGTGGTACGACGCGGCCGCGCCGACTCTGCTGCACACGGTCATCGGCGACATCGGTGCCGGCACGACGACCTAGGATTCACCGGATGAGCGAGACGGTGCGGGCATCCGGCGGGGTCCAGTCGGTGGAGCGTTCGTTCACCCTGCTCGAGCACCTGGCCGACTGCGGAACATCGCATTTCGACGTCGCTGAAGGAGTTCTTCAGCCGCAACCGCGACGCTGATGGTGTTTCCGACATTCGTGGGCGATCGGTCAAGGAGAATCATCATGACAAGAATCGGTGGAGAGATCGAGCAGCTGGCGCAGTTGAAGGCGTCGTTTGACCGCGAGTCCCGAACGGTGGAAGAACTGAGCCGAACGATTCGGGGACAGCTGCAGACGACCGCATGGGAGGGGCCGGCCGCCGAGCGTTTCCGGTCGATGTGGACCGGTGAGTTCGAGGTGTCGCTCCGCAAGCTCCAGCAGGCGCTAGTCGATGCGGGTGCCGAGGTGTCTCGCAGACAGAGCGCCCTGCTGCAGGCCGGTAGCTGAGGGGGTCAAGGTGGCGACCCCCTGGGTCCATCTTCCTCGGCTGACGGTCGAACTGCCGGAGGAGGGTTGGGCGGTCTCGGAATCAGCGCTGCTGACCTCACCCGGAGGTACCGATATCACCGCGGCGACGAGCCGCCCGCCGGACGGTCCCGATTCGTTGGCCCTCGCGCACCGGCACCTGCAGATGCTGATAGACACGCTGCCGGGCTTTTCGGAAAGCTCGCTGACCGAAACGACGGCGTTTGCCGGGGCGCCAGCGGTGGCACGGCGCTTCGGTTTCGAACGGGACGGCGGCGAGTGGTGCGGTCGTGTCGTGTATTCCATTGTGGACGATGCGGCCTGCACGGTGTCGGCCGCATGGCCCGCAGAGTTGCTGACACGGCCCGAGCCCATTCGGTGAGCAATTTACTGGGACACGTAGTCCCATGCAAACGGGGGGTGGGGTTGGCGCGCCGCGGAGGCACGGATCAGCTGACGGCCGGGACCATCGCCTCGATGAGGTGCGGGCCGGGTTCGGCGTAGGCGTTCTCGAGCGCGGCGGTGAGCTCGTCGGCGGTAGTCACCCTGCGCGCGGGCACCCCCAGCCCCTTCGCGATGTCGACGAAATTCGGGGTCGGATCGGAGAGGTCCAGCATCCGAGCCGACTCGACACCGACCTCGCCGGCGCCGGTGCAGGCCAGCTCCATTCGCAGGATGGCGTAGGCGGCGTTGTTGATCAGCACGGTGGTGACGTCGAGCTTCTCGCGGGCCTGTGTCCACAGCGCCTGGATCGTGTACAGGGCACTGCCGTCGGCCTATATCGACAGCACCGGGCGGTCCGGTGCGCCGACCGCGGCACCGGTGGCGACCGGCATGCCCTGGCCGATCGCGCCGCCGGTCAAGGTCAGCAGCGTGTGGCGGCGCGCGCCGGCCAACGCCGCAGGCAGCGCGAATCCGGACGTGTTCGCCTCGTCCACGACGACCGCGTTCTCCGGCAGGCTCGCTGCGATCGCCGTGGCCAGGTTGCTCCCGGTCAGCGGACCGCTCTCGGGCTGTACCCGGTTGCCGGCGGCGAGGAGCGGCTGGCTGTCCGCGGCGATGGCGTCGGCGAGCACCTCCAGTGCGGCCTCGACGTCCTGGCTGCTGTCCGCCAGGCTCAGGACCTCACAACCCTCGGGTAACCAGGTCGCTGTCCTTGCCGGGGTAGGCGAAGAACGACACCGGCGCCGACGCCCCGGCAAGGACCAGCGTGCGCACACCGGTGAGCTGCTGGACGGCCATCTTCGACAGGTACGCCAACCGCTCGACGGTTGGCACGCCCTCGCCGCCGTCTTTGGCCGCCGGGAAGGTCTCGGCCAGCAGGCGCATGCCGGTGGCCTGACTGATGCGGCTGGCCGCCTGCAGTCCCCGCTGCGTGAGCGCGCGGCCGCCGAGCAGCAGCACGCCGTGCCGGCCATCGATGGCGGCGGCGACCTGCGCGGTGACCGCCTCGCCGACCGCGGCCAGCGGCGTTGGCGGACGCGGCGCCGCGGTCCGCCCCCCGCCGGTCCAGGAGACGTCGGCCGGCAGGACCAGGGTGGCGATCTGGCCGCCGTTGGCGTTGGTCGCGGCGACGGCGCGCATCGCGTCCTCGGCCAGTGCTCGGGTCGTGCCTGCGGTATGCACCCAGCCGGACACGGTCCGCGCGACCGCCTCGATGTCGGACTGCAGGGGCGCGTCGTAACGAACGTGACCAGTGGCGTGCGCTCCGACGACGCACAACAGCGGCGTGTGCGCCCGGCGGGCGTTGTGCAGATTCGCCAGCCCGTTTCCCAGCCCCGGCCCCAGATGCAGCAGTACCACCGCGGGCCGGCCGGTGACGCGGGCATACCCATCGGCCGCACCCGTCGCCACCCCCTCGAACAACGCCAACACCGAATGCATGGCCGGAACCGAGTCCAGGGCGTGCACGAAGTGCAACTCCGACGTGCCGGGGTTCATGAAACACACCTCGACGCCGGCGTCGACCAGACTCGAGATCAGCGCCTGTGCCCCGTTCATCGGCGGGTCCTCACGGCCCGTCGGCCCATGAAGCCAAGAAGACGATGGAGCACCGGTGCGTCTTCCGGCACGTCGATCGCGGGGCCGAAGGCCTTGTCCTCGCCGCGGTACTGGTCGGGCAGCGTCGCCCGCGCCCGCTGCAGGGTGAGCGTCAGCTCTTCATCGTCGAAGGGCACGGGCTGTCCCGTCGCTGAGGCCAGGTCACAGCCGTGGGTCACGTACTCCATCAACGTCATGGCCAGGACCATCTGACCGGGCAGCTCGCCGCCGGTCATCCGTACGGCCCGGTCCACGCCGCCGCTGCGCCACCCGGCGACGAGCTCAGCCGCGGCTGCCTGGAACTCAGCAACGGGCTCGGTGCTGACGAAGGCCGCGGGATCACCCTCGAAGGTCCGCCCGGTGGCCGCCGCCGCGAACACCGGTAGCCACCCGACTAGGTGATTCACCAGGGCCTGGACGTTGTACTCCGGGCACGGTGTCGGCGCGGCCAACTGTTCGGCGCGAACACCGGCAAGCAGAGCTGCATCTTTCGCCAGCACGCCGGCCAGCACCTCCACGTCGTCCATCGCGTTTGCTTCGGCGGCGCTGACTGGGCGGTTACGTGGTTCTGCGCATCTGTCATGCTTCGATCGTCTCATCTCTCGGAGCGCGCGACTTGTACTTGCGCGACATCTCCGGGCCATCGGAGGCGGGGCGCTCGACACTGCTTCGAATGTTTTACAACATGATCACGGTCCTGCAATCAACTGTAGATATTGCCGATGATCCATGCGAGCATTCCGCTTGTGAGCGACGGGCGTGGCTTTCGTCGGAATCGAGCTGTTCGCAGGTGGCCGGCATGGCCGCAGCTGCAGACGCTGCTCGTGCTGGAGCGTCCCGTGCTGTCCCGTATGCGCCGTCGGCTCGCCCGCGCCAAGACTATTGACGACTTTCGAACGATGGCAGCGCGTACGACCCCGCGTTCGGTGTTCGACTACGTGGACGGTGGGGCGGAGTCGGAGATCAGCGTCGAGCGATCTCGGGCGTCCTTTCAGAAGTTGACCTTTCACCCGAGGATTTTGCGCGGGGTATCGGATGTCGATACCCGAGCGCTCATCCTCGGCAAGCGGGCCCGCCTTCCCCTCGTCCTTGGTCCGAGCGGGTTCACCCGCATGCTGCACCACGAAGGCGAACGGGGTGTCGCCGTCGCTGCGGCGACTGCTGGCATCCCGTACGCGTTGTCCACCATGGGTACGACATCGCTGGAGGACGTGCGTTCCGCCGCGCCCCACGGAGAGCACTGGTTTCAGCTCTACGTCTGGCGAGACCGTGGACTGAGCGCGGAGCTGATCCGACGGGCGCAGGCCGCCGGCTACTCCGCGCTCGTGCTGACGGTGGACGTCCCTGTCCCGGGTGCCCGGCTGCGGGACATCCGCAATGGCCTCACCATCCCACCGGCATTGCGACTACGGACGCTTGCGGACATGTCGCGTCATCTCTCCTGGTGGTTCAACCTGCTGACGACCGAACCGTTGAGTTTCGCCTCGCTGTCCCAGTCGCCGACCGCATTGAACGAGCTGATCACCACGATGTTCGATCCGTCCGTCACCTTTGACGATCTGGACTGGTTGCGCTCCCAATGGCAGGGTCCGCTGATCGTCAAGGGCATCCAGCGGGCCGACGATGCTGTGCGGGCGGTGCAGGCGGGTGCCGACGCCCTGGTGCTGTCCAACCACGGCGGGCGGCAACTCGACCGTGCGGTCACTCCGCTCGAGTTGTTGCCAGCGGCTATCGACGCGGTCCAGGATCGC
>JAABVA010006685.1_pt1 | contig 10167 bp, 11 predicted proteins | sample 5560331 | NCBI WGS metagenome assembly JAABVA01 (sample SAMN12812661, study PRJNA571458) | rock metagenome | isolation source: Antarctica rocks | place: Antarctica: Victoria Land, Mt New Zealand sud | collected 2016-01-07 | reverse complement strand
TTTGGGCTTACAACCCCTAATGCAGCCAAACGGCCAATTAGAATTGCTGCCGACGGAGTGAACAGGGCACATGGAACGCACGCACGACCTGATCGTCATCGGCGCGGGGGCCGCCGGGCTGACGGCCGCGGGCGGCTGCGCCCGGCTCGGTCTGCGCGTGGCGCTGATCGAGCGGGACCGCATGGGCGGGGAATGCCTGAACACGGGCTGCGTGCCCTCGAAGGCACTGATCGCGGCAGCCCGGCGTGCCCACGCGGTGCGCGAGGCCGCCATGGGCGTCTCGGCGGTCGAGCCGCGGATAGACTTCACGGCGGTCCACGCGCACATGCGGGGCGCCATCGCCGCCATCGCCCCGCACGATTCGGCGGAGCGGTTCGAAGCCTGGGGCGTCGAGGTGATCCGCGGCGAGGCCCGGTTCCTGGACGGGCGCAGCGTCGCGGTGGACGCGAGGCGCCTCGCCGCGCCGCGGATCGTGGTGGCCGTGGGATCGCGGCCTGCGGTGCCCGGCGTCGAGGGTCTTTCCGAGGTGCCCTATCTCACCAACGAGACCCTGTTCGACCTCGACGCGCTGCCGCGCCACCTCGTGGTCCTGGGCGGCGGCGCGGTCGGACTGGAGATGGCCCAGGCCTTCCGCCGGCTCGGCGCGGCGGTCACCGTGCTTGAGGCCGGCAACCCCCTCCCTCGGGACGATCCCGAGGCCGCCGCGGTCGTGCTCGCGCGGCTGCGGGCCGAGGGCGTCGTGGTCCGGGCGCAGACACGCGTGGCCAAGACGGCGGTCGTCACTGAGGGCGTTCGGGTCGAGGCCGAGCCGGGCGAGCCGGTCACGGGCAGCCACCTCCTGGTCGCGACCGGCCGCGTGCCGGCCCTGGACGGTCTGGGCCTGGACGCGGCCGGCGTTGAGGCCGGCCGGGACGGCATCCGTGTGGACGCACGGCGACGGACCTCGAACCGACGCATTTACGCCATCGGCGACTGCCGCGAAGGGCCACGCCTCACCCACGCCGCCGGCTACGAGGGAGCGCTGGTCACGCGGGAGATCGCGCTCGGCGTGCGTGCCGTCGCCGACTACCGCGCGCTCCCATGGGTGACCTACACCGAACCCAATCTCGCCCAGGTCGGGTTGACCGAGGCCGCGGCGCGGGAGCGGCATGGCGAGCGCCGGGTCGAGGTGCAGCGCCAGCCGTTCTCGGAGAACGACCGGGCGATCGCTGACGGGGCCGCGTCCGGGTTCATCAAGCTGGTTAGGGTCCGGGGCAAGGTGGCCGGCGTGACCGTCGTCGGCGCGGGGGCGGGCGAGCTCGTCCTGCCCTGGAGCCTCGCCATCGGCGGCAAGGCCTCGGCCTGGGCCATCGCCGGCGCGATCGTGCCCTACCCAACGCGGTCCGAGATCTCCAAGGCCGTCGCGTTCGCCGGGTACGAGCGGCTTGCCTTCGGCGAACCGGCACGCCTCTGGGCCAGGTCCCTGGCCCGGATGCGCCGGTAACGTGCGCGGCTGCCGGCAGGCCATTGCGGATCGGGTCGGCTTCGGGCCTAGCCCCGGCGGAGCCGGATGATCTGCTCGGCGACCGCGGTCAGGTCCTGCCCGATGACGTCCGGCATGGGAACAGTGGGTAGGGGCAGCGGCGCGTTGCCGCTCCGGGCCACCAGCGCGGCCAGGCAGCCTGCCTTCTGAGCACCCAATGTGTCCCAGGTGTGTGCTGCGACGAGGCACAGTGCCGGCATCTCCACTCCGAGTTGCTTTGCAACCATCTGGTACGTCTCCGGGGCCGGCTTGTAGCGCCGGATGGAATCGACGCTAAACTGCTGCTCGAAGAACGAGGCGATCCCGGCGCGCTCCAGCGGGCCGCCCCCTGGCTGCGGGGCGGAGTTGGTCAGTGTGACCAGCCGGAAGCCGGCCTCCTGCAGACGCCGGAGTGCGTCCGGCACGTCGGGATGCGCCGGCATGGCCTGCAACAGCGCGCGCAGTTCCTCCAGATCGGCATCGCTGACCTCGACCCGCCTGGCCTGTCCCAGCATGCGCAGGACCGCGCTGCCGAGCGTGCCGAACGGCGCGTAGGCCCCGGCGAGGGTGAGCGCCTCGGAGTAGAGGATCAGCTGCGCGAACCATTCGCGCATGGCGTGCCCGGACCCGAACAGTCTCCTGAACAGGGGCTCGAGGATCTCGATGTCGAGCAGCGTCTCGTTGACGTCGAAGACGATGATCGGCTTGGTCGCATGATCGCCCGGCATGGCTCCCTTCCCGCTGTTCGTGAGTGCGGTGCCTCCGCGTCGCGCTACCCTGGCCGGGAGCAGGAGGCGCCGCCGAGCACGCAGAACTCCGCGCAGACGCGGTGGTTCAGGCGCACCGGCTTCACAGCCTCGACGAGCGTGGCGCCGAGCTCGAACTCGGGTTCGTAGGGCAGCAGCGTGCAGGCGACGACCGCCGGCCGGTCCGCCCCCTTGCGCCGGACCACCATGCGCGAACTGGCGCACATCACGTCCCCGGGCCGCTTGCCCAGGATGCCCCAGCAGCTCTCGGTGATTTCCGGCACCTCGGCGCGGGGGTCCATCTCCGGGAACAGCACCAGCGCCTCCGGGTCCTCGGCATCCAATTCCAAGCCGAGCGAGGCGAACAGCCCGGCGTAGCCGCGGCGCAAGGACCCCTCGTCCTCCGGCCACAGCTTGCGTCCTGCCACGGCCAGGTGGAAGCCATGGTCGCGAAGCCACAGCAGGCCAGTGATCGCCGGCTGCCATGTCCGCGCGCCGCGCAGCGCCTCGTGCTTCGCGGCCTCGTAGTGGTCCAGCGACACGCGCAGGGTGAGCCGGTCCGGACGGTGCTGCCGCAGCCCGAGGAGGACGGATTTGAAGCGCTGCATCGGTCGCATCGCGTTGGTCAGCACCAGCACGCGGTAGCCCGCTTCCAGGCTATCCTCGATCATGCCGGGCAGGGCGCGGTTCATGAACGGCTCGCCGCCGGTGAAGGCGACCTCCTCCAGCTCCGGATGGCGCTCCGCCGCTTCCCGGAGATAGTCGCGGACCTCCGCGCGGCTGAGATAGGCGAGGCGGTCGTTCTGCGGACTGCTCTCGATGTAGCAGCCGGTGCAGGTGACGTTGCACAGCGTCCCGTGTTGAACCAGAGCGTTTTCAGACCGGCGAGGGACACGGTCGCCCGGCGCTCGCCGGTGGCGGTGACCTCGGGATCGCTGAACTTGGGGCGGGCCGCTGCCGCGGCGGGCCGTGCAGGCCACGTCGCAGCGGCTGCACCCGGCCAGGTCAGCGCCCCCGGCTCCAGCCGCCGCCCCCGCTGTGCCAGCTCGGCCGGGGGAAGGACGTCGCAGCTGGGCCACAGCCCCGTCGCCAGCGCCGCCGCATAGGGCTCGGGCAGGGCAGCCGCGCGCATCGCTGCGGCGGGGGCGGCGTGATCGTAGTCCAGCGGGAGGTGCTCCACCCGGAGGTGGCGCCCCTCCGGCCGGAGCACGCTGAACCAGCCGCGCGCGGTGCCATCGTTCGCGGGCATTCCGACGGCACCGGCGTTGTGCCAGAGCCGGCCGCCCAGGACGCGACTGAACGGCACGCCGCAATGGCCGCCGGCGACACCGTCGGTGCCGGCGAGCGCGAGTTGCCGCTCGACCTCGTCGTCCGGGGTGGCGGCGAACACGAAGGCGCTGATGCGCTCCGGGCTGCCGTGCACGATGGCGAGCCGGCGCCCGGCGATCAGCAAGTCGATCCGCCGGGGCAGTCCGCGCATCCAGGCGCGCGCCTCCGCGCCCAGAGACGCATCGGCATGCCGGTACCAGGCCTCCGAGAGGCGGTCGCAGGCACTGCCCTCGGCGAAGCCGCAGCCGCAATCTGCGGCGCTGGTCCCGAGCGCCTCTTCGCAGTTGCCCATGACAACGTGAATCCCAGCGTCGCGCACGAGGGCGACCGTTGCCGCGGCATCGGCGCCGTAGGCGACCACATCGCCCGTGCAGACGGTACGGCTGGCCGGGATGCCGAGGCGGCGTGCCTCGGCGAGCAAGGCGCGGGTCGCTTGCAGATTGCTGTAACAGCCGCCGAACAGCAGGACAGGTCCCGACGCGGCGAGCACCGGGATGCCGGGCACCTCGTCCGGGACGGAGGGAAGAGGCTGGCCAGGAGGAGCTCCATTCATCGGTTTCATCCTAGGCATTCAGGCAGCGACCGCGGCCTGCGACCGCGGGGCGAGGAGCGCGCCGGCGAGGTATCCGGCCGTGCACAGGACCAGCCCCCAGGCGTTGACCCCCAGGTCCAGCGCGAAGGCGCCGGTGCCGAGCGCCAGGCCGGGCGGCAGGATGTGCGCCTGGCCGAACGTCTCGATCGCGCGGACCACGCCGATCGCGACCCCCGGCCAGAACGCCAGGTGGAAGCTGAGCGCGCCGGCTGGCCGCAGCCAGGACAGCAGGAAGATCGGCGCCAGCCCCATGACCATCGTGCCGCTGATCGTCGTGGCGGCAATGATCGCGGGTCCCACCCGGTCACCGAGGTAGAGGTTGAGCAACGGGAGATTACCGATCACGGCCACGATGACGAGGGCGATGCGGCCCGTCGTCACGTGCCGCGGCGTCGGATCGAGATCGTCGTTGCGCCAGTCCCGGGCGGCAAGCTTGCTGACGCTGGTCAGGGTGGAGTCGATCGTCGAGCCGCCGGTCATCAGCATGATGGCATTGAACACCAGCAGCATCCCCAGGCCGAACGCGCCCGGCACCGTCACGCTCGGCGGCCTGCCCAGCCCGAAGGCGAGGCCGTACAGGCCGATGAGGCTGAACAGAAAAATGAACGCGCCGCTCAGGACGGCGGCGAGCAGGAAGCTGCGCAGCGCCTGCCCGGGACGGTTGAGGAAGCCGCGGTCGGTCAGCACGGGGTCATGGAACGGGTAGGAGAAGACCTGCACCAGGGCGAGCAGGCAGAAGGTGATGCCGCCATCCCGTGTCGCCGGCGGGACCGCCGGGATGCCCTTCGCCTCCAAGCCGGGGAACAGCACGGCCAGCACCACGGCCAGCAAAACGAAGGCGAGGACGACGTGGACGCGGTCCGTCGTCAAGCTCGCGCGCATGCCCCCACGCCAGGCGTAGGCGACCGTGAACAGGGTGATCGCCACCACGGCCAGCCAGTAGGGCGCGCTGCCCTCCGGGCCGAAATACTGCGACATGACCTTGGTGTTGGACCAGATCTCGTTCATCAGCCGGAAGGCGACGAGGAGCATGAACAGCTTCGCGCACACGACGCCGTACTTGTCCACGAGCAGGTGGGAGAGCGAGCGGTATCCGCCGCGGGTGCGGATGGCGTAGATCGCGACGCCGGCGACGACGAAGCTCAGGTAGTAGAGCGTGTAGCCGATGCCGCCGCTCAGGCCGTAGCCGTAGGCGAGGTCCGAGGCGTTCGCGATGGATTTGGCGAAGACCCAGGTGACGGCGGCGCTCATCGCCACCATCCAGACCCCGGGCGGCTGGCCGGCCCGGGTTCGGCCGTCGAAGAACTGCGGCGCGCTGACCTGCCGCGGCGTCACCCACCAGGTGAGGGCGCAGAAGGCCAGGAGCACGATCCAGGGCGCTAGGCTTGGCACGGGGTATCCTCGTCAGGGCAAGGGGGCGCCACGGCGGCCGGGTACCGCACCGGAACGGTGCCGGTGTCGGTGTCGGTGCCGGGGAGACGGGCTCCGAGCCACGCCGCGAGCCGGCGCTGTTCCCAGGTCGCGTCCGGCAGCGCGCGGAGCGCGTCCCGGAGGTCCGGCAGGTCCTCGGCCGTGTCGACGTCGAACAGCTGCGGCAGCCCGGTCACCGGCCCGAAGGACTGCAAGGCGGCGACCAGCTGGCGGCAGGTGTCGGGGGACGAGTAGGCCACGGCTTCCCAAATCTGCACCGGCACCGGCGCCCGGCCGCCGAAGATCCAGAAGCCGCCGTCACGCGAGGGGCGACGGCGTAGGGCGGCGCAACCGGCTCGTCGATCGCGCCGGCCGCCTCGCGCAGGAGGTCCGGCGTGATCTGCGGGGCGTCGGCGCCAATCAGCAGGACGCGGCCGTGCCGCTGCAGCAGCGTCGCATAGATCCGGTCCAGCCGCGCGCCGAGGCCGCCCTCACCTTGCCAGATCGCGGGAAAGCCGCGCCATGCCGGCGCGGCGAGGGCCTCCCGCTCGGCGACGGCCCAGTAGGGCGCGACGTCGTCCCTGCATGCCCGGGCCACCCCGGCGACCGAGGCGGCCGCGAGACGGTGGAACTCGGTCGCCGCCTCCGCCCCATGCCGCCGACCGCCAGGCGCGTCTTGACCGGGCTCAGCCCCGGCGTCTTCACGAAGATCGCAACAGCGGGCGTCATGCGCCGGCCCCGTGACGCGCACGGCGGCAAGCAGGCCAAGCCTGCATAGCGGCCGTGTCGCCCTCTTGCGCGCCCGCCATGAGGGAAGACCACTCGGCCGGATCGGTGGCGAGCGGCTCGCACGGCCGGTCTGTGTTTCTCACCATGGCACCCAGCCCTAACGCGCGGAGGCCGGGGCATGAACCGCGCCGGCACCAAGGGCAGGGTTTCGCGTTCGATGAAGCGACGCCACTCTGCGACCGAGGAGAAGACGATGCCGACACCGATCACCCGGTGGCTGGGCACCACGCCCCGCAAGTTGCGCGAGCAGATTCGCACCGACGAGAGCGGCCCCATGCGGCTGCGGCGCGGGACGGTTGCCGTCTCGCTGTTCGGCATCGCCACGATGGCCGCGACGACGCTGTTGCAGATGGGTCTGGTGCGTCGCCTGCCCGACCCGCCGGTCGGCAACTTCGACACCGAGAAGGTGAACTTGTCGGACGAGGCCTTCAGCTACGGCGGGCCGGACAGCCCGATTAACATCCTGGCCCACGCCCTTAATATCGTGCTCGCCGCCATCGGCGGACCGGACCGGGCACGCGAGCAACCTTGGCTGCCCCTGCTGGCCGCGGCGGTGGAGGCACCGCAGTCGGCGGTCGCGGCGAAGTACCTCTTCTACCAGATGCCGGAGGTGGACAGGGCGTGGTGCCCCTATTGCATCCTGGATGCGCTCGCCCATTTTGCGACGCTCGGCCTTGTGCTGCCCGAGGCGGTTAAGGCGGCGCGGCACCTCCTCGGCGGGCGGGGTCGCGTGCCCGCTGCGATCGGCGAACGGTAGCACGGGCCCCACGGCGATCCCTGTGTCCGGATACGGCACTGTCCCGCGCCCCCTTGGCCTGGGCCGCCGCTCTCGCTCCTGCGCCCCGTAGCGTACGAGGGTGAGCGGCTTCCTCACGCTTCGCCGCGCGCTGGGTAGTCCTTCTTGATGACGAACCCGATCGCGGCCAGAACCTCCGAGAACTGTGGCCGAGCAAAGGGCATCGTCTGCACCGACGCCGCATAGAGCGTCCCGTCGGGGCGGATGAGGAACAGGCCAGGCTCGGCGAACAGCGTTGGCTCGTCGTCCTTGACCGCGGCCGAGATGAATAGACCCCACTGGCGCGCCTGCTCGATGCCGAGCCCGTAGGCTATGGTCAGGTGCTCCAGGTCCCAGTCCGCCCTGGTCTGCTCCGCGCGCTCCCGGTCGTCGGTGCTCACCGCAACGACGGCGACGCCCAGCTTCTCGAACTCGGCAAGCTTGCGGTCGAGGTCGCGCAAGTAGGTCTTGCAGATGGGGCAGTGCAGGCCGCGGTAGAACACGAGCATCGTAAGGGCCGAAGAGTGGCTCTGGCCGAGGTTGAACCGTCCGCCGCCCGCGGTCGGCAGATCGAGGTCGGGCACCTTCGTTCGCGGCTTGATTGGGCATCTCTCTCGAACTCCTTTGCGATCCTCGGAACTGATCGGCCGCGCGCTTCAAGGCAAAGTGGGACGGCAGGTTGCGTCAGGTGGCCGCTCAGGCCTCGGACCGGCAGCTGACTCGTCACCCACCCCGGCAGCGCATGGGCAGTTTCGCGCCGGGTGCCCATCGGGCTGGCACAGACGCCACGAGCAACGTGCGCACGGCCAGGGCTCTATTGGCTTCGACCCAGGAGCTGACGGCGGATCAGCCCATCCAGCGAGACACTGCCAGGCCCTCGCGCCACCAGCACGAGCAGCATCGCTGCCCATTGGATATGCGTGGGCCACGCCTGCGGGTAGACGAAGACCTCGATCACCGTGATCATCCCGAGCAGCACCAGCGACGCCAGACGCGTCGCCAGGCCGAGCACCAGGAGGGGCGGTGCCGCGAACTCGATCGCCACTGCGAGATAGGCCGCCAGCGTCGGCGGGAGCAACGGAACCTGATAGTCGTTCGCGAACTGGTAGAGCGTGGTCTGCCAGCTCGCCACATGCGTCAGGGCGGAGCTCCAGAACACCTCCGCGACCGCGACGCGCAGTGAGATGGCGAGCAGCCAGTAAGGGATCCAGTCGAGCGCACGCAGGGCGCGGGCGAACAGGGCCAGGCCGTGGGACATCGCGGGAGACCCAGCCGGTGCGGCGACGGTCATGGCTGCTGCATTCCCTGCGTACCGGCCTCTGCATCGGACCCGCCGGCGGTGCCCTCAACCATTCCGCTGAACAGGCCATGGGCGAGGAAATCGCCGAGCAGGCCAGCGGCAACGCTGGCCTCAACAGTGCCCAGCGCCTCAGCCAGCGCCATACCCTTGCAAAGCGCCGCCGCGAACCGCAATCCGCCCGCGGAGACGCGCAGCACGTCCGCGCCGGTCGTGGCGTCGCGATGGACCACGAGCCACTCGCCGCCGCATCCGGGGTCTATTGCGCGCAACGCCGCGTCGTCCCGCGCCAGGACAGCCTGCCAGATGCGGTGCGCGGGATGCGCGAGCGCCAGCAGCGAGACCGAGGGATGGGGGCGGAACCGTACGGCGTCCTGCTGCTCGACAGCCAACCCGGCGAGCGCCTGCACGTCGAGCGCTGGCGCCTCTGGCGCATGCAGCGCCCGGCCAAAGGCCCATTCCAGCCGGGCGACGTCGGCCAGGTAGGAAAGCGACGCCGCCGGCGCGAACGCCTCCAGGAAGGCGGGGAAGCCATCCCCCCAATCGTAGAGGTTCGCCCGGCGCGGCGGCTCGGCCGCGACGAAGCGTGCCGCGGCGGTGGCGAAGAAATCCGGCCCGACCAGCCGCTCCACGGCCGGGAAGGTCAGCCGCAGCGCGCCGGTCAGGTTGCTGATGACGTTGTTGCGATAGACCTGCAGCCGGGCAGCCGAGGCGATCCCGTTCGGCACGACGGCCGCCTCAGCGACGCCGTCGGAGCCGGTCAGCAGCGCGGCCTTCATGGCAAGCTGCAGCTCAAGCAGCGACGTCAATGGAACCCTCCCGTGCCGGGTGGAGGCGCCGCTCGGCGCGCGCCGCCTCGTCCAGCAGCGTGTCCAGGGGAGGCACGTCCGCGTCCCACTCGATAAGCGTCGGCCGCGGGCCGATTGCCGCGAGCGCCGCCTCGAACAGCGTCCACACCGCGGGATCGACTGGACGGTCGTGCGTGTCGAGGCGAAGCAACTGGCCGGGGGCGACCTCCTGGACACTGTGCCCGGCCAGATGGAACTCGCCGATCGCCGCCGCCGGCAGCGCCCGCAGGTAGGCGAGCGGGTCCCAGCCGTGGTTGGCGGTGCTGACGGCAATGTTGTTCAAATCGCAGATCAGGCCGCAGCCGGTGCGCGCCGCCATTGCGGCGAGGAACTCCCCTTCCGGGATCGTCGAGTGCTCGAATTGCAGGTAGGTGGACGGGTTCTCCACCAAGATCGGGCGCGCGAGCCGGTCCTGCACGCGCGCGACGTTGCGGCACACGACGGCCAGGCTCTCCTCGGTCAGCGGCAGCGGCAGCAGGTCGGACAAGAAGGCATGATCGACCACCATCCAGGCAAGATGCTCGGACATCAGTCCCGGATCGATGCGCGCGGCCAGCCCGGCGACGCGGTCGAGGTGCGCCTCGTCCAGTCCCTCGGCGCTGCCGAGGGAGAGACCGACGCCGTGCAGGGATACCGGGTAGTCGCGCCGCACCGCCTCCAGCACGGCGAGGGCCGGACCGCTCAGGTAGTTCTCCGTGTGAGCCTCGACCCACGCGATTTTGGGCCGCGTATCGAGGAAGGCCGCGTGGTGCTGGAAACGCAGCCCGATCCCCGCCACTGGGGGGATCGGGTCTACGTTCCGGCGCGCGGCAAGAACAGGATCAGCCATGCGCCGCTCGCGGCTATGCCGGCTTCAGCGAACCGCCGGCGATCTTGGCGC
>JAABVA010006682.1_pt1 | contig 10172 bp, 6 predicted proteins | sample 5560331 | NCBI WGS metagenome assembly JAABVA01 (sample SAMN12812661, study PRJNA571458) | rock metagenome | isolation source: Antarctica rocks | place: Antarctica: Victoria Land, Mt New Zealand sud | collected 2016-01-07 | reverse complement strand
TCATCGTCGAGGTCCTCACGGAAACGGTTCTTGGTCGTTCCGCATCCTGAGGGCCTCGACCCAACTCTCAGCGCATCAGCACGCCCGGCGTGTCACCACCGCTCCCACCTCAAGTCCCAAGAGCCACCATGCCTGTGTTGAGTGCGCACCAGATCGTTCTTTGTGCCGGCCAACGGCGACTGCTGCTGGCCCGAGCTCGTCGAGCCAGCGGTGAACACCGCGACGTGCTGCGTGCCCGGATCGTGTTGGCCGCCGCCGGTGGCGCGTCGAACGCGGCCATTGCCCGCAGCCTGGGGGTCACCGACGACACCGTGCGGAAGTGGCGGCGCCGGTTCAGCCAGCACGGGCTGGACGGTCTTGCTGATCGGTCCCGCCCAGGCCGGCGGCGCCGGTTCGCCGCCACCGTGGTGGCCGAGGTGAAGGCGCTGGCGTGCGAGCTCCCTGCCGACTCGGATACGCCGCTGGCGCGCTGGTCGTGCCCGGAGTTGGCGGCCGAGGCCATCAGTCGCCGCATCGTCACATCGGTGTCGGCGTCGACGGTGCGCCGCTGGCTGGCCGGCGACGCGCTCAAGCCGTGGCAGCACCGCTCGTGGATCTTCCCGCGCGACCCGGACTTCGTCGTCAAGGCCGCTCGCGCCCTGGATCTGTACGCGCGCGTCTTCGACGGAGAACCGCTGACTGAGAACGACTTCGTCCTCAGCGCCGATGAGAAGCCGGGCGTGCAGGCCCGCAGCCGCATCCACCCAAGCGCACCAGCCCGACCCGGTCGCCGGCCGATGCGGGTGGAGTCCGAGTACCGCCGACACGGCACCCTGGCCTACCTGCTCAACCAGGTCGAGATCTACTTCTCCGTCGTCCAACGCAAACTACTCACCCCGGACGACTTCACCGACCTCGACAACCTCGCCGGAAAGATCAGCGCATTCGAGCATCGGTACAACAACGCAGCACGCCCCTTCGACTGGCGCTTCGGCCGCGCCGACCTGAACCGACTCATCGAGCGAATCCCAGCATGACCCCCGACGAACTAACGGGCGTGACCACTAGCAGCCGCAGGGCGTCTCCTGGATCAGGTGAGAAGTCGGCGATCGGACCTTCGTAGCGCTTCGAGGAACAACGCCGCCACCACGCTGGTGAGGGCGCCGATAAGGACTTCCACGACGATCCCAGTCATGAGGGTCTCCCTAGTCAACAACGCCGGAGACTCCGGTCTACCGCGTGGCGTTGTCGGCCGAGTATCAGCCACGTGAACACCAGGTGGTGCTGCTTCGACGGTGAGGTTTCGGGATCTCCGCCAGGGTGATCCTCAAGCGTCGGAGAGACCTTCGCCGAACTCCTCGAGAATGGCGTTGCCGCGTTGCTGGGCCAGCAGGTGACCGATCCCCACGACCGCCGCGATGGGCCATTCAATGACACCGAAGGCGGCCAACGCCCCAAGCGCAGCGAAGTACGTCAGGCTCCGCTTCGAAGGCAGGTGGAGGGTCCCGGCGATCGGTAGGGTCACGATGGTGGCCTCAGAGTCGACCGCTTTGGCGGCGGCTTTGGCGGACCGCTGGACGGACCGGGAGGGTGATGCTCGCTTCCTGCTCGGCGTCGCGGTGGTTGTGGTCATCGTGCTCTCCATTCTGTGCGGGGCGGTGCGGGGTGGGGGGCGTCCGGGTCATCTCCGGCGAGAGGAAGCCTTGACGGGGGAACGTCGGTGAACCAGGGCGGGGTCGGCCTTGGCAGGTCGCGCCTGGCCGCCCTGCGCGGATTCCTCGTGCGTCGTGCCCTGCTGAGCCGCGACCGGTGACGACGTCTCCACCTCGCGACCTGCTGCTCGCGCGGCGACCACCATCTGACGCACGGCCGGGGTCACGGCCGACAGGACGGTCGCGGAGGCGGCGCAGCCGAGAGCCTGGGCCCACGCCACCGGTCCCAGTGGCGTGCAGCCCAAGGACTGGCTGACCCCCGGAGTGCTGATCGCCACGCCGAGTGCGGCCATCGACCCCGCCGCGGTCGCCACCACGAGGGGGGTCGGGGAGTCGACGATCGTCTGACCGAGCTGGGTAGCGACCAAGGCAACCAGCCCGACAGTCGCGGCGCGGGTCGGTCGCCCGGTCAGGCGGGCGAAGGCCCAGGCCGACGTGGCGCCGATGGTCGTGGTCACGCCGCGTTCGACCACGAGACGCCAGAGTTCCTCCTCGTCCAGCCCGCGACGGGTCTCACCGGGTCGCGCAGGTGTCGCACTGACGGCGAGAGCCGCGGCCGGCAGGGCATCGGTCAGGAGGTTCACCAGCAGGAGCTGGCGGGCGTTCATCGGTGCCGTCCCGGAGATGGCCACCCCGAGAGCAGTGAATGCCACCTCGCCGGCGTTCCCACCCAGCAGCATCGTGACCGCGCTCTGGACGCTGCGCCACAGCCGGGAGCCCTCGTCGAGGCCCGCTGCGAGCAGCTCGATCCTGCCGTCCAGGAGCACCACGTCAGCGGCCCCCCGCGCGGGGTCACTCCCGCTGGTCGAGACGCCGACGCCGACGCTTGCGGCCCGGATGGCGGCGGCGTCGTTCGCCCCGTCTCCCACCATCGCGGTGGTGGTCCCCCCGCTCTCGAGGGTCTGGACGACCTGCACCTTCTGTTCCGGCGACATGCGGGCGAACACGGAGATCCGCCCGACGGTCTCGAGCCGCTGACGACGGGACAGCGAACCCCATTCGTCCCCGGTGAGGACCTGGGAGACCGGGACGTCGTGTCCCAGCTCTGACAGGATCGCTGCTGCGGTCACGGGGTGGTCCCCGGTGATGACCACCGGTCTGACACCCCTGCGCCGGAGGTCGGTCAGGAGTGCTTCCGCCCCGGGACGGACCGTGTCGGCGATCCCCAAGAAGCCGAGCATCGTCAGGCCGTCACCCGCCAGTCCCTCCAGGACCTCGTCGTCACCCCGCGCGGCCTCTGCCTCCTCGGGGGTCAGTGTGCGTTCGGCGACCGCGAGCACCCGCAGGCCCTGCGCAGCCAGCCGGTCGACGACCGGCCAGTCGGCGGCCGACTCCCCGGACGCCGCGAGGATGGTCTCCGGCGCACCCTTGACGGCGAGCGTCTCGCCGCTGAGGCCGGCGGAGAAGGCACGGCCGGAGCGGAACGGCAGCTCCGCGTCCCGGGGCAGCCGTCCCCCACCGGAGTATGCGGCGACGGCGGCGTCGGTGGACTGGACGTGGCCGTCCCCGGTGGCGGCAGGCGACGCCAGACCCGCGGCGGCTTGCAACGCACGCTCGGACACGCCGGGGCAGCGGTGGGTGACTTTGACGCTGAGCCGGTTCGCCGTGAGGGTCCCCGTCTTGTCGAAGCAGATGACCTCGACTCGACCTAGCACCTCGATGGCCGCCGGAGCTCTCACCAGCACGCCGGCCGCAGCCAACCGCCGTGCGGCCGCCTGTTGGGCCAGTGTCGCGATGAGTGGCAGGCCTTCGGGAACCGCGGCCACCGCGATGGCTACCCCGCTCGCGACGGCATCGCGGACCGCGACCCCCCGCAGCAGACCGAGCCCGGTCACCGCCAGACCGCCGGCCATGGTGAGGGGGAGGACCGACCCGGTCAACCGGCTCAGCTGTGCGTGCAGCCCGACGTTCTGGGACGACGAGGGACCCGAGAGGAGAGCGCGACCGGACTCGGTGGCGGCACCGGTCGCCGTCACGACGGCGGCCGCGACGCCGGTGAGGACGACGGTGCCCTCGTAGAGCATGCATGTGCGTTCGGCCAAGGGCGCACCCGGCGTGGCGGCCACCGACTTCCGCACCGGGAGGGACTCGCCCGTCAACGCGGACTCGTCCACCTCGACGGCGTCCACCGTGAGCAGGCGTGCGTCAGCGGGAACCACCTCGCCCGCCCGGACCTCGATGATGTCCCCGGCAACGAGGTCGTGGCCGGGAATGTCGACGTAGCCCGAGTGTGCGTGCCCGAGCGCGTCGTCCGGTCCGGTCGCTTCCAGCAGGACGCGCGCGGGAGTGTTGTCACCGGTGAGCAACCGGGTGAGGATCTGTTCGGCTCTCAGTCGTTGCACTCCGGACAGGACGGCGTTGCCGAGGAGCACGGCGCTCACGAGGGCCGCGTCGCCCGGGGAGCCCAGGACCGCGCTGGCGGCGGCCCCGGTCGCCAGGACGGGACTCATCGGGTCGTCCAGGTCTTCCCGGACCACCGACCACATGTGCGAGGCGGACCTCACCGCTGACGGCAGCCAACGCTCGCCCGGTGCAGGCGCCTCGCTGGGAAACGCCTCTGGGGTCTTCCGGTCCAGGCGAGGGGGGAGCAGGCGGGACACCTCGACCGGCGGCAGGGCGTGCCACGGGTGGGTGGGCGCCACCACGGGCAGCGGACGAGACATCACCTCCCTTCCGGCGCGCCAGCCCATCACGAGTGCGAGCGCTCCCCCGGTGACCACCGGGCCCGGTAGCCGGCGTTGGCGGGGGGAGAGCAGCAGGAGGCCCTGGAGGGCGGTGCCACCGGCGGAGAGCTCCACGCATCGCCGGTTGACGGTGCGGGCCGCGGGAACGGCGTTGACCAGGTGCCACGCCGCGCCTAGACCAGGAAGCAGCACGTCGGCGGTCCAGGCCGGTCGGGCGCCCAGGCCCACGACGATGTCGGCGGTCGGCATGGCGACCGAGGCGTGCGCTTGGCCGAGAACCAGAACGGTCTTCCCTTCGGCCTGCATCGCCGCCACCAGGGCCGACAGGGCTGTGGACTCCCTCTCGCGGCCGTTCTGGTCGTCCTCCGGGGCGGGGGACGGGCTCACCGGCTGAAGCTCGTCGAAGCTGCTCCGCAGGGCACCCAACCAGGGCCGGTCGAGGGAACAACAGACCAGGCCCGCGGCGCGAGCTGCCTCGAGCACGGCCTGGGCCAGAGGCTGAGGCGTACGCGTCACCAGGAAGGTCGCGTTCTCCGGGACGCCGGTCATGACCCGGGTTGGTGACAGGGCAGTGGTCCCGTGCCACCCAGGATCCAGGGTGCCGTCGGCCAGCTCGGCCGTGGCCGCCGCCCACAAGATGTCCCGTGCCCGCCCACTGGCGCCGCGGACCTCAGAGACGACCGCCTCACCGGTGACGAGCACGTGCGGGTCGACGACGATGCAGTCGACGCTGCCCAGCAGGCCCAGCGCCTCGCCCCGCAGAAGCAACCCGTCCTCACGCTGGCAGAGGGCTCTGCCGACGGTGCTGACGAAAGCCTGCTGGCCGTAGCGGGTGGCCTTGGGCGCCGAAGCCATCAACGCGCGGCCCGCCAAGCCGGCTCGACCCGTGGCGGCGAGTGCGGCGGCCGTGAGCAGCCCGGCGGCGCCGGACACCTCGCTGTACCAGTCGACCGCCGGCTGCGGGCGCGGTGGCCGTCCCCAACGGGCCGCCACATCCGGGGATCCGGCTGCCGCCGCGAGGCGGGGCTCGTGCTTCAGCCACGATGCCCGGTTAGCCTGTGCTGCACCGGTCGTCATCACGCGGCTGGCCAGGTCGACCCCGAGGGCGGCTCCCGCGCCACTCGCGCCCTGCACCATGGCATTAGTGGCCCCGATCAAAGCGTCGGCCGCTTCGGTCCCGACACGGTCCTCGAGCAGCCGGCGCAGCCGAGGCTGTGTATCCACCAACGTGGGCAGGGCCGGAGCGGAGGCGGGCGCGAGCCGCAACCGTCCCGACGACGTGGCGGCGGCCACGGCAAGGCCGGCGAGGTCGGCAGCAACGGTCGTCGCCCGCAGGGCCAGGGCCCGCGGGTCACCGGGCAGGGTGACCCGGACGGGCGGGTCCCCCACAGGCGGGTATTCCCGCCACCAGGCCTCCTCGACGTGGGCCACCACCCGAAGGACACCCTGCACCGAGGTCGGTGGCGCAGTGAAGTGGATCACCAACCGTTGCAGCGGCGCGTTGACATCCACCCGAGCCACATTCGGCAGACGACCCAACGCCCGGGCGACCTCCGCCCCCACCCCCTCGCAGTACGACCTCGAGCCCCGGTCCCGGACCTCCACCCAGCACCGGACGCCGTCGACCCACAGACCCCGGTCCGGACTACCCAGCAGACCAGCCGCGAGGTCCGTGCCAACCCGCACGGAACCAACCGTCGTGCGGACGATCTCTCTAACTGGCTTGGTCAACCAGGGAACATGGGCCACGCGGCCGGCTCAGCTACTGGTCGAGGACGAGGACCCGGTCGCGGCGACCGCCCGCTTCCGGGTGGTGCTCTTGGACGGGGCGGTGCGCTTCGTCGGGGCGGCCGCCTTCGTCGCCGTCCGGCGAACCCCGGTCCCCGCCCCTGCCGTTCCGCGGGAACGGGCGGGCGCCGAGCCGTCGGCACCAGCCGAGGACCCGGCCTGGCCATGCCGCAGCTGACGCACCACCAGGACCGTGCCACCAGCCAACACCAGCAACGGCCAGTCGATGAGGCCCAACACCCCGGCCGCGACGGCAGCCGCGGTAACGGCGGCGTCCGGTGCAACACCGCGAAGGTTGGCGCCGCGGGTCAGCCCACTGACCGCCCCGGAGACCGCACCCAACGCGCCCCCCACCACGCCGTCACCGATACCGACGACCGTCGAAGCCGCAGACCGCGCAGCATCCGACGTACCATCCACGACCTCTTTGACCCCAGCCACAGCCAGACTCCCTCACCTCGTCCACACGATGATGTTCATCACCCGTTCATCACATCCTTGCCCACCCTCCTGACGAGTAACCGCTGTGAAGGCCGGGATTTAGGCCGCTCACCTGTGAGGTTCATGAGACCGGCGCGTGGTCTGGAGGAACAGTTCCGACGCATTCCGGTCGTGACGGCAGCGAGGAGGAGTAGTCTAGCGCCCGGTCAGCGGTCGACGTGTGTCGACGACGCTCCAAATCGAGGCCATAGCGACGTCGCTTTGGCTCCATCTCGAGCGTTGCCGACAGACGTGAAGAGGTGAAGTCTCCGTGAACGAACCGAGAGAGGCAAAGGGGCCTGAGCTAACGGTCGAGACAGCCTTTTACCAGCGGACTCGTGAGGTGCCGTCCTTCACCGACCCCGGTGACGGAGGGGTGAACGCCACAGGACGGCGGTGCTGCAGCAGTCGGCGGACATGTCGAAACCCGTACGCGCCGCTCGACGCTCCATGTACCAGTACGAACGTCGCCACGTTGCCTCCGCTCCACGCACGTGCGTCGTTGCGATGACGCTTGCTCTTGAGACCTCCCGCATTCTGTCGCCGGAGGGCGGGGCTGGCAACGCTAGCGCCACACCGACCCCTACGTGCCGTAACTGACCGTCGACCGCAGCAGATTCCCCTGCTCGGGCGCCCGACCCCGACGTCATCGATGACTGCCCGAGGCAGACGGCACCGCGCGGTCATTCTGTCCAGCCGATCAGCGTCAGCCGGTCACCGCCAGGCGAAAGTCACCAGCGACCTAGGCTGTCGTGGTGCCTAAGGTAGAACGGACGCAGCAGCGGGTGTCGACGGTCGCTTGGCTGGATGCGCCTCAGCCGCATGACTTCCCGGCGGCCGCTGCCTACCTCGCGTTGCTCGCCCCTGACGAGCAGGTATCGGCTCTCGTCGCAGCGCTTCAGGCAGCGGCGACGACGCACCACAAGGCGAAAGACCTGCTCCGCGCCTCTCGCCTGCCGTTGCTCGACGTCCACAACGTGCACGTCGGCAGCGATCTGGCGAAGGTCGCCGCCGGAGAGCCACTGTCGCCCGTCCTGCTGGTGCGCGGTGACCTGCTGTTGGGGACGCCGCTGCAGATCGCTGACGGGTACCACCGCGTGTGTGCGAGCTACCACACAGATGAGAACACTGACATCCCGTGCCGCATGGTGCCGGCGCGGTGACGCTGGGGACGCTTGCCCTGATCGTCGCCGTGGGGCTGGCCGGGCCGCTGCTGGCCTGGTCGGAACGGCTGCGCATCCCGGTGGTCGTCGGCGAGCTGGCAGCCGGCGTGCTGATCGGGCGTACCGGTCTGCAGCTGGTTGACAGCACCGCGCCGACCTTCTCCTTCTTGGCCGACGTCGGGTTCGCGATGCTGATGTTCATCGCCGGCACCCACGTGCCGATCCGCGACCGCAGCCTCCTGACGGGTCTGCCCCGCGCCGTCCTCCGGCTCGTCGTCGTCGCGGCCGCCGCCGCCGGGCTCGGCGCCGTCGTCGGCAGCGCCTTCGGGACGGACCACAGCCTGCTGTACGCCGTCCTGTTCGCCTCGTCCTCGGCAGCGATCATCCTGCCCGTCGTCGACGCGCAACAGCTCGCCGGTCCGGCTGTGCTGCAGCTGCTACCTCAAGTCGCCATTGCTGATGCGGCGTGCATCGTTGCGCTGCCGCTGGTCATCGACCCCACCCACGCTGGGCGGGCGGCGATCGGCGCCGTGGTCATGCTGGTCGCGGCCGGTGCGGCGTTCCTCCTCCTGTGGTTCGCCGAACGGCAAGGCTGGCGCGTGGTCGCACACCGCAAGTCTGAGCGTCGCGGGTTCGCGCTAGAGCTGCGGATCAGCGTGCTCATGCTCCTGCTGCTCGCCGCGTTGGCCCAGCAGGTCCACGTCTCGATCATGCTGGCCGGTTTCTCGCTCGGCCTGGCCGTGGCTGCCATCGGGCCACCTCGGCGACTGGCACGGCAGCTCTTCGGGGTGTCCGAAGGGTTGTTCGCGCCGCTGTTCTTCATCTGGCTGGGCGCCTCCCTGGACCTGCGGGAGCTGGGACAGCACCCCTCCATGATCGTGCTCGGTGTGGTTCTCGCCGCCGCCGCTGTCTCAGCCCACGCGACCGCCGCCCTCACTGGGGCGCCGGTATCGATGACGGTTCTCAGCGCCGCGCAGCTGGGTGTTCCCGTCTCCGCCGCCACCCTCGGGACCCAGCTGCAGCTGCTGCGCCCCGGGGAGGCGGCCGCACTCCTGCTCGGCGCGCTGCTCACCATCGCCGCGGCAACCATCGCGGGGCGAGCGTCCTCGTCGACGACGATGTCGCCTGCCTCCCCAGCAAGCTCGCCATCCCCGGAAACGAACCACCGACCCGGAGCCGATGCCCGCACCGGCAACGGCCAGATTGAGTGAACGAGACCCGGTCGTTCACGGGCTCAGTCTGCGTACTCCCCGGGTCGGGAGATGGCCTCGATAGTTTGTTCGAACTGTGAGCGAGCCGGAAGGCACGCGGCGGGCTGCGGTCGTACCGACCGGCCTCCAGGGCGTGCCGGCCTGCCGAGACACCTCCAGATGATCAGCCAGGGCGGCCTACCTCCACCCGCGCGCCTCACGCAGCGTTCTTAGCTCGTTGTTCACCGCTTCTGCACGAGGTTCACCGCTTCTGCACGAGGTTCACCGCTTCTGCACCAGCCGGCTCGCGACCAGCCACCTAGGCGTCCCTCCCTAGTCACAGGGAAAGTCGCGCCTGGCGGGGTAGCCGCCTACGGCCGCTCGAATTGGGGTAGCCCGTTATCGGAACCGACAGCGAGGGGATGCCGATACACGATCCGCTTGCGGCGCCGGCGCCACCTTTATGGTTGCCCCCTGGTCAAGATCGCCCGCGTGTCACAAGCGGATGAGAGTCCCGTGTTAGCGGCGTGCCCTCTCGTGCCGCGCCCTTGCGCCGCCGTGTGGTGGCTGTGCGATCAAGCCCAGGCCCACACACCCCACCCTCGGGCCGTCTGGTGGGCGGCCGCGCCGCACGGCGCGGGCGGTCTCCCTCCGAACCCGAGCCGGCCACCGGCCCCACCGACGGCGTAATCTTCCACGCCGACCGCGGCTCTCGGTACAGTCTCAAGCCAGCTGGCCGGGTCGGCCGACGAGCTGAATACGACGGTCCCTCAGCCGAACGGGGAGTGCACTGGATCGAGAACGCCGACAACTGCCGACGCCGCCACGCGCCCTCGGCTACATACCCCCCGTAGCCTTCGAGCACCGGATCATCACCGCCGCCCAAGCCGCCCGGCGATGTCCACCAGACGGGGTCAACCCCCGATCGGCCGTGAACGGCCCCGAGGCTAGGTGGTGGGGGTGGTGCGGATCACCTCACGCGCCACGCCATGCCAAAACGGGGCGGCCGCGAAGTACAGCCCGCCGAGGCCTATCGCGGCGAACGCGGCGTCCACACTGGTCCGGCCCTGCTTGGCCCAGTACACGTCCTTCACGTCCAGCAGGATGGCCAGCTCGTCCACGATGAGCGCCGCTCCGGCGCCGTACGACGCAGCGGTCACCGGGTGCCGACGCCGC
>JAABVA010006678.1_pt1 | contig 10176 bp, 12 predicted proteins | sample 5560331 | NCBI WGS metagenome assembly JAABVA01 (sample SAMN12812661, study PRJNA571458) | rock metagenome | isolation source: Antarctica rocks | place: Antarctica: Victoria Land, Mt New Zealand sud | collected 2016-01-07 | reverse complement strand
TGTACAAAGGCACCGCCCGCCGGGTCGGCTCGACATGCAGCCTCAGCATGAGAGCTGCCTGCTGACCAGGCGGCAACCACGCAGGGCGCTCGAGCGCCCTGCAACCCTGCACCAGCATGCACATGATAAACACGACACAGCACGCGTCTCGCCCGCCCTGCTGTGCGCGCGACGTCTATGCCTCGGCGGCCAGCCGGCGGAGCCTGGTCGCCACGTCGCTGAAGGCAGGCCGCTCCCAAGGGTCGGGGTCTGTACAGGAGGTCACGAGCTCCTGCAGGGCGCGCCCTCGTCAGCCCCCACAGCATGCCCGAGCCCGTCGGGCCTGCACGGCGAGGGCTCAGCCTGCGCGCAACCTGCGCCGTGCGCCAAGGCTGCGGATGCGCGCCTGCTGCGCGCACGCCCGGCGCCGCGACTGTGCACGACTGTTCAGGCAACTTGCTGCTGAGGCGCTGCAGCATGCGTTCCAGCGTCCCTACGGTGGCGGAGGCCACAGCGCCAGGCCACCAGGATTGTCACATGCAACGAGGTAGCATGGAGCCTGGCCAGGCCCGCCGCTGCCCGCCAGCACCAGCGCGCGCCCGCAGGCCGCCACACAGCTGCGGTCTGCCCCATGGGTGGGCCGGACGGCCAGGCACGCGCGCCTGGAATTCGGGCGGCGCGCCGGCCAGCGGCGGCAGGCGCTGCTTCTGGATGCCCACCTTGATGATGACCTGCGGCGGCGGCAGCCCCGCCCACGCGCGCTCGCACGCGTACAGCTCCCACAGCAGGCAGCCCATCGAGTACATGTCCGTGGACTGCGGCGCGCGCGCGGCAGGGTCAGCGTAGGGTTCAGATAGGGTTGAGGTATTTCTACCACAACGCCCTACCCCGAGCCCCTACCCCGACGCCGATGGCAGAGGCGTCGAGGCGCCGCGGCCGGCGGCCGGCGCACGGCACGCGCAGGCCCATCCGCTGCGTCCCCACAGCTGCAGGGCGCCGCGGGAGCAGGGCGGCCGCGTTGCGGCGGCGGCGCGCCTTCGTCACAATGTTGTTGACGAGCACCTCGGGCGCCATGTGCGTGATGGTGCCGTACGTGCGCGTCTGGTGCTTGGACTGCATCTGCATCTCGCGCGCCATGCCAAACTCGGCCACCTTGGCGCGCAGCGCGTTGGGGCCCTCCTCCATCGCGCTCGCCAGCAGCACCTTGTCTGCGCGCGCCGCGCCGCGCGTCGGGGAGCGCGCGCGGCGAGCGAAAGAGGACGGGCGCATTTCGCTCACAGCCCCTCACAATCCGCACGGCCTCCTGCCAAGCTACGGCGTTCACGGACTGCAAATGCAGCTCAGCAGGTAACAGCACGTGGTGCGCATGCAAGATGCGTTTCGACAAGGAGGTCCAGGAGGCAGAGCCGGCAGCCATCCCCAAACCCTCACCACCGCCGCCGACATGTGCTCACCGCGCAGCCATGTCACCAGGCGCCGCCGCGCGCGCGGCCACGGGCCCGGAGCGCGCGGCGCGGAGCGGCGCCGGGCGCGCACCGCCGCAGAGGTCGCCGTGCAGCACGTCGCGGCTGTGCAGGAAGGACATTCCCTCCGCGATCTGCGCGGCCAGCGACAGCACCAGCGGCAGGTTGGGCGGGCCCGTGTTGGCGCCCGCATTCGCGCGCAGCAGCCCGCGCTCGATCGCCGCCTGCGCGCCCAGCAGCCGTCCGCGCCGGCTCACAGGCGGCTCACAGCGGGCCCCAAGCGACCGCAGCATGAGCCTGCAGTCCCTGCACCCCGCGCCGAGGCACGCTTCGCCTGCAGCAGAGGCAGACAAACCTGGTGCGCGACACAAGTGCACCGGAGGCAGGACGCACAGCAGTTGAGCTGCCGAGCCTTCTCACCGCACACCGGCAGGCAGCCATCGTGACACAGGCGGACGCCCCTCCCTAGACCCTCCCTCCTGGCGCCGGTGCAGCCCGCGGCCACTTCATCATTCGGCCAGGCCCCTGTGCGCCTGTGCGCGCGCACCCCGAGCGTGCCGCGGTCGCAGAACTCCACGATCACCCAGAGCTCGGAGCACGCGTCGGCGAGGGCGCCCTTGGCGCTGGGCATGCCGGTGCTGGACACGGAGTCCCAGGACTTCGAGGGCTGCTGCAGCGCCAGCGCCTGGCGGCCCAGCTTCACCGAGCGCGGCAGCCGCGAGAGGTTGCTGTACCTGCGCGCGCGCGCGCCGCAGGTCAGCCAGGGCTGCAGGTCAGCGGACGCAAATACTGGACCTCACAAGCGCGTCTGCGCCACCTGCGCGCGCGCGCACGCCAGACGCGGCCGCCAACAGGCGCCCGACGAGCGCATGCGCTGCCGGCGCCGCACAGCCAGGCCGCTGCCGCGCGCGCTTGCGCACGTCGCAGGGAACGGGCCGCCGGGCGCGCGCGCGGGCGCACCAGGAGAAGGCCAGCGTGCGCAGCACGCACGGGTGGCCGCCGCCGGAGGTCAGCGTGGCCTCCAGCGGCTCGGAGCCGTTAAAGCGCACGTTGGTCACGTCACGAATGACCTGGCGCGTGCGACGCGCCTGTCACGCCGGGCGCTGGTCGCGCCACCTGCGCACGCGGAGACTCCACACACGCCCCGCCCTTCGCGCCTTCGCTCGCCCTCGCCTCGCCCCTCTCACGGAGCGGCTGGCAGCAGCGGGCGCAGGAGCAGAGGTCCTGCCGCCAGCGCACATCCTCCCCAGGCACGCACCGGTGCGGGCCCCCAGGGCTGGCCGAGCGGGGGCGTGCCTTGACGGCCACCGTCGCCCCGCGCCAGGACGCCTGGTACAACCGGCCGTATATGCTGCCGCGGCTCAGCAGCGAGCGCAGCTCCAGGTCCTCGAACGGCGTCTCCACCGGCATGTTCGTCAGGCCTGCGCGCACAGGGGCCTGGCCTGACCCCGCGGGCTCCCACCTGGCTGCCCGCCAGACAGCGGCGGACCGTGAACAGGGCACGCACAGCTGCGCTGGCGCCGCCGTCCTGGCAGGCACCACGGGGATGTGGCAGGAGCGCCGTGCCGCTGGGCACGCCACCGTGACGAGCACAGAAGAAGGCGGGAACTGACGGCACGGGCGGCGGGGCGCACTGCGGCCCGGGCTGGACAGCGAGCTCGCCATCGACAGCCCGCCCAGCGACCCCATATTTCGCGTGTCCCCGAGCTCCGCGCCGCGCAGCTCGAAGGGCAGCCCCCCGCTGCTCGCGCGCGAGCAGGTCGCTATGCACTGGCTGGGCCGCGGCTCGATCAGCAGGCCCCCCGTGCTGCTCGTGCGCCGGCACGCCACCCGCGCGTGCTCCGACGCGGACGTCGAGCAGGTCAGCTGCGTGCGCGGAGCCGCAAAGTCATCGGCGCCCGCCCCGCCGCTGGCGTCGCCGGCCGCCGCGGCAAATGCGCTGCGCAGCGGCAGCGCTTGGGGTGCCGGCGGTGCCACCACGCACGGTGCCTCCGCGCCAGCACGCGACCGCGCGGCGGGCTGCGACGGCACTGCCGGCCGCACGGCCGGCTGCGCTGCGCTGCGCCGCTCTGGCGGTGAAGCTGCCTTGGCGCCTGCAGGCGCCCCGGGAGCGGACGCCGCGACAGCCTGCCCGTTGCCCTCCACCTGCGCACGCACGGGTGACGCTGCTCGCGCGCCGGTGTCCGGCGTGTCTGTGCCGTGCGCACCCCGCAACCGCGCACCGGCCAGCCTCACAGGAGCAATCAGTCCGCCCATTCTGCGTCAAGCAGGCTCCGCATGCCGACGGTGTTGGCCCAGGAAGGTCAAGCCGTGTCATTGCTCGGCGTGCAGCAAAGTGGGTGGACAACCGGGCGCCCCCAAGCCTGTACGACGGCTGCCGCCGGGCACCAGCTCCGCACCTTGGCCGCTTGAGCATCCAGGCTGCGGGCAGGCGGCTGCTTCCCGTCCTCTACCACCGCGGGTGGATGCCCACAGCTGTTGCCCATGGCGAGAAACTCGGACCAGGAGCACTGTCTGGCTTTGGCCACACTCGCTGGATGTGGCAAGCGGGCGCCCGGCTTCGTCTGGGAGATCTGTTGCTTGGGGTCATGGACAGGCCTGCTGCCTCAGCCCATGATTTCCTTGAGCCCGTGCTTGCCCTTCCAAGTTTTTTTTCACACAGACTTCAGGCTGTGCAAGGGGTGGCTCCCCTCACAGGTTGTTGCTCAAGCGCGCCGGCCGTATTCCTGCGTGCACTTGCGCCAGGTGGCCCTTTGTCACCCGCACTCCCCTGAATAAACATTGCGCGTCGGCGCGCTGGCCCAGACGAGACCTGACGCTCGGCCGGCACTGCAGAACCAGCAGGCGCCGGCAGCGGGTGCAATGCTCGCCCGTGTGCTTGCAGTCGTCCTGGTGCTCATCTGCGTGCTGGCGACGACCGCATTGGGCGCCGGCGGTAGGACTCTACTGGCGGTCGACGGCGCACCCGGTGCGCCGCTCCAGCCTGTCCAGCACCTCTCCGGTCCGGCACGCGTCCGGTCAAACGTGGCTCTGTGCCCGGTGTCTGGTCGGCGGCGCTGAGCTCAGCGCTTGGACGCGGCAGGCTCGGCCGGACCCGTCGCTGCTCAGCCCGGCAGGAGTCGCATCTGCAACGAGGCCTGCGTGCTGGGCAAGCGCTGCTTCCAGGGCAGCTGCGTGGCAGACCCCTCTGGTGCGCCTGCTGGCGTGCCTGCGGCCCGTGCGTTGCAGCGGCTGGCCCCTGTCCTTCACGGTCCACCAGTCGCTGCAGCCTGTGCTCTGTTGAGCACCGCAGGGCGCCTCATGCTCCGTACATCCGCTCTGTATCGACCCGCGGCCTGTGTGGGCCAGTGCGGGCGAGCTTGGAGGAGGCGCCTGCGCCTGCGCCTGCAGCGCGGCCACCCAGCGGAGCTTCATCAGCGCAGGGCGGCCAGGCTGGGTGAGTGTGTCTCAGTGTGAGTGGGTGTGACAGCGGGTGACAGCCCTTGCACCAAACTGCGTGCCCTGCGCACCACATGGTCTACGTTTGCAGGAGTTTGCTCACTTGTGACTAAAATTTGAGCCGCATGTTGCTCCAGGCTACTGAGCCTGATGTCCTTGTGTTGTGTGCATGTTCCTGTGAGCTTACAAGTGATAGAGCGCCAGGTTAGAAACGGCGCCAGTGCTCCCTGCCTTCCGAGCTCACGCCCCTGAATCAAGGGCCTTGATGCTTTGCACAGTTTTGGCCGCCAGTATTGATGGACGGCGAGCCTTACACCGCAGTTGCAAGTTGTACCAGGTGCGACGCCATGTAAGTGATAGCGACCGCGCGCAAGTGCCGCTTTGCGGCAGTCATGCTTCGTAGTCCCCTGAAGCCCACGCACGAGTTGGGTGCACTGCCAGATGCACCAGCACATCCCAACATGGGCAGGAGACACGAAAACGCGACGCGCCTCACGAGGTGAGCATTGCACGGACGCACGGAGGCCGTGCACTAGATGGCCCTCATCACAGGCCCACTTAGACTGAGGCTGGCCTGTTGCCGTGCGGGCTCGCCAAGAGCGCCAGCGCAGACGCGACTACATCCGCGGGCGGCAGGTCACCTGTTGCAGAGACGCGAGCCCCCGGGGTCGGGTCTGTTCAGGCTGGGTGCCAGCCTGCACTTGAGGGTAGCCTGGTGCAGCGCAGGCGATGAGCACGGGCGCACCAGAGAGGCAGAAGAAGAAGTCTTCTGCCGTGGGGGGTAGCTCCAGGGTGGCAAGCTGGTCAGCCAGGAGCGTTGGGGGCATGAAGTGCGTGTGCTGCGCTGCCCGCGACAGCACGCGCCTCTCCAGCGCGTCCCTGGACGGAAGGAGCATGACCTACAGGGCACGCCGCGTCTCTGAGGCGCTCGGCGCACACTCTCTGCCCACGAGTGGACCATGCCGCTGGTGTGGGGCCCGCACAATGGCGACCCGGCTCGAAGGGTGCGGGCCCCGCAGCGTCCGGCGGTACGCCCGCTTCAGCGCCGAGCAGGCGACGACGGCGCGCCCGCCCGCCGCGCTGCCGGCGTGCCGGTCCACGACCGCAGCGAGCTCCAGGAGCCAGGGGCGCCGGTCCTCGTCGGTGAGGGGCTGCCCGGCGCGGAGCTTGGCTGCGCGGCAGAGCAGCAGCCGTCACCCGCAGGCTCCGAACAGCGCCAGGCGGCAGCAGCACCGCGGCGCCGGTGCGCGCCGATGTTGCCAGGCGGGTGGAAGTCGTCGCCCTCATAGAAGGTGGCACGCGTGCGACTCGCCAGGAGGCGGCCCGCAGTGCTCTTGCCGCAGCCTGACGGGCCGCCCATGATGACCACCTGGGCCTGCAGGTCGGGAGCCAGTGCGAGCGCCGCGGGCTGCATTGCGCCCGCTCTGACCTACTGGCTCAAGCGGCGCTGGAGCATGCGTTGGCACGGGACTGCATCCCTGTGAGCAGACCAGGCACTGTTGCCGGCACTGATGGCCAACTGTTTACTGAATGACCGTGGCTTCGTGCACAGAGGTGTCGCAGCTCACAAGCAAGCGGCGCTACTCAGGCATTGGAACCACAGGTGCCCGACAACAAGGGAGGCTCAATGACAAGGTGGCTTGCCCTAGCCGTTCAAACCTGTTCAGGACCTAGCAAGTTTGAGGCACGCGACGACGCCTGCGCCCGGGGCGGTGGACAGCAGCTACCAGAGGGACATCGAAACGCGTGGGTGAGCCGCTCCCGTCTGCACGCGCGCCCAGCATGGCGAACGAGGAGCCGGAGGGCGCCGCCAGCGACCAGCTGAGCCTGGGCGAGGCGCCCAAGTTCCTGTGCGGCGTGGCGGTCAGCGTGTACCAGAACTCAGGCGCGGCATCGCCCCCGATGTGCAGGCATCTGCGGGAACGCATGCTCGCGCATTGGGCGCGCTCCAGCCCGATGCCGTGCGCAGGCGACCCCAACTCGCAGTGGAAGGCATTCGAGGAGCAGAAAGCGGCGCACGTAAACGTGAACCTGCGCCTCTCTGCCGGCGTGCTGCCGGAGTGGGACACGCCGAGCGCGAGCGGCGACGGCGTCGTCGCGGCCACCTGGGAGAACCTGGGGCCCTCCAAGATCGTGGGGGACCAGCGCATCGGCGTCGCCAGCGACTTTTGGAACCGCTACGCGCAGGACATCCAGCTCGCAAAGGACATCCGTGCGTGCCCGCGGTTGCTGCTGGCGAATCACCCCTTTTTGCCGATGCTGCTGCACGCTGAGGTCGCGTGGCTCGTGCGCAGACTGCAACAGCTTCCGGCTGTCCATCGAGTGGAGCCGCCTGTTCCCGCGCCGGGGCGAGCTCAACCAGGCCGCCGTGGAGCGCTACAACGCGATCTTCGACACGCTGGAGCGGTGCGCGCCGCCACACTGCTGGCTGGTGCTGGAGCAGACGCAAGCGCACCGGGCTGCGCTGCGTGCACCTTTCGCAGCTCCACAGTCATAGCAAGGCCCCTGGCTCATACCCGAGCGGGCGCATTGGCGGGCGCACTCGCCGTGCCTGGGCCTGCGGCGGGCGTCACTGCGTCATCGTTGCGCGGCAGGCAGGGCATGGAGCCGAACGTGACGCTGCACTGGTTCGTGCACCCGAACTGGTTCCAGGAGATGGGCGGCTTCACCAGGGAGGAGAACATTGAGGTCTTTGTGGACTGGTGCCGGACCGCGTTCTCGCTGTTTGGTGCGCCCTCCTTGCCGCGCATGTCCTCTGACTCGCTGGGCAGGGCGTGCGCCTCAGCGTCAGCCCGCTAGCGAGCGTCTCATCATCGCTCCAGCCGCTCACCCGCGGGATGGCCGCGCAGGCAAGCGCTCCAAGCACTGGACCACCTTCAATGAACCCACCGTGGCGGCAAACTGTGGCTGGACGCTGGGCAACCACCCGCCCGGCAAGCTGCTGCACTTCAAGGTGCGCATGGTATTGTGGGAGCGCCCGGCCCGGCAGCCGTGCGACGGCGCACAGCAGGACGCTGCTGGGGCAGCCACTTGTTGCTGTCGATCCACTGTGCGCCTGCCTGCAGTCAGAGGACGCATGTGTTGCATGTCAGGGGCGGCATGTGCCATGCAACTCCTGCTGCCAAATGCGCTGCGGGTCGCTGCCAGCTCGACTCAGCCGGGTGCTGCCGCGGCGCAGAAGTCGGGCGAGGTGCTGCTGAACCTGCTGCGCAGCCACGCGGCCGCCTACCGCGCGATCAAGGCCATGCCGGGCGCGCCAAGGCCCCGAGTCGCACGTGGGTGCATGCGTGTTGGCTCGCGGCGCGAGGGGTGCCGACCAGCGACGCCTGAACAACTCTTACAGTCGTCCGGGCTGTTCAGTGCCGACCGGCGGGTGAGCGTACAGCAGGGCTTGCGCCTCCGTCAGGCGGAGCCCTGGGCTCAGCGCCGCCTGCGCGGGGGCAGGCGGCGACAAGGTCATGGTAGGCATCTGCCACAACGTGTGGTGGATCGAGCCCAAGAGCAAGGGCCTGCTGTACCTGCACACCAGGCGCGCGCCGCGGGCCACGCTCGCGCCCGCTGCGCCGCGACCGTGCCGGCATGGCCTGACGGATGCGAGGCGCAGGGCGATGGTGGCCTTCGGCAACCGGCTTTGGGGCAACGAGGTGGTCATGACCTACCTGCGCACCGGCGAGTTCCGCCACTGGGCGCCCATCAGGAAGGTCACGCGCTGGACGGTGGGCGCGGGCCCCCGGCGCCGCGTGCCTGATGCGCGCCGCAGGGCGTGCGGGGCGGCGGCGGGCGCTGAGCCGCGCGCGCTGCCCAGGACCCGCGCGGGAAGCCAGGGTGCGACTTCTTCGGCCTCAACCACTACGCCCGGCGCGGCCCCCGCGCAGCGCACCTCTGTAACTCTGCGGTCTGACAGCCGCGGCCGATGTCTGAACCGCCTGATGGGGCGTCGCGCAGGGGCATCATCGGCCTGAGCCTGTCGCCGACGAACAAGGGCCCCAAGGGCCTCGCGGACATGGGCTGTGCGCCCCGGCCTGCGCCGAAGCCCCCGCCCAGCCGCCGCTGTGCAGGAGGCGCTGCGCAGCGCGGCTGCGCCCTTGCGGCGCAGTGCAGGCCTGCAGGTTGCACTCCTGGTACGACTGGATGCTGCCGTGCGGGCGGCTGGGGATGCCTCTGCCGGCTGGCGTCAAATCCGGCCCCGTGCAGCGCACCGCAAGCTGCTCACCGCATGGCTGGCCCGCAGACCCTGTGGCTGGCGCGCAGACCCGGTGTACCCGCCGAGCCTGTACAAGGCGATCTCCTACGCGTCCACGCTCGGCGTGCCCGTGTACATCCTGGAGAACGGCATGCCCTCCAAGGAGGACGACAGCCGCCGCTCCGACTGGATCAACGGCTGCCTGGCCGAGGTGCGGCGCCTGGCGGGGCTCCGTGCGGCGCTGCAGGGCGCCTTTTCCAAGCGAACGTGCATGCGCGTCTACGTGCACAGCCAGACGATAGGGTCGAGGCCCACCCCCAGATGTCAAGCATCTTTCCATCTCAGAGACTGGGACTTGTACATCAATGCGGCTGCGTCGTCCACGCGTTGTTTAGGCAGCATGTGAACCAACAGATCGCGCGGCTGCCAAGGCAGGCAGGGTGAGATGCATCAGCCACTGAGCACACCTTTTGGAAGGCCATCCTTCGCGCGGGCAGTTTTTTTCTGTCGCAGCAGTATTTGGCTCTGAAGCCCTTGTGGCACCGCCGGTGCAGGTCAGGCAGGCGGTGCGGGACGGGTTTGACGTCCGCGGCTACTTTTACTGGACGCTGATAGAGTGCGCGGGCCCGCGCTGCTCTGCGCACCGCACCCCTGCTGGCGGAGAGCCGCAGGGCGACCAGACGCCGGGTGCTGACGCGGTGCGCATGGCGCAGCAACTTTGAGTGGAATTTTGCCTTCGACCTGAAGTTTGGGCTGTACGAGTGGCACGACGACGGCACGCAGCGGCGGCGCCTGCGCGACGGCGCAGAGGTCCGCCGCACGCCCGCGCAGCAGGGTTGCGCGCTTCTGCCCTGCGTGCCCGAGCGACAGCGGTTGCGGCCATCTCGCTCCCCGCCCCTGGACTGCACATGCCCGGTCCTTGCTTCGCCCCGCCTCCAGCGCGACACGCGCGCGCTCGGGCCGCGCAGTGCATCAAGGACTGGTACAAGCGGCTGCCAGAGGAGATCGGCAGCGAGCTCGCCAAGCGCGACGCCGCCGGCGGCCTGAAGAGCACAGAGGAGCGCCACCGGTTAGAGAAGCTGTCGGAGCAGCGGTACCTGGAGCAAGAGGGGT
>JAABVA010006676.1_pt1 | contig 10178 bp, 7 predicted proteins | sample 5560331 | NCBI WGS metagenome assembly JAABVA01 (sample SAMN12812661, study PRJNA571458) | rock metagenome | isolation source: Antarctica rocks | place: Antarctica: Victoria Land, Mt New Zealand sud | collected 2016-01-07 | reverse complement strand
TTGGGTGAGGAACAAACACTTATCCCTATTGAACAGCAAACACTCATTTTCTATGAAAAGCCGATCATTGTTGTACGTCTCCCTGATGAGCGGCCCTGCGTGATATTGCGTCTGCTATGTGAAAATCTTCAAATAGATACAGCAGGACAAGTAGCGCGTGTGCGTCGTACTGAAGCAATTGCTGATGATCTTATTCCAGTACGTGTTGAAACTGACGGAGGCCCACAGACAATGCTAGCGTTAGTTTTACGCTCCGTCCCTTTCTGGTTAGCAGGTATTGACCCTAAGCGTGTGCGTCAAGAAATACGGCCTGACATTATCCGCTATCAAAGAGAAGTTGTAGACGTACTCTACGCATGGGCACAAGCACAACATACAGTTTCTAAACCTACCGGTCTTGTGGCAGCGGAGCCAATAACGCAACCGTCGCGACCTGCACAGGATGCTCCCCTTGCTGAATGGCTCGAATACCATTTACGCATGGCGGCTATTGTAGAATGGCAAATGGACGTAGAGCAGTGGCGCGGTGGTATCGAGAGTCGCTTAGAAGGCGTGGAAGCGATGGCCGGACTCATACCAGAAATCTTAGAGCGGCTAGGACCACAAACACTTACTTCTGCACATCAGAGACAAGTACAAGCTTTTGCTCACCAACTGACTCTATTTACAAAGAAGAGTTATGCAACGATTTACGACGATCTGAAAACGGCTTTTAGTGTTCCAAAGTACAGCGACATACTAGAGGACCAGTGGGCACAAGTTGACCAGTGGTTTAAGGTACAGATAGAGCGAGTCAACGAAGAGACCAAAGTAGCCCGTTTTCGCGTTGAGAGCCAAATTTGAGAGCTACCCTACCTATAAATATGTCCCAGCATCAAACAAGCCGTTTCTCGCTTATTGTGGTAATGCGATATTGACCGCACAATCTCTGTGTTATGCTTGCCCTAGACGCTTAGTAGTTGGGGGTCGAGTAGTAGCCATGCGAAAAACAACGCAAAGGCCGAATGGGAATCGCCGTAGGGGTCTCATTCATTACACCCTGGAACGGCTTGTGATGTGGTTCCAGGGTGTAATGAATGAGACCCCAACATATCCGTGTTAAATTGTTTAAAGAGCATAATCTGGTCCCTATGAAGGGCGAGTGTTATTCCGAGAGTTTGCGTGCAAGTTCCGCGAGGGTGCGAACACCAACTCCGGTTGCACCTTTTTCTTGATAAGGTTTTTTGCTATCGACATAGCTTGTGCCAGCGATATCCAGGTGTGCCCATTTCGCATCGCCGACGAAGTGTTCCAGAATTTTCGCCGCCACTATCGAACCAGCAGCACGCCCACCCGTCTGTTTCACGTCGGCAATGTCGCTCTTGATCGACTCACCGTACTCTTCGTCCATCGGCATTGCCCAGAATTTCTCACCTGCGATACGACCAGCAGCGACAATCTCGTTCGCGAGCTGTTCGTCATTGCTGAAGACGCCTGATGTGACATTGCCTAGCGCGATAACGATGGCTCCCGTAAGTGTGGCGAGATCGACAATAGGCGAGAGACCTTCTTTGACCGCATAAGAGAGTGCGTCGGCCAGGATCAGACGACCCTCGGCATCTGTGTTCAATATCTCAATTGTTTTGCCATTCGAGATGCGGAGAATATCGCCGGGGCGATAGGCGGTGCCGCTCGGCATGTTTTCGCACGTTGGTACCAGTGCGGTGACGTTGATGCGTGGTTTTAGGGCTGCGATGGCTTGCATGGCTCCCAATACGGCGGCGGCACCGCCCATGTCACCCTTCATCTCGTCCATGCCAGCGGCAGGCTTGATTGAGATACCACCCGTATCAAAGGTGATGCCTTTGCCGACGATTGCTATACCCTTGTCGGAAGGTTGTCCACCGCGATAGCGTAGCACGATAAACTGTGGCGGCTCGGCACTACCCTGTGACACTCCGAGCAGGCCACCCATGCCTAATTCGGTAATCTTAGCCTTGTCGAATATCTCGCACTCCAGGCCAGCCTGTTTTGCCATGTTGCTCGCACGATTCGCAAGTTCGGTTGGTGTCAGGACATTGGGTGGCTCATTGACGAGAGTACGTGCGAAGTTCGTGGCCTCCGCGAGAACACGTCCTTGCTCAATTGCCTGTTCGATGGCGTTTGTGTCTGTATTTCCTTCGGTCAAAATCGTAATTTGTGAGACGTTTTTACCATTGTTGGTTTGCTCTGACTGCTTATATATCTTGAAGGTATAGAGTCCGAGTAATGCACCCTCGATCTGTGCCTGCACGTCTGTTTCCACTTGTGAGCCGTTCGATTGGAGAGCAAGCGTGATCGTATGTGCCCCCATATTCTGTGCGTGACGGGCCGCGACCGCGCTCGCGTGTCGAATTGATTGTGTATTGACCTTGTTTTGTGACCCCAGACCCACAACAATTACGCGCTTTGCTGTCAACCGATCCAACGAATAGATCGTCAGTAATTCGCCCAAACCACTCTTGAATTCGCCCTCGGCACTGAGTTCACTGATGAGGTTGTCCAGGGTTTTATCTATAGTGGCGGCTATGCTCGATAACTGCACTCCTTGCCCATCTTTTTTGCTTTTACGTACTGCGGTTACGATCAAGGCATCGGTTACTACCGTTTGTGCTGTTTGTGTGGTTGTTTGAATGTCCATGTAAAAAACTCCTACTAATTTGTAAATCGTCTTATGTAGTGCATCCGCTCAATGATAAAAGGACTCGCACATTGCTTTGCTCGTGCGAGGACGCGATAAATCGGTCCCTACAACCTGAAAGAGAGACCGACCAGCAGGTGGTCGGTCAAAGGTGATACGCTTATCATGACGGATGAGGTCAATGAGATAGGGTGTTGTGTGTTTATGTAGCTGGCAGCAAGCGGTCCACCAGTTCTAGTAGTTGGCGTGGCTTGAACGGTTTCGTTAAATATTCCGTGCAGCCTATACGTTTAGCGGCCTCACCTTCATCGCTCAGTGCATAGGCCGTGACTGCGACGATAGGAACGTTCGCGAGTTGTGGACGTGAGCGAATGAGTTGTGTGGTGCGATATCCGTCCAGCACAGGCATCGAAAGGTCGGTAAGAATGAGGTCTACCGGCTCGCGATCAAGTAGGTCGAGAGCCTCTTGACCATTCGAGGCCGAGATACAACGGTAGCCGTGTGTGGATAAGACACGTTCGATGAGAATGCGGTTCGATACCTCATTCTCGACTATTAGGATGGCTGGTGTACGTATTGTCGGTGTACTCATATATTTGCTCGTATGCTTTCTTCTGGAAATCCTTGTGGCATTCTACGCCGGATTATAGTGCGACAGGGAGTGTCAACGAAAATGTTGCTCCTTGACCTACAATGCTCTCTACCGCGACTTCTCCTCCCTGTAATTCAACGAGTCGTTTGGCAATAGTCAATCCTAAGCCAGTGCCTCCGAAGCGGCGCGTGGTGCCGCCTTCTGCTTGACGAAACGCTTCAAAAATGAAGCCAAGTGCTGCTGGCGAGATGCCGATACCCGTATCTTGTACAGCAATGCGTACCATATTGCCATCGCAGGTCTGTACACAGCGAATGATAACACCACCATGCTCTGTAAATTTGAGGGCATTGGAGACGAGATTCGTGACCACCTGTCGTAAGCGGTAGCTATCAGCACTGACCAGAGGAACGTTCTCTTCCATTTCTAGTGTGAGATACAGCTTCTTTTCGTTTGCCATCAGCTTGAGTTGATTGATAATGTCTTTCAAATAGGTGGCAAGTTCTATCGGTTCTGGCTTGACCTCGATCTTATCGGCTTCTATCTTCGAGAGATCGAGCATTTCGTCCACAAGAGATGAAAGGTCCTCGGCGCGTCTCACGATGAAGCGAATATCTTCCTCTTGCTGCTGTGTCAATTCACCATCGACAAAGCCATCGACAACCATTGAGCCATAGCCGATAATGCTATGAAGTGGTGAGCGCAGTTCATGCGTAACATTCGCGAGAAACTGCGATTTCAAGGTGTTGGCACGTTCAAGGGCAGCATTTTTCTCCTTTACCTCTGCAAAGAGCAATGCATTCTGAATCGCCATCGATGCTTGAATCGCGGCGGTACTCAAGAGAAAGGTGTCGCGCTTGCTCACTTGATAGGGTTTATCGGAGTAGATCATGAACGCTCCAATGGCCTGATCGCGTAGCAGTAGTGGCACAGCGATAACCGATTGGTAGCCCGCTTCCAGAGCCATCCGTGCCCAGGGGTCAGGACGTTCTTGATAGATGGTGGCAATATCTTCGCCATACGCGATTTTTTGTTTTTGCACGACCATACGTGCGAGAAGCATATCCAGGTCACGCAGTGCTGGACGTGGGATACGTGGACGGCGTATACCATAGGTTATCTGTGGAGATTGTGTTGAACTAACAGCTTTACGCTTGCCACTACCAGAATTAGAAATGGCGGCCATCTTTGTTGTTACCGCCATCGTCACATCGCCATCAGGATCGGCATGAACACTAATCGAACCTTTCTGCTGGAGTGCAGAGGATGCCGACGCGAGTGTTGATGAGGACAGGGGAGACGTAGAACTTTTCGCCGTTGCCTCAGACCACTGTGCAACTGCCCAGGGCGAGAGCATTTCGCGCCCATAGAGTAGCATCGATACATGCTTTGCTTGCATAATACGTCCAAGTCTGGCGACAATTTCTCCTAAAAGATGTTCCAGGTTGACGGTCGAAACAAGAGCGTCGCTTAAAATGAGTACGTTACTCATCTGTTCCAGCATCGCCTGGCTCTCGCTCTCAAGCGATTCCGAGAGGAGGTCAAACGAGCGTGCAAGGGTGCTGAGTTCGTCCTGTGGTGCAAGGATAATGCCTGCGTTCTCGGCTATTTGTATTCGTACCTGCGCTTGTAGTTGCTGTAGAGGTTGTATAAAAAATTTAAGTATGATGAGAATGTAGATAGAGACGCCGAGGGCAAATGTACATATGCCTACGCCCAGTAGAAGTAGCAGTACATGCTGGTTGTGCAGGGCAACCGTATTCTTCACTTCATGTGCAGTGTAGAAAGCAAGTAGACTCCATGAAGCGACTATGAACAGTAGCGTACATAATAAAAGAACTAATGCCGCGCTTACTGTAAGCTTTACCCCTAATGAACGCATTATAGATCGCATGCGACCCTTTCTCGCTTGCTGTACTGAAATGTAAGGGAAAAACAGGGTGCCAACTCGTTTCTCCCTTACCACGCGTATGCAGAGTGCAACGCGAAGCTATAGTCGGCGCGCGTACAAACCCTATGGGGAAAAGGTTGCACGGATAAATAAATATATGGTACAAGCTGCTCGTCGAGGTGGATCTGCTTGCTCACATACATCCCGCCTTCCGTACTAAGCCTATGTATTATAACGCATGAAGGGCAAAATTGTTATCGCTTTTATTACCAATTTCTTCAGGTTGAGAAAATTGGTTGTCGTTATGCCTTTTGTGTCCCCATATAATCAATGTGCCCACTCTTGAGCAGATGTACCAACACCTGAGCAACCTCGACTTCGCTCTTGTGAAGCAGGCGTGTGATATCTTGAATAGTCCGACGCCCGTCCAGGAGTATGAGTACGCGTCGGTCCTGTCTGTCCATTTGCTCAAGCATCCGGGATATAACGGCTGAGGGACGCGCTTGAAAAATTGCGTGTACGCTTAGTTTTGCCATTTCATCAGTATGAACCGCCGTGTGAGTAAATGGACGACCATTTGCGACTGCTGTAAAAACCGCTTGCTCTGTTGTTACCATCGAATATTCCTCCAAAACACGCATACACCCCACCAAAGTCTAGTGGTTACGAAAACAACTCCTTATACACTATAAAATATACTATAAACGTTTCATGTGAAAATCGCATTAATTTTTATCAGACATGTATAAAATTTGTGTGAATATCAGTCGATATTGATTAAAAGAATAGAACGGACGGGCGACCACAAGGGTCGCCCGTGAGTATTTTTCTCCAATTCGTCTATTTGAACAGTATTGCCCTTTGCGGCTACCTGATTCTCAGGGTATTTGTGTCCACATAATAGGAGCAGCAACAGCACTTTTGCTCAGCAAGATTGCTTTCCCATTCTGTGTATTACACAGGTAAACACCTTGACCATTATTTTGTAGCACAACAATTGCGGTATACGGTACTGTTGTAGACCACAGGAATGTAGAGGCTGGGCCTTGTAATGAGAGTTGTGTCTTGTCACCAGAAATATCGGCGACAAAACTATGCGTGCCAGCACTATAGAGGACACGTTGTCCATCTGGCGACCATGAGGGACGTGGATTGCTGCTTACACCACTTGCTAGAAGCGTATCATTGCCATAGGTTACATCTATGCTATGTAACGTCTCTGTGTTGGAGGCATCAAGAGCGAGGTAGCTAATGTGCTTGCCATCAGAGAGCCACTGTATCGCCTGTATGTGATTACCATTTATCAGCTCGTGAAATGTCGAGGTCAGAGCCAGTGTAAGCAATCTGGCTGTTGTTGGCGTAAGAGAGCGGATAAGTATCCAGCCGCCCATACCACTGTCACCAGCACGACTATAGATTGCCTGTGTATAGTCACCATTGATAAGGATGTGTGCGCCATTCTCATTCGCTATATCGACACCAACAGAGCGTAACCATATACTGTGAATGTGTCCCTGTGAGCCGACGCTCCAGGTGATAGCAGGCGTATCGTTAGACGTTGCCCAATCCAGTGTGAGTACGCTATCGTCTGGATAGCTTGCTGTGGCAACTGTCTGGACAACGGTCAATATGCTATGCGTTTGACTATTGTAGTCGAGAATGCTGGTTACGTTATTGTGTGTGGACTCGAAAGCGATACGTATACTATTCGGCGACCATAGAGGATGCGAGACTGCACCATTTCCTGATACTGCTATCGCCTGCACCTGCCCTGTACTCACGGTATAGGTATAGAGTGCAGGGATTCCCGTAGGAGCGGCAAGGAATGCGAGCATCGTGCCATCAGGGGACCAAGATAGGCTGCTCAAGATAGTAGAGCCAACATCAGTATTCCAGGATGAGGATGCACCATCTTTCAAAAGTGGTTGCTGAATTGCGGTATCACTCTGTCCATCAGAGCGAATAACGTGCAGTAAGCCTTGCCGCGTATCGACATACATGATGAGATTACCGGCACTGGAGTTTGGGAGCGCGGGCCTGACTACCCAATTCGGAGCCACTGTCACCGTTGCAGGTGTCAAACGCACCGCTTGCGAATGCCCATCTGCTGGCGCACTCCATAGGCTGCCATCGTGGACGAAGACGGAGTGCATTCCTGCTGGCAACGGTCCTCCCTGCCGCAAGTCTTGCGGTGGAAGAATGCCATGTGTATCTTGTGTGACCTTATTTTGCGCGTGCCACAGGCTCCATCCAATGAAGCTACCGATACCAACCGTCAGTAAGAGACTAGCAGCGATCATCACCTGCATCAGACGTTGTATCTGCCTGCTCCGATGTTGAGGGATACGTATGTTGGCTTTCGTCTCTTGTTGCGCCGTTGACCTGAGCGTTCCAGGAATCGAGACGAGATTTGACTGGCTTATCTCAGCGCGTTGTACTTTTTTCTGCGGTACTGTCTGCTGATTCTTTGCACTATTGGTCAACGATTGTACAGGAGTATTGGGGCGTGATGCCTCCCCTACAAGTTCTTTATACTCTGACGAGGAGAATATCCTTTCGCGCAAATCAGCAGTAGGGCTGATGCGCGGTTGTTTTGCGAGAAGAGCATCAAAATAGCGAAAGTCTGCGAGAATTTCGTTGCATGATGTACATGTCTGTACATGTGCGGCAACGGTGGCATATTCGTCCTGAGTAAGAGCATTGTCAAGGTAAGCACTTAATAAATCCTCGACATGTTGCTCACTACTCATTGCGTGCCTCCTCCCTGTTCAAGGGACCGATAATGCTCTCGAAACGACTGCCGTGCGCGTGAGAGATACATCTTGACGCCACTCTCGGCGATGTTTAGTGCATGGGCAATCTCGCTATAGGAGAAACCCTCCTGCGTGTACAGAAGCAATGCTGATCTATATTGTTGAGGCATACGTCGAAGTGCAGCACGTACTAACTCAGTCGTACCATAAATTTCTTGTGGGTCTGCGCTCTCAACATCTGCCGGTTCGTGGTCGAGGTCTTGCCAGGGCAACCATGCAATCAATTTACGACGACGTAATGCATCATATGCTGTATTTGTGGCGATACGATACAACCACGCCGACAATTTCAAGCTCCTATCCATTTTCGGAAGAGCCTTGAACGCTTTCAAAAAGGTATCCTGTGTCAGATCGTCGGCCTGCTCGCGGTCTCCTACCAAGTGATAGACGTAGTTATAAATAGGTGTTTTGTATTCATCATAAATTTGGTCAAACGACCAGGAAGTTTCTTTCATTTCCACCTGGGCCATGCGCTACAATCCCTTCGATGGCTACAATTATCATCTTGTCCGTTCCAAAGCAAGTGATAGCAACCCATCTCCAGGCTGTGCGGCTTGACATATTGCTGTCATACCGACCAGTTGGAAAGGCTTTTCATCCTTCTGTGTAGTGGAACGGACAACCGACGCTACTAGTAACATATCTGCTTAGTCATGTTTACTTGCACTCGTGTTAGGTATCGACTATCATGTTAGCATACTCTTGTGGAAATCACGCTATAAAGAGTATTTGTGCTAGTACTATTGGGGCTATACGCTCATAAAGCAATACTTACTCGTTAGGACAAGTTTTTTTACGAGTGTGTGCCGTAAGAAAAACGAAAGAAAATGTGCGTGCGATGCTAGAGAAAACGAGACAATCGACGACGGAGATGCGAACAGTCTGGTGGGAAGAGAATGCTTCTGGTGCCGTTGTCTGTATGTTAGACCAATCACAACTCCCGCGACAGGTGCTGATCCTCCGACTCACGCACGAGGCGGAGGTCGCCGACGCGATTACCACGCTGAAAGTGCGCGGCGCACCAGCTATTGGCGTCACTGCTGCCTTTGGTATGGCTCTCGCGCTACTCCGTCTCTTGCGAGAACAGAATGCGAACGTGACAATCGCACAGGCACAGAATCATTTGCAAACCGTTGGTGCTATGCTTTGTCGCACTCGTCCAACCGCCGTGAACTTATCCTGGGCAGTGAGCCGTATGCTGCACTGTGCTACACAGGAAGCGGCGACTGTACAGGACTTAGCGCGGCATGTGCGGAATGAGGCACTGTCAATCGCCGCCGAAGATGTTGCCGCGTGCGTGCAGATGGGTTTGCATGGTGCCAGTTTAATCGCTGATGGTGATATCCTATTGACGCACTGTAACGCTGGTGCGCTTGCGACCGCTGGTAGTGGCACTGCTTTAGCACCAATCTATACCGCGCATGCAACGGGCAAACATGTCCATGTATTTGTCGATGAAACACGGCCAGTGTTACAAGGTGCCCGTCTTACCGCATGGGAGCTACAGCAGGCAGGCGTGCCGTCGACATTGATTACCGATAACATGGCGGGACATTTCATGCGTCATGGCGGCATAAAAGCTGTCTTTGTCGGTGCGGACCGCATTTCTGCCAATGGTGACGTTGCCAACAAGATTGGCACCTATAGTGTGGCTGTGCTTGCTTCCGCGCATGCAATTCCATTTTACGTTGTGGCTCCTTGCTCGACGATAGACCTTGCGTTGCCATCCGGTGAAGCTATTCCTATCGAGCAACGTAATGGCGAGGAGGTCACAACGATACGTGGTACGAGAATTGCACCCGCAGGTGTTTCTGTGGCTAATCCCGCGTTTGACGTTACGCCTCACAACTATGTGACGGCAATCATTACGGAAAGAGGTATCGTGCGCCCTCCGTATCAAGAAACACTTTACAATGTTTGTGCAATGTTCAATGACGATACACAGAGCGATGTCGTTGGGAAGGGGTAGCTTCGATGGAAGCATTATTACACGCGGTGACACAATATGCTGAGAAGACTTTAGGCAATGAGGGCTTTCGCTATGCCAGTGTGGTCGTAGCAAACGCCAAAATGCTGGCTTTGCAACACGAGGCACACACGGAAGAGACCGCTGAGGGCGAGCGAGAAACGGTGGATATGGATGCTCTGGTGATTGCAGCTTATCTCCACGATATCTCCACTCCATCACAGGGTTTTCAGCAGCATAGTGTTGCATCAGCACAG
>JAABVA010006674.1_pt1 | contig 10179 bp, 11 predicted proteins | sample 5560331 | NCBI WGS metagenome assembly JAABVA01 (sample SAMN12812661, study PRJNA571458) | rock metagenome | isolation source: Antarctica rocks | place: Antarctica: Victoria Land, Mt New Zealand sud | collected 2016-01-07 | reverse complement strand
GAGCCGGCTCGGGCAGCCACCGCGCGGCAGCCGCGACCAACGCCCGGTGGGCGGTGCGCCAGTCCACGTCATGCTCACGCGCCACGTCCGACACCGCCCGATTCGACCCGGCGATCGCCTCCGCCAGATGCTCACGCAGCCGGGTCGTGAGCCGGGCCCGGTGCGGGATCGCCGTCGTGCGTTCCACGAACGAGCGGCGCAGACAGGCCGTCGGCAGACACACCAGCCGCCGTTTCCGCCACCACAGCTCGACCCGCTGCCCTGACGCCGGCAGGTCCTTGACGCGACACAACGGCCGGTCCTTCACCCGGGACAACAGCACCCCGCACTCCGGGCAGGCACCCTCACCAGCCCGAGTCTCGATCACCCGAACCGCGCCATCACCAACCCTGGTGACGTCGACGACGGCGAACTCATCCAGCCCGAACAGCAGCTGTCGTACCATCGTCCATGCTCGTGGCCGCTTCAGCTGACGTGTTGTGAGAGACAGCCAGCATGGCGAGGCCACGAGCCTCACCTACCTCGCGACACCCCCGTCAAGTACGGAGAGCCTCGAAGGCCCGCGGGTCCTCAGCCCGCTACGACACACCCACCAAGATCAATCACCTTTGACCGCGAAAAGCAGGAAAGCCACCCTCGTCAACTCATCAGCTCGTGACACGCCACATTTTGAGCGAAAGCCCCCAAGGCTAAATAGCAGTCAATTGAGAGGGAGTTGAGAAGGCCACTCCCGTTACACTTGATAAGTAGTCGAGCGTGACGCCCGGCGCCGTTTCGACAAGCAAAAGACGGTGCTCGATAACGTCAAATACGGCTAGGTCAGTGATGATCCGATCGACCACATCGCGGCCGGTCAGCGGTAGGGTGCAGTTCGCGACGATCTTCGGGGTGCCGTCCTTGGCGACATGTTCGGTGAGAGCGACTACCCGCCGTGCCCCGGCAACGAGATCCATGGCGCCGCCCATGCCTTTGACGAGTTTGCCAGGGATGGTCCAGTTCGCGAGATCGCCCTGACCGGAGACTTGCATCGCGCCCAGAATGGCGACGTCGATATGGCCGCCTCGAATCATGACGAATGACGTCGCTGAATCGAAGATGCTAGCTCCGGGAACCGCTGTCACCGTCTGCTTGCCGGCGTTGATGAGGTCGGCGTCCTCCTCGCCCTCGAAAGGAAACTCGCCCATGCCTAGCAGGCCGTTCTCGCTGTGCAAGGTGACATGCATACCGGGTGGCACACAGTTGGCGACCAGTGTTGGGATGCCGATACCGAGGTTGACGTAGTCGCCGTCCGATAGTTCACGCGCCGCTTTGGACGCCATCTCTATCCGGGTCCAAGGCATCAGGACGCGCCTGCCGGTAGCTCGCGTGGGCGCACAGTGCGCTGCTCGATTGCTTTCTCGCGCGCGACTGCGCGGACCAGGCGCTGGACGAAGATCCCGGGTGTGACCACGGCGTCCGGTTCGAGGTAGTGGTCTTCCACGGTCTCGGCCTCTGCCACCGTGACGCGACCGGCCATGGCGACGAGTGGGTTGAAGTTTCGCGATGTGTAGCGATACACCAGGTTGCCCGCCAAATCGGCCCGGTATGCGTGAACCAGTGCGACGTCGGCCACGATGGCTCGCTCGAGAACGTACGTCGTACCCTCGAAGTCCTGATGTGGCTTGCCATCGGCTACGGGTGTACCGACTCCAGTCTTCGTGTAGAACGCGGGGATCCCAGCCCCACCGGCCCGGAGTCTTTCCGCCAGCGTGCCTTGCGGGGTGAACTCCACCTCCAGGTCACCTGCGAGATACTGCTGAGCGAACAGCTGGTTCTCGCCGACGTAGGAGGCGATCACCTTCCGTACCTGCTTGTTCTCGATCAGCAGGCCGAGGCCTTTACCGTCGACCCCCATGTTATTCGAGACGACGATCAGATCACGGGCGCCCGAATCCCGAAGCGCTTCGATCAGGTCGAAAGGGTTTCCCGACAGTCCAAATCCGCCGACGGCAACGGTGGCGCCGTTAGCGATGAGTCCATCCAGAGCAGTGGCAGCATCCAGTCGCAGCTTGGACAACTCACGCCGTCCTGTGCATCAGCTCTGCGACGTGACCGACACTGAGCGGTGCCGAGACTTCGTGGCTGAGACGCCCGCGGGCCAGGACCAGCACGCGACTGCTCAATTCGCACAGCTCGTCAAGGTCGGAGCTGACGAGCAGGACGGCCATGCCGCCTGCGGCCGCCTTTCGAATGATGGCGTGGATCTCGGAGCGGGCGCCTACGTCCACGCCTTGAGTCGGTTCATCGAGGAGCAGTAGCACAGGTGACGTGTCAAGCCACCGTGCCAAGACAGTCTTCTGCTGATTACCCCCTGACAGGGTCGAGATCGCTGCGGTGGGAGACGCAGCCTTGATGCCCAGATTCCGAATCTGTTCGGCAGCATGCTCGCGCTCGCTGGCGCTGTTCATCGAACCTCGCGAGAAGAAGGACCGGACTGTCGCGGCGGACAGATTCTGCGAGACTGAGCGTTCGGGAAAGAGGGCCTGTTCGGCCCGGTCTTCGGGTACCAGGCCGATGCCGGCTCCTACTGCATCGCCTGGGTGCCGAAAATGGCGCCTCCTGCCGCTGAGGCTGATATGGCCCGAGGTCAGGGGCCGGGCGGCGAAGATGCCTTCAAGCACTGCTGAACGTCCGGATCCGGCGAGGCCGGCGATGCCCACGATCTCGCCGCCGAAGACGTTGAACGAGAGCTCGCGTACAGATCCGACAGCGATGGTGTCGACAGCGAGGAGGGGCTGCTCGGGGCGGATAGGTGCTTCGACGGCCGGGGGAGCCGCTAGTCGCCGGCCGGCGATGTGCTTGACCAAGTCGTCTCGCGAGAGCTCACCTATCGGCGCGGACGCTACGACGACGCCGTCTCTCAGCACTGTCACCTCGTCGGCGACTTCGGCGACATCGGCAAGGCGGTGCGTCACGATGATGAAGGTGATCCCGAGCACGGCCAGGTCCTTGATGGCTGCGAGTAGGCGCTCAGTCTCGTCACTCGGTAGGGATTCAGTCGGCTCGTCGAGGATCAGTATTCGCGCTGTCTCCCGGTCTGCCATGGTGCGTCCGATTGCAACGAGTGTCTGCACGGACGGCCGGAGCTGGTCGACTCGGTCGGTGGGGTCGGCGCCTATCCCGAACTGTTCCAGCAGGCGCGCCGTGCGGGCGTTGAGGCTGCGCCGGTCGATTGTCGAAAGCAGGTTTGCGCCGAAGCCGGCAGTTGCGGCGAAGTTCTCGGCTATGGACAGCTGTGGGAACAGGCCCAGTTGTTGGTGGACGAACCGCAGCCCGAGGCGCTTCGAGTCGGCTGCCGAGATCGAGGTCGACGCCACCGCTTCGTCGTCGACCCGAACGTCGCCACCGGAGGTTGCCTGGTGTACACCGGCCAGGATCTTGACAAGGGTCGACTTGCCGGACCCGTTGGAACCCAGGAGCGCATGCACCCGACCCGCGCCCACCTCCAAGCTGACGTTGTCCAAGGCGGTCGTACCACCGAACGTCTTGGTGACGCTGGTAACGCGTAAGGAGGAGCCTGGGGATTGGGGCATGGACGCATCCCGATGGCGGTCGTCGCCCGCGTTTGAGAGCATTAAGCGTTTTCCCGCCTACGCCGAGCCAATACCGTGGATAGCAGCACCGCAAGACCGAGCGATACGCCGTAGAAAACTGGCTGCACCCACGGCTGCACACCAGCCAGGTTGAGGCCGCTCACGCTTACCGCAACGAAGAAGACGCCCACGACGGTGCCCAACACATTGAATTCTCCTGGTCGCACAGTGGTGGCGCCCAGGAAGGCGGCCGCAATTGCCGGGAACAGCAGGCCGGGTCCGTCGCCAGGGTTGGCAGCACCGTTTCGGGCAGTGAGTGCGATAGCTGCCAAGCCGCTCAGTACTGCGGAGATGACGAAGGTTGCCATGATGTAGCGCTCGACCCGAACGCCGACCAACCGGGCTGACTCCCGGCTTGAGCCTATGAAGCGAAGGTATCGGCCCGCGGGAGTTCGCTCCAACACATGCCATCCGATGCCCGCGACTAACAGCAACAAATAGGCGGCTCGCGGGATCCCCAGCCAGGTGCCCGAGCCGAAGTCTGTGAGACTTTTCGAGATTCCCGAGTTGATCGAGAGCCCGTTTGTGTACCAGAGCACGATGCCGCTCATGAGCGTGCCCGAGGCAAGGGTCACCACCAAAGAGGGAAGCCGGAGTCGGGCGACGGCATACCCGGTGATGATCCCGATCCCGACTGCTACCAGCAGGGTCAATATGACACTGAGCATAAGTGGTAGATGAAATCGAGCCATCGCCGCCGCGTTAAGTACGGACAGGAGCGCGACGAGACTGCCGATCGAGAAATCGAACTCGCCTACCAGCAGGGGGAAGATGGCCGCTATAGCCATCAGCGCGACCACAGTCTGGTCCCCCAGTAGGTTCCGGACGTTGGCGAGTGTCGGGAACGTACCTGATGTTGTGGACCAGAGCGCGAAGAACAGACCGACCAGGATGAGGAGCCCAAGTAGCGCGTTCCGCTCCGCATAGACAACTACTCGGTGGCTCATCTCGTGCGTCGTCGGGCGACCGCCGCCGTCCGCGTTGGCGGACCCGTCCTCGGTCGCACCCTTCGGTCCACGCGACTCGACTTGGGGTGTGCTCACTTCCCCCACGCCTTGAGGTACACGCTCTTGAAGTCAACGGGCGGAATGATCCCGTTTGCATCCGTTGGCGGGAGATGCGTCTTGTCGACAAGCTGACTTCCGATGCCTGCAGGTTGCAGCGGAGCGCTGGCGAACAGGCGGACCACTGAATCCACGGCCGCCCAACCGAACCAGGCCGTCGACTCGTACACGGCGGCGTTCTCGCCGCCGCCGGACTTAATCAGCTCAAGGTTCTGCGCGTAGCCCTCGCCGCCGACTGAAGCGATCTTGTCCTTCCTGCCGGAGCGGACGATAGCTTGCGCGACGCCCAGGGCCATCAACGAGTCATACGGTGTCGTCACTGCGTTAATTGATGGGTCCTTCAGTAGCGCCTGGCTGACCTTTGTCGGCACAGCACCGGTACCGAGCTCGGCGAATGTGAACGGAAGGGAGATCAGCTTGCACGCGGCACACGTCTTGATCTCGGCGTCGAAGCCCTTAGCGATGTCCTGACCCAGCAAGCTATCGGTATGGTTGAGCGATAGTGCGGTCGCTTTCCCGGCTGTCTGGCTTAAGACCCAGTCGGCCTTCATCTTCCCCTGCGCGATCGAATACTCCGCGGTCGTTGGCTGTGCCTTGTTGGGGATGACGACGCCAGAGAAGAGTGGAGCGCCACCACCGAAACGGGGGTCGTTGCAGTCGTAAGCAAGCAGCGCGACGACGACTATATGCGCGGCCTTCGCCTCCTGGAGTGGTTGCTTAACCAGCGGGCAGTCGATGGCGCCGAGGATGATGGCGTCCGCCTTTGCGTAGTTTGCCGTCGTAGACCGTCGCGTTCCATCCGAGTGCCTTGGCTGCATCGGCCGCGGCGTTCGCCGGCGTCGAGCAACCGACTGCTGCTTGGCCGCAGGAGACCACCCACACGCTCTTCCCCGAGGGGGGCGCGGGGGCGCTGGTCGGGGGGGAGGTGTAGGTCCCCTTGTACGCCGTCTGCACCGCCTGCTGAGCAGCGCCCGAGGCTGGGCTCGCGCCGCTAGAACCGGTGGACTTGGTGCTCGTCGAAGAGCCACCGCAGCCAGCGATCAAAGAAGCTGCCGTTAACAGACATGCCGCCGCGCTCGCGCGGCGTCCGAGCCGATGGTGCCGTACTGGACTTGGCGTTGACACGCGGGCGCTCCCTATGTGCGGTTGGGTGATCGGATGGACTTGCTGGCCACCGCGACGGGTTGTTGTGCCGCTGGAAGCGGGCCGGTTGACCTGTCCCCCTTGGCTTGAAGGGGCGGCGTCGTCCATGCCGGCTTTCGCGGCTGGCCGCGCGGCTTCGCAGTCGGTTGGCGTCGTGCTGGCCCGGACTCAGGAACGAGCCGCACGCCACTGCCACGGCCCACCTCCGTTGGACTCACATCCAGGCTTGGACCCGAGTCTCGCCGACGGTAGGCCACCGTCCCAGCGACGTCAATAGCCTGCGACGCCGCAGCCGCTTGCCGCGACGAACGGGGGGCTACGGGGTACACACGGCCTACCTGCAGAGCGCGACAAATCGGCGGAGCACCTCGCGGATCTCGGATGCATTCGCAAAGAGGATCCGACGTTAGCGGTCGGAAGTTCGCCCGCGGAAGGCGTTCCCTTACTTCTTATGTATTGATGTGCACTCGGTCCGGCCTGAGACCGAGTGATGCACTCGGCTCACGCGTGTCGAGGGCACGCCGTGTTGGGGTCTACCAAGATCACAGGCCTACTGCAACAAGCGGGCTAGGAGGCGCTATGACGTGAATACTCTCAGACTTTGTCCATTACCCGAATGGTTGAGGCGTCCGAATGATCGGGTTCACGATCTCGCCTTCGTTCGACGGCAAGTCTCAACTCCGGTTCCCCCGGACCCGATCGGTCCACAGCGCCGGCCCGGTGGCTTTCGCCAGCGTCGGACGGGCGCCGAAGGAAACCACGGCTTGTCGCATCTAGGTCGTCGAGCCGGCTACTCTACGAGGCGAATTCGCTCCGCAGGGGCTGCTGCTCGCCCCTGGCCGACGACAGTTGGCTCAGATGAGCTCGCCCTGCGAGTTTCGTTACGTTCGTTCAAGATGCCACCGAACGTCAGTTCCAGCATCTGTAGGAGTGCAGCCTCAAGGCGGAACGGCGCCGGATCAGCGTTGATCCAAGCCGCGAGGGTGGCAAAGTATCCAGTAGCAACTAAGAGCGCCGCCTGTTCAGCGTCGACGCCAGCTCGGAGTTCTCCATTTAGTTTCGCACGAATGATGATCGGGGCTAACGCTCGCGCGAGTGGAGGATCGCCAAGGACGTCTGTGGAGTGGATCGCCGCGCCCATAACAGCAACCGTTTCAACGCGCGTGCTCTCGCTGATTCTCGCAAGTTCAATCATGTATAGTACGAGGACTTGGCGCACGTCGCGGTCGTCGTGCGGCCCCGTGTCGACAGCGCTAAATGCGCGTCGGCGTCGTCGCGCACTCCACTCATCGAGAAACGCAACTTTGCGTTGGTAGTAGTTGAAGACGCTCGCCCGGGCTACGTCAGCGCGTTCCGCGATCTCGTCCATCGTCGTGCTGTCAAAACCTCGTTCGATGAACAGCTCGACCGCAGCGCCGTAGACCCGGTCCCGGCGCTCGGCCACCCTGCGCGCTCGGCGGTCGCTGACCACCGGCGGCCGCGCAGCGCCATCGGACTCCGAACCGGTGACGGGCACCCCACCAACTCTAGGCCTGCGGGCGGGCGAACCCGAAGTCGCCCTTAAGCGCCCTTAAGCATCTTGACGTCTCCGGGCGGCGGACGTACTTTTCCTCTACTGGACCGCGGTCCGAAGTTCGACTCAAGTCCACCGGCCCGTGGAGGTGCTGTCAACGGAAGCGTTCCCCCGGCGGCCGGTCTTTCGCGCGCCTTCGCGAGCCGCGCCCGTGCGGAGCCTCGATGCAGCCGCATACGCCACGTCACGCCAACCGGAGGAATGGAATGTCGGCTAACACCGCAACTGAAGTGCAGGAATCTACGCCGCGGGCCAATGAACTCATGGCTGCGTTGTTCGGAGGGAAGGTCCAGGATCCTTACCCCGTCTACGAAGAACTGCGTGAGATCGGTGACGGCATCCACTGGTCGAAGGACCTGCAGGCATACATGATTTGTCGCTACGACGACGTACGCAGGATCGGCAGCGACGCTCGGACATTCTCCAGCGACCTGTTCTACGACTCGGCGCCCAGCGCGCACGACCCGGGGAACAGTGAACACCTCCGTTTCGTGGACGCCACATCTTGTGCAGTGCGCCCGGTCAAGCGAGTCGACATCGCGACGGGGTAGCTGCCCGCGGCGTACTACGCAGACTCAGGTGGGCGGACAGCGGGTCAGCCGCGTCACAGTGCTACAGACCAGTCGGCCCCTCACTGCGAAGGTAACGGCTCCTGATTCGCAAGCGCTGGACTGCCACGAAGTGACTAGCTGAGGGGGAATCAATGAGACTGATGACGTTCGATACGGGCGGTAGTCGTCATGTTGGGGCGTTGACCGGTGATCACGACCGTGTCCTCAGCCTGACGTCGGCTGCCCCGGCGGACGTGTCGTTCCGCTCGATGCGCGATCTCATCGCAGCCGGGGGCGCGGGGCTCGACCACGCGAGGACGCTCCTTGCCGACCCGCCCGCGGGCTCGGTGTACTCCTTGACCCGTGTGGCGGTTCGCGCGCCCATCCCGGACCCACCTCGCATCCGCGACTGCTGCTTGTTCATCGCACATCTTGAGCCCGCATTCCGAGCACTTGCCCGCCAGGAAGCAGCTGCTGAGAAGGACCCGGAGGCCGTGTACGAACGCCTGATCGGTTCTGGACGCTTTGACGTGCCCCAGGTCTTGCGTGACCGGGTCATTTACTACAACGCGGACCATCTTTGCGTGAGCGGCCCCGAGGACGTCATCGTCTGTCCGCCTGGCAGCAGGCACCTCGACTACGAGCTGGAGTTCGGCGTTGTCCTTGGTCCCGCCGGTTCAAACCTGGACCGCGACGCCGCGCATGAGGCCATCTTCGGCTATCTAATTTACAACGACTGGAGTTGTCGAGACACGCAGGCTTTGGTGATGCAGTCCCACCTGGGGCCCGCTGAGGGCAAGGACTTTGACGGCAGCACCACACTCGGGCCCTGCATCGTGACGCGAGACAGCCTGCCCCATCCGTACTCCCTGGACATGGCCGCGCGGGTCAACGGGGTGCAGTGGTCGAGCGGCAACACGGCAACGATGCAGCACACGTTCGAAGACGCCATCATCCAGTTCAGCCGCGGGAAGACGCTCTACCCTGGCGATGTGCTCGGTTCCGGAACGGTCCTGTCCGGCAGCGGACTCGAAGTCGGAAAGCGCCTGGCTGACGGTGACATCGTCGAACTCGAGGTGGAAGGAATTGGTCTCCTTCGCAACCGTGTCCAGATATCCGATCCATAAACATTACTGGGAAGGGCGTTAATATGCCGACACTTGTCGATTTGACGCGGACAATGGATCCCGAGAACCGCAAGCGTGTCCACGAATCCTTCAAGGCGCTTGAGACCGTGGTTGCGCCGAAGATCGAGTATCTGAGCCCGGAAGCTGGCGGCCTCGATCGCATGCTCGCCATCTTCGGATGTCGTCCATCAGACCTCCCAGATGGCGAGGGATGGGGCGAGGACATGCTGAATGACATGAACACCCACTGCGGCACCCACGTGGATGCTCCCTTACATAGCGGGCGGCTCGTCGAAGGCAGGCCGGCGCGCACGATCAGCGACATCACATTGGAGGAGCTGTTCAGACCGGGCCTGGTTCTCGACGTACGAGAATGGGTAAAGCCCGGAACAGGCATTCCAATCGAAGGACTGGAAGCTGCGATCGCCGCGACCGGTAGAAGTATCGAGCAAGGCGACGCAGTGCTGATCCGCACCGGGCAAGAGCGCTACGACATGGCTGATGAGGAGTACTACAACTATCCAGGAATGACCGGGGACGGTACTCGGTATCTGACCAGTCAGGGCGCGACGATACTCGGAACTGATGCCCTGGCCTGGGACCGCCCCTTTCCCGTGATGCGGAAAGCGTTCGAAGCGACCGGAGACTCCCGCCAGATATGGGACGGACACTTCGCGGTGCGTGACCGAGAAGCATTCATCGTTCAACAGATGGACAATCTCGCCAAGCTCCCCCTCACCGGATTCACCGTCGGATTCTTCCCGCTAAAGCTACCTAGAACGAGCGCGGCTCCAGCGCGTGTCGTCGCCTTTCTGCCGGACTGAGTCTCGCCGTCCGCCCTGTGTCAGGTGAATGCAGCTGTCGTACCGTCGTCCATGCTCGTGGCCGCTTCAGCTGACGTGTTGTAAGAGACAGCCAGCATGGCGAGGCCACGAGCCTCAACTACGGTCCGACACCCCCGTCAAATCTGAAGAGCCGGGGAACGCCCACGGCGCGGGAAATGTCGGACAGCGACGGGGCCGGCCGGTCGCGGGTGAACGCAACGAGCACGCCGAGCACCTTGCCGCCTGCCGTCGGCCGCCGGTCAGA